>Ga0307516_10004925_pt1 | contig 16239 bp, 17 predicted proteins | sample 19_EM_MG_FD_203310 | JGI IMG/M metagenome (GOLD analysis project Ga0307516, IMG submission 203310) | Populus trichocarpa ectomycorrhiza microbial communities from riparian zone in the Pacific Northwest, United States - 19_EM | ecosystem: Host-associated > Plants > Roots > Unclassified | place...
CAGATCGGCGAGCGCACCTGGCGCAAGCTGCGCGCCTACGACTGGCAAGGTGATGTGCAGCGGCTGGTCGATGACCTGCGCGCACTCGGCGTGCCGGTGCTGGCGGGGCCGGCGCCGCTTGCGGGCGGTGCTGCAAGCCCACGGCGCGCCTGGCTCGGGTGGGCGCTGGCGGGTGGGGTGGCGATCGGCGTCACGGCCTGGTGGTTCGCGCTGCGTGCGTCGGCGCCGCAGACCGTCTCTGGCGAATGGGTTACCACCGTCGATGGGCAGCCGCCGATGAGCTTCGTGTTCCGCCAGGACGGCGACAAGCTCGTGCTGACGAGCAAGCCGGTGGCGGTGGCGAGCCGCGCCGACTGGGCCGAGTACCGCGCGTTCTGGCGCGAGCGCAGCGGCGCTGAACTGACGCACGTGGTCTTCCGCGGCGAAGGCACGCTGCGTACCGACCCCGGCGTGCCGGCAGCGATCGACGTGGCGCTCACGCTCGTCAGCTCACCGGGCGATGTTCCAGTCGACAGCGGCAACCTCAGCGCCACGCTCGCTGCTGACGGCGCCGTGATGAACGGCACGCTGTGGCGCAACGGCGCGCAGGCCGATCGGCCAGTCAGCCTGGTGCGTACACGTCGCTGACGGTTGGCACGCTGCTGCCGCCGACCCACGATCTGGAATTTATCTGACACCCGCAAGCGTGTCGCACTGACTGCGCCGGCTTGCGGCGGCGCCTACCCTTCATTCACTCGCCGTTCGGTTTTCGCCGCGGCGACACAGAGGGACGCATCATGAACTTCGCTAATAACAACTTGCCGGATTCAGGTTTCGAGATACGGTTCCAGTTCCTGTTCAAACCGGGCCGGGCCTTGTCGTTCCCCTGCGACGCGCAGGGCCGGGTGCATCTCGATGCGCTCAGTGACCGAGCCCGCGAAAACTATCTTTACGCGCGTGCCGTGGTCGGCCGCGAACTGGCGTTCCCGGCAGTGATGCCGAGCGGAGCGCACTGAAACAACGGCACTCCAGCCACTTGTGTCGTGATGCAAGCGGCGTCGGACGGGTCCGACAGGCGAACTTCGCTGCCGCCGACTGCGTGGTCCCCGAGCGGCCTCTAAGGTTGAGGCACTTCCTGCGGTGAGGCCTTGTGTCTGACCCAGGCCGCTGACCCCGCACCGCGACGCGCGGTGCCGTTCGAGGAGAACCCAGATGAACAAACCACTCATGACGATGACCGCCGCTGCCATCGTGGCCGCCTTTGCGTTGGCCGGCTGCGGCAAGACCGACAGGTCGGCCAACGGCAACGACATGGTCGGCCAGACCGAACAGAAGGCCAAGGAACTCGGCGCCGAGGCGTCGAAGGGCGCGGCCGAGGTGAAGGAAGCGTCGCGCGACCTCGCGCAAGACGCGAAGCAAGCCGGCAACGAAGTCGCCGACAAGGTGAGCGACGCTGTGATCACCACCTCGGTGAAGGCCGAACTCGTGAAAGACCCGAACCTGAGCGCGTTGAAGATCAACGTCGACACCGCCGGCGGCCGTGTCGTGCTGCAGGGCTCGGCTCCCAGCCCCGCCGCCCGCGATCAGGCCGTGCGCCTGGCGCAGGGTGTGAAGGGCGTGGTGAGCGTGGACAACCAGCTCAAGGTCGAGCCCGGCAAGGGCTGACCACAGTCGAGAAGATCGCGAGGTGATCAGCGCTTCGCGATCTCCAGCAGTTCGACTTCGAACAGCAGCGTGGCGTTCGGCGGGATCAAACCCCCGCCAGCGCCACGCTCGCCATAAGCGATGCTCGAGGGGCAGGTCAGCTTGGCCTTGCCGCCCACCTTCATCTTCTGCACCCCTTCGGTCCAGCACTTGATCACGCCACCGAGCGGGAACTGTGCGGGCGCGTTGCGCTTGTACGAGCTGTCGAATTCCTTGCCATCGGGGAAGGTGCCGCGGTAGTGCACCTTGACGGTGTCGCTGGCCGTCGGGCTCGCGCCGTCGCCGTCTTTCAACGAGCGGTAGACCAGGCCGGTGGCCGTCACGACCGCGCCTTCTTCTTTGGCAGAAGCGGCAGCGGTCGCGTCTTGGGCGATCGAAGCCGATGAGAGCAGTGCGCCCGAGAGGGCGAACGTGGCGAGCAGAGAAGATTTCAAGAAAGAGGTCATGGCGGGGTTCCGTGCTGTGGTTGCTGTGCGAGTTGGCTGATCGTCAATGGTGGTGCGGCGTGGCGGCCGCCGCGATGCGCTCGCGCAGCGCGTCGATGGGCATGTAGCCGCTGCCCACCAGGTGCAGATGGTCGCCATGTTCGGCCACCACGGTGGGGAAGCCGCGAATGCCCCAGGCCTGCGATTGTGCGAAGTCGGCGGCCGTCATGTCGCGCATTTCCTGCGACGCGAAGGCCTTCGCGAAGTCGACGCGTGAAATGCCGAGTTGCTCGGCCACGTCGGCCAGCACTTCCGGGCGCGTCACGTCTTTTGCGTCGGCATAGAACGCGTGCTGCACCGCCTTGAAATAACGCCACACCTTGCCCGGCCAGTGGCTGCGCACGGTCACGGTGGCACGGCTCGCCGGCTCGGTGTCGTAGACAAACCCGGGGATGTGCAGGGCGGTGTTCGGCGCCTGGGCGAAGGGCTGGCCGCTGGCCTCGGCCACGTGGTGCCAGTGCCCGAAGATCTCGTCGGCCTTGCCGGGCGCCATCGGTTCGGTCGTGAACGGGCGCAAACCGCCCATGATCAGCGCGAGTTGCAGCGGCGCCGTCTCGCGCGGGTCGGCGAGCAGCTCGTCCATGGGCTTGGCGAAGCCATAACACCAGGAGCACATCGGGTCGCCGATGTAGATCAGGTTCATCAAAGGTCCTCGGAAAAACGATTCGCGGCGACTGTATCGCAAGGCCGCGCCTCATCGCGGTGGTGGGGTTCTTACACTACCCGCTCATGTCGCCATGTCTTTCCACCCGCCGATGACCCTGCTGCTCGCGCCCATGGAGGGCCTGCTCGACTTCACGCTGCGCGACATCCTGACGCGCGTGGGGGGCATCGACCGCTGTGTCTCGGAGTTCATCCGCGTCACCGGCACCCTGTTGCCCGAGCGCGTGTTCACACGCATCGTGCCCGAGCTGCTGCACGGCAGCCGCACCCCCGCCGGTGTGCCGGTGCGGGCCCAGCTGATGGGCTCGGACGCGGTCTGCCTGGCCGAAAACGCCGCCCGGCTCGCGGGGCTGCGCCCGGCCGGCATCGACCTCAACTTCGGCTGCCCCGCCAAGGTGGTGAACCGCCACGGCGGTGGCGCGGCGCTGCTCGACGACCCCGAGCTCGTGCACGCCATCGTCAGCGCGGTGCGGCGTGCGGTGCCGCGCGAGGTGCCGGTCTCGGCCAAGATGCGCCTCGGCGTGAACGACACGAGCCGCGCGCTCGAGTGCGCGCTGGCCATCACCGCCGCCGGCGCCAGCGAACTGGTGGTGCACGCCCGCACCAAGCGCGATGCCTACCGGCCGCCGGCGTACTGGGAACACATCCACGAGATCCAGCGCAGCGTGCCGATACCGGTGGTGGCCAACGGCGAGATCTGGACCGTGGCCGACGCGCGCCGCTGCCGCGAGCTGTCAGGCTGCGATGCGCTGATGCTCGGCCGCGGCATGGTCTGCGACCCGGGGCTGGCGCTCGCGATCGTGGCCGACCGGCGCCCGCTCGAAGCCCCGCACGCCGGCCCCGGCGTGCCCTGGCAAGACCTGTTGCCATTGATGCGCGAGTTCTGGGCCCTGATCGAATCCCACATTGCACCGACCGCGCGTGCCGGCCGCCTGAAGCAGTGGCTGAACTACCTGCGCCGGCGCCACCCGCAGGCCGAGGCGGCCTACGCGGCGGTGCGCACGGTCAACGACCCGGTGCTCGTGGCGCTGCACCTGAACCTGACCCGCAACGCGGGCGAACCACGCACCGCTGCAAGCACCGAAGCCCGTGAAGAGCTTCTGGAGACCCTGACGTGAAAACCTACAACATCGAAGTACAGCGCGTCAAAGCGATGAACAACGCGAACGGCCTGATCCGCATGCAGGTCGATGCGCTGGTGCAACCGAGCGCGGCGCGCGACGAAGGCGCGCCGACGACCGTGCTGAACATCAGCGAAGCCGACGCGCGCGTCTTGCTGCTGTTGCTGAAGGCGCAGATCGCCGAGTTCGACAGCCGCAAGGCGAAGAGCCGGCGCTGAATCGGGAAGGGCACTTCGATGGCCAGCGCGCCCGCCGCCAGCGACCCCCCGCTGCATTGCGCCGGCGCTGCGCAGTGGGCGGCGTGGCTGCGCAAGCACCACTCGACGTCAACCGGCGTCTGGTTGCGCATCGCGAAGAAAGGTGTCGCGGAGAAGTCGATCACGCACCCGGAAGCACTCGAGCTCGCGCTGTGTTTCGGCTGGATCGACGCGCTGAAGAAGAACGACGGCCCGCAGCACTGGCTGCAGCGATTCACGCCGCGCTCCAAGCGCAGCATCTGGTCGAAGGTGAACCGGGAAAAGGCGCTGAAGCTGGTGGAACTCGGCCGCATGCAGCCGGCCGGCCTGAAGGAGATTCAACGTGCGCAGGCCGACGGCCGCTGGGCGGCCGCCTACGAGCCGCAGAGCGCTTCGAAGGTGCCACCCGACCTGCAGGCGGCGTTCGACGCCCGGCCCGCCGCGCAGGCCTTTTTCGAGACGCTGGATTCGCAGAACCGCTACGCCGTGTTGTTCCGCCTGCAGACCGCGAAGCTCGCCGCCACGCGCGCGCGTCGTATCGAGACCTTCGTGGCCATGCTCGCGCGCGGCGAGAAGCTCCACCCCTGAGGGTGCGCGCGAGCGAGGCCTCAGCCCTTGCGCGAACGCTGGATCAGCGTGTCGGTCACGGCCAGCGCACGTTCGGCGCTGCCCGCCATCGATGGCGAAGTGATGAAGCGGCCGTTGATGGCCAACAAGGGAACCTGGTCGACCTTGTAGTCGGCCATCGCCTTCTTCGCGCGGCCCACGTTGGTGGCCACCGAGAAGGAGTTGAACGCGTCGAGGAACTTCTTCTCGTCGCCGCCGTTCTTCGCGACCAGCGCGGCGATGTCGGCCGGCTTCTCCAGGCGCAGGCGGTCGACGTGAACGGCGGTGAAGATCTTGCGCTGCAGGGTGTTTACGAGCCCCAGCGATTCGAGCGCGAAGTAGGTGCGTTGGAAGTTTTCGGCGTTCATCAGGAACGGCACCGGCATGCGCTTGAAGACCACGTCGGCAGGCAGCTGTTTGGCCCAGGCTTCGAGCGTCGGCTCGAAGGCGCTGCAGTGCGGGCAGGCGTACGAGAAGAATTCCATCACCTCGATCTTCGTGCTGGCCGCCTGCGCCACCGGTGGGTCCAGGCGCATGAATTCCGCGCCTTCCTTGGGCTCCGGGCCTTGCGCTCGGGCGGGGGTGGAGAGCCCCAGGCCCAGTGCGCCCAGGCCGGCACCGGTGCCGACAACCCGTGCGGAAAACTCGCGTCGATTCATGTTCATGGGTGGTTTTCGAGAATTTCGGAGCCAGACAGACTGGCGGGCAGGTGAAAAGTTCAGCGGTTGCTCGCGCACCCGCCGTTGCATCGAACGCCGCAGGCCTTGCCACGGTGGACAGCACTGCTCGCGGTTCGGGCCGAATTGTCCACCTTCCGCGGAACCGCTTCGTGTAGTCTGCATCCGACACCAGATCGCGTTACCTCCCGTCACGCCAGCCTCGCGGCTTGCGGCACCATGGCGGGCACACCATGGATCACACCGAACCCGACACCGCCGCAGAGAAGACCGCGGAAAAGCGCCCGTTCTGGCGCTTCGCCCGCCCCTGGCGGCGCACCCAGTGGGCCGTGCTCGGGGTCGGCACCTTCGGTGCCGCGGTGGCGCTCTACCTCGGCGTACTGGTGTTCACCACACCCGATGTCGACGCACTGCAGAAAGCGCAGGCGCTGCGCCCGAGCGTGATCGTGTCGAGCGACGGCGAACTGATCGGGCGCTTTTCCACCGCCTACCAGGCGCCGGTGGCGCTGAAAGACGTGTCGCCCGAACTCGTGCACGCGCTGATCGCCACCGAAGACCACCGCTTCTACGAGCACGGCGGGCTCGACTTCAGGCGCACGCTCGCTTCTGCCTGGAACACGCTGCACGGCGACATGCAAGGCGGCTCCACGCTCACGCAGCAGCTTGCGCGCAACCTTTTTCCGCAAGAGATCGGCAACCAGCGCAGCCTGAACCGCAAGCTGCGCGAAGCCATCACCGCGATGCGGCTCGAACGCAACAGCAACAAGGAACAGATCCTCGAGAGTTACCTGAACAGCGCGCCGTTTCTGTACAACGTGCGCGGCATCGAAATGGCGTCGCGCACCTACTTCGGCAAGCCGGCGTCGCAGCTCGACACCGCGCAGGGCGCCACGCTGGTCGGCATGCTCAAGGGCACGCAGCGCTACAACCCGGTGCGCAACCCCGAGCGTGCACTGGAGCGTCGCAACCTGGTGCTTTCGCAGATGGTCAAGCGTGGCTCGCTCGATGCGGCGCGCTTCGAGCAGCTGCGCAAGCAACCGCTCGCGCTCGACTTCAGGCGCCCCGAAGAGGGCGGCATCGGCCAGGCGCGGCACTTCGTCGAAACCATCCGCGAGCAGCTCGTCGAATGGGCCGACACGCACGATGTCGACCTCGACCGCGACGGCCTCGTGATCCGCACCACGCTCGACAGCAAACTGCAGCGCCTGGCGCAAGACGCCGTGGTGCAGCAGGTGGCGCTGCTGCAGCGCGTGGTGGGCGCGGAATGGAGCGAACCCCGGCTGCGCTGGGCCGGGGTGAAAACGCCCGAGGCGAAGCAGCCGTTTGCGCACTTCTGGCGCGAACACCCGCAGATGCTGACCGAGATGGCGCGCGACACGGCCACCTACCGCGAAGCGCGCAAGGCTGACGTCAGCGAGGCCGAGGCGCTCGCAAAGGTGATGAACGACGCCGACGCGATGCAGCGCCTGCGCGACGAAAAAACACGGCTGTCGGCCGGCTTCATCGCCATCGACCCGACCACGGGTGCGGTCAAGGCCTGGGTCGGCAGCCCCGACTTCGCGCGCGAGCAGTTCGACCACGTGGCGCAGGCCAAACGCCAACCGGGCTCGACCTTCAAGCCCTTCGTCTACGGCGCGGCGCTGCAGCGCGGTTTTTCCACCGAGCGCAGTTATGTCGACGCCGCCGTTGAAATTCCGCTCGGCGACGGCAGCATTTGGAAGCCGACCGACGGCGGCGGGCCCAGTGGCGAAAGCATGACGCTGCGCCAGGGCCTGGTGCAATCGAAGAACACCATCACCGCGCAGCTGATGCAGGATGTGGGCGCCGAAGCGGTGGTCAACTTCGCGCAGGCGGCCGGCGTGCGCCAATCGAAGCTCGACCCGGTGCCGTCGCTCGCGCTCGGCACCAGCCCGGTCACCTTGCTCGAAATGGCGAATGCCTACGCGACGCTGGCGTCGATGGGGGTGCGCCGCGAGCCGCTGCTCGTGACCAGCATCGAAGACCGCAACGGCAAGACGCTCGCGGTCTTCGATGCCGCCGCCGATCGCCAGCCCGAGCAGGCGCTCGACCAGGCGCTGGTCGCACGCCTCGTCGATGTGATGCGCGGCGTGGTGCAAACCGGCACCGGTGCGGCGATGCGCAGCGAATGGGGCCTGCGGGGCGACGCGGCCGGCAAGACCGGCACCACGCAGAACAACACCGATGGCTGGTTCATGCTGATGCAGCCCGGCCTCGTGGCCGGCGCGTGGGTCGGCTTAAACGACCCACCCGTGACGATCCGCAGCAACCACTGGGGCCAGGGCGGGCACAACGCCTTGCGCATCGTCGGGGACTTCTGGCGCCAGGGCCAGAAGGCGAAGCTGATCGACACCAAAGCCGAGTTCCCGCAGGTCGCGCCCGATGCGTCCGAATTGCCGGCCTTCGATCCTGCGGTCGACCCCGCGCCTTTGCCCGACACGCCGCCACCGCCGGCAGCCGACGCGCCGATGGGTGCTGCGCTGGTGCGCCTGCTCGGCCTCACGCCGTCGGTCCCGCGCAGCACGACAGAGCAGGCCGAGCGGGAAGAGATTCGCAAGCTGCAGGAACAGTTGCGCGGGCAGTGACCGAAGGGCTGCCGCTCGTTCTTGGCGTTAGCGCGCCGATTCAGGGCGCCAGAAACAGCGCCGGATCGACCATCGCGCGGTTCAGGCTCACACCCCAATGCAGGTGCGGCCCGGTCGCGCGACCGGTGGCACCGACCGCACCGAGCGGCGTGCCGGCCCCGACCTCGTCGCCCACTTTCACGTTGATCGCCGAGAGGTGGCAATACATCGTCAACCAGCCGGCGCCGTGGTCGAGCCAGACGGTGTTGCCGTTGAAGAAGTAGTTGCCGGTGTCGATCACGCGGCCGGGCGCGGGTGCCAGCACCAGCGTGCCTTCGGGCGCGGCGATGTCCATGCCGCTGTGCGGGTTGCGCGCTTGGCCGTTGAACACACGCCGCAGGCCGAACGAACTCGAGCGCGGGCCGGGCACCGGCGGGCGCAGTTCCAGGCTGGCTGGCCGTGTGTCGCTGAAGGTCGCGATCACCTCGGCCGTGTGGGCGCGCTCGCGCTCGAAACGCGCGAGATCGTCTTTTGCCAGATCGACCTGGCCGGGCGCCACCTTCAGCCGCTGTTCGGCGTAGTGCCAGGGCTTGACCGTGAACGAGACGCTGGCCTCGGGCTGACCGGTGCGTTGCACCTGCAGCGTCGCGCGGCCGGGGGCGGTCGCGAGGGCGAGGCCGAGCACGGCGGTCCATTGCCTGCCGTCCTTGACGACGAGCACCGGGAGGCCCTTGAAGCTGACCCGTGGTGCGTCGGTGGACGGGCCGAGCGCGACCCGCGCGATGCCACCCGGCGCCAGCCGCTGCTGGGGCAGATCGATGGCGCGCGCCGGCAGCGTGGCCACGACGAGCATGGCGGCGGCGAGCGCATGCAGGAACGGAGGAAGCGTCTTGCGGATCGGGGTCGGTGTCATGGGACCGCATGATGCCGCAAGGCAGCACGTGGCCCCGCGCGCTTCAACCGATCACATTCCCCAGCGCAATGCCGGTGTATGCAGCGGCGCGTCCCAGAGCGCGAGCATCGCTTCGTCCACGGCCGTCACCGTGATCGAGCAGCCGGCCATCTCGAGCGAGGTCACGTACGAGCCGGTCAGGTGGCGCACGACCTTCACCCCGGCCTCGGCCAGCAGCTTGCGCGTCGCATGGACTATCACGTACAGCTCGAGCAGCGGCGTGCCGCCGAAGCCGTTGACGAGCAGGATCACCTCCTGCCCGCGAGCTAGCGACAGGTCCTTCAAGATCGCGCCGGTCAACTCGGCGGCGATCTCGCGGGCGCTCCCCAGCTTCACGCGCTTGCGCCCTGGCTCGCCGTGGATGCCGACGCCCATCTCCATCTCGTCAGCACCGATCTGGAAGGTCGGCTTGCCGGCGGCGGGCACGGTGCACGAGGTGAGCGCGACACCCATCGATGCGGTCGCCTTGTTGACCGCATCGCCGAGGGCCTTCAACGCCGCCAGCTTGTCGCCACGCTCGGCCGCCGCGCCGACGATGCGCTCGACCACCAGCGTGCCGGCCACACCCCGGCGCCCGGTCGTGTAGGTCGAGTTCTCGACCGCGACGTCGTCGTTGACGATCACGGTGGCGTTGTCGCGGTCGAGCATCTCGGCCGCCATCTGGAAGTTCATCATGTCGCCGGAATAGTTCTTCACGATGAAGAGCACGCCGGCGCCGGTGTCCACGGCCGTGGCCGCGGCGAGCATCTGGTCGGGTGTGGGCGAGGTGAAGATCTGCCCCGGGCAGGCCGCGTCAAGCATGCCGTGGCCGACGAAGCCGGCGTGCAGTGGCTCGTGGCCCGAGCCGCCGCCCGAGATCAGCGCCACCTTGCCGGCCTTGAGCGTCTTGCGGCGCACGAACTGGTGGGCGGCACCGAGTGTCACGATGTCGGCATGCGCGGCCGCAAAACCGTCGAGCGATTCGGCGAGCACGGTGTCGACGTGGTTGATGAGCTTTTTCATGCGGTCACCTGGTGAGCGGGTTGAATGCGGCGGGTTTCAAAGGCTGTCACAGACCGCGCCGATGATCAAGGCCATCGAGCGCGAGCCAGGGTCCACGTGGCCGAGCGCCCGGTCGCCGAGGAACGAGGCGCGGCCCTTGATCGCGTCCATCGCGGCCGTGGCCTGTGCGCTGTCGTTCGCACACTGGCGCACGCGCGCGACCATGTCGTCGCCGCCTGCGGCGAGCAGCTGCTGCACCGGCGCCAGCACGTCGAGCAGCGTCTTCTGGCCGACCTCGGCCTTGCCCAGCCGCGTCAGCGCCTTGATGCCGGCGTCGAGCGCGAGCGCGAGGTCGGTGGCTTTCGGCGCGGCCGGCAATTCCTTCGCGAGCGTGACCAGCAGCGTGCCGAACACCGGCCCCGACGAGCCGCCGATCGTCGACATGCAGGTCATGCCCATCGTGCGCAGCGCGTCGTTGAGCGACTGGCCGGCGAGTTCGTCGAGCCTGGCCTGGATGGCCAGCGCGCCGCGCCGCATGTTCAGGCCGTGGTCGCCGTCGCCGATGGCCTGGTCGAGGGCAGTGAGCTCGTCGACGTGGTCGATCAGCGTCTGCGTCACGCTGCGGATGAGTTCAACTTGTGTCATGGGAGTCCTCGATCTGTGATGGCTCAGCCGTGCAAACGCTGGCCGTCGGCGTCGAACCAGAAAGGCCGCAGCAGCTCGATGCGCACTGCGTCGCCCGGCGCGAAGCTCAGGCCGGTGGGCGCGGCGCAGATCAGCTCCTGCTCGCTGTCATCGAGCGCGACGTGCACCAGGTGCTGGTCGCTCAGCCGCTCGATGCGCCTGACCTGCGCGCCGCGGTGGTGGCCCCCGGCCACATCACGGTGCAGGCGCAGGTGCTCGGCGCGCGCGCCGACCGTCACGGCGCGCTCCGGTGCGGCCATGCCGTTCAGCGCCGAACGCGGGAACAGGTTGATGCGCGGCGAGCCGAGCCGCGCCGCCACGTAGGCGCTGACCGGCTCTTCGTAGATCTGCTGCGGCGTGCCCACCTGCACCAGCCGGCCGCGGTCGAGCACGCCGATGCGCGTGGCCATCGTCAGCGCTTCGATCTGGTCGTGCGTCACGTACAGCATCGTCGCGCCCAGGTCTTGCTGGATGCGCTTGAGCTCCAGGCGCAGGTCGTTGCGCAGCTTGGCGTCGAGCGAGGAGAGCGGCTCGTCCATCAGGTACAGCGACGGGTCGCGCACCAGCGCGCGGCCGATCGCCACGCGCTGCATCTGCCCGCCCGAGAGCTTGGTGGCAGGGTTCTGCAGCTTGTCGTCGATGCGCAGCATGCGCGCCACTTCATGGACCTTGCGCTTCACTTCCGCTTCGGGCGTCGGGTGCATCGGCGAACGCAGCGGGAAAGCCAGGTTGTCGAACACGCTCAGGTGCGGGTAGAGCGAGTACTGCTGGAACACGAAGGCCACGTCGCGCAAGGCCGGGGCGAGCGACGTCACGTCGCGCCCGCCGATGTGCACCTGGCCGGCGTCGGGCCGTTCGAGCCCGGCGACGAGCCGCAGCGTCGTCGTCTTGCCGGCGCCGCTCGGGCCGAGCAATACGACGAACTCGCCGCTGGCGATGTCGATGTCGAGGCCGCTCACGGCCTGCACATCGCCGAAACGTTTGCCGATGCCGACCAGGCGCAGGTCAGCCATGGCGCGCTCCGCTCACGTGCGCGTGGTCGTCTCGGGCGGTGCGCAGCGCGCGGCCCGAGGCCTGGTCGAACAGCGAGACCGCGGCAGCGTCGAAGGCCACGCCGACGTGGTCGCCACGCTTTGCGGTGCTCGCGACGTCGACCTTGGCGCGCAACGTCGCACCCTGTGCGGTGGCGAGCGTCACGACGCGGCTGGTGCCCAAGTATTCGGTGCCCAGCACTTCGGCGCGCAGGGGAGAGTGGTCTTCGAGGCGCACGTGCTCCGGGCGCACGCCGCACAGCAGCGCACGCGCCGAGATGTCTTCGCGCAGCGCAGGTACGCCGATCTGCGCCACGCCGATCTGCACCGCGTTCGCGCCACTCGCCAGCGCCGCCTCGAAGGGCAGGAAGTTCATCGAGGGCGCGCCGATGAAGTCGGCCACGAACACACTCGCCGGCCGCTCGTACACCTCGAGCGGCGCGCCGAGCTGTTCGATGACGCCCTGGTTCATGATCGCGATCGTGTCGGCCATCGCCATCGCTTCCATCTGGTCGTGGGTCACGTAGACCGTGGTCGCGTGCAGGCGGTCGTGCAGCGCGCGCAGCTCCTGGCACATCACTTCGCGGAATTCGGCGTCGAGCGCGCCGAGCGGCTCATCCATCAGGAAGGCGAGCGGCTGGCGCACGATCGCGCGGCCGAGCGCCACGCGCTGGCGGTCGCCACTCGACAGGCCCGAGACCGGCTTGTCGAGCAGTTCGGTGATGCGCAGCGTGCGCGCCGCCTGTTCGACCTGGCGGTCGATCTCGGCGCGCGGCAGGCCTTGCGACAGCAGCGGGAACGCGATGTTGCGCCGCACGTTCATGTGCGGGTAGAGCGCGAACATCTGGAACACGAACGCGATGTCGCGTGCCGAGGCGCGCTTGTAGCTCACGTCTTCGTTGCCGAGGAAGATCTGGCCCGAGGTCGGCAACTCCAACCCCGCGATCATGCGCAGCGTCGTCGTCTTGCCGCAGCCCGAAGGGCCGAGCAGGCAGAAGAACTCGCCGTCGCGCACCGTGAAGGTCGAGTCCTTCACGGCGGTGAAGTCGGCGAAAGCCTTGTGCAGTTGCTGAACGCGGATCTGCGCCATCTCGCTACTCGGGAAATTTCGAGACGACCATGAACATCACCGTGCCGAACAGCGTGGTCACGAACGACCAGGTGAACAGCAGCATCGCGACGGGCTGCAGCATCATCACGAGGCCGAGCGCGATGACGATGCAGGCCGCCATTTCCATGCGGCCGCGGCGCAGCCAGGTCGGCCATTTCTTTGTGTCGACTCTCACTTGCGCACCGCTCCGAAGGTGATCCCGCGCAGCAAATGTTTGCGCAACAGGATCGTGAAGACGAGGATCGGAATCAGGAACAGCGTGGTCCCTGCAGCCACCGCCGGCCAGTCCTGCCCGCCTTCGCCGATGATGATCGGGATGAAGGGCGGCGCGGTCTGCGCCGTGCCAGAAGTCAGCAGCACCGCGAACGCGTATTCGTTCCACGCGAAGATCAGGCAGAAGATCGCGGTCGCGACGATGCCGGTCGTGGCCTGCGGCAGCACGACCTTGCGGAAGGCCTGCAGCCGGGTGTAGCCGTCGACCATGGCCGCTTCTTCGTATTCGCGCGGAATCTCGTCGATGAAGCCTTTCAGCAGCCAGACCGCGAGCGAGACGTTGACGGCGCTGTACAGCAGGATCATGCCCAGGCGCGTGTCCGACAGGCCGAGCTCGCGGTACATCAGGTAGATCGGAATGGCGACCGCGATCGGCGGCATCATGCGCGTGGAGAGAATGAAGAACAGCAGGTCGTCTTTCAGCGGCACCTTGAAGCGCGAGAAAGCGTAGGCCGCCATCACGCCGAAGCCGACTGAGAGCACGGTCGAGCCGAACGCGATGATCAGCGAGTTGGCGAAGCGCGGGATGTAGTTCGACGGCCCGGCCACCACCATGCTGGCGTTGCGCGCCACCTGGTCGCAGGTGCCGGTGGCCGGCGGCAGGGCCGCGATGTATTCGGGTGTCTGGCGCGAGCGGGTCGTGAAGAGGTTGCAGTAGCCCTCGAGCGAGGGCGTGAACAGAACCTTCGGCGGGTAGCTGATCGAGTCCGGCGGGGTCTTGAAGCCGGTCAGGATGATCCAGACCAGCGGCACGATCGTGACCAGCGCGTACAGCACGACCAGCACGCCCGCGATCCAGCGCGTGCGAGCCGTCGGCTCGACGACAGAGTGCGCGGTGCTGATGCCCAATTTCATACCGAGGCTCATCTGTTCTTCACCGCGTTGAGCGCCTTGACGTAGATGTTGGCCAGGCCGAACACCGCGACGAACAGGATGATCGCGAACGCCGATGAATAACCGGTGCGCCACTTCTCGAAGGCTTCGCGCTTGAGCGTGATCGAGGCCAGCTCGGTGGTCGATCCCGGCCCGCCCGAGGTCAGCAGGTTGACCATGTCGAACATCTTGAAGTTTTCGATGCCGCGGAACAGCACCGCCAGCATGATGAAGGGAAGCACCATCGGCAGCGTGATCGACCAAAACTGGCGCCACGCCGAGGCGCGGTCGACCTCGGCCGCTTCGTAGATGTAGTCGGGGATCGAGCGCAGCCCGGCCAGGCAGATCAGCATCACGTAGGGCGTCCACATCCAGGTGTCGACGATCACGATCGCCCAGGGTGCCAGGCGCACCGAGCCGAGCATCTCGAAAGAAGAAGGCGGCACGCCGGTGAGGAAGGCGACCGCGTAGTTGAAGAGGCCGATCTGCGGCTGGTACAGGAAAGCCCAGAAGTTGCCGACGACGGCTGGCGACAACATCATCGGCACCAGGATCACGGTAGTCCAGAAGCCGTGGCCGCGGAACTTGCGGTCGATCAGGTAGGCCAGCGCGAAGCCGATCAGCGTCTGCAACGCGATGGTCCAGAACAGGAAGTGGGCCGTCGCCTGCATCGCCTGCCAGATGTCGGGGTCGGTCAACACCGACACGTAGTTGTCGATGCCCACGCCGAGCACCGTGGCGTTGGGCCGGTTGGCGCGGAAGTTCGTGAACGACAGCCGCACCGTCCAGATCAGCGGGAAGATGTTGATGGCCAGCAGCAGCGCCATCGTCGGGCCGATGAACAGCCACGCGATCGCGCGGTCGGACAGGCCGCGCAACCTCGTGGCGAGCACGGGGGGCGTGGACTGCGCGACACGTTCTATCGCGCGCGGAGGGTGCGGGCTGTTCATCGGTCGGGCGCGTGCTGGCTTGCTTGACTACTTGGTCTTGCCGTCTTCCTTGAAGACCTTCTTCCAGTCGGCCAGCAGACCGTCGAGTGCTTCCTTGGCCGTGCCCTTGTCGGCCACCACGAAGTCATGGATGCGCTTCTGCTCGGCCAGCAGCAGCTGGGCATAACTCGGCTCGGCCCAGAAGTCGACCACCTGGTCCATCGCGTCGAGGAACTCGGCCGCGAACGGTGCGCTCTTCTTGAACCCGGCGTCGTTCAGCACGCCCTTGTGGCACGAATAACCCCCGAGCGCCCACCACTTCTTCTGCACGTCGAGCGAAGCGAACCACTTGATGTAGGCGAGCGCCTCGTTGCGGTTCGGCGAATACGCCACCACCGAGATGCCCTGGCCGCCGAGCTGTGAGCCCTTGCCCTTGTCGCTCGGGTTGACGAAGAAGCCGATCTTGTCGCCGCCGACGTTCGGGTCCTTGTACAGGCCCGGGAAAAACGCGAACCAGTTCATCATCATCGCAACCTGGCCCGACTTGAACGCGTCCAGGCCTTCGCCCATGTACGAGTTGGTCAACCCCGGCGGGGTGCAGCACTTGTAGAGCGACTTGTAGAACTCCAGGCCCTTGATGGCGTCGGGCCCGTTGACGAAGCCGTCCATCGCATACGGCTTCTTCGGGTCCTGGTACTTGAACCCCATCGGGTAGAGCACGTTGCTCACGCCCATCGTGATGCCTTCGCTGCCACGCTCGGTGAAGAGGTACGTGCCGTAGACCTTCTTGCCGTCGATCTGGCGGCCAGAGAAGAACTCGGCCACCTGCTTGAACTCGGTCCAGGTCTTGGGCGGGCCCAGATCGCGGTTGTGCTTCTTCTTGAACTCGGCCTGCAACTCGGGCTTGGAGAACCAGTCTTTGCGGTAGGTCCAGCCGAGCGCGTCGCCCATCGCCGGCAAGGCCCAGTAGTTCGGCGTGCCCTTCGGCCACTCGGCATAACCCGTCACGGTAGCGGGTGCGAAGTCGCTGATCTTGATGCCTTCCTTGGCGAAGAAGTCGTTGAGCTTGACGTAATGCCCGCTCTCGGCCGAGCCGCCGATCCACTGGCTGTCGCCGATGATCAGGTCACAGAGCTTGCCCTTCGAGTTCAGCTCGTTGAGCATGCGGTCGGCGAAGTTCGGCCAGGGCACGAACTCGAACTTCATCTTCACGCCGCTCTTGGCAGTGAAGTCTTTCGACAACTCGACCAGCGCATTCGCCGGGTCCCAGGCGGCCCAGCACAGCGTGATGGTCTTGTCCTGCGCGCTCGCCGCGGTACTGGCCAGGCCGAGGACGCTCGCTGCGGCGAGGG
>Ga0307516_10004926_pt1 | contig 16237 bp, 8 predicted proteins | sample 19_EM_MG_FD_203310 | JGI IMG/M metagenome (GOLD analysis project Ga0307516, IMG submission 203310) | Populus trichocarpa ectomycorrhiza microbial communities from riparian zone in the Pacific Northwest, United States - 19_EM | ecosystem: Host-associated > Plants > Roots > Unclassified | place...
GCCCACTCTTTGGCGGGGTCGACGATGTCTTCTTCGTCGTTGGTGCCGACGTCGATGCCCTGCTGCACCAAAATCAGCCATTTTTTGGCGTAGGCGGCCGCCTCTGCGTAGGCCTCCAGGCGCCGCTCTGCGTCTTCGGCCTCGCGGTAGGCGGTTTCGACTTCGACGGCCACGCCGCCGAGCGCGTACCGCTCGGTCGCCCGCAGCTCTTCGAGCTGGGCTTGAGCTTGGGCGACGCGCGCGGAGGTCGGCAAGAAATCGAGCTTGTATTTGAGCACCAGCGCCGCGCCGTAGCCCACCACGTTGATGGTGTCGTGCACGAACGGATTGGTCTGATCGGTGATGCCTGGCGCTTTCGCCCAACGCGCTGTCAGCCCGAGCCCGAGGTCTGGGAAGTAACGCGCCTGCTCGAGCCTGACTTGAGCTTCGCGAGCCAATAGCCCCGCGCGCGCCATGTTGATCTCCGGGCGATGCAGACGCGCGGCGCTCAGGTAGGTGGCCAGCGGGCTCAGCCCTTGCCGCACCCGCACCAGCGGTTGCTCGGGCAGCGGTAGGTCGCCCTGCACGCCGGTCAAAAACCTGAGGCTGGCCAGCGCGATGGCTTCGTTTTCGCGCGCTTGGCTGTGACGCGCCGTCAAATCGGCGCGGTTCATCTTCAGCTTGTAGAGCGTGACCTCGTCGCCGTCGCCCGATTTTACCTTTTTTTCAAGGCTATTCAGGTATTTGTCGATGCGCGATTCGGCGTCGCGCATGAGCGCGATGGCGTCGCGTGCCAGCTGCACGCCGTAGTACGCGCGTCGCACGTCGAGCTTGATGTTGTTCTTCTCTTTCTCGACATCTTGCTCGGCGACTTTCACTTGGGCGGCCGAGGCGTCCCACAGATTCGTGATTTTGCCGAAGGTCCAGAGCGGGATCACTCCATCGATCCCGATGCTCCACCCGAGGCCCATGTGGCTCGTGAGCGCGACGTCCGTGTCGGGGCTGTAGATGGGCGTACCGCGAACTTCCGGCGCCAGGGCCAAGCCGCCGGTGACGTTGAACTCGGTGTAGGGCTGCGTCCAGGACTGCGCCTGCTGACCCCGCCGGTAGTCGAGCCGGGCGCGCGCCTCGTGAATGCGTGGGTAGTTGCGAAGCGTGAGCGCGATACAGCGCTCGAGCGTGTAGCCCGCGAGGTTGCTCGACGTCAGCTGCCTGGTCGGCTGGAAGTCGTTGATGTTCACGAGCGGCGCGTCGCTGTCTTTGGTCGCGTCCGCTGCCGGCACGGGGCCCGTCGCAGCAGGCGCAGGCGCAGCGGCGGGCGCAGCGGCGGGCACTTGCGCGTGCGCCACGTGCGCAGCAGCCAGGACGAACAAGGAGCTCAGCGCCTTCGCCCAAGGACGCCGCGAGAAAAACACTGCGTGGGACATCGGCTCAGTCGTCGTCTCGGGTTTTTAACCCCGCACGCTTCACCGCGCGTCTAAAATTCGAGCGGTCGAGCCCGGCTTTGCGCGCCGCCTCGGAGACGTTGCCGCCCGTCTGCCCCAAAAGCGCTGAAAAATAGGCATGCTCGAAGGCCGACAGCGCCTGCTCTTTTGCGTCGCGGTAAGGCAGCTCGAGCCCCTCCAGCATCAGGACCGGGGAGTTAGGGCCCTCGTGATAGCCGCCGTTCCGCCCCCGGGCGAACGGCAGGTCGGCAGGCTGAAGCGTGTCGTCTTTACAGAAGACGATGGCGTGCTCGATGGCGTTCTCGAGCTCACGCACGTTGCCCTTCCAGGGCTGGGCTTGAAGCAGGCGCATCGACTCGGTCGAGATCTTGCTGACCGGGCTATTGCTGCGCGCCGCGTACTTCTTCAAGAAATGGTGAGCCAAGAGCGGAATGTCGTCGCGTCGCTCGCGCAAGGGCGGCAGCGAAATCGGTACGACATTCAGCCGGTAGTACAAGTCTTCGCGAAACTTGCCGGCGGTGATGCGGCTCGTCAAATCGACGTTGGTGGCCGCGACGACGCGCACGTCGACGGTCTTGGTGTCGTTGGAACCGACACGCTTCACTTCGCCCTCTTGCAGCGCGCGCAGCAGCTTGACTTGGGCGAGCGGCGGCAAGTCGCCAACTTCGTCGAGGAACAGCGTGCCGTGGTCGGCCGTTTCGAACAAGCCCGCGCGCGTGGCCGTGGCACCCGTGAAGGCGCCGCGCACATGGCCGAACAGCTCGCTCTCGACCAAGTCGACCGGAATCGCCGAGCAGTTTACGGCTACGAACGGCTGGGCCATGCGCGGTGAATGTTGGTGAATCGCGCGCGCGGTGAGCTCTTTGCCGGTGCCCGATTCGCCCAAGATCAACACCGTGGACGAAGTCGGCGCGACGCCGACGGCCAGTCGATAGACCTCCTGCATGCTCGGCGAGTTACCGATCAGCTCGCCAAATTTCTCAATCTGCAGCAGCCGCTCTTCGAGCGCGGCGGCGCGATCGACCAAGCGCCGGCGTTCGGCCGCCTTCGTGACGGTGAGCACCACCTCGTCGTTCGAGCGGAACGGCTTGGTGAGAAAGTGGTAAGCCCCGGCGCGCACGGCCTTGACGGCGGTTTCGACGTCGCCGAACGCCGTCATCATCACCACCTCGACGCCGTCGTGCTTGAGCCGAACATGCTCGAGCAGCTCGAGCCCGCCGACCTTGGGCATCATCAAGTCAACCAGCGCCACGTCGATGTGCTCGCGCTCGAGTAGCCCGATAGCCTGCTCGCCGTCGTCTGCGGTAATCACCGAGCAGCCGCGGCTCTGCAACAGGCGAGAAAGGCTGCGGCGCAGCGTGGGTTCGTCGTCGACGACCAGCACCCTGGGCGGTCCCACATCCACTTTGACCGCCGTCAGCTCCCCCGAACGCGACGCAGACAGGTTCATGGATTGCCTCGGCGCGGGGGCGGACGATCGGAGCCGCGTGCCTCGGGACGAGCCGTGGTCGCTTCGGACGACGCCGTCGCGGGGCGATCGGAGCGCGTGCGCGACGGACGGTTCGAGCCTGCGCGATTGTCACTGGTGACCGGCGTGTACATTTGGTTCTGTTGCTGAAACACGCAGATGCGCCCGCCGCCCTCGCGCTTGGCGGTCGAGAGCGCGCTGTCTGCGGCGCGCAAGAGCGCGTCCTTCGTGCGCACGTCGCGAGACGGATAGAGCGCCACGCCCATCGACAGCGAGACGCGCGCGCTGCGCCCCGAATCCATGGTGAAGGGGCGCTCGACCACGTCGCGGAAAATGCGTTCGGCGACCGTGACCGAGCCAGCAAAGTGCGTGCTGGGGAGCACGACTAGAAATTCATCGCCACCGAAGCGCGCCACGACGTCGACCTCGCGCACGCTGCGCCGAATCGCGTCCGCCACGAATTTCAAGATGGCGTCGCCCAACGTTCGCCCTTGCGCTTCGTTGTGCGACTGAAGCCGATCGATGTCGATCACCATGCAGGCCAAGGGGTCGTGGTAGCGCTCGGCGCGTTTGAACTCTTCGGTCAGTCGCGTGTGCAAGTAGCGGTAGTTGTAGAGTGACGTGAGCGTATCGTGGACGCTGAGCTGCTCCAGCTTGGCGCGCGCTTCGACGACGTGATCATGCAGCCGCTTGATGCGCAACATGGCCTCGACGCGGGCGGTGAGCTCGCGCTCGTCGAACGGCTTGGACACGTAGTCGTCCGCCCCGATCTTCAGGCCTTCGACCCGGCTGGCGGTGTCGGTCTTCACCGTGACGAGCAGCACCGGGAGGAAGGTGTCCTGGGTCATGCCCTTGAGCAGGCGGCAGGCCTCGAGCCCCGAGAGCCTGGGCATCAGCACGTCGAGTAGCACCAGGTCGACGCCGCCTCGGGCAACGCGCTCGACCGCCGCCTGACCGTCGGCCACTGCCTCGACGGTGAAGCCGTGGGCCCGCAAGGTCTCGGCCAAGAGCTCGCGCGTGATGCGGTCGTCGTCGGCGACCACGATCGTGGAGCCTTTCAGCTTCTGCGAGGTGGTTGGCTGGGAGCGCGGTGGGTCGCTATCCGGCACGGCCCATCAGGTTACCAGCGCCGAGCCGAAACCCGCAACCGCAGGCCCCGTCCCCTGATCTTTTGGGCGTCTGTCTCGGATCTTTTGGGGCCCCAACCCCAAAAGGGTGGTCCTCTCCCAAAAAAGAGGCCGTGGTTGTTAGGGCATCAAGTCGACGGTGAGGCCGGCGTCGAAGCCGCCTCGCCCCTTGCGCTCGCTGGCAAAGGCCGCCACGGCGACGCAGCCGCAGCCGTGGCGGTAGCGGGCGAAAGAGCGCAGCGCCAAGAGCTCTTTGTCGATGGGATCTAGATCCGCGCCGCCGCCCAGCTGCAGCACCGAGCTCAGACCGAGCGCCAGCTCGGCGCCGGTCGTCAAGCCTTCGCGGTCGTACGCTCCGAGGTCGTAGAAGCTGGGCAACAGGTCGCCGCTAGCTTCGGCGCTGGCGACGCCGGGCGCCCGCGCGGTGCGCGCCTCGGCGTACCCCGTCAGCGCCGTGCCCCCGCGCGCGCCGAGACGGACGCGCCCCGTTGCTTCGCCGGCACGGGTGCGCGGTTCGCCCACGCCGGTCACGCGTAAGCCAAGCCAGTGCGAGTCACTCGATAGTGTTGCCAGCGTGACGGGCTCGAGGTCGCGCGCCGTGCCGCTCCAGCCTGCCGCCAGGCGCAGCCGCCCGGCGCCGCCGCGCGCGCCACGCCCGAGTGCGGTGGTCAGGCCACCGGTCGTGAGCAGGCGGGTCTCGGAGACGCCGTCCCAATACTGCCGCTCGACGCGTCCCGTCACCTCGGGCGAAATCAAATGACTGACGTGCTCGAAGCGCCGCAAGAGCGGCAGCGACAACGATACCCCTGCCCCCGCCCGCAACTTCGAAATGGCTTGTGCGGGCGCCGAAAGCAGCTCGCCTTGCTCGAACGCGGCGAGTCGCGCCAGCGCTGGCCCCGCCGAAAGCGCCGACTCCAAGCTGCCCCGCTCGAGCCCGCGGGTCTCGGCGTTGTCGGTGCGCCGTTCGCCCGCGCGCAGCGCCGACACGGCGCCGATGTCGAGCATGTAGCTCGTGAGGTCGCCGAGGGCGCCGCCGGTCGAGAGCAGCGCAAAAGGTCCGAGACTGAGCGGGTCGGTGAGCCAAGCTCCGCGCGGGGCGCTGGCTTCGGCACCGAAAGCGAACAGCGAGCTGCCGGTGCTGCCAACGCCGACCCGGCCGTGATCATAGCGACGCGAGGCCGCTTCGAGCGACGACAGCGACGTGCGACCGCGGGCGCCAAGCGACGTGTCGAAGTCGTAGGCCCAGACGGCTGGCGTTTGCCCTGTCAGCGCCCCATGCGCGTCGACGCCGAGCGCCGTGCCGTCTCGATAGTCCCAGCGCACGAGCGTGGACGACTGGGGAGTCAGTAGGCGCGCGTCGATGCGGGCGCCACCTTTGACGTAGCCATACCCCCCCAAATCCAGGGCGCGCGCCGCGGGCCGCCCCTGGTTGGACTCGAACGGCACGTGCAGGCCGCTGCCCACGAGCAGGCCGTCGTCGCCTCGCCACTCGGCGCTCGGAAAGAGCAAGCCCACTCGATCGGGTGAGCGCAACCACAGGTAGGGCAGCCAAAAGAGCGGGACGCCGCCGACGCGCAGCACGGCCTGCTTGATCAAGACGTCACTCGGCGGCGCGACCGTGACGGAGCTGTAACCCAGCGTCACCGGCGGTTTGTCGCAGCTGCAGAAGGCGATATCGCCGCCGCCCTCGACACCGATACCGCGCGGGCCACGCTTCAAGCGCACCCGATCACCGCCGAGCCGATAGCGACCGACCGTCACTTCGACGTCGCCCGACAGTGAAAGCTCTCCGAGCTCGGCGTCGACGTCCAGGTGGCGCGCTGAGAAATCGACGCGAAATTCGCGGCCGCGCGCGGGCGGTGGTGCCGGCACCTCGCCCGCTGCCGAGCGGCTGAGCGCGCCGGCCAACGCAAAGGTCGCAACGGCGACGACCAGCGAGCTCCGCGGCTCACAAGTTGGGAGGCGCCGCACCGTTCCGTGCAAGTTGCTTCGAGCCCGTCACGAGCTCATGCGGAAAAACGCTGACCGAGGCGAAGAAAACCGAGGCAGGACTGTAAAACAGGCTGCGACGCCGACCATCGAGGCCAAGCTGATTGGTGATGTTGCCGTAGCCGAGCTCCAGCGAAACGCCCTTGGCGATGCGGACCGAGACCTCGGTGCTGAACAGCGTGCGCACGACGTAACGGCTGTCGTCCGGCGACCCCCCGACGGGCACACAGCCAGTCAAGATGTCGCACTCCGGCACCTGATCCTGCAGGTTGTATTTCCAGGCTGGCGAGAGGGCGGCCGAGGTCGACCACAACACGTCTTGGCCCAGCACCATGACGAGCGTAGCGCTGAAATCGAGCTGGTCGCGGATCAGGCTCGAACCTGACAGCTCGTCGCTCGGTAAGCTGCGTCCGTCGGGCGTGAGCCGCACGCGCTCGAGCGACGGGTTCGTGGGCACCGTGGCGCGCGAGAACCAGCGTTTGTAGCCGGCCGCGAGGCGCACCATCGAAGCGATTTCCGGGCCCCCGCGCCCGCGCAGCCAGGGCGTGACGTTGGTGACGCCAACCAACGCGCCCGGCGCGAAGTAGCGCCCGGACTCGTAGCTGAGCTTCGACGTGGGCAAGCTCAGCGTGAGCGGCCGCAGCTCGAAGATGGTGCCGTCGGTGTCAGCCGGCCCTTGGAAACGTCGCGCGTAGACAGCGGCCAGATCGGTGTCGCTGAAGTCCCATTCGCCGCGACGTGTCGTCACGTCGCTGTTGGTAAACTCGCGGTACAAGCCGCCGTCGAGCCGCAGGCTGAAATGCTCGCCGCGCGGCGTGTCGTCGACCAGGTAGTAACGAGTGCGCGCCACGAAGCCCATCGTGTACGTCGGGTCCCGAGATTGCGGCTTGTCGCCGACACCCACCGTTTGCGTCGTGACCGAGTGCTCCCACGAGAAGATGCTGTGGTGATAGGCGGGCAGTTTTGCCGGCTCGGTCTCGGCTTTGACCGCACCGTGATCGGCTTCCGGGGGCGCTTGCCCCAACGCTGCGCTGGCAAAGAGCAGCCAGAACGCCGCCGGGGCAAAGGTCGCGAGCTTTCGGGCGATCGAGGCCGTCACGGGGCCGCGAGGCTACCATGGCCCTGCTTCCCACTGTCAGGCCTCCCTGTCGCTCTGTCGCGCCGGCCCAGCCCGCGCTAGCATGCAGGGATATGTCCAGCGCCCTTCCCGCGACCGAAATCACTGCCCTGCTTGGCCGGGGCACCCATTTCGAGGGCAAGCTCTCGTTCGACGGGCGCGTGCGCATCGATGGCAGCTTCCGCGGCGAAATCAGCAGCGAAGACACTTTGATCGTCGGCGAGGGCGCCGAGATTGAGGCCGAGATTCTGGCCGGAACCGTGATCATCAAGGGCGGGAGCGTGAGCGGCAACGTCAGAGCGCGCCGCGCCATCGAGCTTTACGTGCCGGCCAAGGTCTCCGGGACGTTGCAGGCCCCCGAAGTATTCATGGACAAAGGCGTGCAGTTTTCGGGCAGCTGCACCATGGCCCCCATCGACTAAGTTCTACCCCCGCTACAAAAGCGTGAACCAGGCGGTGTCGTCGTTTTAAGACACCGTGACGCCGCTTGCGTAACAGGGGGCGCAGGACCATGTGTGTGACGCCCTGGCCCGAGGGCGCCCCATCGGAAACTTGGGCACTTTCCCGCCGCTATGCGAAGGCTGTAGAGTCACCGCCCCGCCACCATCTCCCGGCATACTCCCTGCACTTCAGGTTAGCGACACCATGAAGACCTTCCGCGCCCTCCCGCTCGTTGCCCTTTTGGCTCTCGTGTCCGGTAATGCGCTCGGCAGCTCGCCCAGCGACGTCACCCGCTACGACTGCAAGCTGCCCGAGAGTGACCGACCTGCAGGTGGCGCGCGCACCGTGGTCACAGCGTCGCCCGAGCTGGTTAAGTCGGTCGTGCTCGATTTCGAGCACTACGCCTACTACTTCGATCCGGACAAGGGCAAAAACCCCGACCGCAAGTGGGCCAGCCACGTGGTCGGCAAGAGCGGCGACAAGACTGACCTCTACTTAGAGGTTCCCATCCTCAAAGGGGCCGCGAAGATTTGGGCGGTCATTCGCTTCGAGGCTCCGAAGAAAGTCGGCGACACGGAGGTCGTGGTCGGCCGCATGCTCAAGGGCAATGTCAACCAGCTGAGCGCCAAGTGGACCCTGCGGCCCACGACCGACAACAGCACGGCGCTACAGCTCGAGTTCTTGGTGGTGCCGAAGCTGCCGGTGCCAGACTCGCTGCTCTCGAACGAAGCGCGCAGCGCCGCGTTCAAAGCAGTTTCTGGCATGAAGGGCGAAGCCCTCAAACGCGCCAACGGCAGCTGAAGCGGACTTTGCTTGACCGGCCTGGGCTTGACCGGGCTCGAGCGAGCCGGTAGCCGAGCCGGGTGCGACTCCATCTCGTTCCCAGTGAGCGGCAGGTCGAAGCCCTCGCCCGAGAAGGACGCGAGGCCAAGACGCTGCGCGCGCTGTGCTCGGAGCTCGCAGAAGCTTCCGCCGCCGGTCATGAACGCGCTGGCCCCGAAGTCACCCGGCTGATCGCCGAAACCGTCGCACCCGATCCGAGCCTGGCCGAGCTGCTCGACGCCGGCCTCGGCGCTCTGCGCAAAATCGGCGTGGGAGCGACCGAGCTTGGCGCGCTCCCGGGTCGGCGGGCACAGCTGTTCGCCGCGACGTTGGGGCGCGCCGACGAACGGCTGGCCCAAGCCAAGCTCCGGGACGAGCGCGGCGACAGCTGGCTCGCCGGCAGCGCCGTCGACGAAAAGTCCCTGCCCGGGGTCACGGAGCTACTAGTTGCCGGCTGGTCGCGGCTCGGCGCCGGCGAGCTTTGGCTACTCGAGCGGCTGCATCTCGAGCTGCGGCGCCGTGGTGGCGGAGTCACGCTGCGTTTCCCGGGCCTGAGCGGCGAGGAGTCGCGACGCGCGGTGGAGAGCGAGCAAGCTCGGCTCGAGGCGCGCTGGGCGGAGCACAACGACGCGCCGAGCGTCGTGCGCGACGACGACAAACCCGTCCGGAGCTTGAAGCTGCGGCTCACCCGCACGCCGAACCTCGGCAGCGAAGCGCGCGCCGTCGTGCGCGCGGTAGAAGACGCGCTCAGCCAAGGCAAGCGACTCGACCGCATCGCCATCGTGCCGCTCGAGCTGTCGGAGGCTTTTTTGGAAGAGCTGCGCTCGGCGCTGTGGGCCGCCAAGCTGCCCTTCAGCGAGCCGCGTGGCAGGCCGCCGATCGCCGGCCCCAACGTGCACGCGACGCTCGAGCTCTTGCGCCTGGTGGGCGGACCCATCCGGCGCGACGCGCTGCTCGACGTGCTGGCCGCGCCGGGCCTGCGAGCCGAGCGTTGGTTCGAGAGCAGCGGCCGCGCTGGGATTCACGCCTTGCGCGAGCTTTTGGCGCGCACGCCGGTTGGTTCCGACAGCGACGGCCAGTTGCTGCTCGCCCGCGCCAAAGGCCTGGCCGGGCAGCGGCCGAGGGCCAGCAGCGACTCGGCGGTGGCGGCCCTGGAGCGAGTGCTCGAAGACCTGCGGCGCGTCGGCCGAAGTCGCACGCGGGCGACGCTGGTTCGCGACTTTTCCGCGCTGGTCGAGGAGCTGGGGCTGCTGCAAATGTCGCCGCAGATCTTGCGGCTGGCGCTGCAGGCGCGCGACGGCGGCGCACCCAGCCTGCTCACGGCGCTGTCGGACGACGCCCGCGGCGCCGCGACGCTGGCGCTCGGGCTGTCACGGCTGGTCGACGCGGCTGAGCGTTTGGGGCTCTCTGACCAAGCCGTCGGCCCCCACGAGCTGTCGGCCGAGCTGCTGCGAGCCATGGAAGGCGTCGGTCAGTCTCGCGGTGCCGCGCGCGCGGCGGCGCTGGCCATCGCCAGGCCGCTCGAGGTCGCGGGCTTGCCCCTCGAACTGGCCGTGGTGTGCCGGGCGTCGGCCGCTTGCTTCAGCAAAACCGGTGCAGCATCCGCGTCGCTCTGGCTGGGCTCGGAGCTGTGCGAGGCTTTGCCGCGCTTTCAACGGCCGCCGACGGCGCGCGACGAAGAAGCCGCGACGCTCACAGCGCTGAACGCCTTGCTCGCCAGCGCCGACGAAACGGAGCTGGTTTGGTCCACCAGCGACGGCAATAGCGACACGCGCGAGAGCCGCTTCGTCGAGGCCCTCGCTGAGGCGACTGGCGTGGCTGCACGGAGTGAGCCGGGCTCGCCGCTGTCGCCGGGCGCGCGACGCAGCAGGCCGCTGTTGCCCGCGACCGCCGAAATCACACTGCGCGCCAGTGTGGAGCTGGCCCGACAGGCTTTCTTCTTCAATCAAGGCGCGCGCACGGTTTTGACCGGCCAAGTCTCGGAGCTGGGCGCGTGGCTGGCGCCCGACCTGCCGCCGCTGCCAGTGACGCGCCTCGAACGCTACGTCGACTGCCCTTTTCTCGGTTTCTCCAGCATCGTGCTGCGAGCGACGCGCGACGAAGGTGTCACCGACTCGCTCGGCGTGCGCGAGCGCGGGATTCTGATCCACGCTGCCGTCGCCGAAGCGCTATTGGCCATTGCCGGGCTCGAGCGCTCAGATGACGAGCTACTGGCGCTCGCGCTCGCGGCCGCTGATCAAGCGCTCGAAAAACATGCTGGCTCGGCGCTACGCGGCGCCGCCTTGCGCACCACGCGCGGCGACGTGCGCAGCTTCGTGCGCTGGTCGCTCGAGCACCGCGAATACGCCTTCCGCGAAGCCGAAAAAGGCTTCGGCGACGGCGAGACCTGGGGTCCGCTCGAGCTCGGCTCCTACCGCCTATCCGGGCGCATCGATCGCATCGACGTTTCGAGCGACGGACGAGCCGCGCGCGTCATCGACTACAAATCCGGCAAACCGCCTTCTCGGAACGAAGAGCGAGCTTTGCAGGGCTGGCTCTACGCGCGCAAGGTCGCAAGCGAGCTCGGCCTCCACGAAGTGGTGAGCATGTACTTGGGGCTCACGCGCCGCGTGCCGCAGCCGACTGAAATCTTCCGAGGCGCGCCCGATGACGCAGGCTTGGTCGAGAAAGAGCAATTCGCCCTCGAAAAGCTGATCAAGCTGCGCAGCGGCTACGTGCCCGCCGAACCGACACGGCCGAATCGTTGCGTGCAATGCGACGGACGCGAGCTGTGTCGACGCCCGCTCTCGGCTCCGAGCCCCGACGAAACCGGAGACGACACGTGATCCCCGGACTTGGCAGAAATGCCGTCGTCGCGGCCAGCGCCGGCACCGGCAAGACCGAGCTTCTGACCAGCATCTACCTCGGTCATTGCTTGGGCCTGCACGCCGGGCCGGGGCTGCTCTCACCGGCGCGCATCGTGGCCACGACATTTTCCAGGGCGGCAGCGCGCGAGATCCGCGAACGGCTCGAAAAGCGCTTCGCGGGCGTAGCCGGCAGCGCCCCTGTCGAGCAAGAGCGACGGCTGGGCCCAGGGCTGCTGGCGCTGGCGGCGGAGCGCGGGCTGTCGCGCGTCGAGCTCGCTCGGCGCGCCACGCGGGCCCTCGACGAATTGCCGGACGCTGCCATCGACACGCTGCACAACTTGTGCGCGCGCATTTTGCGCGAGCACGGGCTCGAGCTGGGCATCGCGCCGTCGTTTACCATTCTCGAAGAGCAGCGCTCGCTCGAAGACACCGAGCAAGCCATCGATCAGGTGCTGAGCGAAGCGCTCGACGGCGCTTCGAGCCTGTCCAGGCTCGGCGCGCAGGCACTGCTCGACGCCTCCGGCGGCCTCGACCGCTTGCGCGGCTGGATGCTCGGCCTGCTGTCGCGGCTCGACGACGAAGGGCTCGACGCCACGTCACTCGAGCGCGGCGACGAAGCGGCGGCCGCGCGGCGACGACAGAGCGAGCTAATCGACGTTTGCCGAGAGCTGACCGGTGACCCCGACTCAGCGCGGGCGCCGCTGGCGCGCGCTGTTTTACAAGAGCTCCAGCACAGCGCGGGGCCGGTGAACGGCGATCGCCTGAGCCGCGCCTTTGCGCTGCTCGCGGCAGAAAAGAAGGGCCGCAACGCTGCCGGATCCGACTCGCTCAAGCTGCTTTTGGAGCGCACGCGCGGCAAGAACAACCCCGAACGCGCGCGCGCCATCGTGCGCCTGATCGTCGAGGGCCCAAGCCTCGACGATCGTTTGCGCGGCGCGGCCCAAGTCATCGGCGAGATTCAAACGCGACTGCGTCAGCGCCACGTGGCGCTGCGCAGCCTGGGTTTCGGCGATCTCTTGCGCCTCACGCGCGACGGCTTGCGCGACCACCCCGAGGTTGCGCGGTCGGCAGGCTCACGCATCGAGCTGCTTTTGGTCGACGAATTTCAAGACACGAGCCGGGTGCAGTGCGAGCTCTTGCTCTTGCTGCGCGAGAGGCCGGAGAAGAACCGGGCGCGCGCGGCCGGCGTGTTACCGCTGGCGGCCGACATCGCGCCGCAAGGCTTGGTCGTCGTCGGCGACCGCAAGCAGTCGATCTACGGCTTTCGCGGCGCCGACGTGTCGGTGTTCGCCGAGCTGTCCACGGCGCTAGCCGGTAGCGCTGCCGCGCGGCTGCTGGATCTGCCGCCGAGCGCCACGCCTGCCGACGACGCGCCGGTCGTCGCCGACGTCTCGACTTTGGTCGACAGCTACCGCTCGGATCCGGCCATCGTCGCGGCCGTCAACATCATCGCCGAACGCGACTTCGTGCCGCGGCTCGAGCGCAGCTTCGAAATTCGCTACGCACGGGCTGAAGCCCTACAGATGCCGGCAAGCCGGCAGGGCGGCGCGCCCGGCACCTTCACGCTGCTACTCGACGACGGGCTCACGCCCGAGGCAGAGCCGCTGATCCAAAACGCCAGCGGAGCCATGCGCAGCGCGCTGGCCGTCGCGGGCTACTGCGTGCGGGCCGCAACCGAAGGCCGCGCCCTCGGCAGCTTGGCGGTGCTCGCGCGGCGCCGCGCCACGCTGCCGCTGCTCGGCTTCGCGCTCGACCATTTTGGCGTGCCGTACGTGGTTTCGGGCCGCGACCTGTATGGCACGCCAGAGGTTCGCGATGTATTCGCGGCGCTACGCCTCAGCCAGAGCGCGCGCGACCGCTACGCGCTCGCGGTCATCGCGCGCAGCCCGCTGGGCGGTCTCTCCGATCAGGCCTTGCTCGAGCTGAGCTGCCCCAAGCGCGGGCTCTTGCCGATTTTCGAGTGGGAGCCGGCGCGGCTGTCGCGGCCCGAAGACGTCGAGCTCGCAGGCTTGCTACAAAAGCGCCTGCTCGCGTACTTGGAGATCGCGCCGCGAGTCTCGCCGCGCGACGCGATTTTCGATGTCGTCGAGCGCTTCGAGCTCACGTCGCTGCTCGCCCTCTTGCCCCGCGGCGCCGTCAGGCTGGCCAACGTCGGCCGCTTCCAGGAGATCGCAGCCACGCACGGCGGCAACCTGGCGGCCTTCGTGCGCTTCGTGAACCGACAAATCGCCTACGACTTCGACGAGACCGAGGCCGCAGTTTTCTCGACCGACGACGATGCCGTGCGCCTGCTGACCATCCATGGCAGCAAGGGCCTGGCATTTCCTACCGTGATTTTGGCGGACGCCGAAGCCTCGGAGCGCGCCGACCACGCGCCCGTCGGCATCCTGCGTCGCTCGCAAAATAAGCCGCTTTTGGTGGTGCGCCACGCCGGTGACGACGGACCCATCATCACCGACACCCAAACCGAGCTATCCGAGGACGCAACCGCGCGCGCGCACGCCGAGCGCCAGCGCCTGAGCTACGTCGCGCTCACGCGCGCCCAACACGAGCTGGTCATCGCTTTGCCGCTCAAGGCCAATAGCGGCTCGCTCGCCAAGACCGTGCTGGAGCTGCAAGCCGAAGGCGCCTTCGCCGTCACGGGAGGGCTGTGCGAGCTTTCGGTCAGCGAGCTGCTGGCGGCACCCAAGCTCGCTCTCGGCAGCAGCGCTCCCGGCAGTGAGCCACCGGAGCCGCCGGCGCGACCCCGTGCCGCGGCCGTCGTGCTCGGCGTCACGGCGCTGGCCGACTTTCAGATCTGCCCGCGCCGCTTCAGCCTCGTGCAGCTGCACGGCCTGAGCGAGCCTCGCCACGGAGCCGGCCCGCGTGCGGCCGAGCTCGACGACGATCCGCGCCTGGCCGGCATCGCGGCGCATCACGTGCTGGAGCTGTGGCCGCTCGAGCGCTGGGGCGAGCCGCCCGACGCGGCCGCGCTGGCGGGCGCGCTCGAACAGGCCGGCTTGTCCGCGGCCTCACCTATCGGTCAGCAAACCCTCGCCGGCATTTCGCGTTTCTTGAGCGGGAGCTACGCCGCGCTAGTGAAACGCGAGGCCGTGCGCGTCCAGCGCGAGGTTGCGCTGACAGTCACGATCGCCGCGCCCGCTCCGCTGCGGGCAGCGCCAAAGCGTGTTCGGGCGGACAATCCTGCGCAGCTCAAGCTGTTCGGGGCGCCCGAGCCCGAGCCGAAAGTCGCCGATCTTTCCCTCTCGACGGACGCCCCTGCGCTGGTGGTAAAAGCCACCCTCGACTTGCTGGTCGAGCTCCGCGACGGCAGCCTGCACGTCATCGACTACAAGCGCACGCGGGGCGGCGACCACGACCTCGCCCGCTACGGCCCGCAGCTGACCCTGTATCGCCATGTCGTCGAGCGGCACTTCGGCAAGGTGCCGAAAGTGGGGCTCCTGCACCTACTCGGCGACGCGGATGAACCGCAGTGGCTAAGTCCCGACCCGAGCGAGCCGTCCACGCTGGCGAGCGCGTTCCTCACGGCTCGCGCGCGCGACAGCTGGCCTAGCGTGCCGGAGCCGCGCTGCCGTTCGGTGCACTGCGGTTTCGTCGCGAGCTGCCATTTCAGCGGCAGCGGCTGAGTCGACCACGGCTCGCGGACAGCGCTTTTTTCCGCTGTGTTTCCTGGCGCTGCACGCACACGTTGAAGCGCCGCTCCCGCGTGCTAACGAGCGCGCCCGGACGTCTGTACTGGTCGGCCGTCAGCTTGCGCGTCGCGTCAATCCGTGCGACACGCGCCATAGCGCCCGCGGCGCCTGACCGACGCCTTCAATCACCTTATACTGCTCGCCCCGCCAACCAGCGGCTCCACCTCCTCCTCAAGACACCACACAACGATCCATGCCCCTTCCGTCTCGCCAAGGCCTTTACGATCCCCGCTATGAACACGACGCGTGCGGCGTCGGCTTCGTCGCGAACATCAAGGGGGAGGCCTCGCACGATATCGTCAAGAAGGGCGTCGATATCTTGCTCAACCTGGTGCATCGCGGCGCCTGCGGCTGTGATCCGCTGACCGGTGACGGCGCCGGTATTCTGCTGCAGGTTCCGCATAAATTTTTCAAGCGCGCCTGCGAATCAGCCGACATCGAGTTGCCCGAGCCCGGGCGCTACGGCGTCGGTTTGGTCTTCCTGCCGCGCGACCGGAACGATCGCCGCCGCTGTCAGCAAATCCTCGAAGACAAAATCTTCGGCACGGGTCAACGCCTGATCGGTTGGCGTGACGTCACGGTGAACGAAGCCGCGCTCGGTCCGATGGCGCGCTCGAGTGCGCCGGTGATTCGCCAGGTCTTCATCGGTTCGAACACCGACGACCAAGCGGCTTTCGAGCGCAAGCTGTTCGTGATTCGGCGCTGGGCCGAGCGCACCGTCCGCGAGTCGAACATCGCGGGCAAGGGCGCGTTCTACATGCCCAGCCTGTCGAGCAAGACCATCATCTACAAGGGCTTGCTCTTGGCGGAGCAACTCGCCGGCTTCTATCAAGAGCTCGAAGATCCGGACATGGCCAGCGCGCTGGCCATGGTGCACCAGCGCTTCAGCACCAACACCTTCCCGACCTGGGAGCTGGCACAACCCTTCCGGGTGCTAGCCCACAACGGCGAGATCAACACCGTGCGCGGCAACGCCGCCTGGATGAGCGCGCGCGAGCAGCTGTTCAAAGGCGAAATCTTCGGCGAAGACATCCGCCACATTTTGCCGACCATCACGCCCGGCGGCTCCGACTCGGCCATGCTCGACAACACGGCAGAGCTCTTGCTCCAGGCCGGTCGCTCTTTGCCGCACGTGATGATGATGCTGGTGCCCGAGGCCTGGCAAAACGACGACGCGATGCCAGACCACAAAAAGGCCTTCTACGAGTACCACTCGTGCTTGGTCGAGCCGTGGGACGGCCCGGCAGCGCTGGCCTTCACCGACGGCAAGCGCATCGGCGGTCTGCTCGATCGCAACGGTTTGCGTCCGGC
>Ga0307516_10004927_pt1 | contig 16235 bp, 13 predicted proteins | sample 19_EM_MG_FD_203310 | JGI IMG/M metagenome (GOLD analysis project Ga0307516, IMG submission 203310) | Populus trichocarpa ectomycorrhiza microbial communities from riparian zone in the Pacific Northwest, United States - 19_EM | ecosystem: Host-associated > Plants > Roots > Unclassified | place...
GGCCATAGCGTGAGATCTGATGAACCAGCGTGAGTGCTGGTGACTCGGGCTTGGATTCCCCCGAGGTGTGGGGACCCCGTGGGTGATTCATTGGTCATAGCAGGGTGTAGATAAGGGGAGATGAGGTTTTATGCACCTTTGCGGCACCCTAGGCTCAGAGTCCTCCATCTCTCCCTGAGGTGAGAGCTCCCTGGGGAGCCACGTACTGCATGAGGGCCATGCGGCCGTGCGGGGTCTAAGTTCTAGAGCCTGTCGATCACCCTGAGGTGACACAATCTCCCTCTGAAGGAGATCCGTTTGTTTGCACTCACCCCCTCATCTCCGGAGTTAGCCTAGGTCCGGTTTTCTTGGCCGACCGCTAATCTCCGTCTCCTCGATCTCCTACCTAGACTCTCTGACATCATTACTCGTGCTTCAGAGGGCAACTAGTGCCTTTTTCCGAAGGCCCGTGATGAGTCTCCCTTGCTACGTACTCTAGCTAATTACTAAGGTGTAACAATTTTCCTTGGTGCGCATATCTTCTTGAGAAAGGCCTGGGCGGAGGGCAAGTGGTGTTGGTAGAGGGTCGATAAGCGCAACTTAGATACCGGATTATGTATCTCACTTAAGAAGTAAACTTCTAAGCGCCGTTAGCGGCACTCTAGATATCATGACACAAATGTCGTCGCAGTCCACGTAAACAACAGTAGTAGCAATGGGAGGTAGGGGATTAGCGGCCATGTGGATCCGGTGTCTGCAACCGTGGAAAATCCTCGCTCGGTCCATAGATAACCGCGCAAGGGCGCCGCTTGGCGCTCCTATGGCGCCCAATATTGGGATCGCATTGTAGCAAAGGCGCGTGCATGCGCTCATCATCAAAAAGACGCAAAAGGCTGCGCGCGGGCGGGGGCTGCGCTGGCTTCTTTCCCGCACCCCACCAACAACAACCACATATTTAATAGATTGCTCAAAGAACGTTAGATAACTATCTGGAAATTGATTTCTAGTGCTAGGTTAAGAAAAATATGTTTTTGAGTCGCGCGGGCAGTTACCAGAGAGGGGCAAGCATTCTTGTACCTAACTTTATCTATATAAATGGAAATTATAGTATGAGAAGGGATTCTCTACCGACGAGAGACCGGAAAGCGGGAGTCGCTATCTAGTGTACCACGCGAGTCATATTACTTATTGACTCAACTCCTTCAAAATTGACGCTAGTCATTATAGAAAATTGACCCTAGTCATTGGAGTCAATTTTCATCAATGACTCCAATCAACTTCTTGAGTAGCTGAAGTTAATTTTCTTGAATAGCTTGTGTCAATTTACTTGAATGACACGAGTCAATTTACTTGAATGACAGTAGTCAATTAACTTGAATGGCTGGAGTCAATTTACTTGAATGACTGCAGTCAATTTACTTGAATGACTCGTGTCAATTTACTGGAATGACTCAAGTCAATTTTCTTCAACGATAGGAATCAGTTTACTTGAATGACTCGAGTCAGTTTACTTGAATGACTCATGTCAATTTACTTGAATAACACGAGTCAATTTTCTTGAATGACTCATGTCAATTTACTAGAATGACTCAAGTTAATTTACTTGAATGACACTAGTCAATTAACTTGAATGACAGTAGTCAATTAACTTGAATGGCTGGAGTCAATTTACTTGAATGACTCGTGTCAATTTACTGGAATGACTCAAGTCAATTTACTGGAATGACTCCAGTCAATTTTCTTCAAGGATAGGAATCAGTTTACTTGAATGACTCGAGTCAGTTTACTTGAATGACTCCAGTCAGTTTACTTGAATGACTCCAGTCAGTTTACTTGAATGACTCATGTCAATTTACTGGAATGACTCAAGTCAATTTACTTGAATGACACGAGTCAATTTACTTGAATGACTCGAGTCAATTTACTGGAGTGACTCGAGTTAATTTTTTGAATGACTCGAGTCAACTTACTTGAATGACACGAGTCAATTTTCTTGAATGACTCGTGTCAATTTACTTGAATGACTCGTCAACTTACTTGAATGACACGAGTCAATTTTCTTGAATGACTCATGTCAATTTACTGGAATGACTCAAGTCAATTTACTTGAATGACTCGAGTCAATTTACTTGAATAACGCAAGCCAATTTACTTGAATGACTCGTGTCAATTTACTTGAACGACACGAGTCAATTTACTTGAATGACTCGAGTTAATTTACTTGAATGACTCTGTCAATTTACTGGAATGACTCAAGTCAATTTGCTTGAATGACTCGAGTTTACTCGTGTGCGACCTATGGAGATCATGACGAGATTATTTACGGTCAGTTTCCTGTCTGCTGTCCGCGCAGTGCTTTGCCCTCCGCCCAGGCCTGTCCCAGAATGAGAAGATGCGCACCAAGGAAATTACAAGGTAAAAGAGAAAGCGAGCGTACGTGGCCATGAAGCCCGGAGTGGGGAGGAACAGTGATGCTTCTTCCCCGCCGCTCCTCGGCCCCCGCTCCCTGCTCCTCCAACCACTCCCGCACCTCCAGCTCAGACAACGCACTCACGGCGTCATCCTCCTTGGCCGGCACCCGCCTTCCGACATCCGTAGTCTAGCACTGCCCGGCTGCACCTCCCATCCACCAGGAGGTCCCGGATTTTGCACCGATCCTTCCACCTCCTGGTCTCCTTCCGCACCTCTGCCCACAGGATCTTCTGCTGTGCCTTCCACTCTGGGCTCGCCTTGAAGAGGTGTTCCCGGGTTTGATTCGGGTGCTGGCACCACCAGCACTGTGGGGTGGACCGGTTCTTCGTCCAGTTGGGGTACTCCGGTTATCCTATTTATTTATGGTTTCTTCATAAGTTTACGGATCATTGCTAACTTACAAATCCTTCTCTTTCTCACTCCGGGCAAAGTCCTGTCCGGAACGCCGTTCGGCGTTCTCGTCCTCGACCTGGGTCACGCAATTTTCACCCCTGTCCCCATTTTGGTCCTCGTCTGGCTTAATATTCGCTACCGATCTGGGTAAGGGTGGATGATCAGTTCTTTCCTCAATACCACGTTGTGTGTATGTGCTTGGTGGTGCACGGTGGTGCGGCAGGTCGGATCATTTCGAGCGAGTAAATCTTTCTGACTCGAGTCAATAAATAGGATGACTAGACTTTGGGCGGACCAGTGCCCGGTGGATCGGCCGTGGGGGCAGGAAGGACACAGGTGGATGGAGCTCCATGCGTGTACTCGCACAGAGACCTGGTGAGTACGACGAGTATATTGCCGCGTAAGACGCGGTGCCCTATGTAGAATGACACGACGTGTAGAATGATGGCGACAAGATAGGTGGTACTATACCTGTTGTGCGATGGAGCCAGCCGAGCCTGCTTGCAGGGATCACTTGCGATTTGTGAAATCGGCGGGAACCACTCCCACAGTCGTAGATATCACGGAACCCAAAATGGGGGGCGGCGGGGGCCGGTCGAAGCGGGGCGACGAGACGCAACAGTAGGGTTAGACTTGGGATGGAACCGGTGACCTGGGATGGAACCAGTGACTTAGGATAGTATATCGATTAGATATCAAATGCCTTTGCACTCAATTGATTCGAGAACGTTGTATTGCTATTCTGAAAAGCAGCCTTCAGCACGACAAAACCTAGCCTAGCTGGAATGAACTAAAATTTTGGGTGCCGTGATATCTACGATAGTGGGAGTGGTTCCCGCCGATTTCACAAATCGCGAGTGATCCCTGCAAGCAGGCTCGGCTGGCTCCGCACTTGTCGGCTCGCTTAACATGACTGCATGCGACTCCGGAGCTAATGCACGCTTATAGCATAGTCAATTCCGCTATCGCACAACAGGTATAGTACCACCTATCTTTTCTCCTTTTGGCAGTTCTAGTCGAGTGCGCAACGGCGTCATTCTACATACGGCACCGCGTCTTACGCGGTGGAGGAGGAGGCCGTGGCCAAGGCAGAGGCAGAGAAGACGAGGCCTGGACTCACGATGTTCACGGACGGGGTCACGGCTGGACAGTGGAGCCACTGGCTACGCAGTGGTGTGGAGGAACGGCCGGCTGGGAAGGCATTAAGGCCCACATGGGCTACAACCAGGAGGCCTACGATGCGGAATGCGCAGCTATCGCCCACGCATTGGAATCGGTGGCAGGAGGATGCGCCCCCGAACAGGTGACCATCTTCACGGATGCTCAGGTGGCCATCAGACGGATGGCATCAGACGAGCCTGGTCCGGGACAGAAAAACGCCATCCAGGCCCGGAGGCATATAGCCACACTGCGCAAGGCCAGACCAGACATCACCATCGAGATCCGGTGGTGCCCAGCCCACAAGGGGATAGCTGGCAATGAGCAGGCCGATGAGTGGGCGAAGATTGCGGCGGAGAAGCCTGGCACCCGCGGGGTGCAGCACCGGGTGCCGCTCCCTCGGTCTCTGGCGAACCTCAAGAGAGAGGTCTCGGAGAAAAAGTGGGCAGAGGCTAGGAAGTGGGCGGGGAGCCGGACCTCGAAGGCGAAGTACCGTCTACTGAAGACCCAGAAGCTTGATGGCACAGTGGCAGGGAGCACCAAGAGGATCGCCTCGAGGTTCTACCAGCTCAAGACGGGGCACTGCCTGACCGGGCAGTACCTCAAGCCCCCAATCCCAGCCTCACGTCCTGTCGCTAACGCGCGATCTGGTGTCAGCACGGCATAGTAAAAAGAAATTTTGGGAGGGGGGGGGGGGGGGGGCGACGAGACGTAACAGTAGGAAGTGCGTTTCCTGTTTTGCTGTCCGCGCAATGGACGCGGGTGGACGTGCGCGGCTGCACCTCCGGAGTGCTGGTACATACGTGATGACGGTGGGACGGCAGCCGAAGCGCGCGCAAGAAACCCTCCAGGGGTACAACGTATTGGCCTTCCCGGTTTCTTTTTGGGTGTGGATCGCCCCAATGCGTGCAACCCTCCATAGCCTTCCGCAATCTTCATTTTTATCGATCCATTCCAACACTGTGATTCCGGCAACGATCCCCGCTACAACACACTCGCATCATAGTTTCGCCAAGACGCTAAGCGCGTGTCGTGTTCCTATTCGCTGATTCCAGTATCGCGAACTTTCATTTCTACCCCTCTTGAAATGTCGTTTCGCAACTGCTACACATGCGGTCGCCTCGGTCATCTGGCTCGCCAGTGCACCGCCTCTCCTCCACCAGCATCACTGCCTATGGACGAAGAGGATCGTTCCGACGTCGGAAGCGATGACAACATCGCCTCCCAGACTGTTGTGCAAAACCTCGAACTGCTCACAACAACGCTTCACTACTTCCGCTCCGAGATTGCGATCGTATGCGAAGACATCGGGAAGCAGTCAGCAGCCGTCAAAATTCTTTTGTCAGCGGCAAAAGAGACGGCACGCGAGATGAAGGACCTCAAGGTCCTTATGACTACGATGAGTGAGCGAATCGATAAGCTCACAGAGGAGAACCGGGCACTCCGGGAGCAAACGCCAGTGCCAGCTACACAGCCGCTGCCGCCTCCTCCATCGACACCACCTCCGCGGCCAAAGCGGAAATGGACCGGGCCTCAAACCCCGCACCAGCCGGCGAAGCAACTGAGGGATACCTCCCCACACCGACTCTCATGTACTCGGAGCATGCGGATGTGGAAACCGACCCCGCGCAACCCCCGCCATCAACATCTGATACGGCCGCAGGGCCCGCACCTCGCCATGGCGACACGGACGAGGGATGGAAGAAGGTTGAAAGGAAGCGCAAAGGGAAAGGAGAGAAGAGAGGGGCAGGATTTGGAAGAGAGGTGGGCGTTCCCATCCTGGGCTGATAAAGCTCGGGGCAGGGGCGGCGTCTCTGTGACCTTCTTCATCGGCGGGAACAGGGACGCCAGGCCGCAAAAGGCACGCAAACCCAAAAAAGGGTCGGAGCTAAGCTCTGACACGGAGAGACAGAGGAGAGGTGGGAGAGGGAGTGGGCGTGTCAGCCCGTAGAGAGAGGAGGCTGGAACCGAGGAGTTGGAGAGGTTGAGGAACTACTGCTGTTTCTCCCCACCCCTTCCTTCATGGTTTCCGCAGGAAAGAGGGAGGACTAGGCGGAAGTCCGCCAACGATTTCTTTTGTCTTTCCTTTGTCATTTCTTTGGTTTTCTATCTTCTCGGGAAAGGCCTGGGCGGAGGGCAAAGGGGAGCTTGCAACGTGCCGCCACCGCGCGGACAGCGGACGGGAAAAACGGATAAAATGTACGCCGCCATAGTCTATATAGGCTGAACGCGAGTATGATTAAACAAACAAAAAACACTGTGATTCCGGAAGACGGTGTCTGATACACATCTGAAGCAGCGTATTGTGGCACGTACCCATCTCGACTGGCGTAGCAACTTGCCTCATACTCACCCGTCGGTGTCCTCGGTCGTCGCATGCGCAACAGGGGCCGGAGGAAGGGCCGGGGCGGAAGAAATGGCCGGTGCAGGCAATTCGTTAAGGACAATGTTATGCGGGCGGTAGGTGGTGATGTCGTTCGAGAGGTTGATGTTGCAAGGCAACTCGGTGGAGATGAGTTGGGCTCGTTAGAAGTCACTCGTTCGCTCTTGTTGTCGACCAGGTGGGGGCGGCGGGGGCCAGTCGAAGCGGGGCAACTAGACGAAACAGTAGGGTTAGGATCGCACTGTGAGCAGAAGTCCGAGGAGCCGCCGGCAGAGGGAAGAATCGAATCCGAGACCTCTTTGTGTCGCCGGAAATTGGGGACGTTGAAGCGGAGGGTGAGGATCTGAAAGGAGAAGGGGTGACTGAGGGGGAGGATTTTGTTGCGCCATTTTCTTAGCTCGAGATGTGAATGGCCTGTCGTTACTCTCGTGACGGACGGCTGACGGGATAGGAGAAAGCCGACAGATTAAGCCCCTCTCGGCCCAGCGCCCTTACTCCTGAGAGGCGCGCAGCTCGAAGTGATTTAAAATCTTAAAATCAGATTTAGATATCGGGCGGCACAGACAGCCATAAAAGCAAAACTGCCAGAGTACTACATAGACGGCTAATCCAGCGCAACGTGAATGTGAGAGAACGGCAAGTTGCCGGACAAGACGGGACTCGGCCACCAGCCGCGCCGCCACCGCCAGCCATGACAGTTGTAAAAGCAAGGCTGCCAGAGTACTACCTAGGCGGCTAACCTAACGCAAAGTGAATGTGAAGAGAGAACGGCCAGTCGCCGGACGCTAGAGTACACTACTTAGAGGACACGAGCCGCGTCCAGAGAAGTGTCCGGGCGCGCGCCATCTGGGCGCAGCGCGAGTCGCCTACAAGAGGCAGTCCACGCTCTTCCACGGCCTGCGGCGCAACGGGCTTTTGGCGCCAGACTGGTGATGATGATGATGATGATTCATTTATCGTGTGCGACCCTACTGGATCATGACGATATTTATGTACAGTCCTCTCCTGTCCACCGTCCCCCGCGACCTTTCTCAGTCTGCCGGTGGCACGCGGTAGCTCCCCCTGCCCCCGCCTGGCCTGTCCCGAAGTGAAATAGAAAGGAAAAGACAGAAGAGACTGAAAGAGACTGAAACGACCGTGTGGGTGACTCGCCCCCTGCTCCTCACTCGCCCGCAGGCACCTCCTCTGCTTCTGCTGGTCCTTCCACCCTCTCCCCCTCCGGCGGCGGCCTCTTCGGCCCCACCCTCGCTCCTACCCTCGTGGTCCGAAGAAAGTCCAGGATCGGCCGGATGCATCGCTCATCCGCGAACAGGTCTCGTATCGTGAATCGATTCTTCCCTCTTCCTGTCTCCTTCCGTACCTCTGCCCACAGGATCTTCTGCTGCATCTTCCATCTGTTGCAATTCTTAAACAGGTGTTCCCTCGTTTGCGTCTGGTACCGACACCACCCGCACTCTGCCGTTTTGGAGTTTCTTGTCCACTTCAGATATTGGCCCGTGAGGCAGTGACCTGTCTTGAGTTGATGGAACCGTCCTGCAAGCCTCTTTGACCCCCGCGCCACCATCTTGTTCTGGTGCATCGTGTTCGGCATCCGGTACTTCTTCGCTTTCACCCTGCTCCTCGACCACCTCCATGCTTCTTCCCACTTCTTCGCTGTGATTTCGCGGCTAATGTTGGCTAGCGACCTGGGAAGCGGCATCTGTCTCTTCCCATACCGATCTCTATAGCCCATCCACTCGACCCCTGGCGCATCTGGCTCCTCCGCCGCCTGCCTTGCCCCCTCATCCGCCTTCTCGTTTCCTTCCACCCCTTCATGGGCGGGGCACCACCTGATCTCCACCCTGACATTTTGGTTCCTCTCCTTCAACTTCGCCGCCCACTTCCTTGCCTCCAGTGCGTATTGCTGGGCGGGCCCTGGTTCATCTGAACCTATCCTCGCCATGGCTGCCACTTCCAGTGCTCTGGCTAGGGCTGCGCATTCGGCATCGAATGCCTCCTGGTTATAGCCCATATGCGTCTTCACCCCTGCCCACTGCTCCCCATCCTTCCACACTACCCCGTAGCCGGTTGCTCCGCTTTCTAGTCTCGACCCGTCGGTGAAGAGTACCAGACCTCCCTTCTGTCTCCTCGCCTCTTCTCTCGCCTTCTCCCGTTCCTCAACTATCCTAGGCGCCAGACTGGACTGCACTGGGTTGACCGGCAGACTGGGAAGACGAGTGAGATCTCATGATGGCCTCCTGTCGGGCAGCGAGTGGATAGCGGCGATCCTCTCTCATGCAGCCTCTTGTATAACTATCCTATCGATCAATATCTTCGCCGCCTATCCCGTTTCTCCCGTTTCTCCCGTTTCTCCGGAGCTATTCAAGCTTTGGAGGACGACACCTCTCGTAGAGGCTACCGACGTTTCCGCAGACTCAGACCCAGACATGGTCAACGAATTCACGACGGAAACTGACGAAAACATCTATTGGGCACAACGGCGCGACATCGGCGAGCTAGTCACGGAGAATGACGAGCTGGTCAAGGAGAATGACGGAGACGGCACTGAGCTTGGTGCGGGTGAGCAACTATTACGCCAACGCCGAACTTGGTGCCTGTGAGCAACTAGGGCTACGCCGAACGCGGTGCCAGTGAGTTTAGAATATATATTTTTGGCACGTGACTGGCTAATTCCAAACTATCACTTTACGGCTGGGAGTCATCGAGACTAAGCCAACGACGCAAAACCAATTAAGTTTTTCTAATACTGCCCTCAGATGATAGATTACATCACAGGAGATCACCCATCAGCAAAAAATGTCCTGCGCTAAGCCAGCGAAGCTACTACCAACTTACAAAAGCTAGCAAAGCAAGGGCTACGCATGCACCACCAATCTTACCAAGCGCTATTCCGCCGTTCCGACTCATTTAGTTAGTTAAATATTTAGCGCGAGACTATGGTTACAACCCATTTGTTTCAATTCTTGCCCGTACAAGGGGGGGGGTGCCGGTCGAAGCGGGGCGACGAGACAGTTCATTGCTATATCATACTACATCGGCGGGTGAAATAAGGATTGGCTCCTCGGTCTTCGAGCCATTGTGTGTGAGCGAGTGTGAGTGAGACTGGACGTCCGGTCAACAATCATGAGGCTAAGAGGTCATCGCCGGCGTTCAACTATATCAAGATAAAACCTCATGAAATCGGGGGGCGGGGGCTGGTCGACGTCAGCGGAATAATCTTAAATTTCACTGGAGGAGATCGAGGACGCAAGGGAGAAGACTAGGAGCGCGAGGATTGGGTAGGAGCAAAGGTGTAGAATACCCTGCAATATTGCTAGCGCGGAGCATAATACCCTGCAGGTTCTTCTTACCCTGCAACAAGAAGTAAAGCCGCACTACGCACCGCCGCGTCCACCAGCCTTGGCTGGTTGTCCGCCACTTCTTGCCAGCCTCACTTGTTGTCGCGCCATGAACTACCCCTCCTTTTCATTTCTTTTTTCTTTGTACTTTATCATCACCGTTACCACCACCATCATCTACAAATCTATCTTCCTATCTGTTCCTTTACCCCTTCAATGGCCAAATTATTTCTCGGACAAGCATTTCCTTCTTTTGATCAATTCAAAGATGCGTTAGAAGACTGGGAAATTGAGGAGAACTTCACTGCTCGCATCATTTCATTGGAAGCCGAATTCGTCGCAGTGAGATGTGCGCAGAAGGAATGCCCCTTTCATGTCCGTGTGTCCCGTAACGCCAAACAGGAATGTGTCATCGTTACTATCTGCAAAGATCGTCATACCTGTATCGGGACAGCAGCACCACCGCGCCCTGCCTGGAGTCGCCAGAGTTGGATTCAACGAGTTATTCCGATCACGATCGGAATAACACACGACACAACGCCGACGCAAATCGTCACGGCCTTTCAGAAACGATGGCACAAGACCTTGACGCAGAATGCAGCGAAAACGGCGAAGAAGCTATTCCTCCACGATTCGGACGCGTCCCATGCTAAACAGTTCGAACTCCTGCCGTCGTACGTCGATGCTATCAAAGCAGCTGATCCAAATGCCCATATCCACCTCTCGCTCGACGAACGCAATGGTACCCGGCGCTTCGAACGAATCTTCATTGCACCATCCGCTTCCGCCCGATCATTCGCCCATTGTCGATGGTTTGTAGCAGTTGATGCTACCTACATGCGAGAAGTTTTCAAACTTGCGTTGATGCTGGCTGTCGCTTTGGATGCAGACAATCATGGTGTTGTTCTGGCATGGGCCATGACAGAAGGAGAATCAGAGAGTTCGTGGCGCTGGTTTTTCTCGCACCTCCGACATGCTTGTCCGGATCTCAACAGCCAGCAAACAACTCTCATGAGCGACCGCGACAAAGGCTTAAAGAAGGCGGATACCGAAATTCCTCTTGCACAACATGTTTTCTGCACCGAACATCTCTCCCGCAATATCAATACTCTATTCAGTCGCGGCTCTCGTGAAGCCTTCAACACGCACGTCCGTCAAGCTACCACTGAGGCATCATTTCGAGAAGGCATGCAGAAATTGGCGGCAGTCAGCACACGGGCAGCAAACTACGTAGATGGAACGGTCGACAAATCAACATGGGCAGCGCCATTTCTCAGAGGACTTAGGTACGGACATAATACATCCAATATTGTGGAGAGCATCAATGGTCATCTGGTTCCTGAACGGAAGATGGCCATCATTGATTGTCTCCACAGTATCTGGAACCGTGTTATGGACTTCCGGTACAGACGCTGGAAAGATGCCAATGACGAGAAGAAGTACCCTATCGGAAGTCGTGTCACTCTCTATACGGAGAAACTCCTGAAGGACACGGAGCAGCATTTCAGTGCAAATCAGCGTCAAGTTGCCTTCCAAGATGCATTGCACGGGACGGTACTTAGCTGGAGTGGTCAGAGTTATGTTGTTGACCTCGAACGGCGCCGTTGCACCTGCGGCGAATTTCAGAATCATGGTGTTCCATGTGCCCACGCCATGTCTTTTCTCAGAGAGATAGGCTCTGCACCGAGGGATTGGGTACCATACAATCTGACGCTCGAAGCGTACCGGAGAGTGTATGAGACCAATCTACCGCCGATCGACATCTCAAACCTCCTCAAAAGAAATGAGCTGGACGATGCTGCTTTCCCTCCCAATACCGTTCGGAAAAAGCCTGGCAGGCCACAGACCAAACGAAAAGAAGCTGGCGCACAGGGGCCCCGTGGCCAGACCTGTGGCAATTGCGGTATCCGCGGACACAAGGCGTCTACTTGTCAGAGGCTGCCTCGGGCTGTTCATCAAGTTGGAGTGGAGCCGGAGGGATTGGGGCCAATTGGAGGTGGTCAAGGGGCGTGAGGATTCACCGAACGGTAGATATTTGTGACGAGCGTGCAGTATACTTCAACAGTATAGATATTTGTAACGGGCGTGTAGTATACTTCAACAGTATACATATTTGTAACGAGCGTGCGGTATACTCCAATTGAATACTATTATGTAGATACAGTCTCCGCGTAACACTTTGGGAGCAACGCGCTGCAACACTTCCAGCGACATGTAAGGCTGGCGGACGCGGCGGTGCATGTGCGGCTTTACTTCTTGTTGCAGGGTAAGAAGAACCTGCAGGGTATTATGCTCCGCGCTAGCAATATTGCAGGGTATTCTACACCTTTGCTCATTGGGTAGAGGACATCCCAGAGTCCCTTGCAGCCGGGTAACTTGTACAGTGCGTTACCCACTTTTTTCATCGCACTGGAAGTAGCAGCACGGAGACAGACGGCACCGAGGAGCGATGCACCCGACCGATCTTAGACTTTCTGTGGGAGCCAGGGTGGGGCCGAAAAGGGCCGCCACCGGAACGGCCCCCGCCGCCCGAGTAATACAGGGCAAGCCGCCGGGCGCGCGTGGGGTGCTGTCCCAACAGACAGACGTGCACGATGGGCGGGCGGAGAGCGCTGAGGGCCTACGCAGACACTGACGGATCGCGGTATTTGAGCATGTCTCCCTTGACTGCGTTACACTGGGAACATCTTCGGCTTGGATACCGGCTCCACCCGCCCCCGGCCCCGCTGTTATTGTCTCGTCCCGCTTCGACCGACCCTGCCATCCCCCACAGAATTGATTCAAGAGCGCTGGAACAGGTCGTCACTTCGCCGTCCTCGCCCTCGTTGCCGTCCCTCGCTGTCCTCGCTGTCCTCGCTGTCCTCGCTGTCCTCGCTGTCCTCGCTGTCCTTGCTGTCCTCGCTGTCCTCGCTGTCCTCGCTGTCCTCACTGTCCTCGCTATTCGCATCGTGGCGCAATAGACTGGTTTCGTGGGACCTCCATGTGCGCCGGGTACTATCTGGCCGGGCCAGACTCCTCCGAGGCCAGTCGCCAGATGGCGGCCTGGGTGTCCGTGAATATCGTGGCCCTTTCAGGGATGTCTTCTCGAAGCGGCTTCCAGCGCCCTGGCGAGAGCGGCGCACTCCACATCGTAGGCTTCTGCGACGACCGCGATGTCGATGAGGATGATGATGATTCATTGATCGTGTGCGACCCTACTGGATCATGACGATATTATATGCAGTCCTTTCCTGTTCACCGTCCACCGCGACCTCTCCCAGTCCGCCGGTGGCCCGTGGTAACTCCCCCTGCCCCCGCCCGAGATAGAATAGAAAGAAAGAAAGACAAGAGAGACTGAAGGAAAGTACGCTCCGGACCCGTAATGACCGTGTGACGATAATGCGCACCCAGGAAATTCTCCGCCCACCGCTCCTCACTCACCTCGGTGGATCGTTCGATAGATAGCCCGGCTCCGACGGCTCCACGTCGCATCCATCGTCGAGTCCAATGCTGCATGCGTCCATTGTCGTGATTCGCGGGAAGCGGTGCAAGGTGAGTTGGCACATTGACGCGACGAGTACGATGTCGGTGAGGAGGATAACCCTACTGTTGCGTCTCGTCGCCCCCCGGTGAGAAGGGGCAATAACATATCTACCGCGCCGGCTCGCCCCCCAGGATAGAAAATCGCTCCTACTACAAATAGTCATCCACCCTTGATCTATCTAATAGGTCGCATGCGAGAATGAATATATACAACAAAAAAAATCTGCCCTCCGAGTAGACCTCTTGTGACTAATTTTGGCAAAACCCCTGTACTTGATGGTCACCATGGTAACACCGAGCCACCAGTCACATGTTTTGTCAGCAATGAACAGCCCCGCTGTCGACGACCCCTCTTTTTTACGCACAACCCCGCCATCGCCACCCGACCTTTCTGTGCTCGACTGCCACCAAACCACTACACCGTTCAGGAGTGTTTGGCTGCTCTTCTCCACCGACCACCACCGCAACGCGATCGACTGCGGGACCAATTCTGTGTTTGGTTGCTCTTTTCCACCGACCACTCCAACCATCGTCGCCCAAGCAATGGCCCTTATCATTAAACCAGATACCTTCAACAACGATCTTGACGCTCTATGGCGGGCTTTTGGAATCGAAAAAGCCGAAGACCGCAGGGAATACTGTATTCTCCCCATATACCACCATGATACATCTTCTAACGGGTCTTTAGATCGATTGTACCTGACCTGCAGGAAATGGAAAGTGGTTGCTCCCTGGCAGACTGACCCGCCCGATCATCCCCTGCAGTGGACTCTATTGGACCCCGAAGACCACGAGAAGCATTTGGTGCGAGGGATCGCATCCGACCTGGGTCGCAAAGTCGAAATCTCACCGCGCGGCTCCTTGCTCCGCTTCTTAAGTCGCTTTGAGCCACCACTCCACGTCGAAGTTAGTGGGAAAAAACAAAACGAGGTGTGGAACGCATTAGGCATGGCCACCGGCACCGTACCGGTAAGAAAGATTTTTAACGGCATGTATTATGAATATCTACGTACTCTCTATTCCAATGCTAATAAATACACAAGTTGCGAGAGAGGTATTGGAACATCACGGCCATAAAAACAAAAATTGGAACGAAGTCAGTGATAAGGAAAAGAAGGAATGTATACCGACGTTGCGAGAAAGGCTGAACCTGCCCTTCGCACTGATGCCCGAAGACGAGGAGCCGTTTTACCTCTGGATCTTCGCCAGCGCCATCAGGGCGGACCCAATGATTCAGCCCGGGAATTCTGTGTTTGGTTGCTCTTTTCCACCGACCACCCCAACCATCGTCGCCCAAGCAATGGCCCTTATCATTAAACCAGATACCCTCTACAACGATCTTGACGCTCTATGGCGGGCTTTTGGAATCGAAGCCGAATACGCCAAGAAATACGGTATTCTCCCCATTTACCACTATGATACATCTTCTAACGGGTCTTTAGATCGATTGTACCTGACCCGCAGGAAATGGAAATGGGCTGCTCCCTGGGAGGATGACCCTCCCGGTGCTCCCCTGCAGTGGACACTATTAGACCCCGAAGGCAACGAGGAGCAGTTGCTGCTCGGGATCGCATCCGACCTGGGTCGCAAAGTCGAAATCTCACCGCGCGGCTCCTTGCTCCGCTTCTTAAGTCGCTTTGAGCCACCACTCCACGTCGAAGTTAGTGGGAAAAAACAAAGCGAGGTGTGGGGCGCAGTAGGCATGGCCCACGGCACCGTACCGGTAAGAAAGATTTTTAACGGCATGTATTATGAATATCTACGTTCTCTCTATTCCAATGCTAATAAATACACAAGTTGCGAGAGAGGTATTGGAACATCACGGCCATAAAAACAAAAATTGGAACGAAGTCAGTGATAGTGAAAAGAAGGAATGTATACCGATGTTGCGAGAACGGCTTAACCTGCCCTTCAAACTGATGCCCGAAGACGAGGAGCCGTTTTACCTCTGGATCTTCGTCAGCGCCATCAGGGGGAACCGAATGATTCAGCTCAGGAGGGGGGCGTCTGGAGGGGGTGCGTCTGGAGGGGGTGCGTCTGGAGGGGGTGCGTCTGGAGGGGGTGCGTCTGGAGGGGGTGCGTCTGGAGGCGGCTCAGGTGAGGGGTGAAGAGAACTGGATGGACATTTGGGTTTTTTTTGTCGAGATGAGGGTTTTATTTATTCTGTTGGTTTCGCCGGAGTGGAGTCGGGTTTGTGCCTTCGCACCTTGTTTTCAATCACTCCTGGCAACGTGATTCAGCTGCTGTTACTGTCTCGTCGCCCCGCTTTGACCGGCCCCCGCCGCCCCCCCAGTATACCTCCTAAACGCCATACCGACCGCCAAATGTTTACTCAAGGCCACCTACTCCTGCAATCCGTCCATCCCCCGTGAGCCTTGACAGCCTTGGGCCCGGAGCCTCCGACCGGTAAGAGGAACCGCCAGTGTAATCCCAGCGCACATCGTAGGGGCACGGTGGGGGCCGGTCGAAGCGGGGTGACGAGAGCGGGGTTGGCACGATAGTTCACGAAGGACTGCGATTAAGTACCGCCGCTCTCCCCATCACCCATAGTCATCCCCTCCAACCTCTCCAATCCCGCTGGCTCGCCCCTTATCCTCAACTCCGCAGTAATCCTCTCATTGCCTTGAATCCTGAGGCTACTGCATCCGCCCGGCGGCCCTCTTCACTCTTCCCCTGCCATTGACGGCATCCCCGCTCACGCCGGGCACCTTGACGATCGGGTGGGCTTCGCCCTTCGTACCAAGTTGCATTGCAACCAGCATGGCTGGGAGGTACGAAAGCCCTGCCGTGATCGGAGATGAGAAGCTGCTGCGCGTCGAGGGTGTAACATGGAAACGTAGTCGTCGGGCATCGACCGAGGGCGTCGCCGGCGTTCAACTATATCAAAATAAAAACCTCATGAAAAAGAAAAACATCCTTTCAGTATCGCTCACGTTAAGAGATTTACAGCGGAATAATCTTAGGGGGCTTTCGCTGCGGTGGTAATCTCC
>Ga0307516_10004928_pt1 | contig 16235 bp, 24 predicted proteins | sample 19_EM_MG_FD_203310 | JGI IMG/M metagenome (GOLD analysis project Ga0307516, IMG submission 203310) | Populus trichocarpa ectomycorrhiza microbial communities from riparian zone in the Pacific Northwest, United States - 19_EM | ecosystem: Host-associated > Plants > Roots > Unclassified | place...
GTTATTACTATTACTATTACTATTGCCATTATCATATTCTCTTTATAGATATCCAGGCAACCAACTTGACTGTAGATGTGCCCGTCAGCGGACGGTAAGGCGGCCGTGTACCGTGGTAAAGAAAAAGCCGTATTACCCCACCACACACCCAGCTGGACCCATCACAACCCGTCGTGGGCCGCTTCCCCTTGCTTTTATACATACAAGGTAAGTACTTACATAGAGTACACACTTACATATGCCGCCCCGCAAGGAGAGGGGAAAAAAAACAAAAAAAAAAAACAGAAACAGAAACAGAAACAAAGCTGCGGAATACATATCCACCGGGCCTCCGCTCGCTAAAGTATGTACTAGTACGTACGTGCGTACACCGCGGCGATTTCCCATGTGTGTACATATAGACGGATAGGTATGTAAACGTGCAATAGTTACTCTACATATGTACCTAAGTACTTATGTAGAGTACGGCATGACGTAAGCGAGTACTTACTTAACTACTCGAAGGAAGGGAAGGAAAAGAAAAGAAAGAAAGAAAATCGCATCACGGCGGAACTGGGTCAGTCATGCCTAAGATGTAAAAGTAACCAACCATGGGTATCATGTATGAAGTCTCGTGAGCAACAACACTGAGCAGAAAAGGATAGATTTTTTTTTTTTTTGGTTTTTTTTTTCCCACCCGTTCTTCGATACTCTAGCCGACGGGGGTCTAGACGCGGGAGACAGGTCGGGATTTGCGAGGGGGGGATGAGGGGTTTTGTCACTAGCGCTCGCTGGCTGGTTACGTACGTAACTACAGTCTATGTATGCGCCTGATTGACTTTAACTATCTTCTCTTCGCTGAGGACCGTACCACGATCGCGAAGCGGTGGGGCTGTCTAGATACCTGCTCCGCCGCCAGAGCGGAGTCGAGCACACCCGACCGGATTGGCTGGGACTTTGTCGGTCGCCTCGCGGTTCGGCATTCGAGAAACTCCAGACTCCGACGGCACACCCGATGAAACCCCGCCGGGGGGGGGGCGTGCGTGTGGACGCTGGCCGGGCACGCTACCCTGCTACTCGGAGAGCTTCGGCAGGCTGCTCTGATGTGTACTCGCTTTTACCCAGGGCATCTACTCTACTCTATGATGGATGATATCTATGTATATCTACATAGATGATACTTGCGAGCTGCACCTGCACTTGGCGTCCGTGTGTCACTCGGAAACGCCAGCCAAAACGCTATGACCTCTACGCGGTCCATGCCTCGCCTCCGGGAGTCATGCAGCACCGTATGTAGACAACCACGTGCATTGTCACATGTATTCCCGCAGTGGAACTTGGTGTCTATGTAGCTCGCCACCACTGCTTCATGGGGGGAGGGGCTTAGTTTTCGGCCGGTCGACTCCGGGATCGATGTCGGCTCGTGGATGCACGTATCTTTGCGGGCGCGGGATCACCATCGTCATCGGTGGACTGCACTCACGGCTATCGTTCTTTCTTGTTGTGCATGCGGCCGGATGGCCTAACAGAGGGTGGACGGGGTGAGGGTAAAAAGCACCCGCTGTGTATCCAGACAGAGAAAAGCCCACGCGGATGCCCGCAACCACACGATCTGCGCTTGAGGACAGATGCCCATCGTGCCCGGATATATGCACTACGGGACGGATGAATAGCTGGGTGCGAGAGCTGTTGTGGCCGTGGTGTAGGATATGTAGCTAGCGGAAAGTGCAGTGCGCGGTCAGTGTGGATGCATGGCGGAACCGCACCGTTCCATTCGGCCGGACTGATATCGGAACTCAGCTGGTTGGCTGAGAGTGCTGGCTGGTCTTGACGCCATCGCGATGCTGCGTGAGACAGACGGCACCGGTGGGGCACGGCCGCCCCACTCTCGGTGTTGACGTCCGCGCTGGACAGCTCCACCCCCGATCACGCCCCCCCCCCACAGTGTGCCTGAATGCACTTCGGGGTCTGGGGCAATCCCCGGCCTCCCCGGGCGGAGAGCGGGAGAAACTGGAGGCTCCGACCCGGAACCAGTATCGCCGAAGTTCTATATACCCTCGAGCCGTCGAGCGGTCGTCAGACGACTCCCTGGCATCGTCCTCTCATGTATCCACACTCATCCATGCCCCACTCTAACAGCGAAACCGATGGAGAGCTCAATCCCGGGCCCGATTCGAGGGGCATGCTGTGGACGGCCGAGCGGCGGGGGCGCAGTCTCGTGGTGACGCCCAACGCCCACGTCAGACACATGTACCTACTGCACCTGTGTCGTAACCGCCTGTGTTCGGATGGTCCGCCCAGAAGCTGCTGACATCTTGGTTCAAATAAAGCCCTTGACGTCCGATCCACGCTCCGGAGAAGGCCAGAAACGGAGATGATCCCGACAACTGTCGAGGATCTGGATTCTATTTTCGGCGGCACGCAGATTCCGCTCCAGGAGCAACTGGTAGCAGAGCAGAGCAAGTAGGTTGCAGGCAGGGCGGGTATCTGTCAGATAGTTAGTCTAAGCCGTTCAGCCAGCGGTAGCAGGACATATACATGCGAGTGTGCCCCACTGTAGCATATATTGCTCTAGGGCAGACAGCTGTTGGTAGGGGCCGGGAAGATTCGTTCCTGAGCAGGGCCTGCAAAGGAGAGAATTCGGAGATGGGGTGGAGGGGGAAGGGGAGGGGGAAGGGGGGGTATAGAACAGCTATATCAGCCTGTCTTGTCCGTGGGAGTTCGCTCTCGTCAGCAACCACCTGCCTGTTTACTTTCCTGCCGACGCATATACCGGACCCTCTCGAGAATCGCGCCAACAACCGTGCGAGCGCACATAATTGCCATACTCAACTGCATATCCTCCGTGGCTGCTTTCCCCATCGAGCGCGGACGGGCCCCACCTTCGCGCCGTATCTCTTCCGCGTTGCCAACCAACATCTGCGCACCCATCCACTCTCCTGTAATCTAGTTGCGAGCACTGTTGCCTGGTCCGGTCTCGATCGCTCCTCGATTGCCAGTTGGAATGTGCATGGCTTGCCCAACGAGATCCACAAGCCGCGAGGCCATGAACTGCCGCACCACTCCCCTCCTCCTCCTCTCCCGCAGTAGATGGATGGATGGACAAAACGCTCAGCAGTACAGACGCGTCCACGCAGCTGCTGGGGCGAGACTGTGCGGCGGCGGTGTGTATGCTGTGTGTGCTGTGTATGCTGTGTATGCTGTGTAAGCTGCGTATGTGCGGTGGAAGTGGTGGAATGCTGTTTGTCTGCAGGCGGTGTACGAAGAGTCGTTCCGGCGCCGGCTCACAGGTCATGACTCGGCGCGGCCGTTTCCCTCGAGATTTGAAATTGCTTTGTGTGGGGTGGGACATGGTTACCGCGGACGGGAAACGGACAGTGAGTAGAGTGAGTAAGAGCATGTACACCGCCATGATCTCCAGACATAGGCCGCATGCAATTAATGACAAGACAAAAAAAAAAGGGTGGGACCTGGTGGGTGCGGGTTGTGATCACGCCAGGCCCCCGGCATGTAGAGTAGAGTACAGAGATCAATAACGGAGCAGTAGATAGATTCAAAGCAATTTGTGGAGTAACTTGTGTTTTTGCTTTTTGCCTTTTCTTTTTTCTTGCACGGAAAGATCTCTTTGCTTTTTCTCTCCCCCCCTTTCAGCACCTCCGGGAGCCGTGTGTGTGCATGCACTCTTCTCCACTTTGAGACAGGTTGATAACCTGGTAACAAGTTTATCTATCGTCATCATCATCACCATCGCCATCACCACCACCATCATGGCCGGCCGGCCGACCAACGCTTTGATGCTGATCAAACGGTTCGTGTCGCCCTGCCCTTTGTGGTGTGTGGGTGTTATGTATGTGCTCTAGGTGTGTGTGCATGGGGTGTGTCTGCTGCAGACTCCCATCCGCACCACCACCACACGGACACGGACTCGGACACGGCATGGACGCGGCAGGAGGGACGATGTGAGTTATGCTTATGTGCGCGTGCGTACGTAGCGCGTGGATACTATCTACATACATAGATATCTATCTAGATAGGAGATCCAACAAAGATCAGGCCAAGCCGCTCAGGCCCTGTCCGAGCCGGGTGTGGCTGGTAGTTGACTGCTCGTGTGGCTTGTGAGGCGGCGACTTTGTCCGTGGTTGGGTGCTGCGGATCATTAATCATGTTGGTTAGACTGATATTTGCGGTTTTCGTTGCGTCCGAGCGATCCGCCGGCGAGCGGTCAGTTGTCCTCATCTTTGCAATGCAGGCCACACCATTCTTTCGATTGCGACACAACACCATAGCTACGGATCGCTCAGCAGGATGCGATGGTGGAGGTCCTCGTGATTTCCTGCAGCGTTCAATCTGCGGCACGGAAGATATCACGGATGGCCCGAGGGATATCCCGAGGGACGAGCAGCCACCCCGACCTGGCAATCACCGTGCCACCGCCGGAGGTAGGAGGCTCTCTCCGCACACATGGCCAAGCAGTTGTTGGGCTTCAAGCAGGTTCCATTGTCGATAAAGATGAGCCCTTGGCTGGTTCGCACGATGTCGGTCGCTAGCGGAACCTGTGATGCTGTCCGCGATGCGTTGTAACCGGGGAACAGGCACTCAATGCTGAATATGGTTTCTGGGCTGGCTTCGAGGCTGCACACGTATTTCCTTTGGCATACGAAGGGGCATTGGGAAGGACAATAACTACGGTCAATGGATCACTATTCCGCCGGCAACCGAGTCCGCAGGATCCATCAACTCGGTTCAGAATGGGATACGTCAACGTTTCGATGGCTACGATCTATCATTAAGTTTTTTTCGAGTCTAAATAGCTGAATCTGTCAGGACAACTACACGTTTATCCGCTTCGGACGCGATGGGAAGGGCATCGCCAGCAAACATTTCGATCAGCAGTTTATTGAGGATCCGCGTCGGCCAGGCGATCTGCTCTTGCGTTGGCATTTCAGGTAGGCGGTGTTGGCTAACTAACATGAGGGGAGCTGGCGAGCCTGTTTTCGAGTTTGATTTTCCACCCGGTCCAGACATCATGCGTGCGATTATGAGAGGTCCGAAGGCTGGAGAGAGGATCGAGTTTGAGCTGTTCAACCGCCCGGTTATGCACTGCCCGGTTATGCACTGACCTTTTCTTTGTTTTTTTGTGCGATGGAAAGTGATGGATTTTTACGGAAAGAATTAAAAAAGAAAAAGATGGTTGGTGTCGTGCACGGGCAAATACATACATAGATAAATAAATAGAAATAATAATAAAAAAACATATGAAAACGAAAGGATACATGTACTTATGTATGTACCTGGCATGTATCTGTCTCTCTTCCTGAGAAACCGACTCGCTCCGCTTTTTCTGCTTTTTCAACACGAACGGACCACCCGTGTATGTAGGTACGGTAACATGTATCTGATTTCGTGCTTCCCAGTGCACACCCGCGCGCACGCATGACAGACGGACGGACGGACGGAGCAACGACCGTGATGAACCGCGCCGTCGAGCGTCGGGACCTTCGAGTTGCAGGCCGCGGGTTGCAAGTGCGAGTGCGAGTGCGAGGGTGCGATCATGAGGGATCCAATACGAGCAACACGAACCGCCGCATGCGGCGGCAGGAAGCGAGATATACAATAGTTAAGCTTGCCCCCTGCCCCCCCCCCCCGGTGCATCCAGAGGTGAGAGTGAGAACAAACAACAACACGAAATGTCCCCCATAACGACCTCCGACGCGCGCCTGAGCCTGCTCTGCGACAGCTGTGCCACCACGACCGACAGCATGCCACTGATCCACCTGCTGCACGGCTGCAGCCACCTGTTCCACCTCGGCTGCGCCATCGACGGCGTGTTCGCGCGGTTGCGGTGTCCCATCTGCGCCGCGACCATCGAGCGTGCCGAGCTGGCCAGGGACCACTGCAGCCCATTCGTGCGCATGCCGCTGGCTGACATCTTCGAGGAGGCGATCATGTGGGCCAACCGCAGACGGCGGCGTGAGCATGGATTGTCACTCGCCCCGCACGAATAAGTTATTTTGTAAGTAGAGTACATACTTGGGCACAGTACGCAGGTGCGACAGGCGTCGGATGGAGTTGGACTCTCTGCTAGAAGTACATGACCGGAACTGGAGACGAGCCGAAGGAAAAAGAAAGGAAAAGTACACGTACGCATGCCAAAATTTGAACAAAACGATGATACCCCCAAAAGAAAACGAAGAAACGGACCAGACCGATTGACAAATCGCAAACCTAGAATTAGAAGGAACGAATGAACGAATGAGCGATGAACGAAGGGCCGAGACCCGCAACTCAAACCAAGTAAGACGATTAAAAGGTGAATTCACTACAGCACAACACACTGAACCTAGTTGCTTCTCCTATATCCCATCCTCATCCGAAGGTCCCTAATTTCCGTCTGAGGACGACGAGCTGGAGGAGCTGGAAGAAGAGATGGAAGACGCCGGGGATGCCGACACCGTACTGGTCGCCACTGCGGCAACGCTAGCAGCACTTATACTGTTTCCTTTTTCCTGGCGGAGGAGGCTTCCCTCGGTCGACGTGCTCCTCGCTCTTGCCACATCCGCTGTCAGCGACCTCATCCGCGGAGCCTTGGCAACGATCCTCTTGTTGGTTCCCGTTATCGCAGGGGCCGGCGAACTTTCTGGTACCAACCTCTCGTTCAGGCGCGGCCTGCCTCTTCCCCTGCGCTCCATCGCAGGGGTGGCCCCGTAGCCACCCTTCCCCAGTCCCCGGACAACAGGACTACCAAGACGCGGTCTTCCTCGGCCTCTTCCAGCACTCTTGAGTACACCCGGACGGCCCCTGGTGCCCAGAGGTAGCGGGACGACCTCGAAGCGAGTAGGAGGGATCTCGCGGATCTTCGCAATGATAGCTGATGGGACCAGCGGCTGCGGAAAGGGCGGAAGCTTTTTTCTGGGAGATGGCTGTTGCATTTGGAGCGAAGACCCTGGCGATGGCGACGACCGGTGGGCGGATTCTCCGTTCGTGGCGGCAAGAGCGCCATTGGCGGCGCCGAACCCCACAAGGGCGGGGTCGATGTTCATGGAATCTGGATCTTCTAATGGATGGTTCCCATCGTCTGCATCGTCCTTGGACTGTTCTCCGGCCCTGGGTGCGATTGTCGACAATGGCATACCATCAAGGTGCTCCGCTTGGGATCGTCCCATGATGTATGGACTCCAGATCAGTGCCTCAGGGTTGAGCTTGATATATCCTTTAACCTCCCACCGCTCGATCAGAGCCTCGAACAGCGCGTGGTCTAAACGCAGTGCGTAGTAACCTGTCACAGGATCTCTAACTAATGCATTCAGTGCCTCCAGCCCACAGATGATGTCGTCGGTAGTCATTCCGGTACGTCGCGATAAATCGGCGATGGTAAGTGGATCTTTCTGGTGCCGTAGCTCATAGCAGAGTCTCAGTTTCCAGTAATTCCGGTAAGATACAAGTCCCAAGTCCGAAAAGGGCTTCTCAGGAGATCCCGTGCGTTTCTCGACGCGAGAGAGAAGGTACGAAAAGTCAATCAGGAGGTTGCCGTAGCCCTTCCGCTGGTGTATTGGTAATGTGATGATGCACGAGACGTTGTTCGGACTGCCTTCCCGTTTCTCCTGCGCACCAATGAACTGTTAAATAAAACTCGATACAACCCTTCTCCCGTTCCGAAACAGACACATTTAGGGAGGTAGCAATGATAACACACCTTCGAAAAGTATCCCACTAGGTGCATTCCGTATTCATCTCGCTCGGTCATCACGTAGAACAGAAAGGGATGGACATCATAGTACAGAGTTTTCGAGCCCAAAAACAACTTGGCCATGAGACAAAGATTCTGGCAGTACACCGGGTGCTTCCGTCCGTCGATCTCGAATACCGAAACGGAACCGTCTCGATAGATCTCATCGCCTGGCGGATGCTTGGCGGGGCATTTCATCTGATCGGCCACATGCGTTAGCATTAGCACTGCTTGTAATCGAGGGATTATTGATGACCGGCAATCGTGAAGGGGGCGGCCAACCTTGTGTCTCCAACAAACGTATTCACTATTCATATACTTCAGGCAGAACTCGCATATCCACAGGACTTTATTCATGCTATACTCCGCGGGATACGGCGCAGCATACCAGGTGTCTATCTCGTATTCGCCGAAGTGGATGCACTCAATCAAGCTGGCTTCCCCTAAGCGTTTGGCTTCCTGGTCCCTCTCTCGTCGTCCATACGTGAATTGATTCATGGAATCCATGAGTTCGGTTCTCATCTTCTGCTCATCTTCGGCCTTCTTCCGAGCTATATCGAACCGGGTTCGCTCCGATGTGCCGGGGAGCGTCTCTGTGGTAAGTGATTCTTCCTCGGTGAGAATCCCACCGTATGGTTTCGATTTATCGTCTTCTGGGGTGATGGGATAGAGGGTGGCAGAGGCGGTTAGGCCCGCCGGCAGCGCTGATGCAATCAGTTTCGCCATAGGCGTAGAGCTTCGAGCTGATCGGCGCTTCACAGTGGTAACTGCCGCCGAGGGGGTCTTGCAAACCCGTCCCAACCTAACCGGATCCAGACCTTCAATTTGAACAATAAACCGGTTTGGTTCTCTAATCGATGAAACTTTTGGCCCAACCAACCTCCGCCTCTTACGCGCGCCATTCGTAAGCGTAATATCGTTGGGTCCACCTTCATCATGTTCCTCCACATCGACGGCGACTCCATTCGCCTGGCTCGGTTTATCTCGTCGCTTTCGCCGGCGGGCAATTGGCGCATCGTCTTCATCCATGTCATTGGCTTTGCGCTTGCGCAAACTTCTGGAATCTTTGACCTTAGATGGGCTTTTTCGCCTTGCGACTCGCGATTCCGGGGGTGGTCGACGGGACCCCGGTTCCAAGCCGTTCGCTGCGCAGGTGGGGCATCGCCATGTAGAGGATCCTGAACAAAGAAAGACGTCGTTAGTCAACTGCGACCAGCGCTCCCATTGAAAAAGGCCACCGACTGTCATCGAAAGCAGACTTCACCCCACCAGCTTCGTTTGCATTCCGGTCGCAATTTCGATGTGCTATAATTGGACGAATGTCAGATCCGCGGCAGTCTCATTCGGAGGCCATATTCTTACAGAATGCCTTACAAACAACACATCCAAGGGGCTCCTCGAAATCTGAAGCTGGGTCATTGTCCTCGTCATATTGGCAATGGCTAGAATCCCAATCAGCCTAATCAGTTATCGTGTATGCTTAGGTCGGGAGTACGCGCATGCAGAGATGGTTAGTCTCTTTTTCATCATCGTCGTCCCCGTCACCTCCCCAATCGTTCTCCGATCCAGACTCCTCAGAGTGTCCGGAGGCGACAGAAGATGCTTCCCCAAAAAACTCGTCTTCGTCGTCACCGTTGTCATCGTCGACTGCGTTATCGTCGCCTGCGTTATCGTCGCTAGGGTCGTCGATCATTCCCCCAGGTTCCTTCTGGTTCACAGTGCACCGTCAGCAACTGCCGCCTCGTCATCATACCAAGCATACCAATATTCTCGGCTCCTTCCCCTTCCGTGGAGACTTCGTTGGAGACATCTGCGGTGGAGCCTTCTGTGGCGATTTGTGCGGAGATTTGTGCGGAGTCCTTCTGAGAGTCTTCTGGGCCGGTGGTACGAGTCGCGAGGGATCGCGAGGAGTAACACTTTCCCCTCCCTTCTCAATACCTCCCGTCTCCTCCTGCATGTCCATCTCGATGTCCATGTCCGCTTTCTGTGCCCGCTCCTGCCTTACGCTTCCCACCGCCACATCCCGCGCCGATCCAGCAACAGGAGCTGAATCTGGGATCGGAGCTTCGGCGAGAAGCGTAAGATGCCGAAGAGGTAGAGGAAACAATGCGACGGTATTCAGGTGTTGCACGGGGCTTTCGGGACCGTTAATGCCCGGCGAAACGTGTTCGTCCACGATCTAACTTGTCGCTGATACCGCGAATCCGTAGGGTGACTGCCGTGAGAGAGAGAGGCAATGGAAGGTTGCTGACAGCCTGTAAAGTCGGATTGTGATGGTCGGTCGGGCTGCAAGGCCTAGTGAATGCTGTGGAAGGGCGTCGGTGCGGCGTCGCGGTCGGTCGTATCGCCTAGTAGCTCTATTGGAACTGAGAGACGCGGGTAGCCTCCAAAGATAAATGTTCGGGAGGAGAGAAAAGAGCAAGAATTGGGTGCAAGTAGCTCAGCGTGTGCATGGGATGCAACAGGAGACAAACTTGAACTGGTTAGACCCGCGTTGCCACCTGGCTTGGCAGTATGGCACCAGAGTCCCACTACACAGAACCTCACAAACATCCTCCACAACTGAAGGAAGCTTCAAGAGTAAAACCAAAACCGCAAAACATCGAGTATGAGAGACACCCCGCGCTCTGAAGATGACCAGTGCTGATGCGTGTTTGCCTCGCAGAGTATAGCAATCATGGGTGTCCCATTCGAATCCCTCTTCCCGTTTGCGATCATGATTACCGTACGTCCGCGTCGCCGACACATGCACGACATCCTTCGGGGCTGCTAACGATGGTGGTTTGGTGCTCTACAGATGTTCGCCGTCTCCGGTGGTGTGAGTTACCCGCGCACGTTGTATTTCGACTCTAGTAAGAGGGATGATTGACTTGCTTCTTACAAGGCTGTATCCGGACTTCGTTACTGGCAGGCCGACAAACACAGAGGACGGCACGGCCTCGATACATGGGATATTGTTTGTGACACCCCCCACACACATGCTATGCGTGCTAACTTAGTTATCTTTGCGATGCGAAGAACAGTATGTCGTCTACAACTTGCAATCTCCCAGAGTTGCGTACTGATTCCATGTGCCAGTGATGGAGCGCGATCGCCGCCTTACTGGCTCGATATACGGCCAGAGGGACGAACCCGTGGCTCCTCGGAACTTTGCTCTGAACTCTGCCTGGAGAGTATGATGCCTGTTTTCTCTTCCCCCGCCGTGCACAGCAGGTCGCTAATACACCAATCGTACAGCTTGAAAAGAGAGCCGTATAAATCGACATGGAGCGGCGAATGCAATGTATGGCTAGACGCTGTTTGTTAGTACATCAGAGCATTCAAACGACTGATGTCCCACGCAAGCCGTGCGGGAGATACTTTCTTCACGATGTCAAACGAAGTCTACGACATCGTCGAATTGCAAGATTGCCCGCTTCGTGTCCTGATATATTTTGCCCTCCTCCTTGCCCCATACCAGCATCAAGTCCACATTAACTGTTACGATTTGCCCTCGCCCTACGCTTCCATGGCAAACCCACCGGACGGCACATCTCCCTCCACGCAAGAGGTGCATGTGTATACTTACCCACTCCTGATCCGTACATTCCCAGGAAATGACCCTCTACGGCCGTCGTGAGCACCCATCATCCCAGAAACCCGGCATTCAAACGGTCCTCCTCCGGCCATCCGACCGAGTGACACTTGACATGCTTAGTAGCCCCGCCAAGCCGCCAAAAAGTTTCACGGAGGAGCATCCACCAGCACAGCTCTTGCGTCTGTCTCGCTCTACAAACACCACAACAATGCCGCCGCTAGTAGCTGCTGCTGTCCGCGACAAGGTCTGCTTCTCCAGCCGCCGCAATCTCCCTCCACGCACCCGCTAACATATCGATCAACCTCAGGTCGCCCGCCTGCCGCCGCTCCCGAAACTGCGCGTTCGCCGCCCAAACAAGGAAGTTCAGAACCCGTGCGTGGGTGTGATGTCCCAGCTGCTCGGATGCTGGGCGTCGTCGGGGTACGCCATCGAGGGATGCGGGAAGCTGGAGGAGGCATTGAGGAGTTGCATGGACAATAAGGTATGCATACGAACCGAGGTGGAGGGAGCGAGCGGGATGCTGACCGAATCCCGAAACAGAAAAAAAGCCAGCAGCCGAAGAGTACTATCAATTACCACCTGTCGAGATTCTACCCATACCTCATTGGCCCACACAAGAGGAAGTGATGGAGGAGGAGACAGGAGGGGGAAGGAGGAGTGGGCAGAGGAGTGAAGTGTACATTAGGTGTATGGGCGGAGGTTTGTGGGCAATACACGGTTTCCTCGGCGAAGGACTGTCGAGAGGTTGAGTGCGGGGAGAAATGTGTAATTGTACAGTGGTCTAGTTACATACAGACAAATGCTTCCAACATACCGCATCACAGAGGGGAGTGAGTAATTGGGTCCGCCTCCTGCATACTATATCAAACAAGCCCCGAAGAAGAAACCGGTCCACCAGTATATCCACAAAATCCCGGTCATAGGCAGAGATATCTCGACTATTTCCCCTCCTTCTCGATGTACTCCACTAGCTGCTCAATGGTACACACCTTGAGGCCCCATCTCTTGCCAAACTTCAGGCAATCGTCCCGCCTCATCATCAAGCCATCCTCCTCCTTTACGAGCTCACATATTGAAACAGCCTGGTTCTTCCCCGACAGCCTCGCAAACTCGATCGCAGCCTCGGTGTGACCCCTGCGCTCCCTCACTCCACCATCCACCGCGCGCAGCGGGAACATGTGTCCTGGGCTCCTGAAATCCGTAGCGGTTGCGTTGGGATCCGCCAGTTTCCTTGCGGTGAGCGCTCGGTCATACGCGGATATACCCGTGCTGATGGTCGGATCCCGGGCGTCGACGCTCACGGTAAAGGCGGTCGCATGCGGCTCCTGATTGTTCACGACCATCTGTTGGAGATTGTACTTGGCAGTGAGGGCGGGGGAGAGAGGGGTGCAGATCAGGCCGCTGGCGGGGACACTGTTAGCTACCGTATGCAGCGCTGTTGGAAGGCGTGGACATACCTTGTCCAACGGACCATAAACGCCATCTTCTCTGTCGTTAGGTCTTCGGCTGCTATGAGAAGGTCGCCCTCATTTTCGCGGTCGGCGGAATCGAGGACTACGATAAAGTTACCTGCGGTGAAGGCGGTGATGGAATCTTCTATTGTGTCGAAAAGTGAAGCCATATTGTCAATTATGTGTCTGTGGCACCGAGGATGTGCCGACGAGATGAGTGGGCTGTGTCTGGAGCTGTGGAGTCGAATGTGCCCTTAGGACATGCTGGCTCGGATAACTGCTCGGTGCCAAGGGCCTTTAAACCCATACTTCAGAGCGGGCCTCGGTGTCAACTCATCACCAAAATTCTGACTCTAAAATCTGTTCCGAGGCCGAAACCTAGTTACATACATACATAGCCGGGCCGCCAGTTGCATGCGGGTAAGCGTTTGTAAAATGTGACAAACCACCCTCTTTGTAAGGAATTTGTTGGTCAGCGATTCAAGGTTCCAGCTACATAGAACCAGCCCGAACACAACCACTAGTAGTCACATGGGAATTGCGTCCTCTCTCCCCACAATCGTGATATTTCGATGAATCGCCTCCTGATCCAAACCTTACGGACTCCCGCGTCCTATTCTTCACCTGGAGCAAGTGCGGGTGGCATGTAGAGTACGCAGTCGGCCCCTTTGCATTGTTAGATCGTATTCAAACCAAAAAAAATATGCAGTCGGTCCCACAACACAAAATTTTTCCGCTGGAGACTCAGGGAGCCGACGCCGAGAGGTCTTGCCGCAGCCCGACGAAGGAAGCTCTCTATACCACCGGGAGGCTATGGAACATTCCCGAGTATTTGACTGATGATGCGGCTTCAAGGTGACCTTGGTCCAGGATAGCCTCATATCGATTTGCAATGGACCGGATCACGACTTATCCCACCGCACCATATTCACCTCGCATGGGAACGAAGAGTTCCGATCCGGTAGCGCAACATCTTCCCACAGAAACGCACCTGGAGGTAGCCACCGATGAACTTGCGCGGGCGGGTCTTGTTCCTTGTTGCTAAGATCCGTGGAGTCTGTAGAGCCTCCAGGAGCACCCGCGCGGTCCCCAAGAGCTATCGCCACATGCGCAGTCGCCTCCGCTTCAACCGCCGCCTACGCTGCCGGGAGGACGACACACCATGTCAAATTCTGATTTGGAGGGTCTATATCCTTCCTATGTGGGAATTCGTGGCGGGAACCCGTTGCTTCACCCGCCGGCGGACAGTGAGACCATAAAGTGTCTTATCCTGCATGGCCGGAGGTGGGTCGATCGAGCCACTGACAGAACTGTCTACGGTGGGAGGAAACCCTACATCTTTTGGATCGCGCATATCACACTGGTGCTAGCGAGCTGGACGCCGCTGCTGAAGTCGTCGTGGGCTATGCTGCTGTTAGCAGAGGAGATTTTGTCGCTTCTCTATTGGAGTTGATACTACTTGGGGCGTTGGTATGTGAAGCATGGAAGCAATGGGCGTGCCGAATGGTGGGGAGAAGATTGGTGGTGGAATACGTAGGGGTACGGAAGGACCGAATAGGTTCAACAAGTAGCGGGTGGAGAAATGAGTTTGAATGTCCGTGGTGACAGAAAAAGAGGGCGAACTCCATATCAGCGCCGGATACTCTCGTAGTACGATTTGCGCAGTCCGAAACGGCATCACAAGTTGAAAGGGGTTTGTGGATTGGATAGAGTATAGTTACCACATCGGCACCTCAACTAGCTATATACGATTTATGAAGTCTCTTTACGTCCAAACAGATCCTTCCAGAAGTCCTTGAACCCGTAGTTCGGCTTCTCGCTGTCATAGATCTTCGCTTGATGCGCCTCCCCAATCCCAAGACTTCCCATCAGGCCTGTTCTTCCTTTCCCTTTGACTGTCAACTTCGGTGGCTCCGGCCTTCGAGCTCTCTCCCGTATCTCCTCCGCAACCTGCGGCGCCACATCAGCAAAACACCAGTCCAGCTCCCTCTCCAGGGTATATATCGGTTTCCTGGCGATTTCAGGCGCCATCATATTGTAGCTCCTACACAGCGAGTTCAAAGTATCGATGCACAGCTGATTGTAATTCAGCTCGGTCTTCTCCCAGTCCGCGTCTCGGAAGACCTCCGTCGGCCCGGGAGCATAAGCCGCCGCCATCTCCTCTTCCGACACCTCCTCGCCCAGTTGTAATATCTTCTCTACCCTCTTCAGCTGCACTCTCCTCGCTTCCGCCTCTGCATACCTCTCGGCTCTTGCGCACATCTCCTCGAGCGTGCCCCCCCTCGCAGAAATCACCCTCGCCACTCTCCTCCTCCAATCATTCCTGATCCTGGCCCTGAACGCCTCCGCCTCCCTCCCAAGCTCCTGCTGCTTCTCCACCCACGGCGGAAGGATCTCCTGCTTTCTGATCATCTTGTTCAAGAAGTACTCCGTCGTGTCTAGGAAAGGCGAGCGCGCATTATGGTCTTCCACCCTCGGCTGGCCACGGGGGAGATTGTCGAACTGCCCGCGGGCGCGAGCATCCTCGATCCGCCGGTCGGCGAGCGACATGAGCGCCGAAACGCTTGCTGCGGTCATGGGCCGACCGGCCGGCTGGAACCGCTCTCGGAACATGGCGCTGATCTGGGCACGCTCGTCCGACATGTTGGTGTCCTTGGTGAGCGAGTACTCTAGTGCGCTATCCCTCGCTCCCGACACTCGCTCCGCCCTTGCAGGCTTGGGGCCGAATGTGCTGTGTGGGCGGAGGTCGACGGTTTGTAGGACGGGCTGTTGTCGCAACGGCTTGTGTGCATCGATGAGCATGCGGAGCACAGCGTCTTCTTGTGCTTCGGTGCCGTCCCAGGGACGGGCGGAGGCCAGGTCGCGCGTGTGTTTCGAAGCGGAGGAGGGGAGACGGGAGACAGAGATCGCTTGGGCGTGCGTGCTGGCGAACTCGGCGGCGGCGACGCGGGAAAGGAGCGCGGATTTTAGATCCTCGGATACGGCGGCGATGGTGCTGGAGTCTGGGGTTTTGTGTGGAGAAGAGAGAACGGCGTCCTCGGCCATTGCGGTGAAGCGGCGAGCGAGCGCTGATTCTTCTTCATCTGGATTGCTGGTGTTCGTCTTTGGTGAGACCAGCTTTTGAGCGTCTTCAGCTGTGTGGTTGCGAGCTATCCTGGCTGCCGCCGGTGGTGGCGACAAGCTCGAAGTAGAGTATTGGAGGCATCCCCAGAAGCTGCGGGAAACGTTGTAGCCGGTGTTAGAGTGCACGGCGAGTTTCAGCGACATGGAGCGGACGGAGCAATCCAGGGCAGAGAGGAAGCGACCTTGGATAGCGGGGGTTGAAGAAATTCATTGCTCCATGGTTGGTGGGGTCGCCACTCGTGAGATTTTTGACGGTAACGTACTGTAGGGGTTACCCGGCTACTACCCATTAGTCGGACACTATCAGAAATGAGAAAAAACGACGATACTCAACAACCATAGATCGGAGAGACACAAAATTTTGCAGACCGCATGTTTG
>Ga0307516_10004929_pt1 | contig 16234 bp, 15 predicted proteins | sample 19_EM_MG_FD_203310 | JGI IMG/M metagenome (GOLD analysis project Ga0307516, IMG submission 203310) | Populus trichocarpa ectomycorrhiza microbial communities from riparian zone in the Pacific Northwest, United States - 19_EM | ecosystem: Host-associated > Plants > Roots > Unclassified | place...
GCGGGCTACCTGGCGATGCGGATGTCCGGCGAGATCGAGAACGAGCTCTCGCTGGTCGGCAGGCAGGTGCGCGGGATGACGGTGCACCTCGCGGCGCGAAGCGCGGGCGATTGCCTGTTCGTGAGCGCCGCCACCGATCCTTGGTTCGCGCGCTTGATGCAGGAAGGCGTCGCGCTGCGATACCTGCCCCAGCTCCTCCATCGATTCACCAGGCGCTCCGCTCCCCAGGCCGTCACTGACAAAGTTCCCGGGGCTGCCGCGGCTGCGGTCAGTCGGCTGCGGGCGTTGATCCGAGCGTGGCGCGCACCTCGCTGAGCGGCATCGCTGCTCCGGGCGCATAGGTTCTCCCGGCGGGTACCCCGGCACGGGTGGCGGTGGCGGAGCGCGCGGTATTTCACTCGACCAAATGAAAAATATGTCTGGTCACTTGTCACCCTAACTGCGCGTAACCACTCAGCACAAACGCGAAATATGGGTGGTCAGTGGGTGGTCAGTTGTCACCCGCGGTTGTCACCCGTGACCCGAGCCGGTCAGTTGTCACCCGCGGTCGCCACCGATGCCGAGCCGGTGGCTCACCATCACGGGGGTCACGACCGGTCGTCACCCCCGGTCGTCACCCCCGGTCGTCACCTCGGGGAGCCGACCCGCGGCGTCCAGAGCGTGAACCGTGAACCGGAGTGTCAACCGTCAACCCGGTCCGGGCAAGATCGAGTGTTACATTCCAAGTAGTTACGCGAGAGTGTCAACCATTGGTGTGAACCTATTTGGGTACCATCTGGAGTATTACGCTTAAATTTCGAGCAGTTGATTGATAGTGTCAACCGTGAACCTATTTGGGCGAATTGATCATCTAGCGCGGCGCCGCGCCGTTCCTTACCCGTGTGGCCACCCCGGTGGGAAGAACCTGCGACCCCCAGGGGCCAGCGCCGCCTCGCGGCCCGCGCGGCTCTCGAGGTAATCAGGGATGCCCTCCGCGATCGCCCTGGCGATCGGCGCGCCCTGGGGTGGCCCGGCGGGCTGCTGATCGATCCGCGGCCGAGTGTTCGCCCCCACTCGCGATCGGCGAGCTCGGGGTCGGCGATTGGCTTGGGGCTTTTTCTTCCGGTTGGTCACCTGACTACCTGACTACCTGACTACCTATGTCTCGCGCCGCGACCTATGTCTCGCACCGCGACAAGACCACATCCTCGCCCGAGCTCGAAGACGACACCATGGCTAGGGGCAGGCGAGGGCAGCACCACAGGTTCGCGACGATGTTGATCGCCGTGCTGGTAACAGCGGCGCTGAGCGTCGGTCGGCATCCCGGTTTGGCTGCCGCCCCGGTGTCCGCGCCCGTGGGGCCGCACCACCGGCAACCGTGCGTGTCATGCCGACAACCGCGGGTGTCAGGCTGACAGCCTCACCCGTCGGCGTAACGTCGCCATCTTCCTCGCGATCGGCGCGCTTGCCCTGCCACGATCGCGGTCGGCGGCAGGCCGCGTGACAGGGGTCGTGGCATCGCGACCATCGCGACCAGCACCGGCATCGCGACCGTCGCGGTCGGGCAGCACCGCGACCAGCTCCAACCGCGCCGTTCAGGTTCCGTGCGGAACCGCCGCGAGTTGGGAGCTCTCGTCGTGGCGCTGCGCCGGCCGCCAGCCGAGTCCATCGCAGTGCGGACACACAACCCCGTGGATCTGCCGAACAGGCCCGGGGTGGATCTCCCCCTCGCCGCGACAATCCGGGCACAGCGTGGCGCCGGCTGGGACCTTGGGCAGGAGTTCGGCCAGCCAAGGGTAGCGCTTGGCCCCCGCAGCCAGCAGGCGCACATGCTGCTCGGGTGGGACCGGTCTCGCAACGGCCTTGTCCGCTTCCATATCGACTTCCCAGATCGATCCGTCGGGACGCAGGAAGTAGACGATGAGGAACGCGTCGGCCAGCGGGATTCCACCGTGCCGCCGCGCGCCTTTCGCAGGCACGTCCGTTTCGCGAGAGCGTGCGTCGACAGCAGCCCGGATCAGCGCAGCGAGAGGCGGCAACAGCATTCCGGAACGGTAACGCGCACGGCGATCGGCGACTACGCCGCGCTCGGACCTGAGAGCAGGCGAGGGCGGGGAAGCTCGGCCCGCGCTACATCGGCACGGCCGGCTCGCTGGCGCGCGCGCCACCGCCGAGCTCGGTCGGCCGGGCCGAACCCGCGAATCGTGCGTGTCAGCCGACAACCGCGCGTGTCAGGCTGACAGCCTCACCCGTAACGTCGCCATCTTCCTCGCGATCGGCGCGCTTGCCCTGCCGCGATCGCGGTCGGCGGCAGGCCGCGTGACAGGGGCCGTGGCCGCGCGACCATCGACCAAGCTCACAGCGTCATCGCGCACGCGAACCGCGATCACCTGGCCCCGATCGCCGCCGATCGCATAGAACGATTCTCAGTGTAGCATCGGGATCGCTCGCGATGACAATGCCCGTCGAACAGGCGATCGAGCTGCTGGCGACGCCGGAAGTGCGTCGCGCGTTCGATCCGCGATCGGACCTGCGCGCCGCGGCCGCCGATGCGCTAGGTATGGATCATAGCGAGGCGGGACTGACCGCGCTATTGCGCGCGACGGTCGACGAGCCGATCGTGGCGGGTGCCGCAATTCGCGCGCTTGGCAAACGAACCGACGCGGCGCCTCAGATCCGCACGCACCTGCACCGGCTCCTCGGGGAGCTGCAAGTCGGTGACCAGAGGCTGCTGCGGCGCAAGTTCATGGCCGTGCTCGGGCACGACGGCCATAGCGGGCTGCTCGCGCTCGTCGCCCCCACGGCTTCGGATGCCGAACTCGTCGAGCTTTGGCGAACGCATCCGATCGTCGGCGTGAAGGCGTTTGCCGCCCGTGAGCTCGTGCGGCGCAGCGTTGAGCATGCGTACTCGATCCTGACGTCCGGGCTGCCCGGTGCGACCGAGCCCTACGAGACCGGCACCGGCGAGCTCGACAACGGCCACCTGAGAAATCTCCTTGCCGGCTCGATCTGCGAGGTCTTGCTGCGCGATCCTGCTGCGCACGAGCGCCTGTCGCGCTACCTGGACGAGCAGGGCAGCTGGTTCGAGCGCAAGCGCGCGGAGCTGATCGTCACACTCCAAGGCTACCAACGCGGGGAATTCGACTCCTCGACGTGGTTGTCGGGCTACGCGCGCGCCCTCGCACCTTCGGCCCGGTCGCGCTGAGCGGGTAGGCGAGGGCAGCGCCTCGTCGTGATGGGTGGGAACACAGGGGGCCGTGGCATCGCTTTGGCGGCGACGTGATCCGCTGGGTCACGACCAGTCGCGCCCGCGCCGCGCTCAGAACAGGGGAGCTGAGGACCGGGGCGATCGGCGACTACGCCGCGCTCGGACCTGAGAGCAGGCGAGGGTGGGGAGGCTCGGCCGCAGCGCCCGGCCCATGATCGCCGCCGGCCGGGTGTTCCGTTCGATCTGCAGCGTCGGATGATTGTGAGATCCACTACATTTGGGTGACAGTGGTGACAGTGGAGGGGGTCTTCGCTCTCCCAGGGGTAGATTGTCAGAGCTGACAGTTTCGGAGCACTGGGATAAAGACCCTCTCCACTGTCACCACTGTCACCGTTTTGTGCCGAGCATTACAGTTCATCCAGGCGCCACTTCCGCGTGCCACCGTGGGCCGTCCCCCCGCGCTGGATCCGGAACCCGTCACAGGGCCGGCCGCAGAGCTGGGTGAGCTTCGAGCTGAGCCGGGTCGTGTCCATCGGCTCGCCCCTCATCGCGTAGGCGTCGATCGCCGCACGCAGCTCCGGGCTCATCTTGGCGCGCTCCAGGAGCTCGAAGGTCGTCACCTCCCGCTCCGGCAGGCAGCGCCAGGCGCCGATCAGCGCGCGCAGCCGTTCGAGATCGAGGTCGCCCGCTTCGCGTAACCGCTCCGCACCGCGCGCTGGATCCGCTCCGCCCGCCCAGATGATGGCGCCGCGGACGAGCCGATCCCACGCCTCGAAGCTGCCTTTGGCCGAGTGCGGATGCTTGGGCATCCCGGCGACGACGTACGCCCGTAGCAACGTCAGTGCAGCGACCACGAGCCGGGGGCGTTCCGCGGCGACGTGCGCCTTCAGATCGGGGTAGCGGTACCCGGCGCGGTCCTCGGGGTGTTCCATCTTCGGATCGATGTCGATCGGGATGATGCGACGCCCGAGGTCGCCCTGCAGCTGGATGTTGTTGCCGGTCAGGGCGAACACGGTGCGGAGCGGGATGTCCATGTCCTCGCTCGAGCCCAGCACGCGCTCGCGAAACGTGCCGGTGGTCAGTGCCATCGCCAGCGTCTCGGAGCCGAACACACCCTCGACGTTGTCGAACGTCAGCACCGGCGGTGCGGCGATCGCGATCGGGAGGAGCCGCTTGCGGGTCTCGTTGTCGTCGCGGGTCGGCGCCATCTTCGACGACTCGCGGCCCGTCGCGATGATCGAGACGGTGTCGACGATGAGGCCCTTGCCAGCGCCCGGCGTGTTCGATCCGGACTTGAACATCGGGACCGGGCCGGCGATGGCGCTGCGCCCGACGATCGAGAGTAGGAACGCGATCGCGGCGGATTGGTCGCACGGGTCGACGAACGGAAAATCGCAGAACGGCTCGCTCAGCTCGGCGAGCGCGGTCACCGCGTCATGGTGGCTCGGCTCGTGCTTGATCGCCGGCCACCTCATGTTACCCGGCGCGTAGATGGTCCGACTGCGCATGTCGTACCCCGGCACGTCGTGGATGGTGCCGTCGGGCCGTAGCACCGGCATATCCGAGATGCCCTCGAGCACGGGGAACGGCCACTCGCCGCGCTCCTTGAGCGTCTTCGGCGCCCACTCGGGCGGGAGAGCGTCTACGTGGCCCTTGCTGCGCCCGTCGTACTTCAACCACCGAGCCGACGAGCTCATCATCTCGCGGAGCCGCGCGTCGCCGAGCTCCGAGATCATCGGCAAGCCGTCGGGTACCTGCAGCCATTGCGGCGCGCTGAAGTCACGCACCACGTGCGCCAGCTTGCGACCGCGCACGTAGATCCGACCTGCAGCCACGAGCGCTGTCTGCGCCCGGTCGATCACGTCGGTGATGTTCGGCGAGATGCAGATCTCGGTGATGTCGTCGCGGGTGCTCGGGGCGCTCGGAGCCGGGCGCTTACGCGGCTTGCCGGACGAGCTCTCGCTGGCCGCCGGATCGCCGGCGTCGTTCGCGCCGTCGGGTATCGGTCGTGAAGTTGCGCGGCCGGCGTCGGGCTCGAAGTGCTCGCGGAACTCGCGCCAGCCGTACGCCTTGCAGCTGTCGTGCTTGCAGCGGAACCCGAGCGGGCCGCTGTCGAGCGCGTGGACGTGCACCTCGCCGCTCGCGTGGTCGCTGTTGAACGGACACCGCGCGAGCACCCAGATCGTTCCCGGTGCGCCGTTCAGGTCGAACGGTCGCTCGGCTTCAGCATCGATCCCGTGCTTCGCGAGGAACCTGCGCAGGTAGTCGGCGCCACCCTGCGTGTTGCCGGTCCAGCCGGTCGAGCTGGTGCGCGAGCGTGGGGCAGGGCTTGGCTTCGCGGCCGGTGCGAGGCTCGCCAGGCGCTCCAGCAGATCCCGCGGTACGACATCGAGCCTCGGGGGCGCCGACATGATCGCGGACACCCGGTGCGGCCGGTCCCTCGTGCTGTCGCCCTTGCGAGTTGGGGTCCCGAACAGCTTGGTGATGCGCGCCGGGTTGTGGTTCGCCGCGTCGACCTTCAGCCCGTCGCCGCCCCACCGCAGGTTGGCCGCCGTCAGCACGCGCTCGACGAGCTGCTCATCGTTGGCCGGCAAATCGACCGCGAACACCAGGTGTGCACCGTTGCCCGAATCCCCGATCAACCCCGGTGGCCAGCCATCCGCCTCGAGCTCCAGGGCGATGCGACACGCGAGCTCCTGCGCTTTCTCGTGTTCGAGGTCTGTCGACGACACACCGGCGACCGGCGTGCCGTCGATGTCGATCAGCAACCGCAATCGCCGCACGATGTGCTGGTCGCCCGTGGTGTCGCCCTTGTTCGCCCGCTTCATGCGGTTCGCCGCACGCGACCACAGATCGGGGCGCACCGGATTCAACGTCATGTAGATGCCGGTCGACCTCCGCGCCAGCGCTGGCAACACCTGGATCGCGGGATCAATCGCGTTGAAGTAGCCGAACTCGACCGACTCGCGATCGCGCTCGTCTTTCACCAGGGCCCGGAGCTCGAACACGTTGTCCGGGATGACGAGCAGCTCGAGCGCATGCTCCGCGGTCTTGAGGTCGGGCACGAGCGGCCCGTGTTCGATGCCGCTCATCTTGATCCCCGGCGAATCAGCGCGTCGCCCGGCGCCGCGGCGAACTCAGCGTGCGCCTCCAGTACGCCCGGATCGGACCGGCGCCCGCTCTCGCGCACCGCTTGCAGGATGCTCGCCCCGACAGTCGCGGCGCGGAACCGGGTCAGGTTGAGCGGCGGGTTCAACGGCGCGCTCATGGCAACCGTCCTTCCTGTGCTGCTGACATCACGCTGCACCTCCGGAACCGGTTGGGCGCGGGAGCTCCGCGCGAACATTGAGCTGCGCCAGCGCCGCCGTGGGCCGTGAACCGCTCCCTCGACCTAGCGAGGGATGGTGGCGCCGCTGAAGCGCGCAGCAACAGCCGGGCGGTATCTCGCGCGATGCTCTTGGTCTTGGTTGTCATGCATTCGCGTGCAGGAACACAAGCGCGACACGGTGTCAAGCGAGGTCGCAACATCAGGCGCCTGGGGTCCTCGTCCGCTCCGCGATCCAGCACTCCACATCGGCGAGCCGGTAGACGACGCGGTGGCCGAGCTTCGCGTAGGGCGGTCCGACGCCCTTGCTGCGCATCGTCTGCAGGGTCGTCCGCGACAGCGTGGTGAGGCGCGAGAGCTCTTGCTCGTCGATATAGACGGGGGAGGGAGTGATCTGTGGTGCGGCGTTGGTCTTCATGGTTGCCAGTAGGTCACCGGGGTTTGAGACGGTCGATTTCGAGCCGCGCCGTGGCTCGTGGTCGTGCCTCATCGTCGACTCCGGGTCGGACATGCAGGTCGGGGTTGCTGGTGGTTCCTGGGGCTTCGACATGGCTGCCAGTAGGCGCCCGGTGTTGGCCGCACTTCACTTTCCACCCGAAGGTCGAAGTAGGAAGAAAAAATTCCGGGTCAGGCGGTCGGCGGTGGGGCTCATGCCGGCCAGTAGGGCACCGCCGGCCGGACCGGGTCCAAATGGCGAGATGTTCGCCACCGCCGCGTGCGGCTCATCGCGCTCCGTTCACCGTCAACGCCGGGGTTCGCGGGACGACATGTCCGCCTCCCCAACAGGGGATCGAACCCTCGACCCGGCGGTTAACAAGGTCGCCGAGGGACCACAACGCGCGCCACCACGACCTCCACCACGTCGATCGCCGCCCACGGCCGAGCTCGCCGGCGTCGACCAGGCAGGCCGACGACCAGCGCGCCGTGATCTGCCGCGCCTTGGGCTGACACGCGAGCTCGGTCGGCCGTGACAGCGAGCTCGCCGCGCAAGCCTCACTCGACCTGACCGTCGCGACGTGATGTTATGGAGGCATGGTGGCCAAGCAGAAGTGGAAGGGTTGGATCACGATGCATCGCAAGATCGGTGAGGCGATGGGGGGGCCGCTGGCTTGTAGCCGCGTCTACGAGTTCAAGCTCCCAGGTGGACCTGATGCGCTTGACCTTGCCGAGACCGAGCTGCGTCGGCTGTGGGCGCAAGAGGGAAGTCTGGTCAAAGGACAAAATGCGCTTGCGCCGAATGATCCTTCGCTGACCAGCTACCCGAATCTCGAACCCCAGGGCGAGCACGAGTAGCGACGACGAGTACATGCGCGCGTGGAATCGGTCGCTGACCGAGAGCGCGCCGCACGAGACGCGCCAGCGAACTCGACCGGAGTGATCGATCGGATCGGATACCGGATCCACCTATCACCCTGCCGAACTTTGCCAGCCGACTCGCCAGCCACCGACTCCGCCGCGGCCGGGCAGGGGCGCAGCACCGGCTTTTGAGGTTCAGCACGCCGGTGGACCGGCCGGTTGTCGACGGCTCGCCCACCTGCAGGCTCGCCACTACCGCCGCCGGGCTTCCGTTCCTTGCACCATCGGGACGACGTTCATCGCGAGCAAGCCCTTGGGGCTCTCGACCTCCTCGTAGGAGACGACTTGGCCCACGCTGAGGGTGCGAAACCCTTCGCTCGAGATCGAGGAGTGATGGACGAATGCGTCCGCGCCGTCATCGGCTTTGACGAACCCGTAGCCCTTGGCGTCGCTGAACCATTTGACGGTGCCGCGCTGTACGCGCCGACCCACCGCACGCGTGCCGTCCGGCCCCGGAACCTCCTCGTGCATCGGCGCCGCCAGCGTCGCACGCGCGCCTGCCGCCGCGGCCGACCCGATGCGCTTTCCCGCCGCATCTTCCCGGCGAATTCGCGCGCGTTCCTGTCTCTGCTTTCGCCGCTGCGCGCTCTCTTCCCGTCGGTTTTGCGTGTGTTCCGCCCACGGCTCCTCGCGCGTCGCCGCCGGCACCAGCTCGGCCACCGGCGCCAACTCGGGGTGCGGTCCTGTCGACGCCGGTTCGACCTGCGCTCCTGGCACCGTCAGTCTCGGCTCGAGCTCCGCGATCGCCACGGCCGGATCCTCGGACCCCGCCGCCGCCGGCACTGGCCCCGCCGCCGCCGCTGGCTCCGCGCCGGCCGCCGGCACTGGCCGCGCCGCCGCTGGCTCCGCGCCGGGCGCCGGCACTGGCCCCGCGATCCGGATCGGCGACTCCGTGATCGAGAGCTCCGCGATCGGCGACTCCGCCGGCTTCCTCGTTCCTGCCGCCCCTGGCTTGCTCGTCCGTGCTGCTGCTGGCTGGCTCGCCCGTACTGCTGCCGCCGGCTTGCGCGTCCGCGCCGCCGCCCCTGACTTGCTCGCGCGTGGCGCGGCGACTGGCTCGACGCGTGCCGCGGCGACCCGATTGCTCGTCGTCGCGGCCGCTGCCGGCTTGCGTAGCCCCGCCACCGGAGATCTCCGCCCGACCACCACCACCGGCTCCGCGTCCGCTGCGCGCGTTCCAGCGCCGAGCAGCATGGGCTCAAGCGTGGCCACGAGGCTACCGAGCTCGTCCGAGAGAACGGCCCGCGCCAATCGGCGGACGTCGGCCTGAAACCGCGCGGTCGCCGCGGCGATCGCCTCGGTCAGCGCGGGGCGATGGTCGGAATCCCTCATGGGGCGCATCATCGTCAAAGCGGCCGGCGTTGCAACTCCTGCGGCTCGAGCTCTCGACGAGTTAGGCGACGGGCTCGCTGCGGTCCGGTTAAGCCGTCACGAGGCGCCGGATCCGGAGGTCCAGAGCTGGTCGCTGATCACCCTAGGCAGAGGTCCAAAGCTGGTCGCTGATCGCCTCTAGGCAGAACGCAGCGAGCAGTGCGAGGCCATCAGCCTCGACGCCGCACTTGTTCTCCTCGTTCCCGCGGCGCCAGTCCGCGATGTGCTCCAGCGTCGCGAGTACCGCCGCGCCCTGCGGCCCTTCGCCGGTGAGCGTGCGGAAGTGATCGAAGCCCGGGACTTTGGCTTCGATGTCCTTCCACAGGGTCCCGTTCTCGATCCCGTTGTACACGTCGTCGAACGTAACTCCGTGATCGCGGTTCTTCTCGATCGTGGTATTGACCATGAAGCACACGTATGTGAGCGACGCGAGCCACGCCTCCTTCGGAGGATCTTTGTCAGCCATGCTGCGACGTTATCACGCGGTCCCAGGAGCAACAGCGCGGGATGCGGTAGGCGGTCGACCTCCGGGAGCCGATGCGGCGAAGCAGCTGGGCAGACCGCCGCTGAGCGCCAGCGCGGCGAACATCGCCGGCGCGGCGATCGCCGGCGTCGACCTGGGCGCCTCCCAGAGACCCGATTTCCTGGCTCTAACCGTAAATTTCGGCGCGCTAGCTCGTGAGCAGGGAAGATCGAGCCCGTGCGAGATCGGCCGCCGGGACGAACTGCGGGCCGCCGGCGTGATCGCGGCCGAGTTCGCCGACGATTGATCGCGAGCTCGCCGCGCTGCGCGCTGCGCGATCCGAGGGAGCGTGCCTCAGCTCGGTGCGCGTGGCGGCGATTGGACACGAGCGAGAGCACACGCAGCCGAGCGCGCAAGCGCGGCACGCCCCCTTTCGCGAGCACGTTCCACGTCTGCGTTGGCAAACGGAAGGCGCAACGTGCGGAACTTCTCCGGCAGGTCGTCGGCATCGACGATCGCGGTCATGACGTCGATCCCGTGACGGACGTAGACCAGCACGCCATCGCCCCATCGGGCCATGCTGATGATTCGGTTGTTGAACCGTAGGAGGTCTTTGGCCGTGGGGTAGTCGACGCGTTCGCGCGCGAATTCACGCGCGCAGAGAATGGCCGCCCGGAGCTGATTGAGGCCGTGCGCATGGGCGTAGTCCAAATGGGCCACGTTGTAGAGCCGGCTTTCCAGGCACTGTTCCGGATGCATCACCCGAAAGTTCGCGACGGCCTGTCCGTTCTCGTCGAGGATGGTCGCGAGGAAGCTGGTGGCGAACAGCTTCTTGTCCTCCACGCCAGCGACCATCCCGAGAAAGTCGATCTGACGATGGTAGCCGTCCTCATCGACAAACAGCACGAGGCCGGTGCTCGGCGTGTTCATGTCATCGAGAGTCGCGAGCTGCGCGCGGCCACCCAAGCGTACGGCGCACTCCTGCACCGCCTCCTTGGATCCCGCGAAATCGATGTCCTTGCTCGTGTACGGTCCGTTGTCGGCCAGCTCGGGCGTGGTGTGCTCGTACATCCCGGCCCAGAAGTTCACGGCTTGTCCGCCCACGAGCACGATGTCACCGACGCCTGCGAGCCTCGCTAGCACGCGCGTGGTCTGCTCGTACGTCAACGGCGGCGCGATCGCGGACACGCGCTCGGGCTAGCGCTTCGACGATCGCTCAAGCCGAATGCGATCGCGGGGGAATGCGAACGCACCGTTCTCGACCTTGAGCTGAGCGCGAGACTTCTCGCCCGATGCCACCGCACGGGCGTCGGCATCTCGCGATGCTTGCTTCTCAACGGCGCGAGCGACGGGATCGAAGGAAAAGACTGGCGGCATGGACAGGTCCAGAAGGGCTACTCGTCTACTATAAGCCCTGGATCGTCCGTCGCCCCGGAAAATATACCGGCATTTTTCACAATAAATACAATGACATAAAGAGACACCCGGATCGCGGGGCGCAGCGAGCTTGTCTACGTCGACCATGCGCGACTCCCGAGCGGTCTACATGGACTACACGTCGGTGGCAGCTCCAGCGCGGCCCCAGGAGCAGCGGCGCCGGAGATTACGGTAGACGGTCCGACCTTCGCCGAAGGGAAAGGCGAGGGGAGGGGAACATGTGGGCAGACCGGCGACGAGCGCACCAGGTCGACGGCGGAGCTCATGCACCAGGTCGACGGCGGAGCTCATGCCGCGGGTTCATGCCAGAGTTAAGTTAAGTTAAGGTCGTGCCAGCCGCCCCGACCGTGCCAGCCGCCCCGACCGCAAGTGAGTACCTCGCTGGGTTCGCCGAGCACGTAGTCCATGAGTTGAGACAAGTGCTTCACATCAAGGCCGTAGCGAACAACACGGACCTGTTGGGCGCGTACGCAGAGGCATCGATCCGGCGGATCATCCGAAGCGTCGTCCACCCGATGCACGTCTCACGCGGCGGGATCCTCGACTTTCCTGAGCCCGACAAGCTGATGCAGCTCGACGCCATCGTGTGGATGCCGTTTCCTGCTCCTGGCATCTTCGTCGTCGAGGACTTCGCGCTCGTGCCACGAAGCAGCGCGTTCGGCGCTCTTGAGGTCAAGAGCAGCAACTACAGCGGCGTCGACGACAAGCTCGAACAATTCACCGCATCAGCCCCGCAGCTCGTTGCGCAAGGCCGGCAGGACGATGACCCCAGCATGGCGGTCGTTGGTGTGGTCGGTGTCATCGAGAAGCCGTCGAAGCGCCTGAACGATCTCCGCGACAACCACAAAGTCGTCGCGATTTTCGAAAAGTCAGGCGGGGAGGTAAAGGTTTGTGCGGTTGATGTCCTGCGTTTGATCAACGTCCTGCATCGCATCACGTGGCGCTATCGCACTCACGCCGCTGGTCCTCCTTTGCTGCTCACCACCTGAATCGCGCTTTGCGCGCAACGAACGACGATGCATGCGTGCCGCTGCGGCCGAGCTCGTGCACCAAGTCGCCGGCGAGCGCGTCTGGCGTGAGGGCGTCGCCTCCCACCGATCGCCGCCGTGGTCGGTCCATGGGGGCGCCACAGCAGGAATTCGGCTGTTTACCCCAACTTATAAATGTCAGTTGACATAACCAATATTCTGCGACGTGACTATCTGTCACGATAACGGGGTGGGAGCAGAATAATCTCGAATGCGAGCGTGTGCAAGTTGTCCGATGCCTGGCACCTCCGCGGGTCGCGGAGCCGCACCGCTCGCTGCTGGATCTCCGATCGCCCAAGCTCGAGGTCCTCGCCCTGGTCGGCCAGCGGCGAGCCAGCGGCGAGCCGGGCCGCGGCGGCGATCCGCGCGAGCTTGCCCGCCCCAAGCCCAGACGAACACACAGCCACCAGCGAGCCCACGGTAAGGCTGGGCGCCAGGCTTGTTGACGACGGACGCGTGCTCGAGAATCGCTTAATGCGGAAGAATGCGGAGCTCGAAACCGTTGACGTAGCCGTTCTGACCAACCCTGGCACGCACACCGAGCGCGAACACGTGTTGCTAACGCGCGTTCCAACCGTCGGAGAGGTTGTAAGCCTCGAGAGTGGCAGACACGTGATCGTCCTACGCGTGGCTCATTGTCCAGGTGACTCCACCGATTGTCATGCCGAGGTTTGGGTGGACAACTTCGACCACACGAAGCTCGGCGACGTCTGGAAATCGTAGTCGGCTCAGCGTGGTCTGCCACCTGCCAGGCCACGCTCGAAGCGTCAGCGGTCGCGCGCTCGAAGTCGCGCCTACCATCTGGAACCTCACGCTCGCGCGCGATATCGTCACCGCCCCATGACTGAGCCACCCGAGCAACCCCGGCGTCAGCGACGTGAGACCGCAGAGATCCAGCACGGCATCGGCGGGTTGCCCCCGCATCCCGCGCGCGGCGAGGTCACCGCGCTTCGGGTTCTCGGCGAGGGCTTCGAAATCCCGGTGGATGCGGATCTCGCCGAGCGACTGGACGTGGTCGGCACCGAGTTCATGTTCAAGGGGCTCGCAGTGCTCGCGCTCGACGAACCCACGCGCCAGCTGATCGAACCGCTCACGGCGTACTGCGGACTCAGCGCGCACAGCGACGTCGATTCCGCGTTGCGCGCGATCCTGAGACCATACCCCAAACGCCCGCTTATCTTGCAAGGCGCGCGCGCCGCGGACGTCGCTGAGCTCGCACGCACGATTCACGAGCACACGACCCGGAAGGGCTTTCCGTTCACGCAAGTCAACACCGTGCCCACCTCCGACGCCGCGATCGAGGCGCTGTGCACGCAAGGGGGCTGCGGGACCCTTTTTCTCGACCTCACCACGCCCGTCACGTTGCCATCGAGCTTGGTGCGCCACCTGCTCGCGAACCTGGACTTCTCGAGCCTGGAACGGGACCATTACCACCTCGCGACCATCGCGGTGGCATCGACCACCCACGATGCCTTCCGGTGTTTTGGCATGGACGACCCATTCTGTACGCTCGGATTTCGTCGGGCGCCCTGGCATAGCGCCATGCGCAACGTCACGTTTACGGAGCACTGAGATCGCCGGTCGCCGGCGTCGCCCAGGTCGGCGAAGACGTGGAGCCGCCGTCGGCGAAGACGTGGAGCCGCCGTCGGTCGCGCGGTCGAGCCCGCGCACCAGGTCGCCGGCGAACGCGCGGCCGAGCCCGCGCCCAGGTCGCCGCCGCGGCGCCGCGGCCGAGCCCGTGCCCCGCGCCCAGGTCGCCGGCGAACACGCAGCCGAGCCCGCGCCAGGTCGCCGGCGAGCACACCAGATCGACGGCGGTCCCGCGGCCAGTCGCGCACCGGTGTCCGTCCGCGGACGGACACCCGCACCGGTCGACGGCGATCGCCGCGACCGAGCTCGCGCACCACGTCGCTGGCGGTCGCGCGGCCGAGCTCCTGCACCGGGTCGGCGCCGCGATCGCGACGGGTCCGGGCCGCCACGGGCGGCCGGGCGGACCGAGAGCTCCCGCCGTCGCGCCCGGAGAACTGCTCATGGCATCTTCGGCTCTGGTTTCCCCTTGAGCGTCGCCAGCGCGACCGCGACCGCCTGTTGGACGCCGGGATCCGGATCTGCCTGCAGGCTGGTGATCCGGTCGGCTACCTCGGGGGTTGCCCATCCTGCCGCGCCCATCCTGCCGAGCACCTCGACCACCGCCCCACGCACCTTCGCGGAGGGATCGTTCAATGCCTGGAGCAACTGCGGCACGCCCGGCGTGCGCATGTTGAGCAGCGCCTGGCTTGCTCCGAACTGAGCCTTTACATCGTCGTCGCCGCGGTTCAGTCGAAAAAGGTTTATCAGCCCCGGGATCGCGCTCGGATCGCGGATCGTCTCGATCACCGTCAGGGCGGCAGTCCGGACGACGGACTCATCGGTGCTGGCCGCCTTCTCGACAAGCAGGGCGGTCGCTTCCGGTCCCCCGAGGTGGCCAAGCGAGTCCGCCGCATAGATCCGTACGCGGCGATCGGGATCGTGGCGGAGGACGGCCTCCAGCGCGTGCACGGCTCCCGCGCGATCCTGGGAGCCGCCGAGCGCGCGGACGGCCCGCGCGCGCTCGTTCCGGTCGGGGTTCTTCAGACCTTTGCTCATGCCATTCCCTCCGGATTTGCACGCCCCCAGCGCCGCGAGCAGGAAAAAGATCCCAATTGACCGCTGCCAGAGCATGATACCCGATCCGGTACGATGTAGCCCTCGACGCTCAGACTGGCGACCTCGGCCATCAGCACTCCACCGCGTGGTCATAAGCAAATCAGTGCTTGTTGGCCTTGAGCTTTGCCAGCGCGCCCTCTGGTGTCCTTGATGCTCAGGTTGGCGACCTCGGCTGTCAGCCTGTCGATACCCTTCATGACCGTAGCCTCTCCTCCCGAATAGTGCTTGTCGCCGAGGAGGTGCGGTTCGGTGATGACCTTGTCGCCACCCTTTGCGGGCAGGTCAGGTCCCAGAACCACCCCGATTCCTTGGCCCGAAGAACTGCTCATGGCGTCGTCGCCGCTGGTTTCCCCTTGAGCTTTGCCAGCACGCTCTCGACCCTCCATCGGACGCCAAAGTCCGGATCGGCCTTCAGGACGGCGATCCGGTCGGCTACCTCGGGGTTGCCCATATCGCCGAGTATCTCGACCACCGCCTCGCGCACCTTCGCGGAGGGATCGTTCAGTGCCTCGAGCAGCTGCGGCACGGCCGGCGCGCCGATCTTGAGCAGCGCGCGGCTTGCTTGGATCTGAGCGACGACATCGTCCTCGCCGCGGTTCAGTCGAAACAGGTTGATCAGCCCCGGGATCGCGCTCGGATCACTGCTCGTCTTGATCGCGTCCAGGGCGGCACCCCGAACGTCGGATTCATCGGTGCTGGCCGCCTTCTCGAGGAGCAGGGCGGTCACCTCCGGCCCCCCGAGTTGGCCGAGCGAGACCGCCGCACTGAACCGTACGTCGTGATCAGGATCGTGCCGGAGGACGGCTTCCAGCGCGTGCACGGCTCCCGCGCGATCCTGGGAGCCGCCGAGCGCGCGGACAACCCGCGCGCGCTCGTGCCTGTCGGGGTTCTTCAGACCTTCGCTCATGTCATTTCCTCCTGGCTTACAAGCCCCCAGCGCGACGAGGACGAGCAGGAAAAAGATCTCAATGGGTCGTCGCCAGATCATGCTAACCCTTGTCCGGTACGAGGTAACCCTTGATGCTCAGGTTCGCGACCTCGGCCATCAACCTGTCGATACCCTTCATGACCGCAGTGTCTCCTCCCGAAGGACGGTGCTTGTCGCCGAGGAAGTGCGATTCCGTGATGATCTTGTCGCCACCCTTTGCAGCCAGCCAGCACGTCGTATCCTGGAACCACTCCGAGTCCTTGGACGGAGAGCTGCTCATGGCGTCGTCGGCTCTGGTTTCCCCGACCTCATTGCGCAGGATCGCAAGCGGGCGATACATGCCGCCGCTCTGGAGGAAGACCATGATGGGGATCTTCGGATCCTTGGCGCCGCCAGCCCGGGCAGTGGCTGCGGCCGACTCTCCCACGGGCTGGTTCTCGACACGGCTGGTCAT
>Ga0307516_10004930_pt1 | contig 16231 bp, 17 predicted proteins | sample 19_EM_MG_FD_203310 | JGI IMG/M metagenome (GOLD analysis project Ga0307516, IMG submission 203310) | Populus trichocarpa ectomycorrhiza microbial communities from riparian zone in the Pacific Northwest, United States - 19_EM | ecosystem: Host-associated > Plants > Roots > Unclassified | place...
TCCGAGTCATCTCCTCCGGTTCGGCATTCCGACGAGGAAACGTTTGATGAATGCGACGACGCACCGCATCGATTCGGCTGTATTCGGGGCGATCTGCAGCGGCCGGGGCGGCCCGGACGCCATTCGATTGTTACGGGCCGCGCAACGCAGCAAGGTAATCCTTTCGATCGGCGCGGTCGTCGCCCTGGCCCGCGACGCCGGGCATCCGCATCGGACGCTCGCTCGTGACGCATACGAACTGCTGCGGGACGTCGAGCAGGCCGCGCCCGAGGCGGTCGGCGCGGTGTTGGACTACCCCCCGGTGGGTGCCTGGGCGTTGCGGACCGCGCTCGCCCTGCACGGTGGCGACCTGGCCCGCGCCGATCCGCAACGGCTCACCGTGGTCGCCGCAGCCGCCGCCGTCCGCGCGGGCCGGCCGGCCCGGCTTCCGTTGCCCGCCCGGCCGGCCCGGCAGGTCGTGCTGCCGTCGCTCGGCTTCGCCGTGCTGCCCGGCGGGGACGCGCCGGTGGAGTTCATCGCCGGGCCGGCGGGCCCGGAAGTCGTCGCCGGGACTGGGCGGGTACGCATCGGCGGGGCCGGCTGGCACGCCGTGCCGCAGATCTGTGCCGCGCATCAGGACCTGAGTGTCACTCTCTTCTTCGATCGTCTCGACCTGGGGACCGGGCCGCGCACCGACGATGCCACCGCGGCGCGCTGGCAGACCCGGGTGGAACTGGGGTGGCAGGCGCTGGTCGAGCGGCACCGGCCGGTGGCGGACGAGTTCGTCGAGGCGATCACCCTTCTGGCGCCGTTACCCGAGCCGCGCAGCGGCACGGTGAGCGCGACCGCGCGGCACGCGTTCGGCGCGATCGCGATGTCCACTCCGGGCGACCCGCGGTCCGTCGCGGTGACGCTGGCGCACGAGTTGCAGCACGCCAAGCTCTCCGCGGTGATGGACCTTTTCCCGCTCGTGTCGCCGGGTCCGGCGGGCCGGCACTACGCGCCCTGGCGGCCGGATCCGCGCCCGTTCAGCGGCGTGCTGCAGGGCGTCTACGCCCATCTCGCGATCGCCGACTTCTGGCGGCGGGAAATGGGCGTGGAGCATTCCGCGCAGGTGGAGTATGTGCGCTGGCGGGACGCGGTGCGCACCGCCGCGGCCCGGTTGCTCGCTGCCGACCGGCTCACCGAGCTGGGCCGGCGGCTGGTCACCGGGGTGCTCGCGGAGATCGAGGGCTGGTCCGAGGCGGCGCCCGCGGCGGCCCGGCGGGAGGCCGCCGAGGTGGCCGCCCGGCATCGCGCCACCTGGGTGCGCGCGCACGGTCCGATCAGCTGACCAGGCCCAGTCGAAGCACGACGTCTCTCCCCCGGTTTGCGGTTGGTGGTGCCGGGCGCGGTGCGCGGCGGGGTGTCATGACGTCCACGCGTCGATCTCCCCGAGCACCATCGCGTAGTCCTCCGCGGCGGCGTCGAGGTCATGGAAGGCGCCGTCCCAGGCGGAGGCCGCCGCCTCGGGATCGACCGTCCGGCACCATCCCACAAGGCTCTCGGCGAGGTCCTCGGTCTCTTTGCCCCCGAGCGTCAGGGGGGCGGACCATGCCGTGTGCTGGAGCAGCAGCAGGACCAGCAGCCGTTCAAGGCTGCTGCCCGCAAGGTGCACCTCATGGCTGTTGCGGTCGTGGTGGGTGAGGAAGACCCGGCCGTCGGCGCCGTCGAGAAGCAGGCGGCGGGCGCCGACCTGCCCGAGCCCTGACAGCAGACCGGAATGGTCATCCAAGCGCCGGAAGCCGTCGGCGTTGAGGTCGGGCGCATGGAGGGCGCCGATGCCGTGCGAGAGCGGCCAGCCCACCAGGGACAGGAATCGCCGCGTCGGCTCGTGTCGGACGGCTGCTGGGATACGCGCCGCCGGCAGTGGTCGGCAGGCCCCCGTACGAAAGGCGTTTGGGTCTTCCAGCCATTCGCGGGTCAGCCCGCCGTCGGTAGGCAGCGGCCATGGAGGCGGCCAGGGCGCGCTGCGCGTCAGCGGACCGGCGACGGACGACTCGCGCCAGGGGTCCCTGGGCAGCGCCAGGACCGCCTTCTCGTCCACCTCCGCCCCGTAGATCCCCCCGGTGCCGGCGAAGACCCACAGCGCCGAACCGCCGGCGATCCCGCCGAGCCGGACCGTCCCACCGACCGCGCGCGGAGCCCTCGGCACCCCGGGCACCGGTTCTCTCCTCAGCTCCCAGCCGCGGCCCCGGTTGACGGCGTACGTCGCGCCCGGTACGGACTCGCTGTCCGATCCGGCCTGCCCGACCTCGAGGGGCTGACCGGTCAAGGCGTCCCAGACCCGCAGCTCGTCCGGGCTGCCCTCGTGAGCGGGTTGCCCAGGCTCCCGCCGATGGGCCACCGCCCGGTTTTCACCGTTGCCATAGGCGTACATGCCTTCCACCCCGCCGACCTCGGGCTGCGAACCCAGCTTCCCCGGCAGCCGCCAGTGCGACCACCGCGTCCGCCATGGCAGCGGCCCGGCCCGGTCTGCGAGCGCGTCGGCGAAGGCGGTGTCGCCCCGGCTCACGGCGGCGTGATGCAGCCAGGCCACCCACTCCTGCTGCGTGGCGGGAAGTACGCCTTGTACCGCCAGATAGTGGACGTCCGCGGCCAGGCCGCCCGCCGGGACGCCCTCGGGGTAGGCAAGCGCCAACCCCTGCCACAAGGCGTACCAATGGGCGTGCGCCACGAAGGCGGCGTCGGTGAGCAATCCGGGCAGGCCCCCGGCCAGGGCGGCGTGCACCGGCAGCGCCCAGGCGATGTACGCGCCCGTGGCGTCGGCGAGGTGGGCAGGCCACAAGCCCCGCAGTACGCCGGTGACGGTGTCCTGGTCGGTGGACGACAGCCCGAAGGTCTCGCGCGCCGCGTGATGCCCCGCGTCCTCGACGAACCGCACGCTTTCCCCGCCGCCGGTCCCGCTATCCAGCACGAAGAGGTTCGGCAGGGCCTCGGCGACGGCACGCAGCCCGGCGAGCGGGACCGGGCCGTGGCCACCGGCCAGCGCCTGCGCGACTTCCTGCCAGACCTCGACGGGGGCGATGCGCCGCTCCAGGCTCGCCGCCGCCGCGAGGGCTGCCCGTACGGCCTCCGGCGACAGCCCGTCCACAGTGGGGAGTTCCCGCGGTACGGCCGCCTGCCCCTCAGGCTGCCCGGTCACCTCGACCGTGACGCCCAGGTCCATGGCCAGCTGGTGGCGCACCACCGTAGCGATCCGCTCGGGGTCGGACGAGGTAAGCAGCGGCCCTGCCCAGCGCACGTTGTCCAGCCGGAGCACCGACAGCGACTCCGGATCCGGCGGGGCGGCCGCTCGCCGCTGCGCCTCCGCCATCACCTCGTCGGCCGTCAGGCCACGGCAGTCGATGCGCACGTACGGTATTCCTTCCATTGGCGAGAGTCCTGGCGGCCTGAGCCGGAGGGGCTAACCGGCACCCGGCATCGGGTGCCTGGTGTCAAGGTCCACCCGGTACTCCTCCCAGCTCGGCAGCCGTGACGGTGGCTCGAAAGGGCTCGCGATCCGGAGTTCCCACTCCCAGCCGGCCCTGCGCCGATCCATCTCCGAGATGGCCTCCTCGTACACCCGCTGGGCCTGATCGGCGTCGGTGTACCGGCGGCCGTCGATCTCGAAGGCAGCGATCACATCCCTGTCCGGCGTGGACACGAAACACGTCCGGATCCGGCGTAGTTCCCTGTTGTCATTGGGCTCCTGGGTCACTCCCGGTCTCCTCCTGATCGAGTGCCGCTACCTCCGCAGCGTAAATCCACATCTTCGTCGCCTCGGCTTCTGGGGCGGGGCCGAAATGCCTCAAGCTGCTTCTGGAACTATGGTGGGATGACGGAAGACGCCGCACCCGGGTGCACCGAATCCGCGCTCCGCGCCGCCGCTGAGACGGGCGACCAACAGGCCGGGGTGGAGTACGCCAAGTTCCTGATGTCCAGCTCGGTCAAGGACATCGACGGGGCGCTGCCGTGGCTGGAGTCCGCCGCACTCGCCGGGGACGCCTACGCCGCTCGGACCCTCGCCATCAGCCTGCGCGACAGGGGCGAGTACGAACGGGCCGAGCACTGGTACCGGGCCGCAGCAGACCACGACGGCGGCTGCGCGTTCGGCCTGGCGACGCTGCTGGAGAATTCCGGCGACTACGTCGAGGCGGCCGAGTGGTACGACAAGGGCGCAGCCCTGGGCAGTCTTGAGTGCAAGACCAACGGCGCCCTCCTGCTTGCCACACAGGGCCGGATGGACGAAGCCTTGGCGCGACTTGATGAGGCCGTGCAAGAAGGCGACCACGTGGCCGGGGACGCCCTGAGCCGGAGCCAAAGCCTCAGCGCCGAGATCGGAGACTGCGAATCCCGTTTGGACCAGGCGGAGGATCCGGAAGAGGCATTGGATGCCGTCTACCACCTGGACGAACGGGCCGAAGTGTTCCGGGCGTACCCCTGGCACCTCGACGACGCGCTGCACGCATTCGACAGGGCCGCCGAAGTGGCGGAGGACGACAGCCCGCTGGTCTGGAAGGCGCTGCTGCTCGACAAGCTCGACCGCTGGGACGCCGCGCAGAGCTGCCTGGAGAAGGCGGCGGAACGTTTCCCAGAGGCGACTCTGACGCCGTACATCCTCGGTCTCATGCAGCGCGACCACGGTGATCTGGACAAGGCCGAGACGTGGCTGCGGCGATCCGCCGATCTTGGCCGGCCCGCAGCACAGTGGACCATGGCCGTCGTCTGCCTGGAGCAACGGCGGCTCGATGAGGCCAAGCGCTGGTACGCGGCATACGGCGAACAAGCGGATGAGGGCAACGACAAGGACTATGCGGCCGGGCTGGAGCGCGTTGAGGAGTACCGGCGTAAACCCGACAATCTGCTTGACGAGGCGGATGAGGCGCGGCTGCCGGGCCTGCGCACCGCGGCGGAGGCCGGCGACCTCGCGGCGGCGGTCGAACTCGCCCGGCTGCTGCGGCGCAAGCGGGCGCTCCCGGAGGCTGTGAAGTGGTCGCGCGCGGCGGCCGAGAAGGGCGACCCGCAGACGAATCTGGAACTGGGCGAGCTGCTTTACGGCGACTGCGGTGCCGAGTCGCGGCATGTGATCGAGTGGTTCTTGCCGGCGGCCGAGGCCGCCCGTGAACGTGCCGTCGCCGATTCACCGGACGTGGACCTGATCGAACGCGTCGGGCACTTCTATCTGGCCATCGAGGACGAGTTCAACGCCGAGAAGTGGCTACGGCGCGCCGCCCGGCTCGGCCATGGCAAGGCCGCCTGGTGGGCAGGGGACCGTTCGGACAAGTACGGCGACCGCCAGGAGGCCGAGCGTATGTGGACGCTCGCGACCCGGAAGGGCCTCGTCTGGTGCGGCTGGCTCGCCGGCAGGAGCATGGTTCTGCGCAAGGCGTACGCCGAGGCCGAGCCGCTGCTGCTAACCGCGTGGGAAGGCCGCGAGAAGCAGGACCCCCTGCACGAGGCGGCGTACTGGCTGGGCCTGTCTCTGCGCGGTCAGGGGCGGTTGGATGAGGCCGCGGGCTGGCTCCGCACGGCGGTCGAGGTGCATCCGCGAGTGCAACTGGGCTACAGCGGTTTCCTGCTTCAGTCACTTTTCGACCCGCGCGTCAACCTCGTCGAACTGCTCTGCGAACTGGAACGCGACGATGAGGCGACACCGCTGGTGGACGACATCCTTGACCGGTACCCCAGGCACAAGGCGGCGCACCGCGTCGCCGCGCGGATCGCCGCACGGCGCGGTGATCTGGCGGCGGCCCGTGCCCACCTGGGGCATGTCGTGGACGACCCGGCCGAGCTGCGGGAGGGCGTCACCGCCGAAGATCTCCGTCGGATCTTCGATGCCGTCCATCCTCGGTGACACGGGAAGAGCTCAGCCCTGCTGGGTCGGCACGATGATCAGTTCGGCGACGTTCATCCTCGTGGGTGCCGCCGCAGCGTACGCGATGGCGTCGGCGATGTCCTCGGAGGTGAGTACCTCGAGCGAGTTCCGCCACTGGGTGAGCTGTTCCCGCTGTCCGGCGTCCTGCATGCCCTCGCCGAGTTCGGTGGCCACGAAGCCGGGCTCGACATTTTTCACGCGTACGCCGCGCGGGCCGAACTCAGCCCGCAGGTTGCGGGTGAGGTGCGCCACCGCGGCCTTGGTAGCCGTGTAGACGCCGTAGTTCGGGAAGACCAGGTGCCCGCCGACCGAGCCTACGTGCACGAGGTCCGCAGGTTTGCCGTCGGCCGCGACGGCGAGCAGGTCGTCGATGAATGCGCGGTCAGTGTGCAGCAGACCGGTGATGTTGGTATTGATCATCTGGTCCCACTCAGCGGTCGGCGCCGACTCGAACGGTGCGCCCAGCATCACACCGGCGTTGGCCACGACCAGGTCGACCTGACCGAACGCCGAACGGATGGTGGCCGCGGCGGCGCTCATCGCATCGCGGTCAGCGACGTCCGCGGCGACCGGCAACGCGTTCGTCCCGATCCCGGCCGCGAGGTCGTTGAGGCGGTCCTCACGCCGCCCGACCAGGGCGACCGACGCGCCGTCCGCGGCCAGCCGTTTCGCGGTCGCCGCGCCGATTCCGCTGGTGGCGCCGGTAACGACTGCCACGCGTCCGGAGAGAGTGTTGTTGTTTGTCATGGCCCTACCGTCGCGCCGGTGCGAGCCGGCTTCCAGGACGGCCTTTTCCTAGTAGTGCGAGGGCCAGGCAATCCCGCGATCCGCCGCCTAGCCTGAGGGGATGTACAGCGACAACCGCCTCGGCGAGTTCCTGCGGGCGCGGCGGGAGGTGGCACGTCCCGAAGACTTCGGGCTGCCGGAGCCGGGCCGGCGCCGCACGCCCGGACTGCGCCGCGAGGAGGTTGCGCTGCTCGCCGGCGTCAGCGCGGACTATTACGTGCGGCTGGAGCAGGGGCGCGACAAGCATCCGTCCGAGCAGGTGATCGACGCGCTGGCCCGGGTGTTCGCGCCTGACGTTCCTGGAACCGGACGCGCGCCGCATTTACGCCGACTGGCCCACCGTGGCCGCGCAGACCGTGGCGAGCCTGCGCGCCAGCGCCGGCGCCGACCTCGACGACCCTCGCCTGACCGCGCTGGTCGGAGAGCTATCGCTGAAGAGCGAGGACTTCCGGCGGCTGTGGGCCCGCCACGACGTACGGGCCAAGACCGCCGGCATCAAACGGTTCCTCCACCCGATGGTGGGCGAGCTGACGCTGTCCTACGAGTCGTTCACGGTCAACGGAGCCGCCGGGCAGATGCTCCTCGTCTACCATGCGGAGCCGGGCAGCCCTTCCGAACAGGCATTAGCCCTGCTCGGAAGCATGACGGCGGAAACCTCACTCGGACGCGGCGTCGGCCAGCTCCGCCAGATCGAGGTGGAGCGTGGCCAGCAGCCCTCCGTGCTGGACAGAGTCGATCTGCTCGGGCAACTCCCGGTCGACGAAGTCGGCTCTGGCGTGCTGGCCGCGCTTTCGAAGAACGGCGATGACAACTTCCTTTGAGATGATCATGATCTGCTCTCGTGAGGTGCCGGCGGGCGGCCAGACCGGTCTGGCCGCCCGCTTCCGGGTGGACCCTTCCGCGTACCGGTCCAAGGCAATCCGCGTGTCGTGGGAGGTGATGCGGACTGAAGTCACAGCGTCGGCAGACCGTCCGGCCCGGGTCCATCCGACTGCGGCGTCCTCGAGGTTGACCTTCGTGGATGGTTCGCGTGCTTCCTCGGAGATGAGGCGCGCCCACCGGCGGCGGACTGTGGCCACCGGGTTACGGAGCGACTGCCCTTAGCTTACGCCCGCCGCGGCTGATGCCGCGACTGCGACACTGCGCTTGATCGCCCGTCGCGGGGCCGCCTCGCCCGATCAGCCTTCAACCAGTACAAAATGGGCGTAACCGTCAAAACGGCAGAGCGCCTTTCCGCGTGAGTCACCACGTCGGCGGAGCCGTTACGGTTGGAGTTATGACGACCTACTCTGGTCCTGCAAGGCTGATACTCGTCGACGGCGCATGCGTAGGCGGCATGGCCTCCCTCCGTACCGACCGGCGCGGAGGGCTCGACGGCTGGAGCGGTACGTTTCGCCCGGACCAGGGCACTGCGGACCTTCGCGACGAGAGTGACGAACTGCAGTTGGAGCTGCCCTATGACCGAGTCGGGGCGGTCACCGTCACCGGCGTTCGGAAGCTGCTTGCGAGGCAGGTGTTGATGTCGCTGGAAGGTCGAGGGCCCGCACCGTTCTGAGGCCGGCACGGGCGGGATTTGCCCGGGGCGGTGTCGCCCCGGGCAACCAGAGCTCAGCCCCAGGTCCTGCTGAGCTTCGCGGCGTAACCCTTCTGGTAGCCCGCCGCATTGGGGTGGAAGATCTCGGTCTGGTGGGCCAGGTCCACGCCGTTGATCCACGCGTCGGTGCCGCAGGCCTCGTGGCCAGTGAACTGGTCACGCATGTCGATGAAGTAGACGCTCGCGGAGGTCGCCGCGGCCTCGGTGCCCTCCGCCAGAGCGTCGGCGAGCCCATTCATGGAGGTGCGCTTGGCGGGGCTGAGGTCGATGGCGCCGCACGATCCGCTCGAAGCGAGCACGCGCGGATAACCGAGAACGAGCACCAGGGCCCGTGGTGCGCGCGCCTTGATGTCGGTGTACAGGCTGGCGAGCTCCGTCACCATCTGGTGCGTCGCGTAGTAGGACATCCATAGCGTGGCCGTCGCGCAGTAGCTGTCGCTTTCGGTGAGGCACGCCGTGACCACCGGGGCGAATTGAGCGTCGTTGCCGCCCAACGTGATGGTGATGAGGTTCGTGGTGCTGCTCAGGGCGGACAACTGGTTGTTGCGTACGTCCGCGATGGTCGCACCGCTACAGGTGACGTCTTTCAACGCGTACTTGGGGTGACTGGCCGCCCACAGCTTTGGATAGCTGTTCGGGCTCCGCAGACAACTGCCGCTGGCAGCGTCGTACGGGGCCGCTCCGACCCCGGATGCGTACGAATCCCCGAGCGCGACGTACTGCGCTTCCGTCGCCGCTTCGGCAGGCGCGCTTGCCGCGACCTCCATCCCGGCGAATGCCATTACCGCAGCAAGAATGCCCGACGTCAGTTTTCGCATGACTTCCTCTGGATCGTGGATCTTGGATCGATCGCGGAAGAACGTACAACAGTGCGCCGCGCCATTCCGGCGTCCTCGGGAGGCATTGCCCGAAAGTATTCGAGGCCTTTCCCTGGCAAGCGACTGACGCGGCCCGGCATGCGGCGCTACGGTCTCCACCCGGATCTCCACCCGTGGGTCCAGGTGCCGATCGGCGCGCCACAGCAGGCTTATGGCCATGACAACGACCGAATGGATCACCGACATCGCCCTCCTGCTCATCGTCTTCCGGCAGATCAAACAGGGACGGCTCGATGCCAAGTTCGTCCTGCTTCCGCTGGCCATCGTCAGCTTCGTGGCGGTCAAGTACCTGCACTCGATTCCCACCGACGGCAACGACCCGGTCTTGATCGTGTCTCTCGTCGTGACCGGCGCGGTCCTGGGAATCGGCGGCGGCATCTTCACCCGGGTCCGGGTCGACGGCCGGGACGTGCTGATCAAGGCGGGTGCGATCGCGGCCGCGCTGTGGGTGATCGGGATGGGCGCCCGGATGGGCTTCCAACTCTGGAGCGAGCACGGTGGAGCCGCGTCGATCGCCCGGTTCAGCGTGACCCACCACATCACCAGCGCACAGGCGTGGGTGGCGGCGTTCGTGCTGATGGCCCTCACCGAGGTCGTGACCCGGATGGGCACCATCGTCTACCGGGGCTACCTGGCCCGTCGGGCCGCCCGGGACGGCGCTGCGGCGTACGAGATGTCGGCCTGACCGTGGGTTATTGTTCCGGCATGTCCGTGCCGGCGGCCGATCATCCCTCCCGGTCCGCGTCGCGGACGACCTCCTTGACGTGGAACCTGGTCTGGCACCTGGCGGTCTCCACCGGCATCATCGCCGTGGGGGTGCTGACCATCCGCCCGCTCGGCTGGTCGGGGCGGGGCCTGTGGGTCGTCCTCCTGCTGATCGTCAACAGCCTGTTCCTGTACAGCCGGCACCTTACGGACGAAGCGGTCACCAACCGCATACGTGTCGTGCTGCTGGGCCTCGGCGGAGTCGCCTCGGCGGCGCTGCTGGCCGCCGGTGAGCGGGGAACAACCTACCTCTTCGCCTTCCTCCTCGCCGCCCATGCGGGCTATCGCCTCGACACCGTGCGGGCGGCGAGCATCGCAGGCGTGACGGGCCTGCTGTGTACCGGGATCCTGATCTACCAACTCGGCCCCGAGGATCACAGCGGGTGGCTGGTGGGGGCGGTGACGGTGGCCTGCGTTCTGATCGGCATGGTCAGGCGGAGCCACGAAGGCATGCTCAAGGCCGCGATCACCGGGGCGGAGGCGGCCGAGCGGGCCGCCGTGGCCGAGGCCGGCAACGCCGTCCTGGCCGAACGCAGCCGGATCGCCCGTGACGTGCATGACGTCCTCGCCCATTCCCTGGCCGGTGTCAACATGCAGTTGGAACTCACCGACGCGCTGCTCGACACCGGCGACTCCGACCGGGTCCGCGAGTCCGTCGGCAAGGCTCAGCGCCTGGTTCTTCAGAGTCTGAAGCAGGCACAGTGGACGGTGAAGGTCCTGCGTGAGGATGCTCTGCCGCTCGTGGACACAGTGATCGCCATGCTCGACTCATCAGGCTTTCCCGACAGCCTGACCGTCATCGGTGTGGTGCGTGAGACCAACGCCCAGCAGACCCAGAACCTGGTGCGCATCGTGCAGGAGGCCTTGACGAACGCCGCCCGGCACGCGCCGGGTGCGGCCGTCCGGGTCACGCTTCGCTACGATCCGGAGAGGGTGACGTTGGAGGTGCGCAACGGGCGACCGGTCCGCTCGCCGGACAGGGAGATCGGCAGCGGCCTCGGGTTGGTAGGCATGCGCGAGCGTGTCGCTCTGCTCGGAGGGACCGTTTCGGCCGGGCCCGTGGTCGAGGCTCCCGACAACGGCGGCTGGCGGGTGGAGGCGGTGATCCCGGCATGAGCGCCGGCTCCACGCCGATTCGGGTGATCGTCGCCGACGATCAGGCGGCCGTCCGCGAGCCGCTCGCCGCTGTGCTGGATCTCTTCGACGACATCGATGTGATCGCGAGCGCGGGTAACGGACACGAGGTCATCGAGGCGGTCGATCGGGACCCGGTGGACGTCGTTCTGATGGATCTGCGGATGCCGGGCATGGACGGCATCGAGGCCACCCGCCGGCTCGGCGAGCAGTATCCCGGCATCGCCGTCGTCGTGCTGACCACCTTCGCCGACGATGACTCCATCCTAGCCGCGCTGAATGCCGGCGCCTGCGGCTACCTGACCAAGAACTCCGGCCGTCAGGACATCGCCCGCGCGATCCGGGCCGCCGCCTCCGGCCAGTCTGTCCTCGACCGTGCCGTGCAGGACCGGCTGCTCGCCGCCACCCGGACCGGTCGGCAACCCGCTGCCGCCCCGGAGGAACCGCCGTCCGGCCTGACGCCCCGCGAGCGTGAGGTGCTGACCCTGATCGGCCAGGGATTGTCCAATCGCGGGATATCCGAGCGCCTGTTCATCAGCGAGGCCACGGTGAAGACGCACATCAACAACCTGTTCGCCAAGGCAGGCATCCGGGACCGGGCAGATGCCGTCCGCCGGGCGATGGCCTACGGCCTGATCTAGCGAGCGTACGGCCTCAGCCCTCTCATCGAGTACGAACGTTCGGTCGCTTAACCAATGCTCTGCCGTACAGAGACACATGTTACCCTCATTTTCAGCACGATCGTTCGTGCTTGAATTGAGAACGCCTGAGCGACCGAGAGGACTTCCGGACATGACCGCGTCGGCTGGGACACGACCGCCAGGCACCACAACCGAGCGGCTGTTCGCTGCCCCTCTTCCTTTGCGTACGGCGTTTCGCCTGCTGGAGCGCGCAGCTCCCGCCGTTGGCGCCCGGTGGGCAGAGCGGCTGTGGATGACACTGCCGAGGCCGCGCCCGCTCATGCAGCCGGTTGACCGCGGCACCCCGTTTGCCATCCCGGTCGGCGTGAGCACCGTGGCCGGCCAGGTCTGGGGCGATGGCCCGCCGGTCTACCTGATGCACGGGTGGGCCGGGGCGGGCGACCAACTCGCCGCGTTCACCGGCGCGCTGACGGCCCGCGGCCACCGAGTCGTGGCGTTCGACGCGCCGAGCCACGGCCGATCAACGGCGGGCCGGCACGGGCCGCGCTCGTCGTCCATGCCCGAGTTCGTCGACGCGCTAACGGCCGTTGCCGCGGCCCACGGTGCCCCGCACGCGATAATCGCGCACTCCCTGGGCGCCATAGCTACGGCGGTTGCGGTTGTCGACGGGCTGCCCGCAGGTCGCCTTGTCCTGCTCGCGCCGATGGAGAGTCCACTCTCGCAAGCTTGGCAACTGGCGAGGGCGCTCGGCTTCGGCGAACGGACTCATCGCCGCCTGATTGCCCGCGTCGAACGCCGCGTCGGCGCGCCGATGAGGCATTTCGACCTGCCGGCGCTCGGCCACGCCGTCGCGATGCCACCTTCCCTGCTGGTGCATGACCGAGACGACCGGTCCACGCCAGTCGCCAACGCGGCGAACATCGCGGCAGCGTGGCCCGGTTCGTTGCTGCATGTGACCACCGGCCTGGGTCACGTCCGGCTGCTCCGCGCCCCCGAGGTCGTGTCTCGCGTCGTCGACTTCGTCACCCGTGAGCATCCGGCCGAGAGCCATCGATGACCGCGGCCTCCGCATGATCGATCGGCTTTACATGCGTAGATCATCGCCATATGGTGTCGTGATGACTATCTCTGCGATGCGGATGCGGGAGCCGACCTACTTCATCCTGGCGGCCTTGCAGGACGAGCCCCTGCACGGCTACGCGATCATCAAACGAGCCGAGGAGTTGTCCCAGGGCCGGGTCAAGCTCTCGACCGGGACGCTCTATGCCGCGCTTGACCGGCTGACCGGGGAACAACTCATCCAGGTCGTCGACGAGCAGGTGGTCAACGGCCGAGCCCGCCGTTACTACGAGCTGACGGCCGCGGGCCTGCAGGCGCTGCGGACCGAAGCGGACAGGATGGTGGCGGCGGCGCGGATCGTCACCGACCGCACCCGGCTCCGCTCGCCGCGACCGAAGGCGGTGCAGGCGTGAGCCAGCGACTCGAGCGTCGCTATCAGCGGCTGCTGCACCTGTATCCGAAGGGATACCGCGAGGAACGCGGCGCCGAGATGTTCGCAACCTTTGTCGAGGCGGCCGAGTCTGGACGAACGCGCCCGGCACGCCGTGAGATCGCGGCGCTGGTCGTAGGTGCGCTGCGGGTCCGGGCCGGGGCTGTTGCGACCTCCTCACCCCGGCATGCCTGGTGGTCGGCGCTGCGGATGGCCGCCCTGCTGCTGATGGCGCACGCTGCAGCCCAGTCGGCAGCGTACGCCGGCCGCGTCGTCTTCTCGGACCTGCTGATGGGTCGGGGACTGACGTCGGTCCGCGAGCTGGGCCATCCCGCCGCGCTGGTGGCCGGCGTGCTAGCGCTCGTGGCTCTCGCTCAGGGCCGCTACGTGCTCGGTGTCATCCTGGCCGCAGCGACGTTTGGCCTCGAGCAGTGGGCGATGAGCTGGCTGCCCTTCATGTTCAGGCTGGTCGACGGAGAGTTCTGGCAACTGCCGCTGCCGATACTGCTGACGCTGCCGCTGCTCTGGCGCCGTCCCCCCGCGGCTGGACGCCCCCTGGCTTGGCTGCTCGCGATCCCGCTCTCGCTCCTGCTGCTGCCCACCGCATTCGACGCTTCGCTGCACCTGCAACCGTTCGCCCTGCTGGCCGTGTGTGCCGGCTGCCTGGCGTGGTCGGTGATCGACGCACGTGCATCCATCGCCGGAGGCGCCCTGCTACTCGGGCCGATCCTGTCATTGCTCGGCTTCTACCTGCCCGGCTGGGCAAACGGGCGAAGCGAAAACCTGGCCCTGCTGTCGTCCTATCTGCTCTTCGCCGCTGCCCTGTTCGGCATCGGCACCGCGCTCGTCCGCCGGCGCGCCATGCTGTAGCTCCGCGCCGGGACCAACGCTGCCCCTGAGCATGGTCAGTCGAGCCCGCTCATCCATGCAGCACAGCGCCGCAGCATATTGAGCCATGAAAGGCCGGCGACTTGAGATTCAAAGAGCCACGCGACTTGACCACAAATCGAATGGTGTGGCTGGCGGCGTTCGTTTTGCTCGGCATTGCCGAACTCTGGTGGGCCGTCGGCGCACACAGCTTCCACGACCTACGTGTATATCAGGGCGCGCTGCGATTTTGGATAGACGGCGGCGACCTCTACAAGTATGTTATGCCGCCGGCGAATCGCTACGGCTTCACCTACCCGCCGTTAGCTGCGATCCTTTTGGCTCCTCTTTCACTGCTGGCGACCCGTGCAGCCGCGGTAGGCACAATCGTGGCGACCGTGGGTACGACGGTAATAGTCGTCGGTCTGTTGACCACTCGGGTGCCGTTGCCGATCTCACTGCGGCGTTATCAAATCGTCGGAATCGCCACACTGGCTACGCTTGGCCTCTTCGCCACACGGATGACGCTGGCTGAAGGACAGATCAATATGTACGTGCTGGCGCTCGTCCTGGTGGATCTCCTTGCTCTGCGCGGTGGCCGTTGGTATGGCGTCGGTGTCGGCGTCGCCGCCGCGATCAAGCTGACCCCAGCGGTCTTCGTGGTCTACCTGTTCCTCGCTGGCCAGCGACGTGCCGCGGCGACCGCTTGCGCGACTTTCGCCGCGTGCGGCCTGCTTGGGAACGTGTTCGCGCCGTACGAGTCGATCGAGTTCTGGACAAGCGTGCTGTGGCAGACCGACCGCGTGGGCGACGCCGGCTCGGCTTCCAACGAGTCCGTCCGTGGCGTATTGGCGCGCGCAATGACCGGCGGCGTCACGTGGTGGTGGCTCGCCGCTGTCGGCCTGCTGGCCATTGTCTGGTGGCGCCGCGTGCGCCGCGCCACCGCGCAAGGCGACGACGTCGGCGGGCTTGCGGTGACCGGAGTATTCGCCTGCCTGGTCTCACCGATCACGTGGATCCACCACCAGGTGTTCCTCATCCCCGCATTGGCGGTCTTGACCGGCTGGGCATTGGAGCCACGCCCGACGGACGTGGTCGTCAATCATCGCCCATATTCCTCTGGCGTCAGGCGCGCGGTGGCGACACTCGTTTGCGTCGTGCTGGTCATCCAGGTCAACGAGATCGCCGCGACCGAGGATCGCCTGTTGGGACTGATCGTCGGGAATGCCTACGTCTGGACCGCTCTCGGACTGTTCCTGTTGCTGCCTATGCGAGAGAGAAATCATCGGTCAGTCGGAACGTCGATCACCTGCGCGACGACGACGAGGCCCTCGCACGCTGGACGCTCGGACACAACCTCAACGTCATTTACGGCACCGGTATGAGACACAAACGCAGGCGGGGTACGAGGCGCCCACTCACGCTAGGCCAGGGGCTATGGTTTGGCGAACGTTCGTGCTGAAGGGGCGGGGATGGCGGGACGGCCACGAGACGACCGGGCGCGGCAGGTGATTCTGCGCCGGGCTGCGGACATCGCCTCTCAGGACGGGCTGGAGGGGTTGTCGATCGGCCGGCTGGCCACCGATCTCGGGGTGAGCAAGAGCGGGCTGTTCGGCTTCTTCGGCTCCAAAGAAGAGCTCCAACTCGCCACGATCCGCACCGCGAAGGGCGTCTACCTCGATGAGGTCGTCCGGCCGGCGTTGACGGTGCCGCCGGGCCTGGAGCGGGTACGCCGGCTGTGCGACAACTGGCTGAGCTATTCACAGCGCCGGGTCTTCCCTGGCGGTTGTTTCTTCTTCGCGGTCACCGCGGAGTACGACGCCCGTCCGGGCCGGGTGCGGGACGCGGTCGCCGCCGCCAGCCTGGAGTGGCGCGGCCTCGTCGCTCGCGCCATCGATGACGCCCGTCAGCTGGGCGAGTTGACCGGCGACGCCGACGCCGACCAACTCGCATTCGAGCTGATCGCTTTCATGGAGACCGCGAACGCCACGTCGCTGCTGCACGATGACACCGAGGCCTACCAGCGAGGCAGGACGGCTATCCAAACGCGTCTGGACGCCGTGGCCATGCGGCCGGCGGCACTTCAGGAGCGGTCATGAAACCGCTCGATTTGCACCTATTCTGCCGATGTTGCCGGGTGGGTGGGCCGCGGCCGGAGAGCGCGGAAATACCGAAATGCCCGAAACTCGGCGGCACGTCGGG
>Ga0307516_10004931_pt1 | contig 16229 bp, 22 predicted proteins | sample 19_EM_MG_FD_203310 | JGI IMG/M metagenome (GOLD analysis project Ga0307516, IMG submission 203310) | Populus trichocarpa ectomycorrhiza microbial communities from riparian zone in the Pacific Northwest, United States - 19_EM | ecosystem: Host-associated > Plants > Roots > Unclassified | place...
CCGATGCGTCAATCCCGCCCCTCCGCTCGGCGCGTGACGGGTGACGGTCACTTCACCCCAGACTGGTACCGACAACAGCTTTCCGGAAGACGTGTCATGGGTGCAGGTCAATCTCTACCGTCCGAGAACCAGCCGCCTTCAAAGGCCTTGCACGTTCTGCGTGTAACTCCTTCTTCGCCCGCCTCCAAGACCGACATTGAACCTTTCTTTGATTTCGTCGTGGGCTTCCAAGGCGACGCGTTGACCAACAACCTTGATGCGGCGGAGCTCGAGAAAATCGTAGAGTTCCATGAGGGAAAGTCCCTCAACCTGGTCGTATGGAACAGCAAGAATCAAGAAAGCAGAGGTACCGTATCCGCCTAACTTATATTTACCGCGTCTAACCCATTGCCCTACCCCACACTCGTTCCGGTTCGATTTCGCACGCATTACCTGCAGTTGTTCCTATCGTCCCTTCCAGGGCGTGGGCTCAGTCAACAGTCCCGCCCCATGAGTTAGATATAAAACCTTCGTTGCTAGGTCTGAGCGTTCGCATGTGCGAGCCCGAGTTTTCCTTGGAGAGCGTTTGGCACGTCTTGGACGTCCTGGAAGGCAGTCCCGCAGAGAGTGCTGGTCTCGTCCCCTACGGAGACTGGGTCATCGGCTGGTCCGGCGGAGTCCTTAGCGCCGAGGGTGATTTTTACGACGTCGTCGAGGCGGTATGTGTGGTTCCTTCATTTTCGGGGTGGCTCCGCTGACGCGGTTTGCAGCATGTCGAAAAACCTTTGCGAGTATACGTATACTCGTATGACTTTGAGTATGTTTGAGGAATATTGTGCGTGGCTTTGACTTAAACATGTTTGCCCAGCACCATACGAGAGGTCGTGCTTGTTCCTAATCGCCATTGGGGTGGTGAGGGGTTATTAGGATGCGTCTTTGGGTAGTTCCGGCCCCCATTTACCCATTTGCGACAGTTAACGGTATCGCTTTCCAGCTTCGGACTGCTACATCGGATACCACCTCCTCCCGAAGATCGAGAGCCCGGGATGACGCCCCCGGAGTTGCATGAGGGTGTAGAGGACTTTGAGGAGCAACAACTCTTCGTCCCCGCTGAAGTTCCTCAACCGGTGCCCGTACCAGAAGACGATAACTACCAGTGGGATCAGAACTTCCATTCCCCATACTCCGGTCACCCCCACTACGACGAGCACGGCGATCCTCTGAAACCTTCGTTATATGTGAACGGTAATCACGGTCACACCGTGCTCATTCACGATCATGATCACGACAACCACGACCAGGGTCACGACTATGAACGCGGGGATTCCGATTACGAAAGCAGTGAAAGTTCCTCACCCCAAGTTACCGCCACGCCTCTCCGTCTCCCTTCCAACGCACCAACTTCACATCCGAACTCAAGCGCGCATCCCGGCTTCGGAATCCCGCGAAACATGACGCCGACTCAGACGAGACCAGTGCCCGGGCTCAGAAACAGCAGCGGCACGTACACCAATGGTGATTCAAGGCCATAGTTTCCTATCATTCAATTCAACTCGTTCACTCAACGAACCTTTTTCTTCCTCCCTCGCCGTCGTCGTCGCCATTCTGCCTCTGCTCACGCCACTCGCTGTTTTTTTGCCGCATTTTCACACGCCTGCGGTTGTTTCTCCATTCACCACCTCCACAATTGCACGCTGTTTATTCCGATTCGGTACGCGGTCCACGCCCAACTGCGTAAACCTCGTATCGGATCTCCCCAACGTACATCCACGCCTGTGATCACGAAACCGCGGTTCAATTTGCTGGGCGATACAGGCATCGGGCTGTCTGGGATACGCGGTTCTCCTGCCGCTTACGAACGGGCGAGGTTGAGTTACACAGATGACGTTTTCTACGAGGACACACATTCTCCAAGTTGGAACTCGATCAGAGGGACGGAGGATGAGGACAAGGGCAGGGAGGGAGGCGAGGCGTTGGATGATGATGATTCTGGGAGCTTGACGAGCATTGATTGAACCACTGGTGTGTGGGGTATCCTTTAGGTTTTTTGCTGTGGGATCCACTGGAAGTCTAGTTTTTGATGGTGGGAAGTGGTCATTTATGCTTCGTGGAACTGCTAGTGGCACCCCCTCCGCAGTGTGGTGCACCACCTACCTGCATTTCATCTCGGCCTTGTCTTGGATTCTCACGAGCTGGATTGTTCTCCACTAAACTTGCTTCCTCCCCATTTTCGCTAGACACGCGTCGCTTTCTTTCTGACTTGTATTCACTCTTATCAGTATTCCCCGCCGTTGCCTCGGCCTCCGTAATCATTCGCTTCAACTTGCGTAGCAAGATTCGGGAGGGTTTCGCCTTCTCCGGACGCGCCTCCCCTCTCCGGCTTGCATCTTCGTATTGGCTCTCGCACCGCAGGCGTGCGAGACACTGATAGTTCTGATGGGAACCCCTCTACGGTTGGCCTCGTACATCAAGAAGTCTACAATGACTTTGATGGCTTACGGACTTTCGCAGGCTTTCAGTGGGGTTCTGCCGAATCGACTGGCTTTCGCGGCTTTCGGCGTTGACTTTGAAAACCATCAAGAGCCTGTTACAGGTCTCCTGATGCGTTTGTACTAGGTTCCTTTCTGGGTCCATATACCCAAGACCTCGATTCCAGGTCTCGGGTCGGGTTTCACCCGGCTCAATGGCTCGCCCCTCCCGCAGCCCCCCTTGGTTTCTTCGAGATATGTTAGCTGCGCACAGGACATATGTGTGTGGGGGCGCGCGCCGAGATTAGTACATTCCCCTGAGCACCTTCCCACCGGTGATCGATATGACCATTGAAATTCTGGGTATTGAGGCGTCCAGGGGCGGCCTACAATAGGTTGTTAAGCGGGCCACAGCGACCCTCAGCGTACCACATACAAACGCGGGGGGTTCCTCATCAGGATACCCGGTAACTTAACAAGTGAGTACCGCGGGATGGTATCGCCCACGGGCTATACACCCATCGAATCAACCGTAAGTTTATCCTGAAATTTGACCCGACACCCCCATAAATGTATAGGAAAAGGAATGCGGGGGAAATCTCAAGTTATCAACGCGCCAATCGACGACTTCGAGATCCGCCCCCGATTATTCTCTCGACGATTATTTGATTTCCTCCACCCCAAAGAAAATGGTTCGCTCTTCAGTACAGGATCACTGCCCATTTAACGGGTATAGACCTCCGGGTTGTTCCTTCCGGCCGAAGGAACGTATATTATGTACGCAGCCCGTTTTCATATGTCGGACGGAGAGGCGACTTTGACCATCACAGCTGGACTCCGATCCGCTCTACGTGCCGTACTCGTTTCCTCTAGCGTGTGCGCCCAAGGGTGCACCTGCGTCTCTGACTTGTAATACTAAGTTGATCGTCACACGAACTGTTTTTCCGTGAAAAGCAACAAAGAACAATCAGAGGGAGTTCCGTTGGAAGCTCTGCTGAGGTCTGACAACCAGCGAAGCGGGATGGTGAGGCGTGGGGATACTCTTACCCCACTGCTCGGCCGTGCCCTCACCAATTCAGAGGCATATACCCACGGGTCCATCGTTGATGATCGAATCAAAGAAAGCGCACGGGGGTGAGGAATGTTAATAAGCGCCAAGCAAGCGGCAAGGTTTGGCACGACCGTTCATATACCTTGCTCTTCTTTCGTTGCGCCCAGTCCTTCCCCACCACCCCTTCACAATACTCTGCTCCATCGTCGCTTCATGCTAGAAGGCGAATCGGTTGGCGCGTCTTTCGCTCGCAGATTCGGCCAAGAATTCACTCGTGTGTTTGCTGGCGCGTCACATGACCAGTAGATCCTTGAATTGACTGGCAAGATCTTTGGGGCTGGTGTAGATAAGTAATTTACCAGGCCACCAGTCTTTCGGGGCCAGACCGGGCGTCCATTTGTAATTATAAGTGAGGAACGGTAAGTAAGGAACGTTGGGTAGGCTGGAAAATCGCCCATGGATAATAACGTGGTACGGGGGTGTGGTCTACGTAAGGATCGTCAAGTACACAGACACACAGGTATCGACATTGATCTGGTCGTTGGGCTTGGTCTTGTCCACGTTGTAAGCGACACGGCGTTGGAGAGGGGCACCCCATCGGCTGGATTTCTCCTCGCAGAGAGACCAGAGGTCGTAACGACCGTTAGCGGCAAGGTAGTCCCACTGGATATCAGGGGCAATCAGTAGGCGGCCGGCGGGTTTTCCACGTGAGAGACAGGACTTACTTTGTGTTCACCCGTGACTTCATTGCTCGGCTGATGGTAATGCATTAGGCGAATTGTCCAGGGCCGTGTATGGATCAACTTACCACACCACACCAAAGTTCAACGGGGGATTTCATGGGACTCGTAGAGAGGAAATCGGGCCAAACGTTGTCGGAAACCCCGATCGAAACACCCGTGCCAGGGTCGGTGGTCCTGATCCCACCGTTGGTCATATCGTGGTTCACCCACTCCAATGGGGTGTCCCAGGCCCCAACCTAGAAAGATACGGGGATCGGTTTAATTTACGTGGAGGCGATGGAGGATGGATGGCACTGACAGTGAAGGTTGTGGACCTGGCTGCAGGAGAGGAACCGATGCCGCCCTGAATGAGTTCGGTACCGTATGCGTGATCGTTGGGACCGTTGGGGTTGAAGGCGGCGACGCGGAAGTTTCCACGGTTGGAGTAGGCTCCGGTTCCCAAACCATTGCAAGCTGGGCCAGCGTCTTGACGCTTTACGCTTGGAGCTCCGAGGGCGGAGACGGCGAGGAGGGTGGAGATCAGGAGTTGGGTGTGGAAGAACATTGGGAGAATGAACGACGAGGGGTTGGATATGTGGAAAATGAAGGATAGGGAGGAAGTTGCTGCGAAAGGCGAACTGAGGGAGGACTCTGGATTACCTTGGGTTTTTAAACAGTTTGGGGAACCAGCCCTTACTACCAACCCTGTGCGATCTTTCCGCACGGCAGGTAGGAAGGTCGGAGGAGGCCGCTCCGCACTTGCGCTTACCCATCAGCCCCCTGCCGGAACTCTTATTTTCCGGGGCCCCGGGGTAGGCGATCTCGCTCGGAGCCCCTGTGACCCGCGTGGCGTGATGCTGATAGTGGCAGTGGGGATCGACAACTTACCCCCTCGTCAGAATTATGCGTCGGGTCCGGACATCATTTTTCCGCGATGCCTTAGCGCAGCGTGAGGCGTATACCCTGTGCGCGTCACTAAGCAACCCCACGATATGAGGTGAGAACCACGCTACCTCCCATTGCCATTGCTACCGCCAATCATCCACAAGCACGGTTGTGGCCTGTCTGCTAATGAGACACCACGGCGACGCACTGGATATAAAACGTGCGGCCACCAGTGTCATACCATCACCGACCAATAGCTTTAACCGGGAAAGGCCAGAACCAAGGGAGCAATTGCACGACAACCCATAGGTCATAAGTGTTGAATCGATTCGATGCAGTGCGGGAACCTCAATGGCGGATAACGGTGGGGATAATAAAGCGAGTCCAGAGAGTGGAGAGCCCACGGAGACAAGTCTCCTGGATTCAACCTTTCGGGTTGCCAACAACTCTCCGTCTCACCGCAATATCGTGGTTTTAGTGGCGCAGCCGGGGACATGTACGTCGAGGATGCTCTCACCGGAGTCTTCTCTGAGCTCGGAAACCTCCGAGCGCCAGCCACGCCAACTAAGACAGAATCCATCCCCACCTTAAACTTCCAAGTTTCGCTCATGCTCCCAGACCCATTCACCACTGAAGACGGGGACGCGATCCTACGCGTTGCACCGGACGACATCTTCCGTGTCCACAAGATCGTCCTCTCTCTCGCATCTCCAGTCTTCAAAGACCTATTCCAAACCGCCCAGCCGGATCAACCAGATCGTGGTCAAAACGGTCTCCCCACCATCCCCATCACCGACCCTCCCGAAAGCGTAGACTTGCTCCTGCGTTTCATCTACCCCGGAGTCGTGCCCCCCATCATCACCGACCCGATCAAGCTATCGGCCCTCTTGACAATTGCGGACAAGTATGGTGTCCAAATGATCCTCCCCATTGTGGAAGAGAGGTTGGATGATGAAGTGGTTTTAGAGGAGGACCCTTTTGGGGTGTACATCGTTGCACGTCGTTGGGGCTTTACGGATGTAGCGAAGTCAGCCGCTCGACGGTTGACTCTCCACAAGGTCATGGCTTCCCCATCTTCGAAGGATCCTCAGAGTTTCACTGGGGATGATTTCTTCCGCTTGGTTTGGTTTATGCAGAGGAGAGGGGAGAATGGAAAGTTGATGATCCGAGGTGAAGTCCTTGGCTACGAGACGTACAACCACAGCCTAGAGGAGGTGGAGTTCTTCAATCAACTGATAGAGAGAATCTTGGGCGAGTTTGAAGTCGACCCTTGGTTTGACACAGAGCGAATGGTCAAGGTATTTGTGGACGGGCCGAGCCCACCCCAATTAGAGGACGCCTACGGAGACGAGTGGTCACAGCGAACAGAGTCAAGAATAACGAAGACCCTCTGTAACCTCGCCTCACGTTTGGACCACGACTGCTGGGAGTGTTTAGAAAAAGCGATGGACGGGGAATTCCCCGCCTAGTGTTCTAGACTCGATTACTGTCCGTAAAACAATTCAAGTTGATTATCTTTTCTTGTTGTTTATTTGGGTCCCGTTCTCGCCCTTAGTCGATATTCCGGGTCATAGCATAGACCAGTGCTTCGTCTCGGTTGGTGGCCAGGGGCAATGGGGTTTTGTTGAATCTTCTTGCCGCGTTGCAGGTTCCCACCAGGACGTGGTAAAATCGATTGATGTTGGTAGATCTATTTGGATATCTGTCGTACAAATCTCAGTCATTGCCATCCCCGGAGGCGTACGGGGGAATCAAGGGCAGATCGTCAAGTCACGAATCGACTGACTAACCGTCAGGGTGTTGTTTACCTTTCGATCTGATCGGCGTTCGGCACCCGGCATAACCGACAGTCGATGCTCACCCAGGGCAGCACACCGGAATGCAACTCACCCAGCAGTCGGGTAGCCTCAGTGCCGTCGCGGTATTGCAAACAAAGGTCCTGAAACTTCTAAGTTGGATAACGTCGACGTCCCACGAAGGCCACGGTCACGCGATCCGTTGAATTCCAGGCATGAGCTCGTGATTCCCCGACTCCATGGCGTACATTCTGATCTTGCGGCGTGAGCGTTGAAGGAGGCGGCAGCACACTCAACCGAAATCCAGGGGAACCGATCGTAGTCGTGTGGCTAACCCAGAAGGCTCGTAGTCATGATAGAGAAGTATGGCTGGTATTTAGTCCTGGAAGAACTTCGGGCCGTAGGCAACGACGTCCGCGACTCCGATGGGACGCGGGATGAACGTAAAAGCACCCGCCCTTCGCTCATTGCAGGTCACAGGGTCCTAGAACATGGGAGCATCCCTAAGGAACAGTTTGCTTTCTTCCTTCCTCACCCACTTCACCACTGCGTTCGCCGCTCCGATGACAGCGCTCTTAGGTAAGATCGGAGAGAGTGTAACGTAGAGTTCGAAAGGTTGAGTTATCTGGATTGGAGTCGGTCGGTTAGCCATTTAATCGCTAGGAGAACGTTCGCACCCATCCAAGGACTCCCTCTTTATCCGTCTTCAGGTATTGTAACTTCAGTGTCTTTTCTTGCCCGGACTTCCCGTGTAAAGCGTCGTGAATGAGTTGGTAAAGTGTAATCAACCTGTACGATGGTGAGAATATAGGCGAGCTCGTGTGCACAATCAATACCTTCTTCGCTCTTGCACATCTTCGTACGGCTCTTCGAACTCCGGACCGGTGACCTGGACATGGGACCGACTCTTGTAGAGAAAATGTCTCAGCCCGGGGATCCCAAGTGCTGAGACGGAATATGCGCTGTCCCCTGAGCGAACCGCGTTGGAGATAGCTTCAAGTGACCCTTCCCTCTCCAGCCGCTGCAAAGTGTTGGGCTCGGGAGTCAAAGTTTGGAAGAGAAGACAGGGACCAACCTGAATAACGTTCTCGCCCCACACTCTTATCACGTCAAACTCAGACTCCCCACTCACGCAAATCAACCCGATACTCGTTGTGGAAGGGCCAAGGGCTGACAAACTGTCAGCCTGACTCCTGATTTCACTGTCTTGGCTCCCCGACTCTGAGGTGGACGGCGACGACTTGTCCTGGTCTTTATCCCCGCCAGAAGTGGCTGATAACGAGCCACTCGTCCTAGCGGCAGCAACTGTGGACGTTGATGGTACTGAACTCGAATCTCCATCTCGCCGTATAAAATTCACGTATGCGTTGACAAACCCTGTCGAATTGAACTTTGGTAGGCAGATAGGGAGCCACGATGCAGAAGCAGAGTTGTTGTAGATGGAAGGTGCGTGGACGGTGTTCAACAGAAGGTGGAGATCTAGTGTCGAGCGGTTTCAGCTGTATCTACCCCAAGATTAGAAGAGGAATGAGTACCTGAAGGGTGGATCGAATGTTTCTTCGGGCGAACGAGGGTGACGATTCGCCCCCCAGCGACCAGGACAATGTACAGCATCTCCTAAACCTCGACTGTGAGCCCTCGTCGATTTTTCTGTCCAAGGTACGAATGAGTACCTTCATCTTTGACACTGGGACAAGAGCCTCAGCAGCCCTGGACCGAACGGACGGGTCCAACTTGAGAAACTGCAGTGAGGACAGGCTTATTGCCATGTCCACCTCAAGCCTTTGCAATAATGTGTGCAAGAACGGTTCTGCACCTGAACAGCATCCACAGGGGATTAACAAAACAGATAAGATGCCGCCGATTCCCCCTCACCTCCCAGCAACCTGCGCAAATCGAAATTCGTCCGTCTCTCAAACATCTTCTTGAGTTGTTGAGCTGTTACGACGCTGAGGATTTGCAGGTGGAGGTAATCAAGGTGCAACCGCGTCTTTCTTAGTAAATCTCAGCACCCAGCACCTATTCCGCGAGACAACACACTGACCACTGATTCGGGCTCCCCCCAAGAAGAGACACAAACATAATACAACGGCTGCCTTAACAGGAAAGTGATCCTACAGGACCCAGCGTTGATCGAACGTAACTTATCATGGTCGTCGAGGAACACGGATATGAGGGCTTGCATGATCCCGATTGAAGATGCGACCTCTGCTGAGTCTTCATCCCGGAGGGTCGTGAATACCGGTTTGCCTGCATCCGTGAGGACGAAATATTGTCGAGGGGGATACTCGTCCGCTACAAAAGACGGCACAGTTTGTAAACACTCGTGACCCGTGAGGAGATAAGAGATCAACGAACAGACTGTCGCAGTCAGCTCGCTCAACTCCGTCGACCTCCCTCTTCTCCTCGGTCGAATCCCAACATCTGAAAGATCAGACCAGTTGACCTCATCAGCTTTGCAGCAAGTGGAACGTCACATCCGGGCCGAAGCGTACCTGGAAATGACTGCTTCCTACTTAAGGTGTTCCTCAACTTCGCCCTAAGACTCTCTTTGCGTTCCTCGTCACCTGCAGTAGCGTCCATCTGGCCGACAGCGTTCTGTTGTTCTATGACGGTATCCACGTCTGCTTCCGGCTCGGGCACAAGGATCCGATCGCTCATGTCGACGTTGTTCATTGACGACGAGGACGAGGCGAGGGCATCCGTGTTATGGGCCAACGGAGAACCGGCGGTGGAAGCGACCGATGGAATGCGGAGGTTGGACGTCGAGCGTGTCACCTTCAAGTGGTTTCGTCTGGGGGATGGGTTTGGGGAGGCCATGGTGTCCGAGGTTCGGATCGAGGGGCGTTGTGGCGATCGCCGTGATCGACAGGGCAGGCGAATACTTACTTATGCGACAGTGACTTTGCACACGCAACACGTTGGGGACTGGTGGGAGATATGTGCACTCCCCGATTGCAAACCAGGCCCCAGGCTCTGATGTGTTCACCTTGTGTGTTTACTCGAAACACATGGTTGGAACGGGCGCGTGGCCCAAAATTCCACCCTACCCGGCGTCACCAGTCTGAATATACTCGTAACATGTTCCAATCGGATTCCCGGACATTGCAAGTCGAACGTCGATTCTTAGGATTGGATAGATAGATAATAAAGTAAATAGCACATTCGTAGAGTAATTTAACCAAGGGAAATCTACAAACTAGTGGGGTACGTCTAAGTTACACTGTCTATACAAATGCACGCGTCAGCGCACGGAACATCTCTTAAAACGCTCAGCGTCCGTCGTCTCCTTAACACTCGTCCTCCCGGGGTTCATAATCCAAATTCTGGAACCTCATGTTTCCCATGGACCTGAGGAAGTGACCTTTATCGTCCCTGGGCAGGGTCTTCGACAACCACGCCTTGGCCGCGTTCGCGGTCCTCGTCCCGTTGTACTTGAACTCGTTCGTCGGCCTCTCGTACATGTTCAAGAACACGTGCGAGATGTACCACAAGTGGATGATATCATCGAACGCGCAATTGTTCTTCTCCCATCCTTCGTAGAAGATCTCCGTGCAGTTAGAAAAACTGTCGATCCAGTTTTGCAGCATCCTGCGGACGACGGACGTGGGGATGTCCTCCCCGAAGAGTGCAATCCGGGTGGGCCCAGGAAGCCCCTCGAACAGGTACCTGGTTTCGGTCTCGGCTTTGTGTCTTTGGTACAGGCAGGATTCAAGTTCTACAGAGATTGCGATTCCCATACATGTCAGTTGCCAAACGGTAAACGGAAGAGGCGCGTCGCAGGCTCTCTGAAGGGAGCGGAGTTTCTCGGTGATGGACGCTCCGACCAGGCGCTCCGAGAATTGACCATATTGGGACTCGGAGGTAAGGGTGTTAAGCCAGGTCACGGAGTTGTCTGCAGACCAGACGGAGGTTTCGGAGGGGAGGGGAACGGGGAAGTAAGAAACATGGAAAGTTGGACGACCGCCAAAGTAAAGAACCTGCATGCCGTCGAAACAGTACAGCGTCCACAGTAACCTACGAAAGATGTCAGACTTCTGTGATGGGGTCGCCGGTGGGTAAATCTAACCGTTTCCTAGATTCGTATTCTGACCACCTTACCCACTCGTGTTGCATAGCGCTGGCAGTCAGTGGATAGGTTGTGAGATGTTGCCAGGTGGTAATGTTGTTAATCAAGTCCTTCCGGTAGACCATCTAGGGGGTGGATTAGCCGAATTGCGGTGTGTGTCAGGTGCGATGAACAAACCTCCTTGATCGCCTCACCGACTAAGATCAAACGATCGCACGGAATTTGTTTGTTTGTTGGGAGTTGGAATACAGGATGGACGAGAAGGAATAAGTATGCAGCAAGCAGCTGCGTTTGATAGCCCGGATCCGGGGCACTCCGACTCTATACAACGGTTAATTGTGGACTCGCGTGTGCTCGAAATCACTCACGATCTCACGGGTCAAGGCCGGTGTCATGTCTTCGATGACAAAACGCACAAGTTCCTGCGCCTCGCGGGATTTTACGTGGGATGCTCCAGAGGCATGGAGAACGGTCAGAAGAAGAGGCGATTTTCCATCTTTCCGCCACGTAGAGTGCAGCACGGGGAGGAAGGCGGTGTACATCTTCATTGCAATTTCGACTTGGATCGATGGTCGGTCAAGATGAAAAGTAGAAGGATGAGAAAATTGGAACGTACAGTACCGCTTCAGTTCGCCAGTAGATTGTTGCGCGTTCGCCGGTTCCAAATAGGCGGAGGGGGCCATAATGTGTGCTGGATCAGATATTATGCCAAAGGGCGTCGTTTCCGTCGACGCATATATCGGCGAGAATGTCGATGTGAAGTCAAGCGGACTACATCCTGGAGGGATATTCCAATCAAAGAATATGTCTTGGAGACAGGGGGAGTTGAACTGGTCGCCAAATCGACCAGCGTCGCTTAGCCAGTTCTGGTCGGCGAATACCAAGTCCGAGGGAGCGACTAAACGTGCGTCGGGAGAAAGATCAAGCGGGTAGTGGTCGCCGAGGCGCGTATCTACGACACAGGATTTGAGACCCGGTGGGATGAGGGCGTCCGGGGTAACGATGATGTCGGAGGAAGTAGATGGGGCGACGGCACACTCGGTCTCGGCCGCCGGGGTTACTTTGACCACTGTAACGGATATGGTGTCGGCAAAGGTGCATTCCCTCTTCTTGGCAATACAGCAAGAGCAGGGCTGTTGTAGATCGCATTTGCATTTGGCCAGAGCACAGGGCGCGCATGATTTACGTCGGGACTTGGGTGATCTGATTTTCCTGTTTCGGCGTGAGCTGAGCGCCGATTGGTCTGGGGAACAGAACAGGTTCGACGTACGGTTTGCCGCATATTCGCAGGTGCTTTGTGAGGAGATCTCTCCGAGTGAACTGAAAGTGACATCTCTGGTGGAGTGGCTTAGCAGCGGTGGTAGGGTTTGATGTCGGCGAGACCGGCTTACCTCGCACTCGTGCTTCCTAGAATCGGTATCTGTGCGGATACGATTGATTAGTTCTGGGATACGCACGGGTGGGTGTGAATGCTTACGGGTTAACAGGTGTCTTTTGAGGTGGTTGAGTCTATCGGTGTTTGGAGGTGGCTCAGTCGCGGAAGGGGGTGATCATCTGACTGGTGGGGTACCTGGTGAATTTTGCAGAGCACACATGGCATTCCTCGGTTCGTGGGATAGATGGTAAATTTCCAGAGTGTAGCCTCTTCCTCGAAACGGTACCGTCTTTGTTGAACTCGATGTCGACCATGGGGGGGATGGGAAAGGGGGGAAGGGGCAAGGATGGAGCGTCTACGGTGTTGGTTACCTTGGCTTATATCGATCACCTCCCATCACGCCCCACGATCGGTCGGGACAAGGTTGAGGTGGAATCTCCACGAGTGTCGCGGTGGCCATCTGTCTCCCGACCTTGGCGCCGCTCGGCGAAAGGAGCGCGTGGCCAGTCAGTCTGCAAGCATGGAAGGGGGACGGGCGGAGTCGGGGCGAATCGAACGGAGGCCGGCCGAGGGTGATATGGTGATCTAGTCCAGCCCTGTCTGTCCCAAAATACGACGGCGTATCAGCCACGAAGATACTAATATCTCTATCAATGCACCATATGGGTCCCCGTGAAGTTCGAGTCAGCGGAGTGATAACCGCCGGGTGCGGCTGAACCTCCCAGTGCCGCCCGGGGGTTCATAAATACCAGCATCGTCCACGGTTCACCTCGACGCGCTGCTGAGCATGCGCACACCACCCCCACTCATCCAGGACGGCTGGATGCCCTCAGCCTTCCAGTCTTCCCAGCTAGTCATCCAGGACTACTCCGCGTTCCAAATCCCAGAGTAGGCCGTTTTACCCTCGGACGCGATCGAACAGGCGGTCTTACCTCGTGTTTAGCCTCGATGTTCTCAAGTCGGACTCCCTCGCAATCCCAGCACTCCTCTCCGCCTCATCCGCACTCCTCCTCCTCGTTCGCTTCATCTCGACGCGTAAAATCGTCAAAAAGCTCTTCAAGGTAGAAGATGGGGAGGAACTCGAGCCAGAAGTTGACCAAGTCCCGCGGGAATTCGCCGTCAAACTCCGTCACCACACCAATCAGTACGGAGGTGTCACCATCTTCGTCTACCGTGTTCTCCGCCTCTTGGCCACCCTCGGTCTCGTAGGCCTCGCAGTCGCAACCCTCATTTTGAGCGGGGGTCTCACTCGCACCGCTGACCATGCCAATTTTTTGAACTGGAGTTTGTTGGGAGCTTACGTACGTGTCCCGTCGTTTTCAGATGGCCGAAAATCCTCACTGCCCTACAGGTCTACGCATCTGTCTTGGCTCTCGCTGCTTTATTAGCACCCTCAAAAATCGCGAACCTCGCCAACACCCACCTTATCTGGGTTTTGCTTGGCACTTGGGTCGTTTACGGCTATAGGGACATCTACCCCCTTGGAACATTCAGCCTCCAGCCTCTCGACCTCCACGAGGGTTGGCTCATGTGGGCCAAGTTTTCTCTCCTCACCTTTGCCGCCACCATCATTCCAGCGTTCGTTCCAACTCAATATGTTCCATTTGACCCCAAGGTTCGTCTTGATCTGATGCTCGATATCTAATACCGAATCCAATGCACCTCCCATACAGAATCCAGCTACGGATATCAACCCTGAACAGACGGCCTCCTGGTTTTCGTTCGTTTTCTTCTTTTTCTTGGACGATATCATCTTCAAGGCCTCTCGTGTCCCACACTTGCCCGCTGAGGACTTCCCTCCCCTGGCCGATTACGATTGGGCGCCTCACCTCATCAAAAAGAGCTTCCCCGTACGCTTCCACGTGCTGCATATACTGCGATCCTAGTTTTAATATTTCGTAGTCCTTGGATCCTCTTTCCGGAACCGTCAAGAGGCACATGTTCTTTGGTCTCATGAAGGTCTTCCGCGGTGAATACACTGCCATGTGTTTACTCCTTGCGTTGCGGGTCGGTACCCTTTACAAAGTACCGACAGATTGGGGCTGAAATGAATTTTCTAGACCGCCTCCAGTTTCCTCAACCCGATCGCGATCAATCGTCTACTCACGTATTTGGGTGAAGGCGGTAAGGATGCCATCGTCCGACCCTGGGTGTGGATCTTCCTTTTGTTCTTGAGCCCTCTGGTGGGATCCGTACTTTTTCACTGGTTAGTGCACCACGCTAGAATCAACCCCAAATAATCGAGCTCACCCCAAGTCTCGCCGTAGCTACATCTTCATCACGGTTTGCCCTCTCGCGTGCACATTTGTTATGATACCCCTGACGAGATGTATAGACTCGGCTCCTTACCCAAACCCAAGGAATCATCACCCAGCTCGTGTTTGAACACGCCCTTCGTGTCCGAATGAAGTCAGAGTCTGTTGAATCTACACCTTCAAGTCGCCCGCCAACTGAGCCTTCGACTCCCGACACCGCCTCCGTTGCTGAGAGCGCAACCGCAAGCCACTCTGTTGAGGGAACGAACGAAACCACTGCCTCCACGCTCATCGTCCAGTCCTCCCCATCCTCTACCGACGGAGACAGCATCAAGAAGGGGAAGGAGCGCAAAGGAGATGAGAAGGAAGATGAGAAGAAGAAAGCAGACAAGGGGTCCAACCTCGTTGGAAAGATCACAAATCTCGTCTCGACCGATCTCAACAACATCGTCGATGGAAGGGACTTCCCTATACTGTTCATCTCACTGCCTCTCCAGATCGTTTTGTGCATTATATTCCTATACAAAGTGCTCGGGTGGAGCGCTATCGTTGGTACGGTAGTGATGGTTGCTCTCTATCCTCTCCCCGGTTGGATCGCTTCCAAGATGCAGGATGTCCAGAAGGATAAGATGAAAATTGTGGGTAGTGCTTCTCTGATATCTCGCACAGCTCCGTCTAACCTTTTTGCAGACGGACGCGCGTGTTCAGGTTGTAACTGAGGTTATGAACGTCATTCGCATGATCAAGGTCTTCGGTTGGGAGAAACGTATCGATGAAAAGATCTCAGCCAAGCGTGATGAAGAGTTGGCATACCAAAGGAAGAGGGTCATCCTCGAGATCATCTCAAACATTTTCAAGTAAGTGCAATGACACTGGTTCTGGGTGAAGGCGCTGACGATCCCGTAGTTTCTCCATCCCCATCATCACTATGATTGTCTCCTTCGCTTGTTACGTGAGTGGCGCTACGTTTTTACTGTTGGTGGTGGCATCTGACCTTGGCATGTGCAGACAATCATCATGAAGGAAGAGTTGACTGCTGCCAAGGTCTTCTCTGCCATGTCAGGTAAGCCACGATTGCCCTCACTTTAGCCACCGAACCGACCCATCTCTGCAGTTTTCGATATTCTGCGAAACCAGATGTGGATGACTTTCTACCATATTCCCATGATCATCCAAGCCAAGGTCTCACTTGACCGTGTGAACGACTTCCTTCGCAAGGTACGCAATCTGACCCTCACATCTCACCGTTTCAACGCTTATGCACCTCTCCCTAGACTGAGCTTCTCGACGCCTTCGACCCCGCCCAGGAGGAGAACACCATAGCTTCGAACGTACCAAGTAACTCCGCGCTCATTGGTATCCGCAACGCATCTTTCACCTGGTCCTCCGAGTCTACCGGAGCCGTCACTCCCGGTTCTTCTCGCCGAAACTTTAACCTGCGGATCAAGGATGAGGTGATCTTCAAGCAAGGCAAAATTAACTTGATCGTCGGACCCACCGGTTGCGGAAAGACTTCCCTTTTGATGGCGTTACTCGGAGAGCTACATTACGTTCCTTCCGGACCGGACTCGTGGTTCAATCTTCCCAGGGAGAATGGCGTGGCATATGCCGCCCAGGAATCTTGGGTCC
>Ga0307516_10004932_pt1 | contig 16228 bp, 20 predicted proteins | sample 19_EM_MG_FD_203310 | JGI IMG/M metagenome (GOLD analysis project Ga0307516, IMG submission 203310) | Populus trichocarpa ectomycorrhiza microbial communities from riparian zone in the Pacific Northwest, United States - 19_EM | ecosystem: Host-associated > Plants > Roots > Unclassified | place...
TAAAAGTTCTATGTTGACGCGTTGTAATCTTATTTCGTAATGCTACGGTATTTGAGCCCACTCTACGGTAGTTCCAAAACCTCGGCATTTTTCCAGTATCAATAAACACCCACTTTTTGCTATAGTACCTACATAGTCTTGATAGTACATATCTCCCTGTGTGGTGCGACCGCACTAACCCTTCCTATAATTACGTTCCCACGCGAAGGAATGTGCTAGGTTCTTGTGACGTCACCTCATGCGCTAACTTTAAACGAACGACCCCACCCCACACCCCACCTCGCCAAAAATTAACGGCCAACAACGCGTCTTCCATACATTCCGCTCGCGCGCCACAGAACTCTCGATTGGACAACCCTTCTTCGCCACAACCTCCGATACCCACGCAAGCATGGAGATATTTCTCAACAAGGTCTCTCAGCAAGCTGGTACGTACATCACCTACCTTTTCGGCCCTACAGCTTTGGAAAACGTTGCATAAGAGCTGACAAGCGCCTCTCTCAGTCTCATTCGCCATCAGGTACTCCACCCAATGCGTCGGCCCACTGGCACGGAATACTGACTCTCTCGACCCGTGAAGATCTGGCATAATAGTCACCAGCCAGTTTGCGATTCGCCAGTGTGGTCGGTACATCTCGGTTTGTTTTTTCCCTCGATTAGGATCGGAAGGATACGAGTTGCTTATGCGTGTTGCGGCGGTAGACGATAAAAGGGAAGGATAAGAAGGAGCTGCAGAGACTGCAGGAGAGGTTGGACACCAAGATTAAGGTAGGGTGAAGCAGGGCGGAATTCGAGGGGGTCAGGCTGATGAGGACAGATTGTCTCTCCGGCGATCGATCTGGTAGAGATACTGTGAGTTTGCTTGGTGGCTGGGTGGGTTAGAGTGCCGGGCTGACGGGGCTAGATCCGCACGGGGGAATACATCGCTCGAGAGCGCGCTCACGTTGACGAAAGATATACGGCATGGTATCGAAAAGCTTGGAAAGCGTATGCAGGCGCTGTCGGATCAGAATGCAAAACGCCAGGCTATCCCCGAGGAAGTGAATGGGGTTATGGCGGACATCAAAAGTTTGCTGATGAAGATCGAGGAGGTTTGTGGCGATGACTTCCGTCAGAAGAGCGAAGTGCTGACGATCCGTCCAGGCCGTGCCATTCATCAGTCTTGCTGTTACCACTTCCGGCGTCAATATCTCCGCCTCGATACCACAGAACGTATCGCCGTCGAGATTACTACAAGCCTCCGGGATGTTGTCGGCCGGTGATACCGCCTACTGCTACGATCCCTTCAAACCCGCGCAGATCGGCCAGACGTTTTGGCTATCGCTCTACATGCTGTTCTCGTCGCACTCCCATAGACAGGACGTCTCAGCGAAGGACCTTACATGGAAGGAAGTAATGTATAAATGCCGTGCCAACCTTCAGCGAGTACCGTTGTTCTATGACCAGGAAGAGGGAGAGACTACAGGAGACACACATATCCGAGCTCAGAACAAGATCCAAGAATACTGTTATGAGCTGTCATTGGTGGAGGATTTGAATGATGGGAGGGTGCACGACAGCGATAATGGGCCATATGAGGATGTCCTTAGGTCTGGACTGCGAACACGCATACCGGTCCATCAGATTGCGAAGATGTTTTACACCACGTCCGGAAAACTGCTCGGAATCGAGGAGAGCAGGTCTCCGATCCTGCTGGTCAAGCGCGACATGACCGCACAGGCTCCGAGGAAAATTCTTGACAAGGTTAGGGGATATTTCTACAGCGATGATGACAACTCAGATGCCGAGGAGCGACATGCAAACGAGCATTGCCGCTCCCCAACCGGCCAGGAAGAGGGAGACCACGACCACCAAGACCTTCCCAAATATCTCGATCCAGAATGGCTCGCCTTTGAGATCTACGTGGACGACCCGGACGACGCCAGTTCCGCCACGATCTCCCCCCTCTCTTCGGCGGAATCCTCACGACCCGGCTCGCCGGTGCACGATCCGACCCCACCGCCCGCATCTCTCGCCAACGCTCTAACCAACCTAGCACTCACTTCATCACCCACCCCCACCGCTCCCCGGCTCAACGAGGTCCGCAGCGATCTCAGCATCCTCGAATGTCTCCTCCGCCTCACGATCCTGCAAAACTTCCAGCAAGCGCAACACACCACAGTCCACGACGAACTTCTCAACCTCTTCCTCTCCGATGCTTCTTGGGGCGGTAGCAAAGACGAACGTCGACTGGAGCGCGAACAGGCCCGCCAGAAGCTCGGCTTTGATCCCTTCGAAGCCACGCCGGGAATCAGCCGCACCATTAGGCCGGAGGGCACCCCGGGGAGTAAGATTGGTACCCCGAAAGGGATCGATGCAGCGCCTGTTACGCCCAGGAATGATCAGGGAAGGCAGAAGGGTAAATGGGTGAAGTGGGATGCACAGACGCCGAAAGAGCAGTGGACACCAGAGAGGTATCCAGGCTGGGTGGGCGAGGATCCAGCGAGCCCACTTGGACGATAGACGTTTCATTTTCATTCTTGGAGTTGTGATGGAGTTGTGTTGGAGTTGTGTTGGAGTTGTTCTTTGGTTGTAGGTGCTGCTCGTCTGGTAGCCAGCGTTGAGTTTCCGTACAGAATGCGGCGTGATACTCTCTGAACGGGTCTGATACGAAGTGATGAGCCAAAATGTTACACTAATTAAGGCCTACGGTCTATGATTCAAGTCATCGCTTTTCCGTAAAATGAAAGTTCTAGTTACCTTCTAAGTTGCATAGATCACTCTCTGTTTCGCTACCCTAGTTGCAGCCTCTCCGGCGATGATAAGTATATCCCCTCGTCTGGACGGCTCTGGCCAGCCGGGATTATTTTGGGAGTGCCAGCCGGTGAAGCGTAGAATGCCAAGCCTTACTAACATACCCGAGTGATCACTCATGCGTCCACCGGTGCGAGACTTCCATCAAAGGACTGCGGATTCGCTCGCGTGGCAGTTTCGATCGGTTGAACATTGGTAGTGCCACCGCCGCGCCAGCGCACCTCTGGCTATATTCACCGGCTGACCGGCCAGAAACACTGCAGCATGCTGGTGTATCCGCTGCTTAGTCTTGCGCGACTCACTACACGCCGCTGTGTCATGATGCTGCAGAATTCCAACTGGCAAGCTCTCGGACACGGTCCGTAGCAGGTACCGTACCCGCCGTGATCTGCCTTGCCCCCACGACATCACGATATCTCCACAGCGGCCGCGCTGCAGTGCGCTTCTATAAGGGTACGGTCGCCATTCCCACTCTCCCCAGATACCTTCCTGTCCTGCCCACTTCGCTCCCTCGAAAACCACCCAAATATGCTGGCCGCGCCGCAAGATATACTCTTCCCGCCCGCGGCCGGCGTAACGCTGCCACCTGCTGATCGTGAACGTCGGACTCGACTCACACAGCGTAGCACTAGCGTGCCAGTCGTCCAGTGCGGGGGTATCATCAAAGGTTGCGGTTTTCCTCACCGATTGATTTAGCTGGTCTTAAGGCCATAGTTGGAGGACAAATATACATGCTTACATCGGAGTAACTCACCACCAACCGTCCAGTCCTCCGCCGTACTTGCTTTGCCTTTCTTTACCCCACAGCACCCCCGCATTCCCCTCGCATCCCTCAACCTAACAGTGGAGAGGGGGGGTAAAAAAGGAAAGGGGAAAAAAAAAGCTTAACCCAACATCGCCACCACCGCCTTCCCACCAACAGTCTTTGCCACCACGGCATCCACGCATCCAACCTCGTGCACCCAATGGCCCAACAACCGCTTCCAGTGACTCTCTCACGCACAACCAGGGCTAGTTACTCGTTGACCGTACGGTATGTATACCGATCGTCTCGGACGTGCCGGCGGGGAGTGGGGAGGGCGGAGCAAGAAAAACGAGAGGAAAGAAGAAAAAAAACGTAAACTTAAGCTTCAGCGTAAACTATCCACCGCTGGCTGGTACCCACCCAACTTCCCCACTTCCCCAAGTCCGGCCAATGTTTGAGCTACTCTTCTCCGCACTTCTCCGCAGGTTGAGGAAAATAGCTAATCTCTGCGCTACGCTTCCCCACACTTCCCCGCACATCGAGCCCTCTGGTCAACAGTCTCGGTGCATGCCCCCAGAAAAAAACTTAAAAGGAGTTTAAGGTTGGTCCGTAGAAAGTGTGGCGCTGAGGAGAAACTGGAGGGGAAAATGGTGGGGGTAATGGTGGATCGTGGGAGTGGAGTGGAGTGGAGCGGGAAGGGTAGTAGAGCACCGGAGAGGCAAGAGTGCGGGTTGGATGGCTCCCTGCGGCTTCGAACGTGTTGATAATTCGCCAGGAATAGGGTCACTCACACAGCGGGGTAGGGGAGCCAGCGCACTCGCAGCTTTTGACTCATTCTGCGTGGTTAAACCAAAAGCTTTCATATATTCAGAGGGGTAGATCAGGCTCCCCCAAGAAGAAAAGGTGGGAGCAATGAAGTGGAGGCAACGGAAAGACAAGCACGATAGAAGAAAGAGCAATACGATAGAAGCAAGAGAAACACGATAGAAGCAAGAGCAACATGATAAAGCAAGAGCGAAGCGGTGAAACACACAACTCAATCCCACGCCGCCTGGACCGCATTGAGAAAGATCTCAGCGTGCTCCCGAACGGCTCTCTCCTCGCTGGCCTTCATCTGTCGCCTCTTCTCCCTCCGCGCCTCCCTCTGTTGCTGCTTCCGCTTTAGCTTGCGCAACAGTAGCACCTCCTCGAACGTCACCAGCCCCTTCCCCTTGAAGTGCAGGATGATCTTTGGTTGCGCCCGCTGTACCTCCACCGCCACACCACCCTCCTCCCCCTGCGCCTCCGTGGGCGCGCGGTCGACGACCGACTTCTGCGGTCTCGACGTGGCCAGCACGCGATCGTTCCAGCACGAGGCGGCCACGCAGCTGCTGGTTCCTGCCACTCCCTCGGCAACTGTTGGTTTGCGTTAGCTCCGGTATGGTAGAATAAGGGAAGGGGGGAAGGAGGGGGAGGGGGAGGGGGGGGGAAGGAATAAGTACTGGTGCCGATGTAACGGTTCAGTGTCTTGACGGAACCGGTTTTGGTGCACGACATTGTTTCCGCCGATGGTGGTTCTTGAGGGAGTTGTGAGGGAGAGTATGGTGAGCAGCAGTAGACGTAGTAGTCGAAGTGGGTGTGGAGGATGGGGGATAAGGAAGCAGAGAAATGAGCCGGGGGAGGTGGGGCTTTTATCCCCCCCTCCCACCAATCGGACGGCTGTTTGAGTTTCTGGGCTGGGCACGTAAGGCGCCTGGGGTTTGAGTTCGTGGGAGCGGGGGAGGGGGGTGACATACGTGTGCATCATGATCGGTCTGCGAGTGAGTTCGGAGCTCATTCGACTTGAATGGCCGGCGGCAAGAGGCCGGGAGGGTTTGACGGGGGTGGGGGAAGCAAAGCTCCGGAGTGGAGCTGGTAATGTGAAGAATTCCTCGAGTAGGGTGGAGTCACTGGCGACTGGTGGTGGTGGTGGTGGTGGTGGTGGTGGTGTAGGAATGGAGGAGGAAGACGGGAGGGCCGAAGACACGAGGACTTGCTGACAATTGGGACACCGCCAGCCTGCGCGGTAACGCCATCTTGCAGGAGTAACCACTCCACATGTGGGTCCGCTAATCCATCTTCGATCCCTGTCAGAAGTCTCGGTGAGAGAGAGAAGGAGATTCTGCGCTCCGGCGACCTCTGGGCTTTCGGCGAAGCTTCTGATTGGTGCAGTATCGCCGGCAGCACATCACGCATGCAACTAAACGATTGGACATCCCTACCCAGAGCGTCCAGAAAAGTCCCGACGGAGAAGTCCAAACCCGCGCCAAACCCTTGAGTCCTCACGCAGCTGCGGCATCGCGCGGCGCGAGTGATCCTTGTGGCGGTCACGTGACGGGCCCTCATGCGGCAGTCAGTTAATACCAAAGTCCAAATAGAACAAGCGGTGTGGCATCCTGCAATCTGCGAGTGATATCGTTTCACGTCGGCCGTTCACTCTACTCGTCGCGCATGTACCACGGACTTTCACGCGTTCCGTGGGGGTTTCGCCACCGCCAGATGCTCGGCCAAGTTCTTGCTGGTGGACGCGAGCGACACCCCCCTCGACACGTGACGCTCCCAACCCTATCGCGGAACGACCCGACTGGGGCTCCGAGGGGAAGACGTGAGCACATACATATTCCGGTCAGTGCTTGGTTGGCTATGTAGACGGATGTCGGTCTGGCTGGGTGAGTGTAGGGCTGGAGAAACTATACTTGGCTGGGATGAAGTGCAGGGACTGGTTGTCGATGCTGCACGATCTGCAGGTGGGGGCGGGGTGGCACTAATCACCAACAAACGTCGCATCTAGGCCTCTCCGGACTACGGCGGGCGCCACCAACACGAACCCATAGAGCTATGCGGCTCTCTCTTTGGCCCTCTTGGCCCGCTCAGTAGGTAGTAGGATACATAGCTATCTTACACACCCCACCTCCATCAACTCCTCCTCTCCTTCCGCGATCTCTCCTGCTCTTCCGCAGTGCCATTGCTTGCTTGCTCCCACTCTTCTTCCTGCCGACATCGATTGACTCCAGAAACCAAGTATCGCCTCAGTACAGCGTTCGTCTGCGAAGAGGCCGGCTATACGGAACCGATCCCTTCCACGCTTCGTTCGTGTTCGCGCTGCCTTCCGGCGAGCTTTCTGCTGCCTTTCCAGGCGGTTCACGCCTTAAACTGATGCTCGCTGGTCCGCGCTACTCCGGGCTTGCAATAGGTAGATATGAGCAACAGGAGGTTGAGGTTGCTCGGGACGGGCGAAGATGCGGCGGGAGCAGGAGCGACAAATCTTTGAGGAATACAAAGCACGACGTCGCTATTCACGCTAACTTCCCAATCGGGCTCCCTTCCCCGCTCGCTCTGCGTGCGCACCCAACCCTATCTACACAGCCGACACAACACCGTATCTACGTGCACTAAGCAGTGAGACGGCTAGCCCATGCAGGCAAATTACATATATATAAAGAATGCGCGCCGTTGGTGATGATGAGTAAGCCTCGGTTAGCGCGGGCAATGGATTCATCCCTTATGGGGAGCACTTCTTCCTCTTTTCACCTTTTCTTCTTGACTTACGCAACAACTCGTCTATCTTGCCTAGCAATACCAACGGCTGCCGTGTCTTGCCTCACCCTCTTGTCTTGTCCCCGTCTTGCTCCCCGGTTGTGTCCTCCGGCCGTATCCTACTGTTGTCGCTCGCCGTCTGGTCGGTTTGACACATTCCGCGCGCACGAGGTTCTGATCGGACACCCGTCAACGGCACGGGAGCCCGTCGCTCGCCGCCCGACGCCTGTTTCCCACTTGTCTGTCCGCCACTTGGAGCCCCGCCGGCTCTGAATGCGCAGACAGCGTCGCTTCAAGTACGGCAAGAAATTCCGTTCTACAGAATAATGTCGACGCCAGCCCGCCACAACCCAACCCTGCCTTATTTTGCACATACTAATACTGTCTTCTGCAGATATACTACTACTATTCCGCGCCCCCTCCGGTTTACACCAACGTGAGTCGATCCACCTGCGGCGCGCAATATCGGGATCGCATTGGAGCTAGGGCGCGTGCACGCGCCCGTCATCAAAAAGACGCAAAAAGGTCTGGGCGAACCCAGTTGCCGCGCCGGCTGCTTTCCCATCCCCTCCAACCACAACCACATATTTAATAAATTGCTCCTACATAAAGAACGTTAGATAACTATCCGGAAAATTGATTTCTGGTGCGGGGTTAAAAAAAAAAAATTTTCAGTTGCGTGGTCAGCTACCAGTGTGGCGAAGCATGTTTTTACCTAACTTTTTCACTAGATACTTAGTATGTTAAATTTACTAATGTACAAACGCGGTAATTATAGTATGAAAGCAACCGGAAGGCGGGAGTCGCTATTTAGTGTAACAAAACATTTCATTTATTGACGCGAGCCATTGACTCGAGTCAATTTTAGAGAATGTTTGGAGTCAATATTCTTCAATGACTCAATTCAATTTTTTTAAATGATTACTCAATTTTCTTCAATGATTATTCAATTATCATGAATGACTCCGGTCAACTTTCCTGAATGCCACGAGCCAATTTTCGTGAATGACTCATCAATTTTCATCAATGACTCCAGTCATCTTTTGGCAATGATTGGAGTCAATTCCGTGAATGACTCGAATCAATTTTCTTGATTGTCTCCCCTATTAAAAAAAAACAATTGGCTTCCCCATTAAGGCACCAGACCTTCGCAGGTCATCACTTCCCCCCACTGGGCGAAGCCCGGCCAGTTGTGAATAAAGCTCCTCGTAACACCTGATGGAAAGAAAGATGGTGCTCTCAACCCCGCCCACCACCGGCGCCGTTGACTCCAGCGAGCCGCCCAAAGTCTAGTTATTCTATTTATTGGCTCGAGTCAGGAAGACTGGCGCAAACCGAGAGAAAAGGCACTGCTCGCTCCAAATGATCCGACCCGCCACACCACCTTTTATCGTTTAACTCACCTTGAATTTGATTGTCTGTGAATTTGGGCTATATATAGGTAAGTACGTACTGAGGTCAGATCCGATCATTTCGGCTAGCCAGCATCGTCTGTCACTCGGTTATACGCTGCGGGTCATGGGGTCTCGCTCGCAGCGCTCCGCTACTGGGCTCATAACCTGTTAAAGGCTGCGGTATACAGATATATGGGCAGAGATGGTAGACAGCAGATTCGGGGGCTGCTCTCTTGCCAGACGGCGGAGACATCTGAATATACATACATGCTCCTCTCCGACGTCCTCCGTGCCCCGTTTCACTGCCTCTTCCGTGTCGGGTGCCCTCGCAGGATAAAGACCGCACCCGCACAACCCAGCCCCTCCGCACGGGCGCCACCCTCTTATGCATGGGGTTATGGCGGACATCAAAAGTTTGCTGATGAAGATCGAGGAGGTTTGTGGCGGTGACTTCCGTCAGAGGAGTGAAGTGCAGACGATCCGTCCAGGCCGTGCCATTCATCAGTCTGCTGTTACCACCTCCGGCGTCAATATCGCCGCCTCGATACCGCAGAACGTATTCGCCGTCGAGATTACTACAACCCTCCGGGATGTTGTCGGCCGGAGATACCGCCAACTGCTACGATCCCTTCAAACCCGCGCAGATCGGCCAGACGTCTTGGCTATCGCTCTACATGTTCTTCTCGTCGCACTCCCATAGACAGGACGTCTCAGCGAAGGACCTTACATGGAAGGACGTAATGTACAAATGCCGTGCCAACCTTCAGCGAGTACCGTTGTTCTATGGCCAGGAAGAGGGAGAGACTACAGGAGACACAAATATCCGGGCTCAAAACAAGGTCCAAGAACACTGTTATGAGCTGTCATTGGTGGAGGATTTGAATGATGGGAGGGTGCACGACAGCGATAATGGGCCATATGAGGATGTCCTTAGGTCTGGACTGAGAACGCGCATACCGGTCCATCAGATTGCGAAGATGTTTTACACCACGTCCGGCAAACTGATGCCGAGGAGCGATATGCAAACGAGAATCGCCGCTCCCCTCTGGCTCGAAGTGATGAGCCAAAATGTTACACTTGTTAAGGCCTACGGTCTATGATTCAAGTCATCGCTTTTCCGTAAAATGAAATTTCTAGTTACCTTCGATGTTGCGTGGAACACTTTTTCTGTTTCGCTACCTACCCTAGTTGTAACCTTTGCGGCGATGGTAAGAATATCCTCGTCTGGACGGCTCTGGCCAGCCGAAATTATTTTGAGAGTGCCAGCCGGTGTCACTTAGAAGGCCAAGCCTTACTAACATACCCGAGTGATCACGCATGCGTCCTACCGGTGCTAGATTTCCATCAGGAGACTGGGGAGAGCGGAGCAAGAAAAACGAGGAGGAAGAAAAAAAAAATGTAAACTTAAGCTCCAGCGCAAACTATCCACCGCTGGCTGGTATGCACCCAACTTCCCCGCTTCCCCAAGCCAGGTCAGCGTTTGAGCTACCCTTCTTCGCACTTCTCCGTAGGTTGACGGTAGATGGAAAATAGGTAAATTCTGCGCTACACTTCCCCACACTTCTCCCCCCACACTTCCCCGCTCGTCGAGCCCTCCGGTCAACAGTCTCGGTGCATGCCCTAGAAAAAACTTAAAAGGAGTTTAAGGTTGGTCCGTAGAAAAGTGTGACGTTGAGGAGAAACTGGGGGGGGGGAATGGTGGGGGTAATGGTGGATCGCGGGAGTGGAGTGGAGTGGAGCGGGAAGGGTAGTAGAACACCAGAGAGGCAAGAGTGCGGGTTGGATGGCTCCCTGCGGCTTCGAACGTGTTGATAATTCGCCAGGAATAGGGTCACTCGCACAGCGGGGCAGGGGAGCCAGCGCGCTCGCAGCTTTGACTCATTCTGCGTGGTTAAACCAAAAGCTTTCATATACTCAGAGGGGTAGATCAGTCTCCCCCAAGGAGGAAAGGTGGGAGCAACGAAGTGGAGGCAACGACAAGAAGCTCAAAGACAAACACGATAGAAGAAAGAGCAACACGATAGAAACAAGAGCAACATGATAGAAGCAAAAGCGAAGCAGTAAAACACACAATTCAATCCCACGCCGCCTGGACAGCGCTGAGAAAGATCTCAGCGTGCTCCCGAACGGCCCTCTCCTCGCTGGCCTTCATCTGCCGCCTCTTCTCCGTCCGCACCTCCCTCTGTCGCTGCTTCCGCTTTAGCTCGCGCAACAGTAGCACCTCCTCGAACGTCACCAGCCCCTTCCCCTTGAAGTGCAGGATGATCTTTGGTTGTGCCCGCTGTATCTCCACCGCCACACCACCTTCCTCCTCCCCCTGTGCCTCCGTGGGCGTGCGGTCGGCGACCGAGTTCTGCGGTCTCGCCGTGGCCAGCACGCGATCGTTCCAGCACGAGGCGGCCACGCAGCTGCTGGTTCCTGCAACTCCCTCGGCAACTGATAATTCGCGTTAGCTTCGATATGGTAGAATAAGGGGGGTGGGGGGAAGGAATAAGTACTGGTGCCGATGTAACGGTTCAGTGTCTTGACGGAACCGGTTTTGGTGCACGACATTGTTTCCGCCGATGGTGGTTTTTGAGGGAGTTGTGAGGGAGAGTATGATGAGCAGCAGTAGACGTCGTAGTGGTCGAAGTGGGTGTGGAGGATGGGGGATAAGGAAGCAGAGAAATCAGCCAGGGCTTTTATCACCTCATCCCCCCAATCGGACGGCTGTTTGAGTTTCCGGGCTGGGCACGCAAGGCGCCTGGGGTTTGAGTTCGTGGAGCTGGGGAGGGGGTGACATACGTGTATCATGATCGTTCTGCGAGCTCATTCGGAGCTCATTCGACTTGAATGGTGCCGGCAGCAAGAGACAGAGAGGGTTTGACTGGGGTGGGGGGAAAGCAAGACTCCGGAGTGGAGCTGGTGATGTGAAGAGTACCTCGAGCTCGAGTGGCGTGGAGTCACTGGTGACAGGGTGATGGGAGTGGTGGTGGACGTAGTGCAGGAATGGAGGACGAAGACGGGAGGGCCGAAGACAGGAGGACTTGCCGACAATTGGGACACCGCCAGGCTGCGCGGTAACGCCATCTTACAAGAGACTCTGCATACGAAGTCCGCTAACCGCTAATGCATCTTCGATCCCTGTCACAAGTCTCGGTGAGGAAGAGGAGGAGATTCTGTGCCCTTTCTTTCCCTTTTCTCTCCGTTTCTGTTCCCACTTTATGAGCTCTGCGGGTTGGTTACCTTTCGGCGCAGCTTCTGCTTGATGCAGCTCGTCATCTGTACGCCCGGACACATGTCGCTGCGACGCCGTCAGCACATCGCGCATGCAACTAGGCGATTGGCCGCCTCTCCCGCGCACGGCGATTGGCCTCCTTATCCAACCAAAACCACCCGACGTGCCTGCGGATAGGTCTCAATCCACGCCAAGCCCCTCCTCACGCAGCTGCGGCGTCGCGCGGCGCGAGGCTTTGTTAAATTTGGAAATTGTTAATGAAAGTGCCCGAAGAATTAGCTTTACAAAAAGAAAAGCAAGAAAAACAGGTTGAATTAGCACGCTTACAAAAGGATATTGAATTACAAAAAACTCTAGGGGAAGGAGTATTTTTAGAAAACGAAGAACAATTATTTGCTGAGTTTTTAAATAGTGTTTATCCTTGTGAACTGCCGCGGCGGTCACGTGATGGGCCCTCCTTTTACGCCGGCCGTTCACTCTACTCGTCGCGCATGTACCACGGACTTTCACGCGTTCCGTGGGGGTTTCTCCACCGCCAGCTGCTCGGCCAGAGTTCTTGCTGGTGGACGGGAGCGATACCCGCTCGCCCACGTGACGCTCCCAACCCTATCGCGGAACGACCCGCTGAGGCTCCGACGGGAAAACGTGATACCATATAATTCCGGACAGCGCCAGGTCAGGCTATGCAAACCGATGTCGGTCTAGAGGGAGGCTGCAGGAATTAGTGCAGGGCTGGATAAACCACACGTCAACTCTGCTGCGGGGGGCTACCGGCAGATCGTCGATGGGCGGATCGGTAGGTGGGGTTGATGGTGATGATGCTTCATTAATCGTGTGCGACCCTACTGGATCATGACGATATTAATCGGTAGGTGGGGTGGGGGGCTGGTTACACAAGAGCATCCGAAAATTTTGAGGGTTTGTTTTGTAACCCAAATGCAGGATCCGCAGGTGGGGAGGTGGGGGGGGGCGGGACGCAAGCTCCGGTTTCCCCTCCGCGCAGCCTTTTGTTGAGGTATTACCAAGGTCTGGTTAAGCCGGCAATACCTTTCGCCTTCCGGGTTTCTGCTCGGCCGTCCACTCGGGGCAGGCTCGCTAGAGTTACGAGGAATGCGCGCCGTCGGTGGTTGGTGAGTAGGCCTCGGTTAGCGCGGGGCGACGGATACATATTTCCTTCTGAGGAGCACTTCTTCATCTTTTCTTCTTTACGCTGCGGGTCATGGGGTCTCGCTCGCAGCGCTCCGACCTACTGGGCTCATAACCTGTTAAAGGCTGCAGTATACAGATATATGGGCAGAGACGGTAGACAGCAGATTCGGTGCTGCTCTCTTGCCTGACGGCAGAGACATCTGAATATACATACATGCTCCTCTCCGACGTCCTCCGTGCCCCGTTTCACTGCCTCTTCCGTGTCGGGTGCCCTCGCAGGATAAAGACCGCACCCGCACAACCCAGCCCCTCCGCACGGGCGCCACCCTCTTATGCATGGGGTTATGGCGGACATCAAAAGTTTGCTGATGAAGATCGAGGAGGTTTGTGGCAATGACTTCCGTCAGAAGAGTGATCAGTCTTGCTGCTACCACCTCCGGCGTCAATACCGCCGCCTCGATACCGCAGAACGTATTCGCCGTCGAGATTACTACAAGCCTCCGGGATGTTGTCGGGCGGAGATACCGCCTACTGCTACGATCCCTTCAACCCCGCGCAGATCGCCCAGACATCTTGGATATCGCTCTACGTGCTCTTCTCGTCGGACTCCCATAGACAGGACGTCTCAGCGAAGGACCTGACATAGAAGGACGTAACGTACAAATGCCGTGCCAACCTTCAGCGAGTACCGTTGTTCTATGGCCAGGAAGAGGGAGAGACTACAGGAGACACACATATCCGGGCTCGGAACAAGGTCCAAGAACACTGTTATGAGCTGTCACTGGTGGAGGACTTGAACGATGGGAGGGTGTACGACAGTGATAATGGGCCATATGAGGATGTCCTTAGGTCTGGACTGAGAACGCGCATACCGGTCCATCAGATTGCGAGGATGTTTTACACCACGTCCGGCAAACTGATGCCGAGGAGCGATATGCAAACGAGAATCGCCGCTCCCCTCTGGCTCGAAGTGATGAGCCAAAATGTTACACTAATTAAGGCCTACGGTCTATGATTCAAGTCATCGCTTTTCCGTAAAATGAAATTTCTAGTTACCTTCGATGTTGCGTGGAACACTTTTTGTGTTTCGCTACCTACCCTAGTTGTAACCTTTCTGGCGGTGATAAGAATACCACCTCGTCTGGACGGCTCTGGCCAGCCGAAATTGTTTTGGGAGTGCCAGCCGGTGAAGCGTGAAATGCCAAGCCTTTGTGCGTTTGTTAAAATCGACCGGTCACACCCCTGTCAAACCTAGTCTCCGCTGCACAAGCTACTGCGCGAGTGGCTGGGCATAGTTATTGTGGTGAGAAATTCTTCTTTCACCAGATACCTTCCCGGAAACACTTCGCACGTGCATACGTACAATACAACCAGCAGTCTGGCATTCGTGGGTTTCTTCTAAGGGTGCGTCGTGGATGGGCATTCAATATTTCTTCGGTGAAAATTTTTCCGGTTCGGATCGAGGTTCGCACGGGGTTTTCCAGGAGAGATCGTTGATAATAGAGTGTAATAGCAATTATGGCGTTTTGCTGTCGGTGGCGCTGGCGCGATTTACTGCCAGGTGGCTGTGGTGAAGACATGATTTTTGGTGGTATGGAGGACGAACGGTCGGGAAAGTACCTCTCGAGGTCCTTTCGACGAATGGTCGTTTATCTAGCGCCATTTCTGACGGGCCGTTCCACTTGCCAAATAGTGTATTTTTTGCGCGAACGGTTGCGAACCGACCGAACGGACGCTAGCAGGGGTGTCACCAAAAAAGCCAACGGCCGTTCGTTTGCCAATCACGCCCTGTGGCGACGTATCACGCCCTGTGGCGAAGGTTAAGGTTCAGTTGGGGCGGAAGTTTGTCGCTAGCGCCTGGGCGAGAGGCGGAGGCAGCCTTAGGCTCAGACTTTGTCTTTAGACTTAGAATCAGACATCGTTGCGTGCAGTGTCAGGCCCTTAGGGTCTGCGGGCCGTGGACTAGCGCGACCCCTTCTCGCAGACCAGTCGAGGCCGAGTCCAGGAATGGCCCGGCCGGACTGTTGTGAGTGATCACTCATGCGTCCTACCGGTGCGAGATTTCCCTGGGGAGAGCGGAGCAAGAAAAACGAGAGGAGGAAGAGAAAAAAAAAAGCGTAAACTTAAGCTTCAGCGTAAACTATCTACTGCTGCCTGTACTGAGCACCCAACTTCCCTACTTCCCTAAGTTTGGCTAATGTTTGAGCTAGCCTTCTCCGCACTTCTCCGCAAGTTGGGTAGATGGAAAATAGCTAATCTCTGCGCTACGCTTCCCCACACTTCCCCACACATCGAGCCCTCCGGTCAAGTGTCTCGGTGCATGCCCCCCAGAAAAAACTTAAAAGGAGTTTAAGGTTGGTCCGTAGAAAAGTGCGGCATTGAGGAGAAACTGGGGGGGGGGAATGGTGGGGGTAATTGTGGATCGTGGGAGTGGAGTGGAGTGGCGCGGAAGGGTAGTAGAGCACCAGAGTAGCAAGAGTGCGGTTTGGATGGCTCCCTGTGGCTTCGAAAGCTCTAGATCGACGAATAGATGGAATAGATGGATAGCGCCAGCACGTACATGCCCGTCTTTGCGGAAATGTACCCACGCTTCGAACATCTTGATAATTCGCCAGGAATAGGGTCGCTCGCACAGCGGGGTAGGGGAGCCAGCGCGCTCGCAGCTTTGACTCATTCTGCGTGGTTAAACCAAAAGCTTTTATATATTCAGAGGGGTAGATCAGGCTCCCCCAAGAAGGAAAGGTGGGAGCAACGAAGTGGAGGCAACGGCGAGAAGCTCAAAGACAAGCACGATAGAAGAAAGAGCAACACGATAGAAGCAAGAGCGAAGCGGTGAAACGCACAACTCAATCCCACGCCGTCTGGACAGCACTGAGAAAGATCTCAGCGTGCTCCTTGATCTCCCGAACAGCCCTCTCCTCGCTGGCCTTCATCTGCCGCCTCTTCTCCCTCCGCACCTCCCTGCGTCGCTGCTTCCGCTTTAGCTCGCGCAACAGTAGCACCTCCTCGAACGTCACCAGCCCCTTCCCCTTGAAGTGCAGGATGATCTTTGGTTGTGCCCGCTGTATCTCCACCGCCACACCACCTTCCTCCTCCCCCTGCGCCTCCGTGGGCGTGAGGTCCACGACCGACTTCTGCGGTCTCGACGTGGCCAGCACGCGATCGTTCCAGCACGAGGCGGCCACGCAGCTGCCGGTTCCTGCCACGCCCTCGGCAACTGTTGGTTCGCGTTAGCTTCGGTATGGTAGAATAAGGGGAGGGGGAGGGGGGGAGTAGTACTGGTACCGATGTAACGGTTCAGTGTCTTGACGGAACCGGTTTTGGTGCACGACATTGTTTCCGCCGATGGTGGTTTTTGAGGGAGTTGTGAGGGAG
>Ga0307516_10004933_pt1 | contig 16227 bp, 16 predicted proteins | sample 19_EM_MG_FD_203310 | JGI IMG/M metagenome (GOLD analysis project Ga0307516, IMG submission 203310) | Populus trichocarpa ectomycorrhiza microbial communities from riparian zone in the Pacific Northwest, United States - 19_EM | ecosystem: Host-associated > Plants > Roots > Unclassified | place...
AAAGAGAGAGAGAAAGAGGTATGACGAGATGATTGTATCGTTGACGTGTGATGATCTTCTATTTCTGTACTATCAAGAAGTATATAGAAGAAAAGAAGAAGAAATGCTGAAGACACTGCTATGCGAATATGCCAAGCCGCCGTTACCAGGATCCCGTCGAAGCCGTTGCTGTGGTGACGCTTCCACCGGCGCGCCACGCCGGAGCGGAGAGCGGCGAGAAGCAATTCCAACAAGATATGCAGTAGTGTGGAGGAGGGGCCAAACCTGGGTGGGTGCAAAGGTACACTTGGGTACCAACCAAGAGGCCTATGATGCAGAGTGTGCTACTTGTGTCTGAGCACTGGAGGAGGTATCGAAGAGGAATAGGAATACGAAATGGGTACCAATCTTCGCAGATATGCAAGTGGCCATCAGACGAATGGTGTCACACAAACCTGGACCCAGTCAGGAGTAGGTATTCCCCATGCGGAAGCATATTGCCATGCTGTGTAGAGCCAGACCAGGCATTATGATTAAGATCTGGTGGTGCCCAGTGCATAAGGGGATCGTCGGCAATGAAAAGACGGATGAGTGGGCCAAGACAGCAGCGGAGCAGGCAGGTGGCTACATGCCTATCCCACAATCTCTCGCCAGTCTCAAACAGGAAATCTCAGAGAAGAAATGGGTGGAGGCATATCAATAGGTGGGGGCCGAACCTCCAAGAAGAAGTACTGGTTGCCTGTGATTCAGCAGCCCAATGGGACAGTAGCAGGGAGTACTAAAAGACTTGCCTTGCAGTTCTACCAGCTCAAGATGGGGCACTGCCTGACCGGGCAATACCTTAACTGGACAAAGAGCCATCCCACCCTGCAAAGCTGGTGGTGTCAGTACCAAGTGCAGACCCAGGACCACCTCTTCAAGGAGTGCCCAGAATGGAAACCGCAGTAGAAGATGCGGAAGTGGTTGGAGAAGCAAGAAGTGGGTGCTGAGGAGTTGGGTACTAAGGGGGAACTGCCACTGTTCCTGCCCACACCCAACTTCATGGTGTTTGCCAGACAGGGTTAGTCTTTTTCATTTGTTCTTTTGCACTTTCTCATTGTCTTTTTCTTGGTGTGCTTCATATCTTAACGGGACAGACCAGGGCAGAGGGTAAAAGGGGTGCTAGCAATGTGCTGTCAGGATTGCAGGTATTGGGAGTCTCTGTTAAAATGACCAGGCTGCGTTGCATTTGACAGCTGTGCTGCCAGCTCCGAGAGCTGTCCTCCTAGCTCCTCGAACGCATTTGCAAAGAGTCCTCACCACTGTCATGTGCTTTCACTGGTCTCACATGTAGACTATCCAGCCGTTGACTGAGTTGAACCTTGGATACTCTCCTGGCAACACATATTGTTGATCTGTGCCCGCAAACCTCTGATTATACTTTGCTACTAGATTGTGTCTTCAGGATTTCTGGTATCAGAAGTCTCTGTTGAAACGACCAGGCTGTTATTGAATGGTTATGACCAACCGTATGTAGATACGCTTATGAAGACTGTCAGGCTTGACACAAGTTGCTGTTCAGTGGAAATTCGAGCGAGGACAAAGTAGAAGGTTGTAAGAGTATATTGGAAAAACTATCAACCCACAAACACACAGAGCTATACGAGCTATTTCTAATCGCATACTCCCTTTGTTCACATACTCCCTTTGTTTGACCCTGTCCAGTGGCCAGCCATTTCCAACACCTTTGTTCGACCCTGTCCAGTGCCATGCCTCCAGCAGTGCGAACTATTTCCAACACACCCCCTCTTCTCGTGCTGAGACTTTCCAAACTTCCCGAATGACCAAATGCAAAAGACAATCAACCATTAGCCCTGCTTCCCCGTCAACCTCATTAAAACCTGTGCAGTGAAAAACCCTGAGGAAAAAACAGCTGCTATCAGGAAAAAGAGTGCCAACACCAATTTTCAGTCCCTCAATTCCTTCTGCTATGCTGCCGGTCCACACTCCCTCTTCCTTGCTGGTGTAGTTGGGAATGGTGCTTTACCAAGCCAGTGAGCTGCAACAGTTGCTTATGTCGGGGTATGGCAAGTGGTTTTGTGAGCAGGTTTGCCGGATTCGCCGCAGAGGTAACATACTGGAATCTGACTGATCCTTGCTACTGCTTATCGTGAACATGGTGGTATTTGATATCGATGTGTTTTGATTTCTGGCGTACGACTCTGGAGGTGATCAACTTGAGAGCACCCTGATTATCGCATCCAATAGATACTGGCCCTTCTAACACCTGCACTGACATCCCATCTACGGCCTTCTTTGTCATACGCTAGAACCAAAGGCTCTCCCGAGTGGCATGGTAGCAAGTAATATACCCAGCTTCAAGTGTTGAAAGAGCTATCACACTTTGTGATTTCACTTGCCAGTGAATCAGTCCTGATGTCACCAGCTCATTGTTGCCATCGATGTACCCAAGGCTGAACATGCATCCTCCAATTGATTTCCGAGTGGCAAGATTTCCTGCCCAGTCAGAGTCAGTAAAGCCGACAACCGAGATGTGCGAATTTGGAAAGTATGACATAGGTGGATTGTTGTTGAGTGAATTGCGAAGTCGTCAGTAGTGAACACAAAGTTCGGATATCATCTTCAGATATCTTAGTACTCTTCATGCAGTGGTTAGATACATTTTGAGGGGCTCAACATTGTACCGGCTAAGTGCAGTGACACTGAAGGCAATGTCTGGTTTGGTTCCGAGTGCGGCGTACATCAGTGAGCTGACAATTGTCAGGTACTCCTTGCGATTGGCTGTCTTGTCTTCACAGTTGGTGTTGGCCAGGTCCACTTGATGGTCAAGAGGTGTCTTTGCTGATTTTGCATCCAGCTGTCCAAACCTCTTCAAAATTGTGTCAATATAAGCCTGTTGACAGATACTAATATTTCTGTCTTCCCCTCTCTCAATCTCTATACCTAGAAACCTCTTAACCACTCCCAGGTCACACATCTTGTATTTTGCCTGCAGCAGCCTCTTGATTTCGCGTCCTTTTTCTTTTGTTCCTTCATACGCTATCTGTAGGAGGAGGATTCCGGGCGTCGCGGACGCTACACCTAGAGTAGCTAGCATGGCCGCTAGCGTGACTTCTAGAGTTTGAGGGACTTGGTACATAGCTGCCCTAAGCGCTTCTGTAGATAGATAGTCACACACTAGCGCTAGCACATGGACACTCGTATAAGTGTCCAGTGCTCCTCTCTTTAGAATGGACATGTTTCTCGCTACCCCTCAACTGGTAGCAACACTTTATTTTCTCTGCCCCGCACGACCAGCGGCGAGCATTCTTTATTTTCCTGCCCTACACGACCCACTTTATTTCCCTGTCCCGCACGACCAGTGGCGAGCAGAAACATGGTGCAGAAATATCACAGACCACATGAAGCGGAAGAGGGATACCGGCAAACGTACTCTCGCGTGAAAAGCAGCTGCGGGAGGGCGCAGCAAGCAGTAAGCGTGGGGGCCAGCGTTTGGGGCACTTTTTCTTTATGTCTCCCTCTAGCATTCAGTCGAACAGAGTTGACAAAGTCTGAAAATCGAGAAAACGAGAAGAATTCGAGCCAATCGAGCGGATTCGGGAAGAGATCGAGCGTATCGAGTGAATTCGAGTAAATCAAGCGGATTCGAGAGGAAGTCGAGCGAATCGAGGTGAATTCGGAAGCCATCGCAGCAGTCTCAACTACACGTTCACTGGGCTGAGCTACTGCCTATATAACCCATACATCGGGCATAATCACTGAGCATTTCCAAAGCGTGGTGAGTATTTCCAAGACGCAGCGAGTATTTCCAAAGCGCGGCGAGCAAAACAGAGCATGCCGAAACAGCGAGCAATGTAGAACACCCCGAAAATCTGGCCGGAGCTGGGCGAGCTACTCGAGTGGATTGGTGAGGCGAACCTCTTGCGCGATGAAAACGCGGTAGTCATTGCTGTCTCAGCTGAAGCGGTCCTAAATACCTACGCCCAGTGGTACGACAGTTACCGGGAAGCTTCTGTGAAGATTGCGGATCTGGCAGCATTGGAGCACTGACTTCGTAAGGCAGAGGAGGAGACGGCAGTTTGGAAGCAGCACTGCGATCACCTCTTTACCATCAGCGAACAAACCGCAAAACTACAAGCAGACACCCCAAGCCAAAACCTGATCGTTCAAAAAATCAAGCCGTATGAGCCAAAGAGGTTTGATGGTTCCCAGGACTTAGAGGTTGTCGCTCAATTTCTTGAAGACGTACAGCACTATGTTTGACAGGGCGGAGCAGTCTGTCAAAAGGCACCCGAAGACAATCAGAAGATCAACACCTTCTGGTGCTTTCTCATCGCCAAAGTGTTCCACTGGTTCGAGAACTGCATGAAGAAACAGGGTGTGGATACTATCCCACCAAAGGATCACAACTACAATACCACATAGGAGGCCGTGAAAGTCCTCTTCAAGCGCCAGTATGTTCTGGAATGGGCTATTTCGGTAATTCGCCATGAATGGTATACGTTGAAGTTCAGCCACCAGTAGGTTTTGTCCTTCAACCAGAGAGGGTTGGAACTGATCACCATTCTGGATGGGTCGCTCACCATTACGAGGGAAAACCCGATGTGGGAGGAATACCTAATCAAGCTGCCTGAAGCGACGCAAAACGATATATCCGAGCAGGTACATCTTATGGATATTCTCGGCGGCGACAGTCAGAAGAAGATGACATTGTCTAGCCTGATGGATATCGTTGCTGCACGCAGTCTGCTGTTTCTCCCAATGCCGTTCGGAGGCGGTGCCCTGGCCCTCTCCCCAAACGTTACCACTGCTCAAGGCGATCCGATAGACTTGAGTAACATTGAGAATGAAGAACTAAATGCGGTCGTCGATGGAAGGATAGAGTGCCACCATTCCCTTGGGTTTGGTCACATCGCACGCCTATGCGGCACTCCGATCACAAACAACCATATGGCGTAATTCAAACCTCGAGCAGGACGCGAGGGAGGGTGCGAGGGACTCGAGAAGCAGCGTCAACCATCCTACCAGTCGACACCTGCTCAGCAGTCACTGTACCGTACTGGTCAACCTTTCTACCGTACCGGTACCAACCAACCTAATTGGCGTGCGCCACCCAAACGCGTCAATAACGTTGATGATCCAGAGGTGAGGTCCGGTGTGTACTTTGGTGGAGGTTGGTCGGAAGAGGAAACGCTTGATGATAATGGAGGACTCACGGATGTGTTGGACTTGGGCGGATCGGACTGGGATAAGACTAGTAAGGTGGGACAGAGCGAGGGAAAAGGTACTCAGTAGGAGTGACAGGGTGTCCTACTAAGGAAAGAGAGGCAGCGAGACTTTATGTGACACTGGGGTTGTATCGTAACCGGAGTGTGGAGAGAATCAAAGGTAATCAGGCTACTTTCGATAATTAACAACGGAATAATCTTAGATCTTGTGTGTGGGTTCGGTGGGTAGTGTTGGTGTGGATGTTCGTGCTGGTTTCTCCTTCCGCCAGGGCGGAACCACGAGTTTATATCTGAGCAGGGCCATCGTGAGAAGTGGTGACTCGGACTTGGATTCCCCCGAGGTGCGGTGACCCCGTGGGTAACTCATTGGTCCTGGCAGGGTGTAGATAAGGGGAGATGAGGTTTCATGCAAGCGGGCGGGGTGCTCCCCCTCCGGACTCTTTTCCGCACGCCATCAGCAGGCGGCGTGGCATCCCCTCGGGAGGGGTCCTAGCCCAAGTCCGGCGGTCCGTACGCCATCAGCAGGCGACGTGGCATCCCCTCGGGAGGGGTCCTAGCCTAAGCATCCTCGTCGTTTGCAATCTTCCCCTCATCTCCGGAGATACGTGTCTTAGATCCGTCTTGGCCGTAAGCTCATCTCCGGACCTTATCTCCTTCCTAGACTCTCCGAGTGCGTTCCGTCATCCTTCCGAACTCTTCTCTAGCGTAGCTACGTACTTGAGATAATTCAGGTGTAACACTACCTCCCCTCCCCCTTAGCCTCGTCTCGAGCGCTAATTTCGTTCTATCTAAGTAGCCCGTCTTTTTCTTGGATCGTGAGATTCTTTCAACGCTGGGTTCCTTTCAGCGTTACGGACTGCAGTCCTCCACCCCTGCAGCCCTCCCCATCACCGGATCAGGGTTCCTCCCTCGGAATCGTACCTGTAATCCTTCGGTATGATGGGGCCCTCTGAGTAGGCTGGTGTGTACTCGTACTGTCATGTCATATTGAGTCGTACTCGCCGCCGCGCTGCGCCAAGGCTTGGCCGGCTCGGTGAGGTTCTGGGGTCGTAGTTGGCACAGAGAATCGGGAGAGGCATAGTGTCCTTCGTGCTGGTAACCCGTATGCTCGGCAGTGACCGTGCCCACGTCCTTCCGGGGGGAGACTAGTATGCTGGAGCAGTGACAGCGCTGTCGGGGACTCACTTCACCGTTTTTGTGCCTCCTGCGCCGGTTCCGTCGGTCCGAGGCGGTCTCTGAGGGGTCAATAAGTCTGTTCTGAACGGTTTTCCTGACTCTCAACGGTTTCGGCCGCATGCACTCCTCGTCGGGCACCCGGTCGGTGGCTTCTCGTGGTTGCCCGAGAAGTGGGTCTTTTTGTTGATCATGATGGTTTTGGTACTGAAGTCCTCCGCCCCTTCAGCCCACTACCGCCAGGTCCTCGGTGGAACTGGTTTAGCCCTCGATGAGCCGGTAGTCCCTCGGCGAGCCTGGATTCCGTCGATGAAACTCCCGGAGCTTCTCCAGGCCGCCTACCGAAAAGTTGTCGAATGGTTCTTCTGTCCAGTCCCTGCGTTCCGGATAGTCGAGCCATCTGACAAGGTATAGAATTCGCTTGTTATTTCCCCGGCCGCGTTCGACCGAGGACATGACTTCTTCGACATCGTATTCCTCCGATTGTTCGATGTCGTCGGCCTGCCGGAGTACTTTCGAAGGGTCCGGTGGGGCTCGGTGCTCGCTGGTTCGGTAGGGTTCGAGTAGCGAGACGTGGAAGACGTTGTGGATCTTCCATTTCCGGGGCAGCGTGAGGCGGACGGCTAGCGGGGAAATGATTTTTTCTATCTGGAAGGGACCATGATTCTTGTGGTCCAGTTTCTTGGATGGGCGGCGGGTTTTGATGTTGCGGCCATGGAGCATCACCAGGTCTCCTACCTGGTATGCTGGGGGTTCCTTTCGTGCCGGGTCGGTGTATCGGCGCATCTGTTCCTGTGCGTCTTCCAGCCCTTTTCGGGACTTGTCGTTCACCGTACGCATCCAGTGGGTGTAGACTTGGCTTGCTGCGTTGAGTGGCTCGGTTGACGCGGGATCCATGGCGGCCGGGTGGAAGCCATAGTTAGCGTAGAACGGAGACATACCATTTCCTGTGGTGGTCGAGTTGTTGTAGGCAAACTCGGCCATCGGCAACAGGCGCACCCAGTCGTCTTGTTCCTTACCGATGAACGCTCGGAGGTAGGCTTCGATCGTCTGGTTGAGCCGCTCTGTCTGGCCGTTGGTCTGTGGATGGAACGCTGTTGACATCCGGGGTCGGATCCCCGAGAGTTGTAGGAACTCCTTCCAGGTTTCCAAGGTAAACCTGGAGTCGCGGTCTGACACAATATCAGTGGGGAGGCCATGATATTTCCATACTTCCTGGGCGAAGATGACGGCTAGGTCCGCTGCGGTTTTTTCTTTTGTTTTTAAAGGGATGAAGTGTGCCATTTTGGTGAACCAGTCGATGATTACCCATAGTTGGTCGCATTCGTCCGAGATGGGGAGTTCCGTGATGAAGTCCATTGCTATGGATTGCCATGGGGTGTAGGGTAATTCTAGCGGGGAGGACAGCCCATACGGTTGGTGTCGGGACGCCTTGTTCTGTTGGCATTCGGGGCAGCTCCTGACGAAGTCGATGATCCATTCGTTCATTTTTGGCCACCAAAAGTTTCGCCGAATTAGTTCCATGGTTTTGTCGTGCCCCATGTGTCCTGCCACCTTCATGTCGTGTTCTGACTCCATAATCCTCTGTACCAGTCCTTTCGGTACCCAGAGCAGGTTCTGTTGGTACAGTATGTCCTTCTCGCAACTCAGCTTCCTGACTTTTCGGTCCTTTGGCGACGTTTCCTCCATCGCCGCTTCCTGTTTCTTTGCCTGTTCGTAGGCTTCGTCCTTCTTTCCCTCCTCCTTGACTTCCGCCAGGAATTCTTCCGTCCATCTTCTTTCCGGGAGTGATGCTAGCCGCGCTGAGGAGGCGATGAACGATCTCGTTAGTCTTTCCTCGAAATGACTTTTTCCCAAAACCGTCGTGATCGGCTGGTTTTCTACCCCCCCTTTTCTGGGCGGTACTCCGGACGCTGGGACAGCGCATCTGGTTTGCCGTTTAGTGACCCAGGGCGGTAGAAGATTTTGAAGTCGATTCCGGCCAGCTCCTGTGTCCAGCGCGCTTGCCGACGGTTTAGTACTTTGGTGGTCGTAAAGTATTCCAAGTTGTGATGGTCCGAGAGCACTTGGACTTGGTGGGTCGCTCCTTCGCAGTATCGTCTCCAGTGTTTAAAGGCATCCACTATTGCAAGCAGTTCTTTGTCGTGGATTTCGTAGTTGATTTCCGCGGGTTGGAATTTCCTGGAGTGGAAGGCCACCGGGTGGAGGCATCCTTTCTCATCTCTTTCTGATAAGACCGCTCCTAAGGCGAAGTCCGATGCATCCGTTTCGATGATGACTGGTCTCGCAGGGTCGAAGTGAGCCAGGATTGGGGCCGTGGTAAATCGTCTTTTAAGCTCTTTAAATGCAGCCTCTGCCTCTTGCGTCCACACCCAGTTTTTCCCTCTTTCCTTCTTTGTCAATTCCGTGAGGGGTTTCGCTACTCGGGAGTAATCCTTTATGAAGCGTCGGTAGAAATTAGCGAACCCCAGGAAGGATTGAACCTCTGTTATCGAATTTGGGTTCTTCCACCCTAGTACCGCTTCCACTTTTTCTCCCGACATTTTGATCCCGTCCCTCCCGATTATGTATCCCAGGAATTCTACCTCTTTGACTTTCCAGATGCACTTCTCTGGGGAGATTGCCAGACCGTTAGTTTGCAATCTCTTGAGCACTTCCTTAACCGTTCGGTCGTGTCCTTCTTCGGTGTCGGCATAGACAAGTATGTCGTCCATGTATGCTGTTACCCCCACATCCAACATGTCGGAGAATACATGATTCATCATGTCTTGGAAAGTGGAGGGGGCGTTGGTTAGTCCGAATGGCATTACCTGGAATTCGAAGAGACCGTAGCGGGTTCGGAATGCGGTTTTCCATTCGTCTCCTTCTTTCACCCGGATGTGGTGGAAGCCGTTTTTCAGGTCCATCTTTGTGAACCATTGAGCCCCCCTCACTCTGTCCTGTAGTTCCTGCATTAGGGGGAGCGGATATCGGTTTGGGATCGTGATTTTGTTTAAGGCCCGGTAGTCGACACAGAGACGGAGCCCTCTTCCATGAGGTTTGGGTACGAAGAGGATTGGGGATCCTGCTGGCGACGTGGAGTGTCAGATTTTTCCCGTGCGCTCCATCTCTTTTAGCCATTCCCTCAGAGTCTGGAGTTCTTCTTCCGAGAGGGGGTAGATAGGTCCCCATGGTGCCGTGCCTCCTTCCTGTAGGTCGATCTTGCAATCATAGGGCCGGTGCTTGGGAAGGGCGTCCGCGGCCTCCTTTCCCATGATCCCCAGGTATTGCCGAAACTCCATTGGCACTGCCTTTACTGGGTCTTCTTCTGCTACCGCCGATACATACCCGATAATTCTTGCCTCAGGGTCGGTTGCGATTGCTTCGTCCCATGTAAGGGAGAAGGGGTCTGTTTCGTACCGGTTGCATTTCCGTATGCATTCCGCGCTATTGAACCGTATTTCATTGTCCGTCCAGATTCCCTGTGGCGGGTGTGCTGTTATCCATTCGAATGGGAGGAAGGCGTCGATTCCGGTTTCCATTGGTGAAATTTCGAATTTCTCCTTTGAAAAGTGCCTTCGGTGCTGGAGGAGCATCGGCTCTGTATAAAATTGGCCTGCCCCTTTCACCCTTTCCCCCGTGTAATTTTCTATGGTGTGGGCTCGTCTGTGTTCCTTCCTGGTGATGCCCTATTTTTCCACGGTTTGGTTGTTGAGGAGTGCTACCGAACACCCGGTGTCTAGTAGCACTTGGACTTGGTGCCTTTTCCCATCCAGGTGTAGCAACATCGTAATGACTGTGCAGGTGCCGCGCGGTTCTTCCCTTGGTTTCTTTGACCAGGTTCCAGTACTTGGTTCCGGATTTTTCCTTTTTCGGGATAGTCCGCATATTATCGTAGAGGTCTCGGGTTGCGGCGTGTCCCAACCTTTTAAAAATCTGATTCAGAGTCTTCCCACAGCGGGGTCGGGGCCTCCGTGTCCATGGTCTCAACGGCAGCTACTTTTTGCTGCTTAGTCGCCGGGAGCCCTTCTTCCGCCTCCTCTCGCCCTCTCTTTCCCTTTGATACTGCTACGGTGGCGGCTTTCCAAGGGGCCTTTGGTAACAGGGTTCCTTGCAGGGTGCTGAACGAGTAGCATTCGAATGTTCGGTGGCCGGTCCGGCCGCATCGCCAGCAGTCGTCCCGGTTCTTGAAATATGTTTCTTGTTCCTTCTGCAGAACACCTTTCAAGGCTTCTTCCTTTGAGGCCCAGTGGTCCTTCGCCCCCCACCACGTTGGTCGTCCTGCCGGGGTTCCTGCTTGGACCTGGCGAGATTTGCTCGTGTCGGCCTTAGTTGGGGTCGTTTCTCCCTTTTTCCCCTCTTGTTTTTTCCGGTCGTCGTTTCGCCCGCTGGTCCCCTTCATTTGTTCCCGGGCTTGCTTTAACGCCGTTTTCTTTTCCACCTGAAGGCCCGCCTGATGCGTGGCTTGCAGGAATCCCTCGTCGTCCGCGAAGTCTTCGAGATAGTAGGCGAACCGCATGTCCAGCACTGTGTCCGGCATTGCCAGGTTGACCTTTTCTCGTAGCGCTTCCCCCGTTGCGCGGGCGAAGTTGTTTAGCGCTCTGAACTCTGTAAGGTAGGCGCGGATCGACCCCTGGTATCTAAGCTGGCCAAGTTTTAGCTGGGCGTCGGCCGCTTCTCGCTCGTTATGGTATTCCACGCGGATGGCCATTGAATAGTTTGCCCATGTGTCGTTTTCCCGCAGCTCTCAGTAACGGTGTAGGTGCCATACCAGAGCCGTGTCCGTCAGGAGGGTTCCGACCCAGGCGATTTTTTGTCGGTTGGTGGTGTCCGGGTAGAATCCCAGGTACATCGTGACGGATTCCCACCACTGATTGAACGCGGTTGGACTTTGCCCATCGAATTTTTCGGGGTTCTCCATTTTCAGTCGGGAAGTGCGTACTCGAGTTCCGTCCATGGGTCGTTCGGCCTGTCGGGCCCTTTCTACTCCTTCTGCCACTAGCCGCACCAGATCTTGTGTGGTGATCGTAGGTGTCGGATTCCTAGGTGGTGAGGGGGAACGATGAGGCCGGAGAGGCAGACGGGGTGGCTCGGACAGTGGGCCCGAGGGTGGTCCCGCGGATGATCCGGGGGGTGTTGATGGGGGATTCCCTCCTTGCCCCACCACTAGCTCAGGCGCTGGTGGCCTCGGGGAGATGTGGCGCCGAAGTTCCGCCAGTCGCTGCCTCATTTCCGGCGTCGTGGGTAGCGCCGGAGGTCTCTGTCGTCGGGTAGGTGGCCCTGGGTTTAGGCGTAATGGGCTTCCCAACACTGGTGGAGAATGCGCTGAAGGGGCGCTGGTACTAGTTTGCCGAACCGGGCTTCTCCATGTTGGTGGGTTTGGGGCCGCCGGTGGTGTTGTGGGCAGTGGAATTCTGGTCGCAATGCGTTGGATTTCTGCTCTTGCTTCCCAGAGTTGGTTTTCCAGGGAGGATACCCAATTCTGGTGGGCGGCTGCCCATAGTTCCACGTTTCCCTGAAAGTTGGCCAGGTGTTGATTTCGGGCCGCGTTAGCTTCTGCCAAAAAGGACAGGGCGTCGTTTACCCGGGCCAGCTGGGTGGCCTGGCATATTTGTCGTTCATTGGCCTCGCTGGTGTGCTCGAGGATAGCCTGCCAGATATTACTGGTGAGGGATTGGTACGCGTTTGTGGCGCTCGACAGCTCGCTGCGTATCCATTCTTCTGCTATTTTTTCATTAGCGTTGATATGGTCATATACGTACCTAGTGCCTTCCGCTAAGGTCTGGTAGGCTTGCTCAATTTCCCGCGTTCGTCGGTCAGTTCTGTCGTAGGCGTCACCACATAGCTCCGTGAGTCGTCGGAGGTCGTTCTCGGCCTGTCGCTGCTGGTGTACCAGAGTCCTGATCCAGACCGCGGGGTTGGCGATATCTACTGCCTGTTCCGGATTTGGCACTCCGTCGGTGATCTGGAGAAGGTCCCGGGGGGCCTCGAGCCGAAGCATGTTGAAGTCTGAAGCGGTCGTCATGGTTTCTTTAATATAGGTCTAACGGGTGACCGGTGTAGATGGTTTCGTCGTCTGTGAACTCGTAGTCACAGATGTCCCGAAAATCGAGTCCCGTGAGGTTTGCGCACTGGTGGGCAAATGCGCAATCGTACCAGTATTGGGTATACCAATTCCGGGGTGTGCAATCGATGGCTTCTGAGGGGATCGGGCCGTCGATGTGTTCGTCCCAAGGAACTTCGTAGAGCAAAGCCTCGATTGATTGGTAGCTTTGATCGAAGTGCTGGGTGGAGAGAGGTTCGAAGATGTTTGCTAGTTCGAGAAGAAAGAAGTGGTCTTGCTCGAACGAGGGCATAAGCTGAAAGTAGGGTGATTTTGAGATCAAGATTATAGTGTGACACTGGGGTTGTATCGTAACTGGAGTGTGGAGAGAATCAAAGGTAATCAGGCTACTTTCGATAATTCACAACGGAATAATCTTAGATCTTGTGTGTGGGTTCGGTGGGTAGTGTTGGTGAGGATGTTCGTGCTCGTTTCTCCTTCCGCCGGGGCGGAACCATGAGTTTATATCTGAGCAGGGCCGTCATGAGAAGCGGTGACTCAGACTTGGATTCCCCCGAGGTGCGGTGACCCCGTGGGTAACTCATTGGTCCTGGCAGGGTGTAGATAAGGGGAGATGAGGTTTCATGCAAGCGGGCGGAGCGCTCCCCCTCTGGACTCTTTTCCGCACGCCATCAGCAGGCGGCGTGGTATCCCCTCGGGAGGGGTCCTAGCCCAAGTCCGGCGGTCCGTACGCCATCAGCAGGTGACGTGGCATCCTCTCGGGAGGGGTCCTAGCCTAAGCATCCTCGTCGTTTGCAATCTTCCCCTCATCTCCGGAGATACGTGTCTTAGGTCCGTCTCGGCCGTAAGCTCATCTCCGGACCTTATCTCCTTCCTAGACTCTCCGAGTGTGTTCCGTCATCCTTCCGAACTCTTCTCTAGCGTAGCTACGTACTTGAGATAATTCAGGTGTAACACTTTATTTGACAAACCTTAATGTTATACGGAAAGACATTAACGATAAAAGTGATTTGTTACGTTTTTACGCTAAAGTCCAAACCTCTCATTCCAAAACTCGCTCAGCCTACACCCTAATGGACCCCGATGCTTCACACTGTTATATCAATACCGCATTCGCAAAACAGCTTGGTTTACCCTTTCGACATACTGGGTGTATGTCAATCGTCACAGCCGGAACCAAACACCCTCCTGAGGACAGATACCAGGTCTGGCTTAACGGATGTATACGGGACGTCACCGGGAACTACGCAGATGTTACAGGCTGGTACACTGTGTTTGATCTTAAAGGTGCCTGCGACATTATTATTGGAATGAATTGGCACTCGAAGACACGCCATTTGGTGGATTCAGACAATGACTTGCACCTGTTGGATGCCAATTGGTCGTTGCTGATGGATGGACGACCGGCATTCATATCCAGGCTTTCCTTAAAAGGACTTCGACCGTACCAGGGCCCCTACCGGAAAGTTCACAACCACTGTGAAGCGGTAGCTCAAGTGGCATTTATCAACCTGATATCAGCAAACGAGACACGACAGGCAATGGCAAAATCCAGTGGAGACAGGATATTCGTGATCAACATCCGGGAGCGACGGGTGGGCAAGGAATTCGGTGAGGATGAATCTGTTTTGGCAGACCTGGGGAAGTGGAGAGTTCAAATCCGTCGGGATTTTGTCGACCTCTTTCAGCCACCGAGTGGTGTACCAACACCAGGAGATCATGATTTCCGCATCCATACCGATCCAATAGCAAAAATTCCACACCGACAGCCATACCGGATGACACAGTCCGAAAGGATGGAATTCGAGATACAGATCAAGAAGTTACTCGCAAACGGGTGGGTGACGACCTCACATTCATGTTACGCAGCACCGATAATCTTTGTGAAAAAGCCAGACACCACGCTCTGAATGTGTGTTGATTACCATGGGTTGAACTCGATAACGGCCAAAGATCGGTATCCTTTGCCGTATATCGAGGACTTGCTGGATAAGCTCCATGGGGCACACGTGTTTACCAAGTTGGACCTGGTGAGCGGATACTACCAGGTGCGAGTGCATTCAGACGACTGTCACAAGACCGTATTCATAGCGCCAGATGGATTCTATGAGTATAAAGTCATTCTGTTCGGACTTGCAAATGCACCAGCTGCGTTTATGCGTATGGTGCACAGAATATTACATCCACATCGCCGAAATGCAATCGTGTATCTGGACGATATCCTGATCTTTTCAAGAACGTTGGCAGAACACAAGTTACATGTGGAAGGCGTGCTTCAGGCGTTACAGAACGCCCGGTTACGTCTGAGTGAGGCTAAGTGCGTGTTTGGTACTCTGGAAACATCTTTCATTGGTTTCAGAGTAAATAGACATGGTATTCACACTGAGGAAAAGAAGGTCAGGGCAGTAGGGGAATGGCCAACACCCAGAACACCAACGGAACTTCGTGGATTCCTCAGTTTAGCTGGCTACTATAGGAAGTTTGTCCCGAAATTCGCCCATTGAGCTTCTCTGCTACATGACCTCGCAGCAAAACCCAAGAATGACTACATCTGGACTTGCCGGCATGGGGATCAGTTTGAGGATCTCAAGAAGGCTTTGATATCTGCACTGGTCTTGGCAACCCTGGATCCGGAGGCCGATTTCATCCTGTGAACTGACGCCTCGGATACCGCAATTGGAGGTGTTCTGGCGCAAAAGCAGCTGTATGAAGGAAGGTTGGTGGAGCGGCCACTGGGATACTTTTCGAGGAAGCTCCACGTGGTCAAGGCAAGGTATCCAGCATACGACCGAGAGCTCCTTGCAATCAGTGCAAATCTGGAACATTGGGCCTGCTACATTCATGGGCAGAAACGTACCACCATGTATACGGATCATGCATCGTTGCAGCATATCCTCGGACAAAATAAGCTGATGAGCCGTCAGTGGCATCAGCTTGACAGACTCCAACAGCACGACTACAAGGTCAAATACTTTCCTGGAGCAGCGAATGTTGTGGTAGATGCACTCAGCCGGATTGCCTACATGCAGGGAGAGCCGCCAAAGGTCGATCCGCAGTACCTCAATATCATCGAAATGTGGGTGTCAGCCTCAACCGAGTGGCTGAACGATGTTCGAAAAGGCTATGGGGAGGACACAATTTTCGGTCCGGTTCTTGAATATTTGAGCAATAGCGACGAAAACGAGGACAAAAAGACAAGTTCGAAGCAGTCTCGCTGTGTTAAGGAATAAGGAGAGTCATACACACTTGAAGAAGGCCTGCTGTACTATAAGCCGTCGGGTAGAAGGTGATGTATCCCAAAATTCTTGAGAATGGACGTGATTCGAGAAGCATACGGCGCTATTCTGGGTGGTGGATATAGCGGCATCGCAAAGATAGCAGCAGTGGTTGGGTGTCGATACTACTGGCCAAAGTTGATGGATTCGGTTGCAGAATGGATTGCCGGATGTGATGTATGCTACCGAATCAAGCACAAGAATGCCAGGCCGTATGGACTCCTGCAGGCACTACCGATTCCACTCGAACGAGTGGAACAGGTGAACATCGATTTCGTCACCAAGTTACCGATGTCGGAAGCTGGTTATGATGCTGTAGCGACAACCATCGATGTGACCCTAAGCCGGGTGCAGGCGTATTGGAGGGTTTCATACAAGTGCATGTTTGCCCACGGCGGTACATTACCGGACAGCAGCGTGCCGAAACAGCACCTCACCGGAACGGCACCTTGCCGGAGGACAGCGGGCCGGCTGGCAGAGAGATGCACACCGCCAAAAGCAGAAGGGTGACTGCGCAGGAAGGGCTTGG
>Ga0307516_10004934_pt1 | contig 16223 bp, 20 predicted proteins | sample 19_EM_MG_FD_203310 | JGI IMG/M metagenome (GOLD analysis project Ga0307516, IMG submission 203310) | Populus trichocarpa ectomycorrhiza microbial communities from riparian zone in the Pacific Northwest, United States - 19_EM | ecosystem: Host-associated > Plants > Roots > Unclassified | place...
TCGACCTTGATCATGCGAAGTATACTAGTACCAATGCCCGGGTCAGCATCAAGCGCTACCATACGGACGGTTTACATCAAGAGGCGGCAATGATAGCCTCTGCTTATCCTGGAGTCGACACAGATGTTGTTCTTAGGGCCATAGAAGCTGTTGGGCTGGAGCTTGTCCGTGGTTATATTAAAGATGCATTAACTTTCTCCACCATCACAAACCCCTCCACCATCGAAGACCTACAATGGACTGCCGACGTACGTTTCCACTACTACCAGTATATTCCTCAGAGTCAATTTCTCATTGTTTCTTTCAAGTGGAGTGAAAAGCGACTCACGTTCAGAGACCATATTGCACAAGGTTCCCAGAAAACTGTTGAGTTTCATCCAGTGGTAGCCTTGAAATGGAGGGCTGACTGGCGGCAATGCGGCATAGGGCACGAGAACCTTTATTAGCTATGAGGTCGCACAGAGCGACTTCCATCCCATGTATCGCCTCGAAGCGGGCAAAAAGCCGCCAGCTGAATGGTTTGTTTGGGAAGCAGATTCGGACGACGATCGCTACAAGCAACTGCGAATCGCCAATCCACGCACGAGCTCTTTCTTTCATGACTCAATCCATGATGTTGAATCCCTGCTGTGGGTCCTCGTTTATATTGCTCTCACCCGCGAAGGTCCAGGGATAGACACTATACGCGAAGAAAGGTGTACACCAGGATCTGTGCTGTGTCGTCTTGTTGACAAGTTGTTCCATGCGGATGGCTCAGTACTCGTAAAATTCAAAGGCGAGTTGTTGCAGGACCCGGCGCGGTTGGAAATGGAGATATTTCCACTTTTTCACCCGTTCTTCGACCATCTCAAGCAGGTCATTTTGGATATCTGGAACCGATTGATCCTCGGGTACAGATATCGTGCCTATGAATACCACGGAATCATCGGTTACACTATTGCAGCGCTCGATAAAACATTGAAAGATTTGGAGGAGAATCCGCCACATTCTGGAAACGAGGAGTATGAGGAGCTTAGAAGGAAGGAAGTGGAGCGACGCAAGGGTTATATCGCGCGCCGGTTGGCACCGTTTAGATCTGCTAGCGACCCGAACCCAGTGGTGGCACGAGCAAAACGGACGTTTGACAGTGACAGTGACAGGCAAGAAGGGCCATCGCACAAGCGCGGACGGACAGTAGTTACTGTGACAAAATTTGGGTCAGAGGTGTACTTCATTCATGGCTTACCGGGTTCCACGACGTCAGCAGAACTCTTTGGAATTCCTGTTCACCTGCATGATAGGTTTGACTCTCATTTTTAGTTGACCACTCGATGTGTAAATTCCAGTAGATGAAGTTCTCGAGACCACGAAAAGTATAGTATTGTAATAGTTGTTTTCTCCGGTGCATGAGTCGTAGTGTCCTCAAGCATTTCCAAGATTTCAATGATAACATGGGCTGGGGAGGGCAAGCTGTTGCAGACGAAGTTGGCCATGGCGCTTAGCAGGGCGATGACGCGGGCGGAGTTGGGGTGCTGGACAGCGTTTCTCACCACCGTTTCCTGTCCGCACGGGAACCAACCTGAGCAAAGAAAGGGTGAAGGTCTAAGAAACCTCATATTATCGCATCGCTAGACAGGCCTTGCAGTATCGGGTCCAGAGGTGATAGGCGCAAAGAATGACGTCTCTAATCCACAACACAATGATGATGCGGAAGGGGCGGGTGGGCGTAGGAGCACCTTTCGAGATGGCCAGGCCCGCAATTTTGCTGAGCCTAGGAACTCGTAGACGCGCACCCCAAGACCATCATCTCCATCAGAAAGGAGAGCCTTTCGACCCACCGGAGATAATTTCCTCATACCATCGAGGCGGAGGTTCGTCTTCCTCCGCAATCCCGCCTTCTCTCCCGTCCAGAACACCTTGAATCAGGGACATCGTACTTTCTAGACTTCTCCTACGCCTAGTAGGACTCATCACAGTGGTGGAGTGCCTTCTCTTGATCCTGCCAGCACTAGAAGGGCGAACGGGGCTCGTCCGGGATGCTGGAGATGGTGGCGACGAAGTGTCGATTTTGGACAGGGTCGGCAAAATCTTGCCTGGTGAGATCGTTTTTCCAAAGTGATCTTTGAAGCCGTTAGGAGTGATAGGCTGATATGGAGATTGGGGATGTTCTGGTGGAAGTGAGGATACGAAAGTCATCCCTTCCTCCGGGTCTACATCGATAGGTTTCGGGGGAAGACGTTCGTTCTCGATGTCAGATTTGCGACTGTTCATCATGATCAGGTTCATCAACTGGCAGGCCGTATCAGACCACAGGTTGATTAAAAGTACTTACGCATCATGGAACCCACTGATTGCCTCTTTGACCTTCTCAGTTTCTGAATTAAGGGTCTCATAAGGAAGGCTGGTGATTTCAGAAACGTTCTTGAGCTCAGAAACTCGTTCTGAAGACTCCCTGTGTCACGTTTCGTTAAACGAAAAACGGGACGGCAGGCATACATAGTCACGAACCGAAGTAGTGCGAACACCCTGGACATTTTCCCGACAGCTATGATCTTGCTTTTAATGATTCTTCTGCGCTCAGCGGACTCCTGAGCAGAAACTGTCGTCGAAGTTGGTGTTGCCTCATCTTCACTATCTTCGAGCTCCTCCTTGGTGCAAGTGCTTAATACCGCAACCAACATATCTGTGACTGGTCGTATCAAGGTCAGGTTGAGCATTCTTTATTGGTAGGGGGACCATACTTTTCTCTCCGATGAACGGCAGGCTCCAGGTGAAGGCATCCATGAAGTTGGGTAACCAATACGGGTGTGGCGTGCAGCTCAACTGCATGATATTCATGACATTCCTTTCATATTTCAGCACCGCAGCCTTGTTATTATACACATCCAAATAGTTGGGTGCCGAGAAAATCGTCATAACCGAAGGAAAACCCGTGGTTTTCGTTTTGCGATACATCCGGTAGCTGTCAGATATGACATATAAACACATAATGCCTCTGGAAAGAGGAAAGACACATACCCCAAATCTTGAGCCTCATGTGCTCTGATGATAGAAAGAAGGTTGTTCCTTTCAAGGAACTGGCAGGCTGCTTGGTAGCTACCCAAACGAGTCAGCCAGTCTGCTGTGAAGAAGAAAAACCTGCCATTACGTGAAGAAATATGAACAACCCCGAACGTGGTTGTGGAGGAAGCTATCCGTGGTCTTCTCTGTCCCGAAATCCTCCACTGGGTCAGCCCATAGGATATCACACATCAACCCGTGCGTGGGTGGTTCGCGGAAGCGATCAATCTGTCGACGATCACCTTTTCAGTGAATGACTAGGGTAAGGACGAGAGTTGGGTACGTACCGCCCGAATGTCATCAATAGTGTTGAGTTCGGGAGAGAGCCCGCCGTGAATGCAAAGGAACTGTTTGTTCATGATTGCTGCCAGAGGTAGGGAGCAGAATGATTCCATGCATGCATCGTAAATTCGTTCGGAGTATTTATGCTTGCCTTGAACTTGTCAGACAAACAGTTTTCCCTCGGAGAGGTGGAAACATACACTCAAGTTTGAAGGTAAAGTAATCCGTCAGATGGCGGCACTCATGGTTTCCACGGAGGAGGAACAAGGTGTCTGGATACCAGATTTTCAAAGCCCATAGATATAGCACGCACTGGAGGTTATCGATTGGGGGGTCCAAGTGACCTTAAGGAGAGGGATTGAACTATTTGGCGCACCTCGATGCTGAAGTATCCTCGATCGACATAGTCGCCAAGGAAAAGATATCGTGTAGCGGCAGGGCTCCCTCCTACTTCGAATAGTTTCATCAGGTCATACTGCATGATATGGCAAAGTCGTGCATCAGAGAACCGCTCTCATGTAGGGTCCACCCACATATTGGCCGTGGATATCTCCGCACACTATGTATCGTCAAAGACCACTCAGCGGCAGAGATATGAATTTTGTACCAGTCACCGGCGAATCCACTTGCAAGACGTTTGGTTCTCTCCTTAGAAGTTCAGTCGCAGTCTCCAATATCCACAGAGCCTGCTCCTCACTAACCCGCCCCTCCCGGTATAAGTGGGTCTTCAAAAACGCTATGTCAGGTCTAGACTGATCTCGGCCGTGCTCATTGAAGAACAGTTCATTAGTCGGGATGTGCGTCGCAGGAGCTTGCACCTATTGTGGAGGTTATGTGGTGTAGGCTATCCCAACTGGTGATAACGCACATTCTTGACGATACGGTCTTGTGTGCTGACAACGTTGCCGTCCTCAAGGACGTGCTGGGTGCGATCCTTCTCTCCAGCGGGCTTGATTTGGATTTGGGCTATCGCCTTCTCGATTTGGGCTTGGGTACCAGTGCCCATAGGTATTTCGTTCTCAATGAAGTCGCGCGAGACACAGAAAAGGACTGATGAACTGGGCGATAGTTATAGTAGTCGAGATCTGGTGGGAGGATCGAAATAGCATCCGAAATCGATTTCTCGGATGGGGTGCCTCTGAAGGCTATGTTATTGTGACATCACACAGCACAGCATCCCTACTGACAGCTACAACTTGAAATACACTCCTAGGGCATTTTTGGCAACGTTGAACCCAAGAAGGGATATTATGTAGGCTGTAAAGAGAGGGAGAAGGGGAGACAGTAATAACTCGGTCCGGGCGAGGAATGGTAGTGCTGTTTGGACGGTGGTCAATTGTTTCGACCGTTTTATGGTGTGCACTGTACTGACCATTGAGGCCGAGATAGACTCCATATGTGTACTGTGAAAACCTGTCGTCATGCATAGTCAAACAATCTACAACATGAAAAAGTGACAGATGGACGCACGCAGCGAGGTACAGGGTGTTACCGACCCACAGACAAACCCAGTTATCTTTATAGATGATGGGGAGGAGGAAAAGCTGTGCAAGGTAAAGAGTAAGGTATAAAGGAAAGAATGCATTTGTGTGGACGTCGAAAGCATACGCCCATTCCACTCGAGAGTCTGCAGGCGTCGAGTGGGAAGGAGGTGAAAGAAGAAGCCGGTTAGAAATCAACCTAGAGTGGGGGCACTTAGTGTGAGAAAGTGTGAACGCAAGAGGCATTACCAGACGATGGTGGCGATGATTATGCCTGAAAGCAAGTAATCGCGGACGATCATGTAAAATGCGAGTTGAATCGTCCCCAACAACCCATAAGAGTACACGACGGCCCAAGCAACGGCTGAGACTGTAATAAAGGTTGAGGGGCAATCATACTACTTAAACTTGGGAAACTGACCACAGAGACAGGCGAACATGAGGACAAGGATGGCAGGATCGTCGCGTGCCCAAGTGTTTTTGGTTTCTAACGTGAATCGGACCAATTTCGAACACAAGAGAACGCAGTAGGACTCACGCTTATGAAAGTAGACGTTCCTATACCTGGATGAAATGTTCGAAACCGTGCTCAGATTTAACAATTCAAGAAGCCTCACACTCACACTCTCCGAGGAGCAAGGCATAGATACGTCAGCTGCCATGCAGCCAGCTCAAAGTCCTACTCGCATAGTAATCGTCGATGACCTGCCATGTACTTTTTAGAGGCCACATACCATTTGGTGAAACCGATGCAACCGTCTAAATATTACTGGAATTCGTTGCGAGATGCTTCCACGGGGGTGGCCTCCCTCTTCAGAGGCGGTTAATGGGAGAACCATATTGTCATGAGCTGGTCGATGGCGGCGAAACAGGGCCAGGATGTTGAGAGACGGTGGCCACAGCAGTGATCGTGTATGGAATATTTTAGACGGAGTTTCAACTCCCAAACCCGTCGAACTCAAACTTGGCGATGTTCTCTATTTCCCCCTTTGCAAGTATCCACCCACCACCAATGGAAGAAGAACACGAAGTTCTCGACTGGGGAAACGAAGACGACGAGCAGCAACAAGCATTTTGCAACGACTCAGCTGCAGGAGGTCTAGCAGCAAGGCAGGGTGACTTGGACGACGCGGAAGATTCTGTATCCCTTGGGGAGGAGGAAGACTACCAGGATTACTACGCCCAACCATCGCAGTCTTTCAATGCTGATATCGCTAGGAAGAATAGCATCCCAGCCGCGTCACCAAGGCCAAGGGTTTCAAGCGCCAGCCCTCACCAGCATCCAGGCCAAACTATGGATGGCTTAAACCGAGAAGTCTCACAATATTCGCCAAAACAATCTATTGGTTCGCCTCTTACAGGAGAGAAATCGACTAGCCAACGGTCGCCGCATCGCTCACACTCGTTCTCGACAACCACTAGACTTACACATGCTCTTCCCCCCAAACCAGTCGCAATCAGCGTACCCTTTCTGCATCCCTCTCACCCGTCCATCGTCGAAGCCACAGCCATGTCTACAAGGCTGCAAGGTCGCAGTGAGTCTAACAAGAGCATAGTCAATGGAAACACAGCGCCGACGGTGACCCATGCAGGTTCGGGAGGTAAAAGATCTTCCTCGGTGGGAGCAGTTGAGGCCGACTCGCTTCCTCCAAATTGGGAAGTACGGCATCCACGAAAGGGGGACGGCGTTTATTTCTATAACATTGAGACGTCGCAATCGACCTGGACTCGTCCCGTGACCTCCTCCGATACCTCCCACCTTTTCAGAGAATCTAGGGGCGACCATGAACGCCGCCGTCGCGGTAGCAATGTATCTGCGGGAGATCCATCTTTGACTCAACCAAGATCTGACCGTCCTCAATATCAAGAACATACGCGTCCCAGACGTGGTCAGCCTGCATCCCAAGTTTCTATCACAGATGCGTCACAGTCTGTGCCACCCATAGGCGGACTCTCTTACGAGGACCGACATTATCGACCGGGGGAACCAGAGAACAACAATACATCTGTCGTAGAGCGCAGTCGAGGGGATCGCATTCGAGAAGACTATCAAGAGGCTCGCTACAATTTACGTCCTGATGTTAGCTTCACCCCGCCGCATTCGCCACCCCAATTTCGTCGTCGCGAAAAATCTTTGTCGCCTTCACTACCTACTAGTGTTTCTCGGGGTCGAGACTCCCGTCCCCACCGCTCTATGCGTCGACGTGGTGACAATACTGATGCAGATTTATCTATGCAGAGAGATGGAGATCTGTCGCAAGTCACTCCGGTTCCTTCTCGACAGCACTGGAGCCAGGCATCTAATAGTCCAGTTGAACTTCATAATCACCACCAAGGGTCTCGCCGTCAGCAACGCCAGACCATCTACGAACCTTCAACGGCTTCTGAAGAGAGATCGTCTCTACTTCGAAATGGGAATGGTCGGGTCCGACATCGTGATGGTAATCATTCCCGCATCGTGGAGCCTGACGAAGGGAGTCGAACCCATGATCAGAACACATCCGCCCTTAGTACGTTATCCGCCTCCTCCTCCCATCTCCCATACCTACACCTCTCGTACCCGGACGCGACCATGGTAGCGCTGGCACTCCTGCGGGAGAGGGTGAAGTGCTTTTTACTGCGCTTCAAATAGAAAGCTTGGTTGATGTCGCGCACTGTGTGTCGTTGCTCCGTCCGTTCCCTGCTCTCATTGCTCTCCTGGCCCCTCTTCCTTCTCCTACTCGACTCAAGGACGCTCGCTCATCATGGACTTCGTCTTTTTCCCTTTCCCTCTTTCCCTTTCATTTTTCCCCCTTCTTTCCTTGAACCCATTTAGGACCTAGATCTCCTCCTCCTCAAGGCACCAGCAACCAGACCTACAGTATTCCTCGCGCGCATGAACCGCACACACCTGCAGTCGTCATACCCTCAACCTCCCCGGTGCCTCCGTCCCCGCCTCTACAATCGGTCCAACGCAAGCGCGATAGACCGACGCGTTTTGATCAACCATCAACGTCGACTCCCGCTGTGCCTCCACCAACTGCAGCAACCTTGCCGATAGCTGTGGCTCAAATCCAGGCTTCTGTCAAGCAACTCCTGGAAGATGATCCTTATGTCCCAGATGACTTTCTGGCAGGAAACAGACGTGATGTTGAGACTGTTCCAGATAAATTGATGTCTTCGGTGTCGTCACAGGTTCCCGCAGGGTCAATGGCAGTGGGAAGTGGTGCCCCTTCATATCCTCCTGCCCCCCCTCAACCTGGACCAGATGTTGACCATCATCTTGATCGTGATTATCTACCACCATCAGCCGCTCAAGGGAGGTCATCGCCCAATCCTGAGATACAGATTCCACGTACGTACCTGCATAGGCCAATTTCACCTTCCCTGTTCGTTCCTCATGATAGTCACAGGGCGCAGAAGGGTTCCGCTACCCCCTCAAGAAGATAGGTTCCGGGAAATTTCAAGTCGACCAAGATCGGCGGCAGACCGTGGCCCTCGTCAGGGTTCAAGCCACCCGCCGCCACCATATCCGCCATCCGCCCAGTACCAGACACAAGCTCCTGAACCAAGATTCCCTCAAAGCTATGCTTTTCCTGGTACCTTTTCTTCCAATCACCCTCCAGTTAGAGGAGACAACGTTTCCCGGCGCGAAATGCATCCTGATGGCGCTGGTATCAAATCTGACAAAGAGATCAGCCAAGTTGATCGGCATACTTCCACAACTCGACACCCACCGCCTCTCATTCCTGCCGAACCTATGGACATCGAAGTCGGCGAGCGCGTAGCCTCATCGAGGATCCCACCCTCATCCTCGATTCACTCGCCCATGGACGACATTGCAAAACCGGGTTCTGTGATATTCGGCGGGGAGGCACCCAGAGGCCCCAAGGCATTGTCAAGCACAAATCCGGGAATTCCAGGTCCTGAACCGACATCTATTGTGCCGATGATCCCTCATATTGGCAGTCGCGGAAGCAGAATTTCAGAGCGTGGCCGCTCGCCTCAAGCCGACGTCTTAAATCGTGGAAGTCAGGATAGCCGTGGGCTTGAGGTGTCTCGTCCGAGTGCTGCGAGGAGTGACGAACGTCATCCTCCGGACGGTGGATATCAAGTATGTCTCTCATGTTGCCATATCCCCAGTGAACTCAAGTTAGAAATAGTGGCGATGGGAGCCTCGAGTTTATCCCGGAGATTCCGCTCGAACAGCTCTTGCGCCTGCTTCCGGTACCAACTCCATACCCGTTGGGGCGAGAAGGGCAGGAGGTGGGAGCAGCAACGCTCCTCCTGGTGTTGCTTCTGCGGATGCAGGTTATTCGACCAATGCAAATCATGGACCAATGGGTAATGCGAATGTGAGACCCGCACGGGGCACTCGGGGCCGCGGGGGTGGCCCGCTCCCACAAAGGGATAGTTATTGGGTGCGTGATCTGATAGATTTGGTATCGACTCAGCTTATCCTGGGCTAGGCACCGGCACCCACACCAAATGACGAGCGAGTGGATAGTCATCGATTTGGTAGATTTGAGACAGGCGGCCCTCATCACCGTGGTCGAGATAGAAATCTTCCCGTATGTTGATTTCCTTGGGTGCTATCTATTTCTCATGTTCGTTTATTTTCTGGTGTAAAGCCCCTCGACAAGCTCTCTCTATCTGTGAATACTACAGTGATGCGAGAGTCTGGGCCACATTCAGCTGGAAATTCGGCGGTTCGTTCTCACTCATCCATCTGTTTACGCATTCTCACGAGAACTTGCAGAGCCGACATGATACTAGTTCTCTACTAGATCCCTTGAAGAATCAACCGAGAGTTTGGATACCTCGAGGGGAATCGCCTCCACGGGAATTGCTCCGTGGAAACTTGGGTAGTGGGGAAAGTGATGGTCGGAGAGCGACTTTACCACCTTTGTCAAGGGAATCTTCCTCACACGTCTCGCCATCATGGTCGCCTCCGCCACCAGAACGAGGTAGACCAACTGCACGCTACCATGATGATGTTCGAGCACACGAGCGACTGGGAAATTCACGAGATGACGCACGACTACCTCAAGACGAGCCGCTTCCAGGAAGGTTCGGAACTGGACTACAACCAGGCACAAACAACAGCCTTCAAGGTCGCTTGGGTGAAAAATACGATTCGGTGGAGCCTGAGCGACAGCGTCATGAACTTCCGCCTAATCCTACTCTCCATCGCGATCATCACAAATCTCATTCACCAGAATCTCGTAGGAAGCCAGATGTCCCTTTCTTCGAGCGTCGACCAATGCGATCAGATGCCACTCCGGGCTGGGCGGACAAAGTTCCAGCCCCCCCGATGTCTTTTGGCGAAGACGCTCATCGTCCTCATGCAATCGAGGATCAGAACTTATCCTTCCCTGGTCGTGCCTCTCGTCCTCCCAAGCCGCGGCGTTTTGGAGACTCCAGCCATCATGTAGCGGATGGTGATGTAGATGTTCCACCTCAACCTCCACAAAACCATCCTCCCCTCACCCACCAGCGTCCGGAAAATGTGAGGCGTGGAGGTTCTCTTCTGGACCGGCTGTCGTTGGATCAAGACGGAGATACCAGAGGAGATATACATTCGCCCTCATTGCGAGACAGGGTACAGGTGCCATCTAAGCGCGACAGAGAGGACATAATGATGACGGAACAATATAATGGCGAAAACTCATTCGATGGTGATGAGGGAATGATGGATACGGCTTTCAGAAGGGTAAGGAGGAGATCTCAGAAAATAAAGCGTCCAAGGAGGAGTGGGCCTTAAGTACACTGGCGGATAATATAATATATTGGTCTTGTTCGTTGTCTTGTTCAAATCGATACAGATTCTATCCTTTTTACACATCTCTGCAATCGTAAACCAATACATACTTAATGATCCAGGCATTGATTATAGAATACGCAATTTCAGTAGCCAGGGGCAGAGCTCCCAAGGCCATTATGACGGAGGTTCGACGGTTGATTTCCCCTTTCGTTGTCGACAATCTGTGGACGACCTCGAAGGTCAGCTACCTCAGGATCCTTTGTAAAGCATGACAAGGCACCTGGGAGAAACGCTGATGATCCCACTGGACATTGACAAAGTCAAAATCCTCTCTTGGCATCCACCATTCGAGGAACAGGAAGAAGAGACAATCGACGACGAGCATAATAGTATATATTGGACCTGCAAAAGGGCCTAGTTGCATCGTACTTGTCAAAGCGGAATCGTCAATTAATGGATACCGCGAATGAACCGGTATGGCTAACCGGTAAATGCGTTCCACTAAGTCTATTTGGGGACTCTTGATAACAGCGTTGTAGACCTTTTCAGTCCTAGCGGCCACATCTTCCCAGTTGTAGAAAGTCTTGATACGTTCATGCGCCTGTTGTGGGTCGTGCTTCCCAGCGCGGACGATGTGAATTGCTTCGGAAATTGCGCGGATGATGTCTGCTCGAGCAGTTGAGATCCGGAGCGAATGATGTGAAAGAATGATGCGTACCGTCTTCTTCGGGAGCAGCAAAGCTTATCATGTCCTCTGGAAGGATTTCTGGGACGCCACCGACTCGAGTGGAGACGACGTAAAGGCCGGCACAAGCGGCTTCAAGGATGGCGATCCCGAACGACTCGGTGAGCGATGTGTTCATGAATATTTCGCCTTGGTGAAGGACCTAGGAGGTAAAATCAGTGAAAGCAGACTCGGGGTCGATCTTGGTGATTTGGCTTACGGATTGAACGTCGCTGTGGCGAACTGAGCCCAAGAGCTCCATTCGGTCCTGTAGAAGGTGTTTCTCTCGCATTTGCAAGAGATCGACAAGTTTTGGGCCATCTCCGCCTGGATAGAAAGTGTCGTCATCTGCTTGATTGTGAGAGCGGCAGGATTCGTACCGACCACGAATCTAACGTCGGGGAAGGCGGCACATATCCTTGGTGCCGTTGCAACGAGAAGGTCGATGCCTTTCCGATACGCAAGACGAGAGATGACGACGATTGTGACTGATCCGGATGAGTGTTGAAACTGTTGAAGAAAAAAGGTAAATACTTATATCTGTCCCTTTCGGCAAGCGAGGTTTGAAGTCGTCGGCAACGATGGCGTTGGGGATAACGTAGACGCTGCGGCGGACTGAGAGCTTGGAAGGGTCATCCTCATGCTGTTCAAAAAGTTGGCCACGTAGGACTGTATTTTCGCGGCTGAAAGGACCAGTTATTAGTTGGATGTGCTGTAAGAATCCAAACGATCACCCACCCGGTGTGAGAAACGCAGATGACAGCGTCGACGTTCCGAAGTGTTCCAACTAGCAGTTTATTGGTGAGGATACTCGCCGCGTCGTCAAACCCGAATAGGCTGTGGTCTGTAAAGACGGTGCGTATGCCCATCAAGTGGGAGTGCAAGATCCCCTCGTGACCGATAGACGAGAGGCTCGCATGGGCGTGAATGAGGTGTATGTGTTCCCGAAGTAGGATGGTCCGGAGGTAAGGCAGGGACGTGAAGAAGTTTGGAAGGGTAGCTGAGGATGCGATGGGCAGGAATGGGAGATAATAGACCTTGAGAGATGGTAACAGCCAGCGTATACCAACGCGGTCGGGAGCGTGGCTGTGGGTTATGACGATGACCTGTCCATCCCCATGTCAGCCCAGAATGAGATGACATGTTGTCTGCGCACTTTATATCCCTTGCGTATCAGGGTGGAACTCAGCATGTATATGTGGTTTTCTACCCCGCCGACGTTGGGATGAAAGAAATCCGAGATCATTCTGAATTCCATCGTTAGTAGTGAAGGCATGGGCGACGCGAATATGCAGCACGTCTCACGCAATAGATATGGGCTCCATCACCGTAAGACGCTCGCTGAGAAGGTCACCAGCATCCTCCTCGCTTGAAGTAGTTAAAGACACGACGGGTATAAACGAGAACCAGTCACGACGTCACTCGGAAATTCACACCATCTCACTGTTAGCTCTTCGCATGTATGTCAAGTATCATTTAATACGGAATCAGTACGCTACAATAACGGAACAGCAGTCAACGTCGTTATGCCAGATTGTGAAAGCAGGTATGCAGACTCCAAATCGGGCGTTTCTGCTTCAGGATCGTATCCATAGAGAGCAAGCCGCGCGGTGAAAGGAGTGTATAACAATTTAGGACTGCATTCGGCCGGACCTGTGGGCATCTCGACCATGGCCGGACGGCATCCGGGTGAGGGGACAGAAAGGGCACGCTCGCGAAGGATAGGGTTGATACTGCAGATATTTTACTTCAGGTGGGTGATAAAACTTCGTGCAAAGAAAACGCACGCTTTAGGATTTATCACGTTCCCGAAACGCGGCCCTGACACCTCGTGAACGGTAACAAAGGTGTTTCCTGCTTCGCGCAACACCGATACGAAATCTCGGACTGGTTCGGGACTTGGACACACAAGGTCGTCGTGGCAGTGGATGATGCTGACAGGACACCGGACCTTGGAGGTCCAGAAACAAAAGTCACAATTGCATCGAAAGAAGGCCTAAAGGTTACGCTACCTTGTCAAGAGACGCGACGCAAAATGGCTTCCCCCGATGGAACCAGTCAATACCCAAGACGTGCGCTGCTTTCAACTTTTCTGGACATCCTGCCCAATTGCGAATATTTTGGACAACCGCGTTCGCCAATAATCTATCCATACATCGACAGTAAGAAAGGTGAGACGGCCAGTAATGATGCACGAGCCACGTACGGATTGACGAGTGGGTTCATGTGTTCGCTGAACATCAGCTGTTTTGAGCCCTGTACCAATTCGCTCAGCATCCCGGGGTCGACTACGGATGGATGAACAGAGCTAGAGCCATCATGTCCCAAACACTGGTCCCAATACTCATATACCTGGATACGCCCTTCCATGATCTCTTGCGGCTGTCGCAGAAAACCAACAATTATTGTCGTGGACACGACGAGAAGCAGTCAGGCCCAACTTACATCGCTGGAGGGCAAAAGTGAACACAGCGTCAACGATAGAACGAGTTCCGGGTGGGCTTGTGCGAATTCAAGAGCAATATTGCAGCCAATCGATACTGCAAAAATATGAACAGGAGGAAGATCCAGCGCTTTCTAGAGTTTGTTACATGGTACGAACGATGCCAAGTTATCGGGCGTTTGACGCACAATAAATCTGAACGCATCGTCTGCTGCAGTTGCCGGAGTATAGTTCTTTTCATCCACATAACCCGTGGTGTCACCGTATGAACGCTGGTCGATTGCCACGAGGTTGAAGTGGTCTCTGAGTTGGGGGTCCGAGAACTGGGCTATGAAAAAAAAAACGCACCACGCAAAATATCAACTATCAAATGGAAAACAACCTTTGTGCGTGGACGCACCTTCGAACATCTCTTGAGAGAGATATTCCGCATGAAAGAAAAGGATACACGGTAAAGCCGGAACGATCTTGAGGCTCGAATGACACGAGGGAGTCGCAATATTGTAATGTACATGTAGGCCAACCATGTCCGTCAGTGTTTCAAGGTTGATACGAGGCATCCCCGAGCCGTATGTCTGAGAACGACCTCATGAGCGCGATGAAGTCATGGAAGAAATCCAAACCGACCTATCTGTTTTTTTTCGTCTGCTGCGACGACGACGTACACGAAACTCCAAAAGTACACCACACGTAAACTGGGGTGATCCACCTCAAAGAATTCGTCCAGATAGGAGGGTCTCGAAAGCACTCAGGGGCTCCCCCATTGCAATTTGAAAAAGGCCGCTAAATTTAGCTGTAGTCAATGCATCCCAAGCCTCCAGCAAGCTCAATCGTGACTCGTGATGGTCCAAGCAATCAACGAGTGTCCAAGCGGTGGAAACACCGATTTCTTCCCGGCCACCAGGCGAGCACTTGTGTCCATTTGTCCGAAATCTCGTAGGATAGGATCTCCTTGCAAGAGCGTGTAGCATGAACTTTGAATTTGATCCCAGGATTGGTGTCAATTGACGGGAGAGATAACGGCTTTCCATTCCCCGCACGGAAGGGCAACTGTAGACGTTTGTCAATGTTCAACAAGTCGAATAAGTTGTAGATGGGTGTGGCCGTGGGGGTTACCAGGTATGGCAACACACAAAACACCCTTATAATAATTAGATCAACATCATTTACTCCCATCACCAGTCTCTCTTCCACCTAAAAAGTTGATCTTACAAGGATACCAAAATCAGCCGAAAAGAGGACACATTATAATCACCTGAAAAAGCCATTCCAATCTCAACTTCCGTCGAGGGATGCATAGTCAAGTGCTTGTGATTCCGACATATAATATAGGTATGTTTTTATTTATAATTTATAGAACTGTCCTGTCAATTCTAGCGGGTATGTCAGCAAGAACGAAGCGAAGTACGAAAAGCATGAGGACTTGCTGGGCGAAAAACAGAGGGGTCGATCAGACGGCGATGAATCAACAGTCTTCAAAGTCAAATTCATCTCGCTCAAAGGGATCATAACCGTAGCTGGCGAGAACATCCGTGAACGGCGTGGTCATTTTTTGGAATCGTCGTTCCGAACTAAGATGAGATGGCATCGGTGATGCACCATGCTGCGTTTTGTAGGACGTCGACCGGGCTACGTCAAGGAGAATCACATTTACGCTAAATGTGTACGAGAGGCATCAATACCCAAAGGTTGGTGACAGTGTAGATAGACTCACGCTTGTGGATTGATAACATTCCCATAGTGTGGGGCAGAAATCTCATGAAGGACAACATCAGTAAGTCCCGCGTGCCTTAGTGATGCTTCGATGTCCTGTGCGTCTTGGAGTACATATACGACGTCATCGTGACAATGAATGAGTCGGATCGGGCATTTTATCTGTAATAAATTGGCGTCATCTCAAAAAACCTCATACGACAAACATAGAAGAGAAGGATACCTTGGATAGGACTGCGACAGACAGCGGTCGTCGATTCATAAAGATGCCGACCGAGATGGTAAGATAATTTCAGTTTTTCAGGGGTCCCGGCCCGATTTTGTATTATTGCCTTCAATGAAACCTTGGACAGGCTATGAAGGGGTCATTCACTCACTCGTGCAACCATTACAAAATGATAACGTACGCGTCTGTCAGCGTATTGTGCTTGTTATTGAAGCAGAACTGCTGGCAACCCAGTAAAACGGAGTTGAGGAATGATTGATTCGCTTTAATGGTCTGACAACTACCGTCGTGATTGAATGTGTCCGCCCAGCAGTAATGGATTTCAAGTCGGCTTGTCATGATACCTTCGGGCTAGGGCCGGGGGATGCGTGAGCGATATGAATCGATAATAGGCGATGGCAGCCATACTGACCTCGGTAGCCGGCAGCGGGGAGCAAAGGGTAAGTGAGAGGACGAGATCCGGGTGCGCCGCTGCGAACTCCAAGGCAATAGAAGACCCGATTGAGAGTCCAAAGACGTGTATAGCTCCAAGACCGAGTGCTGTCTATGGAGAGTTACAATGACGACACCCA
>Ga0307516_10004935_pt1 | contig 16221 bp, 23 predicted proteins | sample 19_EM_MG_FD_203310 | JGI IMG/M metagenome (GOLD analysis project Ga0307516, IMG submission 203310) | Populus trichocarpa ectomycorrhiza microbial communities from riparian zone in the Pacific Northwest, United States - 19_EM | ecosystem: Host-associated > Plants > Roots > Unclassified | place...
GTGGGAGAGGGAAGGGTCGGCGCTGGGGGGGAGGCGGGAATGGGAGAGCGGGTGTGATATATCTATCAGAAATGGTCGCCGATGGTCGCCGATGGTCTCCCCTTCCACCGCCTTCTACCGTAAGCGGCTTATCGTGCGCACACACATTTGCGCGGTGGAGTCTGTTGTGTACATTCTGCCGTTCGGTCAATCGCCTATGCCGTCGTCGTCAACACCACACCTTGCTCCGTTTCTGTTTCTGGTACCTGCCGAGCCGCATGTGCCCTCGGCGCTACTACAGTGGGGTCGGCCCTTTCCCCTTCAAGGCTATGTCTGACTAGGGTGGCACCTCCTGTCCGCGGCGCACTCCGCCTATTCGCCCGCATCTATACGCAGGTGTGCATACATAGGTACTTACACTGCCCCAACGAAATTCGGTATGACTAACCTTTGTTGTTTGCTGGCATATACGGTCACTTCCTCTTCCTTCCCTTCTTCAAATGCCTTATCTATCTTCACTACGCTTGACAACCTGTACTTCATCCATAACTCACTAGCGACACTCGACGCCTTCACAAACGGATATCCAGCACTTGCGGCAAGCTACCATTCGCACTTGGCGTTGCCCAATCAGTCGTCACTCTGCCCTTCCTCCGGATAATCCGAGATACATCGTGTGGATAGCGTCGCGTTGCTCGAGCTCCCTGCCAACATTGCTATGGCTGCTGCCGCCGCCTCCACCGCCGCTTCCGCCTCGACAACCATCGTGGCCGAGCCGGGGCCCTCTCTATCGCAGCGAAGTGGCTTCACCGAGGAGTCCCACGACAACACCTTCGTGACGACGTGTCACAAATGTGGAGAATATGTCTCGGAGCCTGTTATTGATGTGATCAATAGACTTCGGACTGGTCGCCTGCATATCCGGTGCCGGACGCAGCAATGCAACACGATAGTCTGCCACAGCAGCTCTCTTGCTTCCAACGCGGTGTACAGTGATGTGCCAGCCGCAGATACGGTACGCTAGATCGCGCGCGGAGGGTTGGGTATACAGCGAGCTTACACGGAGGTGGTACAGCCCATGCAGCTCTCGGTTTACACTTCTTCTGTGAGTGTCGATTCGTTGAATGGGAATATCCATAGTCCTAGAAATTCTATGTCCGACTGGGGGGAACCACCGTCGAAGCCGCCTGCATTCAGCTCTGCAGACATCGAAGCGCATGATTTCGATAAGCTACACATCTCGCACCGGCGCTCCTTGTCCTGGTCATCGACGACGTCGGACAATAGACCGTTTACGGGAGCGACATCCTCGGAACCCTTCCCTTCGAGACTTTCGGGGAGGAGACACACCACGAACTTGAACCGCACCGACAGTAACATCTCGCTGACGCCATCCGACGCGACGAGGTATAGAGGAGGCCGGATTTCGCAAACGCCCCCACTGTCCGACTCGCCCAGGGGCTCGGCGGACCACAATCTGCTCAAGCTGGCGACCAAGAACAGGAGCCGCGTCAGTCTGCAGTCTAGATCGCAGTCGACTCCGGCGCGGTGGAGCATGGGCGAGGACACGACAGGTAGTGTTTCCGATGCGCTTGTCGACACAAATGCCGCGCCCATACCGGCTGCCGCAGCATTCGCTCTCGCCCAGCGGCCGAGGCCACCGCCGCAACAGCTTGGTGTGCCGCATTCCGGCAACACGCGGATGCCCGCTCCGGTGCCCGAGGAGACTCAGGGTCTCGCCACGGCGGAGATGGCTTTGCTGAGTGCGGACGACGGTGCGAGTGGTCGTGAGGTTACCAATCCTCACATCAGCCGGCGGTCCACGCCACGACAGGGAAGTCTCGGTCGGCAGGAGGTGCGCTACACGAACCAGAGGGGCATCAGGGGCTTCGGATCCTTCGTCAAGCGTAGCATCAAGAAGCTTCCCTCTAGGCTGCAGAACAGGGTTGTAGGATTGATCCGGATGCAGCGGGCACTATGGTGGGAGCGGGGGCAGCCTGATGGCAAGGGAAAAGGAAAGGAGCCCGAGGTGATTCTGCCCTCCTCCGACCACAACCAGGAGAAGAAAGCCCCAGAAACGACAGGTGCTCCGACCGATGAAGCAGCATCACCGCTATTGAATTCGGGAGCGTTTTCTCCGGCGATGACTCCGGCGCAGTCCCCGTCCTCGATGCCGACCGAGCCTGCGATGCGATCTTCGCATATCCCCGGTCCGGCGGAGGTCTTCCCCGAAGCCGCCGGGGGGCAGGAGTTGGACAGGCAGCAGGTCGATGTGAACTCTACGCAGCAAATCAGCGACGCGGTGCGCAACGCGATGAGCGAAGCGTGGGCGCAGCCGGAGTCGCCAGTGATTGTGGCGATGTGCGTCCCAACGCAGTCGTCGTCAGGTTGACGAAGCAGGGGTCGGGGGTGGATGTACTTGTGTATGTAAGATGATCTACAGAAGCACGACGATTGTACGATATAGCAGCCGAAGCGCAAAGGGTATGTATTGGAGGAGAGTGGGGGGGCTCTAGTTTTTTCTTTTTTTTTCTTTCTTTCTTTTCCGCGTGTACATATGTAGATAATTCGTTTTTTTCTCCCCGGAGGTCGTTCCGCAATTTAGTCGTATTCCATGCACTAGCGACACCAGCGGACGGACAGAGGGGACGGGGGTGCGGAGGGAACTGGGTTCTCGCAGCGTGATTACATATTGCCTCTCGCATTTTGATTGCAACTGCTGCGACGGTTCGGAGATGAATCTGGTCGGCTATCCACGAGGGAAGCCCACCAAAACCTGCCTCGACGAGATAGATTACCTCAGTGCCCCCGTCCGAACAGCAGCGGGACGATGGGGGGCAGGGCGGAGGGCAGGACGGGGGGGGGGCAGGTCGAAGGGTAGGAAGGCGCCCAATGACTGGCGACCGGAGTGCAGTGGTCCTGTCCTGTCCCACCTTACCGCTCGGCGATTTCGATTCCTCCCTGCACTCGACTTGCTGCGAGATGGTGGTGGTGGTGGGGCGGGATGGAGACTAACCGCTTCACAGCCCTTGGAGGCAGGACCAAAGGCTGTTTTTCTTGCGAACTGCTCCACTCTGCTTGTCTAGATGGTGTTTGGCGTTGTGGTGAAGACCAAGAGGATAGAGAGGGGGGATAGGAATGGTGTAGACAAGGCGTGTGATTCGTGACCGACCCTACTGCTGAGTGCCATGTACTGGGTACGGAGCTAGATACACATCTCGCTCTGCCATTCGCGTAGATAAGAGTGACTTGTGCTGAATAATCCCTCAATGTGCACTAGCTGCACTGCCTGTCTGCCTGCTGCCACGTACATAGATAGTTTAAGCCTAGTCTACCCTGCGTACATTCAGTGACTCATGACTTTGACGCACTGCGGTCGAGAGGGATCGGATTGGATTGGATCGGGCCCGTGGGGGCAGCGAATGGTTGCTGGTGCAGGTGGCGAGAGGACTGCCGTCAACTAACTAGCCTGTGTGTGTCGGACGATGGATGGTGGCTGGGCCGTCGAGCGGGCTGTGTAAGTAGAGCGCAAGGCAGAACGGGTGGCTGCTGGGCTCAAGTCAAACAGGCCCGATCTATGCTATCGTTACGGCGATTTCTGGATTATGTAATGGCAGTACTCACTTGCTTAGCGGCAAAAATACGGCGGTGCGGTGCCGCGGCCGGCACGAGCCGAGGCGGCGTGGGCGCGGGGTAGGTGACACTAGCCGAGTGATGGACACTGAACGTCACTCGCGCACCGATGCCCCCTCGTGGAGGCGTTGAGGCCCGGCTCCGCTGAACTGTTGCTATGGGAGCGAAACTGCGGCTGCAGCTCTTGTGGCTTGGAGGGCGGGCGACGGGGACGAACTGCGAGCCGAGGAGTATTGTATTGGACCGTTGGAGGAACCGGGGCAGTGAGGAAGCGTCATGTACCAAGGATCTAGGATTGCCCCGTCAAAGCGCCCCGGCCGGGCAGATATGTATCTGTAGATAGTATGCCATCTCGCCCCACCGCGCTGCGGCTCGGCGCGGCCCGCGCTGGGGTGGGCTTGTACGCAGCCAGGCATGCGAGTGGTCGGCAACACATCCACCCAGCAGGCAGCCCAACACGAACGGCGAAGCAGATAGGACGACATCCCCCGGCCCCCACGTGGAGGGCCGTCCATCCGTGCGAGTGGGCGGGGTATGTGCCTACATAAAAGGCGGGGTCGGGAAACGTAACGGAGCGGAAAACAATCCACGCATGGATCTTTTCACTGCCAGATTACATGTAGCCCGTCGATCCCCTCCTCCCTCCCGCCGTCCGTCAGTCCGGTTTCTCGCGAGCACACTCACACACGAGCCCATCCATCCTTCCGTCCGTCGCTCAATACTTCACCGCCACGACCACCGGCCTGCACTGTCGGCCTGCACCGGGCGGGTCAGCCCCGTTCGCTTTCGGGTAGGAGGGGGAAACATACCCCTCTCGTCGGGATCCTGGACGTACAGTCCGTACGCGCCCTGGATAGGGTCCATCGCGACACACCAGACGCCTCCGCTGGGGCCGACGACGGTCTGCTGGACGCCGTTCTCGTCGCAGCCGTACCAGGCACTGGCCGCGAGCGGCGTGCTGGGGCTGTTGATGAAGCCGAGCTGGCGGTACACCGTGTGGAGTGGCGCCTTCAGGTATCCCGTGAAGTCGAGCCCTCCGGGGCCGCTCTCCAGCACCAGCCGCGAAGCCGTCAGGTTCACCCGTGCCGGAGACCCCGTCGGCGCCACCCACGCGCTGTAGGCGCCCGGCGTCCCGACCGACGTGAACTGCACGTAGGCGTTGTGGTACGGCGCTCCGACGGATTGGACCTGCACCGCCAAAGTGTCAGTCGGCTTGGAAGCGGTGGACGGGGGGGGGGGGGGGACGCGCCCCCCCCCCCCCCCCCCCCCCGCGCCTGCATGTTGAACGACGACTCGAGGGTGTCGAATATTGGGAGCGGTACGACGCAGGTCCGACTCGTTCCTCCCTGCGGCAGCGCGGAGGAGAGCGTCAGGAACAGCAGCAGCGTGGTGACGATCGAGGTCTGCATGTTTGTTGTTGTTGCTGTCTGCTTGTTTGTTTGCCGGTTCGATGTGTTGGGGATGCACGGGTGTGGTTGGGGTTGGCAGAGAGAGAAAGAGAGAGAGGGAGAGAGGCGGCAGCAGCACAGATCTTATATTCCCCCCCTCGGTTCGCAGCCGCTCCCGCTTCCGTCACCCGACGAGCGCTCGTATTCGGCAAGACGAGCCGCACTCCTCCTCGCCGCCATCGGATCACGTCTGAATCCTATGCTCGTAAGCACACAGCCCTTCCTGCACTACGTCACACGGATTCAATCACGCCGCCTCTCGCCGCTCGCTTCCCGGACACAATCCCCCCCCGGTCGTTACACCTTGCGGTCTGCGAGCGGGCGGTCCTTGGCCTTCTCGACTCCCCGATGGAGCTTAGTCCGTCCTCGGCGGGGCCGACATCTTGGCTGCAGCGCACTCTAGATACGGGACGCATTCCCGGCGGGTTTGTGCCACAGAATGCACTCGGTCGCTTGGTTCGCCCGGAGATATACGAGCGGGAATATTCTTTTCCTCCGTTCGTTAAACCTCGTGTTGGCTCTCTCGTATCCGTCCCCGGAGGCGGCGTTCGCGCTAACAAGCTTATGCTATTTCTGGCACGCGAACTAGATACATGCGTCGTCACTCGCTCGGGCTGCCGGCCGGCGTCCGGTAGTTCCGGCGGCCTGTCCTGACGCCCGTCCGTACGCGGGGCCTGCGGCGCTGCTGCTTCCAGCTCGCTTTATCTTTCTGCACGTCCCCTGCGCTGGCGCAACCGCACGGGACTTGCTAACGGCTGGCGGCGAAACTGATATCTTCAACCTTTACCTCGGACATCGACGGGGGTCTCAGCTGTCGAGCTTTATCGGCCTTCGAGTCAGCGGCCTCGCCATACCTAGTTGGATGGGGCGAGAAACCTGTCAGGTGCTCTCGGCACATTAGTACCGAGACAGTGGGCAGTCCTCCGTCTCCTCCGACCGTACGACCCGGACCGCGGGGCTTCCGTCGTTTAGAGCTGGCCTGACTAACTGCCGCTCCGAGATATTGCACGTGTTCTGCTGTCCGGCACTCCCACCAAGAACGAACAACGAAGCGTCGTGGCTGTCTCACCGGATTATCCGTCATCCCTCTCCGCTGGTGGGACGGAACGGATATGGCTTGTGAGGTCGTACACAGTTGTGCTGGGTGGGGTGGTGGTGGGGTTATGATGGTTATGGCTTGGGCATGGGAACAACTAACAGGCCCGGCTCGTGTTCTCCCCGCGCCACCTCAGCGATAACGACTCCATCGCCGCCCCCTTTCGCCAGGTTTGTACACCTGAGCGCTGTCTCGATTCCTATTCCCGATTGCGGGCTTCAAGCACGTGTTCGCAATCCACAGATTCAAGACGAAAACTGAGTGCCTCGGGTGGGTCCTTGGACTTGCTCTCGGCACCGGCAGCGGCGCCGGCAGCGGGCGCTCCTCTGCGGACTTAATGTCAGTGATGGATGTATACGGAGTCGGGGGAGGGGCGTGGGAGTGGGGGAGGGACATCAATTTTATTTCGCATGTTCTGACTGCGGTGAGCGCCAACAACACCAACCCATCTCCGCCCGCGAGACTGGGGCAACAAAAAGCAAAAACTAAGACACCTTTGAGAAATCACCAGATCAGTACCGAGTAAGGGAGAGAGGCGAGAGAGAGAGAGAGGGAGGGAGAGAGATGTCGCAATTTAGAGATCTGTTAAATCGAGATAGTGGCGAGACGAGCTGATACGAGGAAACGGCTGTCGATTTCTTCTGATGCTTAATGGCCTGTTTGGTTGCCAGCTGCACAGCTGCATTTTTGAATCCACCACACAAAATTCAGATGCAGCTTGAAACCTTGGGTTTGCGGGTGGTGGGTGAGCGTTCGGTGCGCCACCCCGAGTTAACGATTTGAGAAACTGCACATCGTCGTCTGAGCCACAATAGATACAAATAAACTCGACTAACAACCACCAGTACATACCAGCATGCCCTCCCTAGTCAACCCACAATCACGCCTACGATATCCAACTCCCACACCTCCACCGTTCCTTAGCCCGGCAAGGCTCCTTGCCGTTGGTGCTCTAATCGCCCAATACCAGAGCACGCTGCATGACAAAATACCTACCACGCATCAGAGATGACTGGCCGAGCATTTTCCGGAGAGCACGAATAGCCGGCGCACTGTTGATGTCCTCCGCATTCCACGCGGAAACTTTTTTGGCGCTGCGTGGTTGGTGCCTGTGGATAGGAGTGGTCGTCCGCTGAGTCTCTGGATAAAAAGCCAGTTCTGGTTTCCGGGAAGTCTCTCGGAAACTAGCAAACCTTCATGATTACAGAAATGGGGGGGGGGGTTGCAGACGTCCAGACGCATACATCGCGGAGTTGCGGATTATTGGGCGACACTGGCTGCGGACGGGTCCACACGACTGAGAATCGTGCTCGGCGGGAGTTGCCGAAGGGTTCTTGGGCTTCAGTCGAGAGGACCGCTGCTTCGTCCTGATGCGGGAGCCCCCTTCTTGGGAGGCATTTTGATCAGAACTTCTGGTCCGTTTGTGTAGGTGGAGAGATGAGGCCAGAGCTGGAAGAGCCACTCCGATGGAAGCGGGAAGAGAAAGAAGTGAGGAAAGGAGCGGGTTTGGTGGTGGTACCATATGCTAGAGTGAGTGCGACAACATGTGCTTTGCTCCTCACCGCAGCCGACATCGCGGGCGTGCAAGTACCTTCCCTGGCCGTCCGCAACCACGTTGGGAAGGAAAGCAGGCGAATCTCGCCAGTTTCCGAGTGACAACTCATGTCAGCAAACCACACGGTGGTGGTGGTGGTGGTGGTGACTTGTAACATAACAGTAGGCAAAAGGATTTACATTCGCGCGTGATCTACGAGCCAGTCGAGGCGGAACCGGAAAGAAGGAAAAAACAGCGGTGTTTACAAGGATCGACCGCATAGAATTGGCTCGTCGTCGGCTGGTGCTGGTCACTCCGCTCCACTGCACCGCAATCCTTATTGCGAACGGACCAATTGTGCTGCCATCCGGGAGTTTGCCTATGTGTGTCTTAGGCGCGTAACGGCCTGTCGCTGCACAAACGCGACGCCGTGATGGAGGTCTATCCAGGGCATCGGAAGGAGTCAGTCCTCCATTGCTCGGGCTGCATCCCTTCGTGCGCACGTCGCCTTTGTGAATTTGCTTCTCGACAGGCTTGTCACGGGAAGCTTCGGCGAGAGAGCGTTTGCAGGGCTGAAGCACGCCGTCACTTGGAATCGAGAGTACCGTGTTGGTATTGCAGCGTCGCGAGAAGAGCAGCTAGGTGCGTAATTGAATAGATACTGCTGCTCGAGATGGTGAGTCGTTGCAACAGCATGACCACAGGGCACACCTGTGTGCCAGAAGCGTGTGCAGGGGCACCCAGGCGCCGACAGATCCACCGAGAATACTTGTCCACCTCTTGTGTCTGATTTGAATGGCTCTTGGTGCTACTGCCTGTAGCCATCGAAACCTTGTTCCAACCTGCAAATTTGAGCGATTCGCGGAGCAAAGCGTGGGCCCGGAAGAGAGAGAGAAGGTGGGATCCTAGATCACGGAGAGTATCTGTGGCAGGCGTCAAGATAGCGATCGCATCACATCGACCATTCACCATCCCTGTCTCCACCTGGTACACGAAAGGAAGACGGGGAAAGAGAGAGAGCCCGCTATTATTTTGTTTTCCGCTCCGCCAATATAACAGTTCCCGAATCTCAAATCCCCAATCCTAAATCCCAAATCCAGAAAGGAAGAAGTAGAAAGGGGAAAAAGGAAATCGATCCCCAAAACGACAGAATTATTTTTTTCTGTTTCTAAATTTTTAAACCTTCTCCTCGTCCAGACCATCCTTCCAGAAAACCATGTAGGGCGTTATGCCGTCCTCACGGTAGTTGAGGAGCGCGATCATTCCATCGGGGTTCATAGACTCGCCCGTGTAAAACTCATAATCTTTGAAGTTGGGGAGCAACTTCTTGGCGGCGGCCCCCGCGCGCTTCTCGAAGTCGGCGACCTCCTCGCTGGACTTGCCTCTCTCCTGAAGCTTGGCCTTGACGGCCTTCATGTAGCCTGGAGGGATGTCAGTGACGGGTAGACAGGAGAAGGGCGGGAGTGGGATGAAACCTACCCTTGAGGTAGGTCAGGTAGCTCTTCTTGTCGAAGCTGGTGGAGCTGAGACGGAACGAGTGCACGATGTTGTTCACGGTCTCCTGGCCATCCTCGAGCTCCTCACCAGCCTCCTCGGCGGAAGCGTTGGCGCCGATATCTGCATCCAGTCAGCCCCCGGGCAACACTGCGCCCGCGGGTAGATTACATACCGACATCAGCACCCTTCCGGATGGTGATCATGGCACAGTCCGCCTCGTAGAGGGTTCCGTCGATCTCCTTGAGATTGTACACATCCGAGATCATCTCGTCGCCAGTGAGGATGTCCTAGTCGAATCGAAGTCAGCTTTCAATTTTTCATTATCCTTCGCAGCTCGAGATTTTTTTCTCATTCTGTACCCCGCTACCCCGCATTTCGCCATGTTCCACTCCCCCGTCCAACTTTTCTCTCCCCCATCTCCTCAACGATTCCCGCACGAGAGACAAAAGATGGAGGAGCTTTTCTCACCTTGTAGATAAGCATTTCGACGGTATGTGTTTGGGAGTGGAAGCGATGGGAATCGGGATCTGTTGGGAGAGCGGGACGGTTGTTGGATGGTGAGGAGCAGAAGCGGGGGTGGGGCAGCGAAAGATGCGGAAACAACTTTTTGCCCACGAACCACACCAACTCTAATTTTCATTTGGACACGCCAAGCCTTTTTTGGGAAATTTTTCGGAGCCGCTGCACGCTGATACAACCACGTGATCGCCGCTTTTCGCCCCGCGAATCCTGGGGGGGGGGGGCGGACATGTTCGAGCAGCTCGAGGCCGACACGCGCAAGAGGAATCCGGTGGCAACGGGGGAAATTGTGCATTTTGGAGGATATGGGCGTTTTTTGCTGGGCCCACGGCGGACCGCACGAACGCGAGCGTGGTTTATGCGGCGTGCAGACGTGCATTTTTTTTTTGGTCAAAACTCTTCTGGGCTCGGATGCCGGCCGGAAGAAAGCGATCCCGAGCGCACGAAGTTGTGTGCTTGGTGCAGCGGGGGCTCTGAAAGGGGCAGCTGCGGGTCGTGCGTGCGTACTGGCGCTGTCATCGGAACGTGTGCGAGCCAGTACAAAGTGGCAGATAACGGACGGTCGTCGGGCCACATGGCGTGGTCTCTCTCTCTCTCTCTCGCTCTCTCTCTCGCGGAGTAACTTGAAGCCGGAACACGAGTTTCTCAGCTAACGGATAAAACGTACGCCCGCCATAGTCTAGATAGGCTGAATGCGAGTGCGACTAAACCAAAAAACGAGTTTCTCAGCTGGAGGGAACAGACAAAGGGAAAGGCGCGACGGTATACTTAGATACTGGATTCCCACACGCCGAGTCGGCAGGTGCTCGTGCACCGCGGCCGTCCTGGGCATCGCCACTTTCCCGCCGGGGTCTCGGGCGAGTGTGTGGCGCACGGAATCGGTGCCACGGGTCGGCGGTGCGCGTGGGCTGCAGACCAAAAGAAGCGCCGGGCAGAGCGTCCGGACACTGCTGCAACGACGACGCGTGAGTCAGCGCGTGGCGCCCACTCACGCGACGAACCATCGATCCACCGATCCAGGGACGGGTGCTGGCCGGGGAAGAGCAGTCGGTTACTAAGCACGTCGCCCGATGGAGCCTGCGGATTTTCTCCATCTGATTTCGCCCCTCCCGTTTCGCCTGTCCGTCCGATTTCCACGCTCGCGGTGGGCGGAATGTGGAGTGGCCGCTGACGTGCGCGGTCAACCGCCGCCCCCGTCGGGCATCATCCACCGCCTCCGCGGCCGTGGTCGGCCGTGTGAAGAATCTCCGAATCTCCAGCGGTCCCGCCGTGTCCGCTTTCGTCCTGCGGTCTCCCGTCCGCCGTGTCCGCTTTCGTCTTGCGGTCTCCTGCCCGTCGTGGTGTCGAGCAGAGTCCGTACGGTCCGTGTCTTGGCTCTCGTTCCCCGCGGTCGCGCGCCCTCCCTTTATCTGTTCCCGGCTGTTGCTCTCCGGGCTGTCGGGCTGTCCTTCTCCTTCCTGTTCCCGGTCCTCCCTGGTCTCGTGTGCCAGGCCATCCTCCGTGCCCGTATCTCCGAAGCAGTCAGCAGAGCAGCAGCTAGCAGCCCTTGGCCTTCTGTCCGTCCGTCCGTCCGGCAGAGAACACTCGTCCATCGTGCTCGTGCTCACCTCCGATCGTCGCTCTTTCTCGCCGCTCCGTCGCCTGCTCCTTCTTTCTCTCCGTCCTCCTCCCCGCTCTCCTCGGCGATTCTCCAGGCCACGCCGGCCAAGCTGCGCTGCCGCTCCACCCGCTACCGCGCCGCCCTCCCGCTCTCATCTCATCTCGTGTTCTGCTTACACACTCCGATTCCTTCGCTTTTCTTCCACCAAGCCTAATTGGCCTCGCGGGTCATACTAACCCTGCCCACTAATCAATTCAATTCCATCCTCGGGCAAAACAACAGGGCAGGACAGGCCAGGCCACGGCAAGACAAGACTCGGCCACAACCACAAAGAGAGACAGACCTCGTCACCACGCAATCCCCGGGCGGATCAACCCTCCACCACCCCAACGTTTCCTCCCCCGATCCCGCTTCCGTTCACTCTTTCTTCCTTCCCCCTCAGCAACGCACGCTCAGCATCCACCACCATATAATCTCCGAAGCCGATCGTTGTCGCTCGCGCCCTCCTCGCCCTCCCGTATTCTGCGTCGTGTCGCCACCTAACCAAACCCCCCCCCCCCCCCACACACACACACACACTCACACCCGCCAAAACACGCTCCCGGCCCGCCGCCCTCGACCGCCACTCAGACTCCGCTCCGACTCCTCTCCCCACACATAATGGCCGCGCCGCCGCCAACACTACTGACAAACAGCTCGTCCCCCTTCCCGCCCCCGCCGCCGACCACGTTAACACCACTGCCGCCCTTACTACCTCCAATACCCGACAGCTGGGTGCTGCTCGCTCTCCCCATCATCACGTACTGGTCGCTGTCGCTGTTCTTCCATTCCCTCGACACATACAACCTCCTGTCGCAATACCGTCTACACACACCCGAAGAGGTTCTCAAGAGAAACCACGTTACGCGCCGCGAGGTCATTCGCGATGTCGTGTTGCAGCACATAGTCCAGACAATCGTCGGTGGGATCACCGCTTTCTACGAGCCCGCGGAGATGGTGGGCGGCGAGGCGGCGGACGTGTTGGTCGTGTACACGTGGTTCCTGTCGCTCGAGCGGTGGATCACGGCGGCCCTGGCGGTCATCGGAATCAATGGCTCGGCGTTGGAGGAGAAGGCCGTGCGCGGGGTAGCGGGCGTTGGCGTTGGCCATGTGCTGAGCACGGCCATGCGATGGATCGGGCTGGGCGGCAGCGTGGTGGACTGGAGGCTGTCCGTCGCTGAGTTCGTCTACTGGTACATCTTGCCGGCCGCCAGGATCTGGTTCGCGATCTTTGTTCTCGACACCTGGCAATACTTTCTGCACCGACTCATGCACGAGTCCAAATGGCTCTACAGTGAGTCTTTTTTCCCTCCTTGGGCCCCTTTGTCGCCGTCGTCTTCCTCGTCGAGGTGTTCCTGCTGATCCGAACCCTAGAAACATTCCACTCTCGCCATCACCGTCTCTACGTTCCTTTCGCGTTCGGCGCGCTCTACAACCACTGGTTCGAGGGCCTGCTCATGGACACCATCGGCGCTGGGCTTGGCTACAAACTTTCGGGAATGGGCATCCGCGGCGGAATGATCTTCTTTTCCTTCTCGACAATGAAGACTGTGGACGACCACTGCGGATACGCGTTGCCGTGGGACCCGCTGCAGAAGATCTTCTGGAACAATGCCGGTTACCACGATGTGCACCACCAGAGCTGGGGAATCAAGGTACGTGGGCCCGAGGGAGGAGAGGAAACATGGGACAAACTGACACCTCCGGCAGACCAACTACTCGCAGCCGTTCCTGATCTGCTGGGACCGCTGGCTCGGTACGCAGTGGACGGGTGGCGACGCGTCGGCACGCTACGCCGCCTCCCGCGAACGCGCCGCCGCCGCCGTGGAAAAGGACCGTCTCGCCGCACTCCTTCCGCCGCAGAAGGAAGACATCACGAATTTGCACGCGAACGGACACGCCACCAACGGCGTCGCCGCTCTGAAGGCGAAAGCGCAGGAGGGCCAGGAACAAGTGGGGGAGACGGTGGTGCGGGAGGAAGCGGAGGAGGAGCGACGGGCCGAGGCCGAAGTGGAGGGGCTCCGGAGGAGTTCGCGGAGGAGGAAAACCAGGATTGCCGCGTAGTGTCGACGGCGGTGGGCTTACAGGGTGCGCGGGGGCCATAATGGGTGTTTTCTATGGTGTTCTTTCTCTCCTTCCTTTTCTTCCCGATGCACGCGTAAAGAGAGTACCCCCTAGTTTCCTGTTTCTTCTTCTCTCTTTTTTTCTTTTTCTTTTTTCATCTTCTGCTTCCCATCGATCGGGTGTTTGTATCAGAGTGTGTGTGTACTGTGTGGGTTGGGTTGGTGTTGTGATGGAGAAGGCATGTGGTGGGGGGGGGGGGGGGACGGATTAGCTCGAACTTGGTATGAAGGATTTCTTTTTTTCCCTCTTCTTCTTTCTCTCCGTTCAACTATTCTTTTCCTCTTTTTTTTTCTTTCTTTTTTTGCGTTCTCGCCGCTCCTGTGGAGCGTGTATATCTATCGTCCTCTCTGCGTCTCCGTCGCCCGTTGTTTACCTGTTTTCTTGATATTGCGAGGGTTTTTGTCTTGGCTTTGAGGGATATCGGGGGGATCGGGGGATCGGGGATCGGGGGTCGGGGGAGAGAGCGAGTGTGTGGGGGGTAACAACTGTCAGAATGAACCTGGTCTACTATGTATACTGTATTCCACACCCATCCTCCTCCATCCGTTCATTGCACTCTCGGAGATCATGGCGTGGGGCGTGGACGAGGGAGGCAGGGAATACATATCGAGGATGCGTTGCAGTGCAGCTCTGGACACTACCCCACGTATATCCATCATACCCAGGCGTGAGCGAGCACGCGCGTGCAGAGCCGGCAGACGCGGACGTCGCGCCTCGTCACCTGCCAGCGCCTGGCTTGCGCGGTTCTGGGCTGCCGTCTCCCGCTTGCCGCTGCCGCAGCTCGTTGGGCTGGGCTGGACGTGCGTGTCACGAATTTTTTCCACTCGGATTCTGCGGAGACGGATGCGCCCGCGCGTTCGCATCGCCGGCCCCCCCCCCCCCACGCGCGCGCGGGGTGGGCCGCAGTTTGTCACTCGCGATGGCTGCATCCGGTAAGCGCTTGCGAGCTGCGCGACGTCACTCGGTTGGGCACGTGGCACCCGGCCACCCCACCTCCCTTGGCGTCGAGAGGCGGGGGAGCTGGTGGGTGCCGCCGGTTCGGTCGGGTCGCTGTGGAAGGAAAGCTGATGCTGCGCCGATCGCGCGCAGTATCGCTGGATTTGTTTTGTCATTGTTCGCGCGATAAAACGGCATTGTCGGAGCGCCATGTGGGGGGGTTGATATCTGATGACGGCGAGTGATGGGGTGTGCAGCGCGATGTCTGCGGCGCAGTACATACATATGCAACCGCCGGATACATATCGGATATCAGCGCACGACACCCCTCCCAGCCCGTCCGGGTTATGTCGGGTGGCCATCTCCGGAACGGCGGGGCGTCCTCTTGCCCCGCCGCGCCGTTACGAGCGACCAACGGGGAAGCCCCCTCTCCCTCCTCGCGGAAGAGCAAACATTCGTTCCCCCCCCCCCCCCCCCCCCCGGGGGGGGGGGACGAGAGAAGTGCTGTTTCAAGCATCCGCAGTGGCCGCGGGACATGCGGTGCATGCAGAGCGTACGTCCTCGCGGCTAGCGTGGCAGGATCTGGGCTCCGCCGCTCTGCTGACCGCCGGTCGGTGGCTGCACACTCCACTCTACCTCGCACAGCGACCGGGGAGGGGAGGGGGAGGGGGAGGGGGCAGGGGACGGGTGGACGAGGACATTCCGCACAGCGCTCTGCACGCTCTGCATGCGCACCCCTCCGCGGCTCCGTGGGCTGCACGTGCGGAAGCCCGAGCGCTTTCCCGCATGCAGGAGGAGGCGGCTGGCCCGAGCTCTCACTCGGACGGCTGGGCCCAGACCGGGCCTCCCTGTCGATTTCCGCAGCGTGGAGAGCGAGAGAGGGTGCATCTCTGGAGGCTGAATAGATACATCGTCTGTCCACACGCCGCTCGGGAAGGTCCCTGGCTGGAGCGCATACGCAAGGAGGCCGCAGACGGCCCCCCGTACCGATCGGCACGCCAGGAGCGAGGGCCGGATAAGTGACTGCGTGTGTGCAGGAGGAGCATGTTTTTGTCCTGACGATTCTTCGCCTTCTCTTTTGGCCTCGATACACGAAAGAAACAACACTCTGGGTATCCATCAGCCATACTGCATCCAGCGCGCATCTGCACGTCCACTGCTGCCCGGCATTAGCCGCGACAGCGCACGCTCCGTCCGCCGGGCGTCGAGGCTGGCCGTGGGAAAATGCGGATTGGTGGGCGCGCCACGTGCCACCGGTGACTAAGCGCCGCAGTATCGTGCGCTGCGATTCGGTGTGATGGGATGTGACGCCGCTGAGAGGAGCGCACGGGCGGCGAGTCTTCCACTACTGTGCTGTCCTGCTGTCCTGCGCTCTCCGCGGCTCCGTGCATGTGGCGGGGGGGACCGCAGAGCGCGGATCGAGGGGTGCGCCGGGCCCATCATGGCAGCGCATACAGCTTTCCGTCTGCCCTGTCTGCATTCCGCGTGCGGATTTCCGGGAGGGGCGAGCGCGGAATGCTGGGCTGCTCGCCGATCGCGAGATGGGCGCTCGGCCGGGGAGACAAGACCGTTCGTCGGAGCCGGCGGCGAGTGGAAGCCGCTGCGGTCGCCGCAGTCCGAGCCGCGTGTGTGGTGCGCTCCGAGGGGGCGGGGAGGCCGCCGCTGCGCCGTGACGCGAGGTGGAACACGGAAGCGAAAGCGCTCTCGCGTTTACCGCTCGACGATACATATATGTGCCCGATCCGCCGCGGAATGTGGGCCGTGTCTGGGGGGGGGGGGGGGGGGGGGTTGGAATGTTTAAGCAACCGAGCCGTTT
>Ga0307516_10004936_pt1 | contig 16220 bp, 14 predicted proteins | sample 19_EM_MG_FD_203310 | JGI IMG/M metagenome (GOLD analysis project Ga0307516, IMG submission 203310) | Populus trichocarpa ectomycorrhiza microbial communities from riparian zone in the Pacific Northwest, United States - 19_EM | ecosystem: Host-associated > Plants > Roots > Unclassified | place...
AAGCTTTGGGTGTAATCAGCCCGGCACGGGCCTGTAACCGGGCGTGGTCAGCATGGCGAGGGTGACATCCCGTTCGCTGTTGCCCTAAGCCCGAAGGGACGATCATCGTGCACACCACACCTCGCTTTCTGCAGGGCGTCTACAGCTTCGAAGGCAAAGGGCTCGACCAGCCGTTTCTGCTCGACGGCGCGCTGGCGTACGTGGTGCCGGACGGTACGTTCACGCAACTGGTGTACGTCCGCGCGGGAAACAGCACCGACGAGCTGGTCTGCCTGGTGCTGATGCGTGACGGGGCGCCCATGCGCTATTTCCCGATCGGCGCGAGGGCTGATGTCCACGTACCGCTCAGGGTGGTGGAGGATCTCGACCCCGGTACCACGATCGAGGTGCACCTCGCCGGGCCCGCCGGGGTCGCCGGCATCGTGATCATCGATGTGGGCATGGTCGAGGTCTGATGACGCGCCCCGAGCACCGTCAGCGTCTCGTCGTCATCGGCAACGGAATGGCCGGTGCCCGGACCGTCGAGGAGATCCTCGAACGCGGTGGCGCGGAGCTGTTCGCCATCACCATGTTCGGTGACGAGCCGTACGGCAACTACAACCGGATCATGTTGTCCAACGTCCTGGCCGGCATCGAGGACGAGGCCGGCATCTTCCTCAACGACATGTCCTGGTACACCGACAACGGCATCGCCCTGCGTGCCGGTACCGCGGTCACCCGCATCGACCGCTATGCCCGGCGGGTCTACGCCGACGACGGCACAGAGACGCCCTACGACAAGCTCGTCATCGCCACCGGCAGCCGCGCGTTCGTTCCGCCCATCCCGGGCATCCACCGGCCGGGGCGCGGCTACCACCAGGGCGTCTTCGCGTTCCGGACCCTCGACGACACCCGCAACATGATCCGTTACGCGCGCGAGCACGAACGCGCCGTTGTCATCGGCGGTGGCCTGCTCGGCCTCGAGGCGGCGCGGGGCCTGCAGAAGCACCTCACGCACGTGACGCTTCTGCACGCCGCCGGGCATCTGATGAACGCCCAGCTCGACGCCCAGGCCGGCACGATCCTGCAGCGCAGCGTCGAGAAACTCGGCATCGAGGTCATCACCGGCGCGCGGACCACCGAGATCCTCGGCAAGAATGCCGTGACCGGCGTCAAGCTCAAGGACGGCCGCAGTATCGCGTGTGACATCGTCATCGTCGCCGCCGGCATCCGCGCCAACACCGACCTCGCGGCGACCAGCGGACTGGTCGTCGAACGCGGCATCGTCGTCGACGACCAGATGCGCGCCCAGGACGAGCCGGACATCTACGCCGTCGGCGAGTGCGTCCAGCATCGCGGCCAGACGTACGGTCTGGTGGCACCCTTGTGGGATCAAGCTCGGGTCCTCGCCGACCAGATCACCGGAACCGACCCGAGGGCGGCCTACCACGGCTCCCGGATCGCCACCAAACTGAAAGTGGCCGGTGTCGACGTGGCCGCGATGGGTGTCAAGGAAGCGGAACGCGACGACGACGAGACCATCGTCTTCGCCGAACCCCGCAAGGGCGTCTACAAGAACATCATCATCCGCGACGACCGGCTGATCGGGGCGACGCTCGTCGGTGACATCAAGAAGGTCGCCTTCCTGACGCAGGCCTTCGACCGCGGGCTGGCACTACCGCAGGAACGCGTTGAGCTCATGTTCGACCTGGGTGCCCCGCCTGCCGCGGTCAGCGCCGCCGAACTCGGCGACGACGTGCAGATCTGCAACTGCAACGGCGTGACCAAACACGCTTTGGTCGAGGCCGTGAACGGGGGCGCGAAAACCGTGACCGGCGTGATGGACGCCACCCGCGCGGGCAAGGGCTGCGGCTCCTGCAAAGGCCTCGTCGCCCAGATCGTGGACTGGGCGGCCGGCGGGGCGGTCGAGGAGGACCCCGCGGCGAACTGGTATGTCCCGGGCGTCCCGATGCCCAAGAGCGAACTCATGGCGGCCATCCGCGAGCGCCAGCTGAAATCGGTGTCATCAGTTTTCGCGACGTTGGTCCCGGACGCCGCGGAGGACGCCAAGAGCAAGATGGGCCTGGCCTCGCTGCTGAAAATGATGTGGGGCGCGGACTACATCGACGAGCGCGACGCCCGGTTCATCAACGACCGCGTGCACGCCAACATCCAGCGCGACGGCACCTTCTCGGTGGTGCCGCAGATCAAGGGCGGTGTCACCACCCCGGCAGAGCTCAAGCGCATCGCCGAGGTGGCGCAGAAGTACGCCGTTCCCATGGTGAAGTTGACCGGTGGTCAGCGCATCGACCTGCTGGGCGTGCGCAAGGAAGACCTGCCACAGATGTGGGCCGACCTTCAGATGCCGTCGGGATACGCCTACGGCAAGAGCTTCCGCACCGTCAAGACGTGCGTCGGCTCCGACTTCTGCCGCTTCGGCGTGGGCGACTCGACCGCGCTCGGCATCGCCATCGAGGAGCGGTACCAAGGCATCGAAGGCCCCGGCAAGATGAAATTGGCCGTCACCGGCTGCCCGCGCAACTGCGCCGAGGCCTACGTCAAAGACCTCGGTGTCGTCGCCATCGACGGCGGACGGTGGGAGATCTACATCGGCGGGGCCGCCGGCGCGCACGTGCGCAAGGGTGATCTGCTCGCCACCGTCGGCTCGACCGACGAGGTGATCACCCTGACCGGGCGATTCCTGCAGTACTACCGGGAGAACGCGAACTGGCTGGAACGCACGTACGCGTTCGTGCCGCGGATCGGCGTCGAGAAGATCCGGGCGATCGTCGTCGACGACGCCGACGGCGACGCCGACCGGCTCGACGCGGCCATGGCGGCGTCCGTCGACGCCTACCGCGATCCCTGGCTGGAGCGGCAGGAACCGGTCACCCCCGGCCAGTTCCGCACATCGTTGCCGCTGGTCGTGCTCCCACAGGTGCCGGCACGCGAGCCATGAGCGACTGCACCATCTGAGGAGCCGTGTCACCATTCCGCGAACGAGCCGTCGGGGTGGCGCCAGATCTGGTTGCGCCAGCGATGGCCGGTGCGTGCGGCTTCGCGGATGGCGGCCTCGTCGACCTCGATGCCAAGGCCGGGGCCGGTAGGACGGTCGATGTACCCGTTGGCAAACCGGTACACGGTCGGATCGACGAGGTAGTCGAGCAGGTCGTTGCCGACGTTGTAGTGGATGCCCAGGCTTTGCTCCTGGATGAGGAAGTTCGGGATGGCGAAGTCGACCTGCAGGCTGGCGGCCAGCGCGATGGGGCCGAGCGGGCAGTGCGGGGCGAGGGCGACGTCGTACGCCTCGGCCATCGCGGCGATGCGGCGTACCTCGGAGATGCCGCCGGCGTGCGACAGGTCGGGTTGGGCGACCGAGATGCCCGAGCTCAGCACGTCGCGGAAGTCCCAGCGGTTGTAGAGGCGTTCGCCTGTGGCGATGGGGATGGCGGTGCTGTCGGCGATGCGTGCGAGGTCGCGGGAGAATTCCGGCAGGACGGGTTCCTCGACGAACAGCGGCAGCATCGGTTCGAGCAGTGGCAGCACGCGCCGGGCCATGGCGGTGGAGAAGCGGCCGTGGAAGTCCACGGCGATGTCCATGCTGGGGCCGACGGCTTCGCGTAGCGCGGCGAGGCGGTCGACAATGTCGCGAACGGCCGCGGCGGTCTCGATGTGGGTCAGCTGACGGGACGGGTTGTATTTCACGGCGTCGAATCCGCTCTCCGCGGCACGCAGCGCATCCTCCGCGAGCTCCGCGGGGTCGTCGCCGGCGATCCATCGGTACACCCGGACCTTGTGCCGGACCGGGCCGCCGAGCAGTTCGTGCACGGGCACGCCGAGTGCCTTACCTTTGATGTCCCACAACGCCTGGTCGATGCCGGCGAGCGCGCTGGAGAGCACCGGGCCGCCGCGATAGAAGCCGCCCTTCGCGAGCACCTGCCAGTGCTCCTCGATCGGGGACGGGTCGGCGCCGAGCAGGTGGTCGGCGAGCTCGCCGATGGTGGCGGCGACGGTTTCGGCGCGTCCCTCGACGATCGGCTCGCCCCACCCGACGATGCCCTCGTCGGTCTCGATGCGCAGGAACAGCCAGCGCGGCGGGACCAAGAAGGTCTCTACCTTGACGATCTTCACTTAACCCTCTTCTTCCCATGGCCGGCGCCGACGCCCGAGGACGCTGTTAACGGTGGTGAATGCTCCAGCCGCCGTCGACGAGCAACGCGGTTCCGGTGATGAAACTGGCTTCGTCCGAGGCGAGGAACGCGACGGCGGCGGCGACCTCGTCCGGGCGCCCCATCCTTTTCAGAGTTGTGCCTTCCGACGCAGCGCGGAGCGTCTCCTCGGTCGGGTCGCCCCACTGACGGGTCAGGACGGGTCCGGGCATGACGGCGTTGACGCGTAGCGTGGGGCCGTATTCGGCGGCGAGTTGCCGCACGAGCGCGTTGAGGCCGCCTTTGGCCGCGGCGTACGCCGGAAAGCCCGGCATGCTGGCCACCGCGTGGACCGACGAGACGGCCACGATGGTGCCGTGCGCCTCGAGCAGCGGCTTCGCCAGCGCCCGCAGGCCGAGATAGGTCGCCTTGAGGCAGACGTCGATGGTGCGGTCCCAGGCTTCTTCGGCCAGCTCGTGGGCCGGGCCGGTCTGCATCGCGTACGCGTTGCTGACCAGGACGTCGACCCGGCCGTATTCCTCCAGCACAGTGCCGGCCAGGTTGTGCCAGTCGTCGGCGCGGGCGACGTCGCATCTGACATAGCGGGCGCGACCCGTGCCGGCCTCGCGTACGCGATCGGCCTCCTGCTCGGCGCCCGCGGCGTCGACATCCGCGATGATCACGGACGCGCCCTCGGCCGACAGCCGCCGTACGCAGGCAGCGCCGATGCCGTTGGCACCCCCGGTGACCACCGCCACCTTTCCCTGGAAGCGGGTCATTGCGTCACCCCCTCGCCCCCGCCAACCGGTCGAGGGCTCTGGCCAGGTACGGAGTCTCGCTCAGCACCAGCGCGGCCCCGCCGACGGCGCCCGCCCGACCGCCGAGGTCGAGCGCGGCCGGGACCACCTCGACGTCACGCACGAGCGAGAGCGCGTAGCGCTGGATGGAGTCGCGCATGGGAGCCAGCAATGCGTCGCCGGCGCGGGACAACTCGCCGCCGACCACGATACGTTCCGGGTTGAGCAAGTTGCACAGGTTCGCGAGAAGCCGCCCGACGACGTTGCCGACGTCGGCGAACACCCCTTGGCAGGCGCGGTCGCCCGCGGCGGTCGCGGCGAGCACCCCGTCGATGGTGATGTCGTCGCCCAACGCGGGGCGCAGCGCGGCGAGCACGGCGGGGATGCCGGCGTAGCCGACCAGACAGCCCCGGTTGCCGCAGGGGCATGCGGGACCGTCGATGTTGACCGAGACGTGGCCGAGTTCGCCGGCGGCGCCGATCGCTCCGCGGTACAGCCGGCCGTCGAGGATGAGGCCGGATCCGATGCCGCTGGACAGGCCGAAGTAGAGCAGGTTCTCCACGCCTTTGCCCGCGCCCCAGCGTGCCTCGGCGACGGCCTCGAGACGCGTGTTGTTCTCGATGAAGACGGGCAACCCGAGCCGGCTGTTGAACTCCTCGGCGGCGTGCACATGCGAGAACGGTTGCCCGGGCAGGGAGACACCGACGACGCCGGTGGCCTGGTCGATGGGCCCCGGGACGCCGATGCCCGCCCCGATGACGCGGTTTCGTTCCAGGCCGTGCTTGTCGAGCAGGCTGTCCAGCAGCGATATGCCGATGTCGATGCGGTCGCTCGGGCCCAGCGCCGGGTCGACCGCCACCTCGCCGCTGGCGATCTCGCGGCGCGCCAGGTCGCTGATGTGCGCCCACACCGCGGTGAGCGTGAAGTCCAGGCCGGCTACCACGGCTGCCGTCGGGTTGACGGCGAGCATCTCGCGAGCGCGCCCGTCGCGGTCCGTGATCTCGGAGCCCTCGTCGGACTCCACCACCAGGCCGCGGGCCATGAGGTCCGTGATGATCGTCGAGACCGTGGTGCGTGAGAGGTCGGCACGCCGGGCCAGACCGGCGCGATGTATCGGCCCGTGTGTCAGCAGCAGTCCGAGTAGTCGCTCCTGGTTGTTGCGGCGTAGCGACTTCAGCGAGCCACCCGGGTCACGATCCATGGTCCGGAGGATGTCAGCCGCATGCAAAGTGCGTCAAGAGTATTGACACAGTTAACGAGCCGGGAACAAACTCTGTCCACTCCTCCTCCAGAACTGCTGCCCGGGAAGGGTGTCCCCCATGAATTCCAGTTCCTCTGTCGCGCTGACACGGCGTCGTTTCCTCACCGCCTCGGCCGGTGTCGCCGCCACCGCCGCCGGCGGCGGCCTGCTGTCGGCTTGTGCGAGCTCCGTGTCCACCAAGAGCACCGGCGCCTCGGGCCAGGCCACGATCACGGTGATGACGGCCGCCAACGAGTTCGACGCCAAAGCCATCGCCGCCGCCGAGGCGGCCATCGGCGCGAAGGTCAAAACAGTGGTCTTCGACATCACGAAGTTGACCGCCATGCTGGCCAGCGCCCAGCCCCCCGACGTCGTGCGGGGCCTCGGCGCTCTGGACACGCCCTACATCGCGGCGCGCGGCATCGTGCAGGACCTCGACCCGTACTTCGCCAAGAGCCAGGTCCTCAAGGTCGACGACCTCGACCCCGTCAACGACACCTGGCGCTTCGACGGCCAGAAGCAGGGCAGTGGTCCCCGGTACGGCATGGCCAAGGACTACTCCCAGGACGACACATTCTGGTACAACACCGCACACTTCGATCAAGCCAAGATCGATTACCCCAGCGAGACCAAGCCACTGACGTACGACGAGTGGCTGGACCTGGGCAAGCAGCTCACCAAGAACAAGGGCAGCCAGGTCACCAGGTACGGCCTCAACGCGACCGGGCTCGGCGTCTTCGTGTCCTTCATGGGCATGATCGCCTCGGCCGGCGGACAGCTTTTCACCGCCGATCTGTCCGCAGTGGACTTTTCCAGCCCCGAGGCGCAGTCCGCATTGCAGTGGTACATCGACTACGCCAAGGCGAACGTCGGACCCAGCATCACCAACCCGAACCCCGACGGCTGGGACTGGCCGCCGTACCAGGCCGGCCGGATGGCGATGGCCAAGGACGGGTACTGGTTCGGCGGGGCCATCAGCGGAGACGCGAAGATCGCCGCGACCTCCCGGTTCGCCCCCGCGCCCCAGTTCGGCAGCACCCGGGTCAGCCCGTGCCACGGCGCGACCGGCTACTGGATTCCCAAGGCGAGCAAGAACAAGGACGCGGCCTGGAAGTTCTTCGAGTGGTACTTCGGCGGCCAGCCGGCCCAGGATCGCGCCACCAGCGGCTGGGGCATCCCGAGCCTGAAGTCGCTGCGCACGAAGCTGCCGCAGGACAAGCCGTACCAGAAGCAGGCCTTCAAGGTGCAGCAGGCCGAGTTGCCGTACTTCTCCGTGCTGACCTTCAGCCCGTACGCGCGGGTTGAGGCGCTCGACGCCGTGCTCAACCAGCACCTGCCTAAGGCCGTCAAGGGCGGCCTGTCGCTCGGCGCCCTCGCCGACGCCCTCAACACCGACATGAACAAGCAGCTCAGCGCGGGCAAGGAGCTCGTGAAGTGACAGCGGGCACGCTGGCCACCACGGCGGTGCGATCCAGCCGGGCCTGCCCGGCTGGATCGCACCAGGCAAGAAAACGACGCGGCGTACGGCGCGCGGGCACGTTCTACCTGTTCATCGCGCCGTGGCTGGCCGGTGTCGTCGCCCTGACGCTGTTCCCGTTGGGCTATGCGCTGTGGCTGAGCATGACGAACTCCGACGGCCTGTCGCCGAACTCGCGATTCATCGGCCTGCGCAACTACCAGGAGATCTTCAGCGACGACCAGACGCTGCAGACCCTGGCCCGTACCGGGCTGTTCACGGCGGTGACCGTGCCGGCGACCATCGTCGGGGGGCTGGTGCTGGCGCTGCTGGTCAACCGCCCGGTCCCGGGACGTGCCTTGTTCCGGACCCTGCTCTACCTGCCGGCCGTGGTGCCGCCGGTCGCCGCATCGCTCACCTTCAAGCTCATCTTCGACCGGGACGCCGGTGCCGCCAACGCCTTGCTGGAGACGATCGGCGTCAAGCCGATCGCGTGGTTGACCGACCCGTACGCCCGGTACGTGCTGGTCATGCTCGTGCTCTGGGGATGCGGCAACTGCATGATCATCTCGCTGGCCGGCCTGCAGGATGTGCCTCGCGAACTGCACGAAGCTGTACGCGTCGACGGCGCGAACTCCTGGCAGGCGTTCCGCCACATCACGATTCCGATGATCTCCCCGGTGTTGTTCTTCCAGGTCGTCACCGGAGTCATCGCCGCGCTGCAGATGTTCGTCCCGCCGGTGCTGCTCGCGCCCACCGTCGGCGCCACCGGGGACGTCAAATCCATCCCCCAGGGCAACTATCTGTACATGGTTCACGTGTACGCGCAGTACTTCAACAGCGGCCGGTTCGGCTACGCCTCGGCGCTGCTGTGGGTGCTGTTCCTCATCATCCTCGCGGTCACCGGTCTGATCTTCAAGGCGGGTGCCCGGACCGTCTTCTACGGCACCGATCCGAAGGAGGGCAAGCGGTGAACGCCCGGCGGACCGCCATCTTCATCCTGCTCGTCGCGCTGGTCGGCCTCTTCCTCAGCCCCTTCGGCTGGCTGGTGATCACCGCTCTGAAGTCACCGGAGGAGCTCGCCGCCGTACCGGTGCACTGGCTTCCGAAAAATGTTCGACCGGGCAACTTCACGGAAGCGCTGACCAGCATCCCGTTCCTTGGCTACGCCCGGAACTCGCTCATGATCTCGGGGATCTACTCCGTGCTCGTCACGCTCAGCTCCGCCTGGGTCGGGTTCGGTTTCGCCCGGCTCACCGCGCCCGGAAAGCGTGTGCTGTTCACCGTCCTGCTCGGCACGATGATGATGCCGCAGATCATCACGCTGATCCCCACCTACCTGATCTTCGCCAAGGCCGGCATGGTGGACACGTACTGGCCCTGGGTGCTGTGGGGTGTGTCCGGCGCCGCGTACCTCATCTTCTTGTTCCGGCAGTTCTTCGCCAACCTGCCACAAGAGCTTGAGGAGGCGGCGGTCATCGACGGATGCGGCTACCCGCGGATCTTCTGGCGGATCTTCATCCCGCAGTCATGGCCGGTACTCGCCGCCAGCCTCGTGCTGTCGTTCACCTGGAGCTGGGGCGACTTCGTCGGGCCGGCGCTGCTGCTCAGCACCGACCGCACCACCCTCGCCGTGGCCATCTCCACCCTGTACACCAACCCCCAGGGTCTGCCCATCAACAACCTTATGGCGGCCGGCTCGATTCTCTACATCCTGCCCGTCCTGGTGCTGTTCCTGTTCGCACAGCGCGGCTTCGTCGCCGGATTCTCCACCTCGGGACTGAAATGACCGATCTGCGGCCGCCCGCCTCTATCCGCTGCCCCACACCCTGAAGTTGCGCCACGTCGACGGACGTGCCGGATCGCATCGTGAAAATCTCGCCGTCCGGTGCAACCTCTGATCCGGGTGCCGACGTTCTACCTCCGTCACTAGGGAGGCAGCCGAGTTGAAGGCCGAAGACGAGCAGGCGTTCCGGGAGTTCGTGACGTCACAGATGGCGTCGCTGCGCAAGCTGGCGTACATGACCTGCGGGGACTGGCACACGGCAGAGGACGCCGTGGCCAACGCGCTGGTCAAGCTCTATCCACGCTGGCGCAAGCTGGACCGGCCCGACCTGTACGCCAAGACCATGGTGTACCGGGCCGCGATCGACGAGACCCGCCGTCCGTGGCGGCGCGAGCGGGCAGCCGGTGAGGCCATGCCGGATGTCCCGCAGCGGGATCCGGCCGGCGTGACCGACGAGCGGCTGCACATCCGGGCCGCCCTCGAGGCGGTGCCGCCCCGCCAGCGGGCCGCCGTGATCCTGCGGCACTACCTGGGCCTGAGCGTCGAGGACACGGCCGGGGTGCTCGGCTGCAACGTGGGGACCGCGAAAAGCCAGACCTCGCGGGGGCTCGCCAAGCTCCGCGAGTTGCTGGCCGCGGAACGAATCAATCTCACCGGGGGACCGATAGAGGAGTGGACCAATGCAGTTGCATGAAATCGTGGACGCGGTGACGGCCGACGAGCCGCCGCTGACCCACACGGCCGACGACATCGTCGCGGCGGGGCGGCGGGCGCAGCGCCGCCGCCGGGCCGGGTTCGCGTCGGCCGGCGCGGCAGGCCTGGTCGCCGTCGCTGTGGGCGGCGTGTTCGCGCTGCCGTCGGTGGGTGGCCGGCAGCCCGCGACGACCGAGCCGGGCGGCGCCGGCACGGCGTCGAAGGCCGCCGAGGCCCAGTGGGGCGCGGCGGAGCCGTTCACCTTCACCTTCCAGGGGTTCGACGCGGGCAAGTTCCACGTGCAGAACCCGATCGTGGTGTCGACCGCGTACCAGATCGCCTCGGTCTACGAGGACGGCCGGACCACGAACGACAAGCCGGTCTCGCCGGACGAGGCGACCGGGCAGGGCAAGGACAAGAAGGCGGGCGGCGGGGACCCGACGATCTTCGCCTACCTGACCGTCTACCGGCCGGGCGCGTTCAACCCCGCCGGGGTCAAGGGCGGCAAGTCGCTGACCGTGGCCGGGCACAAGGCGGTGGAGGCGACCCTGCCGGCCGGCCTCGACCCGAAGAACGCGATCGTCCCGGGCAACAAGGAGCTCGCCTGGGAGTACACCGACAACGCCTGGGCGGTCGTGACTTCGATCTCCGACGCCGATGACCCGTCCTTCGAGGACCTGACCGCGCTGGTCACGGGCCTGAAGCCGAGCACGCCCCAGCCGGCCAAGCTGCCGTTCACGGTGGGTTACCTGCCTAGCGGATACCAGCCGGTCCAGACCGGCACGCACGCCATGCCCGGCCTGGACGGCATCGCCAGCGCCCGCGAGGGTGACTTCGGCGGCGCGACCTTCGCCCGCCCGGCGCCGGCCACGACCGGCCTGACCGCGCCGTTCGACTCGGGTGGCAGCATGATCAAGGGCAGTTTCAACATCTTTGTCTCCCCTAGCGGGAACTCGAACCAGAAGGCACAGGCCGGCAAGACCAAGTGCTACGCCAACGGCTTCTGCAACGTGTGGAGCGCCGACGGCAAGGTGCAGGTTCAGGTCAGCGACGAGGGAACGGGGGCGAACCTGTCGAAGACGGAGCTCACCAGGATCGCTCAGTCGATCAAGGTGGCCGATGTCACCGACGAGGCCACCTGGACCCCGGCGGCGACGGCCCTGCAGCCGTAGCAATCGGGTCGGCATGACGACGACGGCGCCGCGGTTCGCGGCGCCGTCGTCCGCATCTTCAGAGCGCCCAGTACGCGATCGGACTGCCCAGTTCGTCCGTGAGCTGGACCTGCTTGCCCTTTCCCGCAGGCGTGTCGAAGACGACGAAGCCTCGGCTGGTCTGTCCCTTCGGCACGTCGCCGGACTCCAGGACCGGCTCGAAACCGGCGGTCATGGCATTGCCGTCGCCGCTGTCGAAGACCTTGTTGTCGGCGGCCTGGTACTGCACGTACAGCGGGTTGACCGCGAACTCCTTGCCCGTCACCTTGACCTGCACGTCGATGACGACGAACTGGCCGTTCGCCGGCTTCTCCGCGAACTCGCCCTTGCCCTTCTTCGCGGTGCTCACCTTGAGGACGGTGACCTCCGCCGTGGCGCCGGACTGCATTTTGACGGTCAGCGCCTTGCCCACCGTCGTCTGGTTCTCGGACTTGTCCGGCTTGCTTTGCGTCTGCTGCGTGTCAGCGGCTGCCTCGGCGTCCTTCGAGCCTGACCCGCATCCGACGACGGTGAGCAGCAGCAGGGCCGCGGTCGCGCCCGCGATGGTCCTACGCATTGTGTGGTGGTGTCCTTTCCCCGTGCGCCGGCCACAGCGGCCGTCGCGGTACGGCCCGAAGAATCGCAATCACCACTGCTAGATCGCTGGCGTTACGCTGCCACCTGACCACCCCGGCACTGCCCCGGGACTGCCACCCACTGCCATCTGCTGCCATGGTTGCCAGGACACCGCCTCCGAGGAGGAAAACCGCAGGTGAGGACGCTGCACTTCGGGTTGCTCGGCCCGGTATGCGCCTGGCGTGACGGGGAGGAGATCGACCTTGGTCCCAGCAAACAGCGCGCCGTGCTCGCCGTCCTTCTACTCCAGGCCAACCGGCCGGTACCGACAAGCAGCATTGTGGACGCTGTCTGGGGAGACGAACCGCCGGGCAACGGGCCGAACGTCGTACAGAAGCACGTCTCCGGCCTGCGCCGGGTGCTGGAGCCGGACCGTCAGCCACGCCTGCCGAGTCAGCTGCTGACCCTCACGGACGCCGGATACACGGTCCGGGTCGAGGGCGACGCTCTGGACGTCAACGTGTTCCGGGCGCAGGTGGACCAGGCGTACAGCGCGCGGGCCGCCGGGGCACTGCCGCACGCGGCCGCCACGCTGCGCAGCGCGCTCGCACAATGGCGGGGTCCCGCGCTCGCGGGCCTGCCCAGCGGATTCTTCGACGGGGAACGAGACCGGCTCACCGAGATCCGGATGGGTGCGCTCGAAGAGTGCCTGGACATTGAGGTCCGCCTGGGGCGCCATGTGCAACTCGTGCCGGAGCTGACCGCCCTGATCGGGGAGTTCCCGTACCGGGAGCGGCTGCGCGGCCTGCTGATGCTCGCCCTGCACCGGTCGGGACGCCTGGCCGAGGCGCTGGCCGTCTACCGCGAGGCCCGCCGGTACCTGATCGAGGAACTCGGCGCCGAGCCCGGCGACGAACTGCAGAAGCTGCACCGGCACCTCCTGGAGCCCGGCCCGCCGCCGGTGTCCGCGCCGCCGATAGCACCGCCTCCGGCACCCCAGTCAGTACGCGTACCCGCGCCGCCGCCGCAGCCGCACGCCGGTCACACGTGGGGCATACGGCTGGGCACGCTGTGGCTGCCGCTGGTCCCGTTCCTGTCGGCCGGCACCCTGAGCTGGGTGGCCGCCGGATATGGCGCAGCCCGGCTGCGCAGCCCGGTCAATGGGCTGACCGCGGCGGTCTACTTCGCCCTCGCGGTGGTCGGGATCGTCGCCAGCGACCCGAATTCGTCCGCGTACTCGTCGTCGATCAGCACGGCGGTCATCCTGCCCGCCTGGATCGGCGGCACGGTGCACGGCGTGGTGCTGCGGTCGCGGGTGCTGCGCCTGCGGGCCTCACTGTCCGACCCGCTCGTCAAGCTGGCACGAGAACGACGCAGCCGTCGCCAGAGCGCCCGGCACATCCTGCACCGCGAGCCGGCACTCGCCCGCGACCTGCGGATCGGCCGGCCCGACCTTCCCCGACAGTACGACGACGGCGGGCTTGTCGACGTCAACCACGTGCCCGAGCACGTGTTGACCACCGCGCTCGGAATCACCCCGGAGCAGGCCCGCCAGATCGTGACCGAACGGCAGCGTATGGGCGGATTCTCCTCGATCGAGGAGCTCGTTACCCGCGGCCTGCTCCCGGACGCCGCGGTCCGGTCCCTTGCGGAGATCCTCATCGTCATCCGCTGACCAGAACCGCGGCTAGAGGCCCATGTCCTGGCGCAGGGCCGCGACCATCTTGACGTTCCGGACGTATTCGTCCGCGGACGTTGCCTCGCTGGCCTGGTTCAGCCCGTGGGGCCAGAAGTGCGCACTGTCCGCGTAGAGCACGGCCGACGAGTTACCGTCCAGCGCGCGAAGCTGGATGATCGCGTTGGTGCCGGTCCACTGACCATTGGAGACGCTGGCTCCTCAGGGGAAAGAAGCCTGGGGAGGAGACCCTATCCATCCAGATATTTCGATGCAAGGGCTGCCGGCGCTGAAACGGCGCCGGAACGCCCCGTTTCAGCGCCGGACGCGCACGTCAGCCGCGGTGCACGACGTGGGTGCCGCCGCGCAGCGGGTCGCGGGTCCAGCCGACCGACCAGATCGCGCCGGTGCCGGGGATCGCGGTCGCGGCGGACAGGGCGGAGGCCGGCTCGCCGTTGGCGATCGGGCCGTCCGGGTCCGGCGGCCCGGCAGCGTCCGGCGTGAACACCGCGCCGTCCCAGTGTTCGGCGTAGTCGGTCTCGGACAGCGACGAGTCGCCGGTGTAGCCGATCACCCAGGCATCGGACGGCGAGAACGCGATCACCTCTGTCAGCTCCGAGTCCGCGCCGCTGGTCGGCACCACGGTCCAGGCGCCACCGGTCAGGTGCAACGCCAGCGTGCGGCAGAACTCCAGGCCGCTCACGTCACGGCAGAGGCGGCCGGCCGCCCAGACGTCGTTCGAAGCGGACGCGGACACGCTCGCCAGGAAGGCCTCCTCGTCCGGGTCGCCGACCACCGGGGCCACCTGCTCCTGCCAGCTCACGCCGTCCCAGTGCAGGATCAAGCCGACCCGGCGGCCGTCCAGGCGCACCTGGGAGCCGACCGCCCAGACGTCGCCGGCCGTACGGGCGAAAACGGCGGAGAGCTCGCTCGATGAGGCGTCCCCGTCGGGTGCGGGCACCTGCGCCCAGCCGGCGCCCTGGCGACGCAGGATCAACGCTCTCGGCGGCTTGGTGCCGGGCACGGTGTAGCCGACCGCCCAGCCGCCGTCGCTCGACATGTCCACATCGGACAGCTCGCTCGACTGGCCGATCGGCGGCGACGGCAGCGCCGTGGCCGTCCAGGCTTTGCCGTCGTAGTGCAGCGCCGCCGCGATCCTGGTGGTGGATGAGGCGGCACTGCCGACGGCCCACACGTCGCCGGGCGCGACGGCGTCCACCGCGGTGAGGTTGTACCGCTGGCCGGCCGGCGCGGCGGGGGTCGGCGCGGCCGTCCAGGCTTTGCCGTCCCAGTGCGCGGTCAGCGGGTTGTCCGCCGGATTGCGCAGGACACCCACCGCCCAGATGTCGGCCGGGCCGGCGGCGGTCACATCGCGCCATTCCGCACCGGTGGTGCCGAGCGGCGGTGAATAGTCCGGCCCAGTGGCCCAGTCGGGGCCCAGCCGGGCCGCCGCGGGCACGGCCGGGAGCAGGGCAGCCAGCAGGGTGGCCGGCACGGCCACGGCGAGCACGGCGATCGGTCGGGTACGCACAGACATCGCATTCCTCCTTCAGATGGCAGATGGCAGATGGCAGATGGGTCAGATGGACAGGTCGCGGCACGCCTCGGCTACCGCCGGGGCGGTCTGCCGGAAGTGCTCCCCGGCGGCCCGCAGCCAGGCGGCCGGGTCGCCCCAGCCGTCCTCGGCGGCCGCCGGCGCGGCCAGGCGCGGGCCCAGGTGACGCACGAGCGGGTAGGGCCGGGACACCCGCAGGAAGCGGGCAAACGTGGCCTCCGCCTCGGCCACCCGGCCGGCCCGGCCGTCCAGCACCGCACGGGCGAGCAGCAGGAACTGGCGGTTCCAGCCGGCCTGCGCATGCGCCGAGGCGGCCATCGTTGCGCAGTCGGGCTCGCCTGCCGCGCCCGCCAGGACGTTGAGGAGCAGGGCCGGGCCGGCCACGAAGGACAGGTACGAGGCCGGCCGCTCGGCCTCGTGGGCCGCCGCCCGGCGCACCTCGGCGAGCGCCCGCTCCCGGTCCTCGCCCAGCAGGTGGCCGATGGTGAGGCCGAAGCCGTGTACCGCGGCCGCGAAGTCGTCGTCCTCGCCGCCGAGCTCCCGGAACCGGTCCAGCAGCAGGTCGGCCTCGGCCGGGCGGCCCTGGTGCGCGGCCACGATGACCCGCTCACCGAGGGCGATCAGGCGCGTGTGGGTCAGCCGGAGCCGGCGGGCGGTCTCCTCGCACCGCTCGGTGGCCGCCCGGGCCGCGTCGTACTCGCCGCGGCAGATCTGCACGACGGCCAGCTCCAGCTCTATGTTCAGGGCAGAGACCACGGCGCCGGCCGCGACGGCCTGCTCCAGCGCCGCGCGCAGCCGATGCGGGTCGGCGGACCGGATCCCGTCGTGGGCGCCCAGGTGGTAAAGCAGGCCGATACGCTCGCCGACCAGGTGGTGCTCCTCGGCGATGGCCAGCCCCTGCTCGTAGAGCGCGTCGGCCTCGGCCAGGTCCCGCAGCCGGGCGCACCGCCCGAGCACCTCCAGCGCCTGGCAGGCCACCTCCGGCCGGCCGCTCACCCGGGCCGCCGCCAGGGCGCCGGTGGCCAGCCGCTCGGCGGCCGGGTAGCGTCCCCGGGTCGGGTTACCGAAGACGAGCCGGGCCGAGACGACGGCGATCCGGGCGGTCAGCACCGGGTCGTCGTGCCC
>Ga0307516_10004938_pt1 | contig 16212 bp, 21 predicted proteins | sample 19_EM_MG_FD_203310 | JGI IMG/M metagenome (GOLD analysis project Ga0307516, IMG submission 203310) | Populus trichocarpa ectomycorrhiza microbial communities from riparian zone in the Pacific Northwest, United States - 19_EM | ecosystem: Host-associated > Plants > Roots > Unclassified | place...
CCACAACAAGCTTTGGTTTGGCGTGAGTGCGATCCTCAGAAGAGGAGAAACCCCACCGTACCTCTCCTCACCGTGGAAGACGCCGATCTATGCCCCTTGATCATGGGGGTTGTGAAGTATAAGACCTGTTGCACTTCGCGCTCCATATCTATCTGCTCGGTTTCCTTCGTGCGTGAGTGTCTGCATAGGACACTCTTCTGCCTCGCACCATGCACGGTCGATGCTGAAAAGACAAACTGAAGCAGTCAACTAGATACGGTTGATCGACGGTTCCAGCCTCATTCTACTTTAAGGCCACAGAAAATATGTGATGTGTTCTTTGTAGTCACTGAGATGATATATCCAACCGTCTCCGTTCTGCCTATCTCGGTCACTACTTTACAGAATGCCTTTCCGCCGCTTGTCAGCCTTTCTTGGTCGCCGCTCCCCTTACGACTCTCCAGAATCATGGTTCAAATCTTCATCGTCGCTGAGAATAACTGGTTCACCTAGTTGGAACTTCTTCAGCACGGCTCGACTCAGTTTTGAAATGAGCTGCTCGGACATGGGCTCCGTAAGGGCCAACTGGCCCTCTGCCGCGTCTAAGGTATCGTACGCAAGATCTCCAGGCTGTCGTTTCAGCTTCTGTGCATGCTCTATCAGTCGATCGACGGTGTCTAGGTTGACAATGCGGAGCGTATCTTGCTCAGAATCCTGGCCTACATATTGTAAGTCAGTAAGGGACCAAGAATCAGGCGGTGGAACTTACCAATCCTTCGGACACGCGACCACGCTTGATGCTCAGTAGTGTAGTCGGGAGCTTGTTCCATGAATATCGTCCTATGGCAGTAGGACTGGAGATTTAACCCCTCGCTCGACGATCCGTAGGCAAGCACCAGTACAGCCATGCCACCTGGGTTATTGAACTCTTTTCGCAGGCTGTCTCGTTCTGCGGGAGACAACCCAGAATGGATAGAAAAAGCTCGAAAGCCGAGAAGCCGGCAGTACTGCGACTATTGTCAGCGAAAATCGTAGGGGACGATAGGGCCACCGTACTTGCTCGAGAAGCCACTGCGATTGAGGCCAGTACGCCCAAAGAATAACCTTGCTCTTTGCTTCTCGAGGCATCCCAGGCGGATCAGCTTTGAGATGATCTCTCAACCATGCCATCTTAGGAGCCCCGTACCGGAGAACCTAAGGAAGCGGTTAGCAGTGGACACCTAGGTAGACTACCCTGACAATAGCATACCTTTTCCAGGTTGTCCGGTTTCATCACCTTGATCTCCCTCCGGGTTCTTGGTATGTGCTTCTTGGCGTTGTTTGGAAACGCAGAGATAAAAATTTCGCAGAGCTCTCTCAACCTTTCGAGGTCCGGCTTCCCGTGGTCGACCTTCCCTTTTGGCAGTGCCCACAGGGTCGTTGATTTGAACCTCCCAAGAGGAGGTGCCGCAACAGCGTGAGGGTCGCCTTGTTTTTCCTTGCCCTTCCCTGCGGGAGCCTTTCCCTTCGGATCAGCAGCACCTTTTGCCGCCGGAATTTTGACTAGCACTGCGGCAGCCATTACACCGTTCAGCGGCGATAACGCCGACATTGCAATCAACCGCCATCGGGACTTGAACGTCGGATTCCCGAATTTAACTGAAGAGGAGCCAACCAGCTTCATCATGCTGGCGTAGGGCTCATTGAGGAACCTCTGGTTGAGGATTAGAGATTCTAGGGGCTCACCGTTTGCCTCCGTTTCATTCGGCTGCGCAATACGATGTGTCGTTATATTCATTGGTGGAAGCGGGATGATCGGCCTTCCATTAAACGGAATCCGACTTGTCATGCAACGGCGCAGAGTTAAACGAACGAGCATTGCCCTGGCATACGCTACGCAAGTCTCTTGGGCGGCCGATATTTCGGCCAGCTCACTTTCGTTAAGGGGAACCCCATTTCCGGCAGCACGACGGCTCAGCAGTGCATGTCGGTTGACATGTTCGTCCACGTATTGGTCCCAAGCAAGGGTGGTGCAGTGCACCAGTGAGTCTGGGTAGTCCTCAGATCTCTTGTACGGATCTGCCTCTGGAGTGAAATCACTTGTAGGATCACTCCCACGTGTATTTGGGGTCTGATTTGTCCAAGTTCCCTGATTAATGTCTGTCCCCTTGGCGAAGGTGGAAGGCGGAAGATTTTCGTTGAGCCATTCAGGTATCTCTAGGAACCGCAAAATCCATCTCTGCACACCATCGAGTTAGCCATAACCTTCTCAATATTCTACACCCTGGCTACACATACACAGTCGTAGAACGAACTGACTAGTGGTGTAGCAGTCAGTGCCCACTTATATTGCGGCTGCAAGGCGTTTATCATCATCGCTATTTGGTCTACCGCTGACTGGCTACCGACTTGCAAGACGCCTTCCGTTTTCGGCGCGCGGCAGTACCCCTCTCCTGTGCCCGCCGCTCGGAGACGATGGAATTCATCAATTACTACTCGGCCAATGATATTTGGGCCCCAGAATTGTGGTTGTCCTTCATTCCTCGGGAAATATCGAGTCCGAAAAGTCTCAGGAGTGGAGACTATGACGTTCCTCCATTGGTGAACGCCCCTGGAGATAGCTGAGTAGGTAAGACGGTCAAAGTGATCTTTGCCATAATTGATAACAGGAATCAATTGCGTGAACCGCAAGATGTCTTCTCTCCATTGGCTTATCATGCTCGCTGGGCTGTTGGATAAGTCAGCTGACCGCCTTTGATTGAAGGGACAGTCTTACCATAGTATCATCGTAGGCCGCATGGGCTCAAACTGAGGCTCTCTGGGCGCTTTACCACGTTTGTAGAGTTCCCATTTTGCCATTGACTGATTCCACTCGTCCCAGCCGGGGGGGAGGTTGTTGCTGATGAATTCTTCATACCTGGCGATTTGATAGCAAATCGTCGCCAACATTGTCAGCGTCTGCATCACGGGCGTTGGTTCGTTAGCCGAAGATGTTCCATCAGGCAAGGCGCGTGGCCTCTAAAGGGTGTTATCCGGGGAATAAACCTTTCCCGTACCGCAATCCTACTCCGACGTTAGCTAAAGTTCTCCGTCATCGGGAAAGACAAGGTCGTACGTCTGCCAACAGTCCCCCTCTAGCTAAGCCAGCTTCCATTTGAAGCTGCCATTGAACGGCGACAACTTGATGCTTCTGCAGAACCACGGACTTCATCAAGGGTGGGACTGACGTGGGATCGTCAGGCGTCAGCTGAAGCAAGTCAAATGCGCCGAGATCCTCGCGCTGGAAATCTTCGTGGTTAAGCATGGACTGCAGCCTAGAGCAAATCACTTTGTTAATTCCGAACGCTTTAATCGGACACGGCACAGAGAGTGACAATGCTGGCGACCTACCGTTCGAATCCGAGAGTGTCCGAGACCATTCCCTCATCCGGATCTTGCCCTGTTCCGTCATCCACCACCTCAGAGAGACCCACTTTGTCGAAATCAATGGGTATAAGCTCCGCAGCCTCTTGGGTGTCGTAAATATATCGGATATTTGGGTCCTCGCGTGACTCTGCCGGTTTCTGCGGTGCTCCGGATTTCGGTCCTGACGGGACGGAATGACTAACTTCGGGCACGTCGTTTGTTTCTTTCAATTGCGGCGCCCCCGGCTTCTCCGGCGTCATGCCCGCACTTTCTAGTAAACCCATTTGTACCGGACGTGGATCCGGAGTGTTGGCAGAGGTCTCTGTAGCGTCACGGAAGGTGCTCTGTAAAGAATCTACCCACCTTGAGGCACTAAAGTACACAGCGTACGGCATGTTGTCAATTCCGTGACGAGAGTCCCAGCGCAGCGTGCCGTCGTCCATTTGGGTCAGTGTAAGTGGATAATTGGGACTCTCTGGCTCGCAAACGCCGGCAGTAGTAGTACCATCTGGCCAATTTATCACCGCATAACGCAGTGGTTGGTGGTCCCATGGCCGAGCAAAAGGCATTCTCCCCTGGGACAAGAGTTCTCGTACAGTTGGTACATTTGGGTCGTATGACTCTGCTGGCAAGTCCCAGTTACTCCATTCAGATTCCCCTTCCCACGGCTCCGGCTGAGGCCATATGGTGGTTAAAGCGGCAGGCTCTTCCCCAGAGGGACTGTCTTGTACCGATTCTTGAACTGTCCTGGCTGTGAAAGCCCCAGTTACACTGTCTTCATCCCCTGCTACGTCTGCAGTGTTGCAGGGCAGGGACGCAGGAACCTGTGGCCTGTCAGTGGCAGAGGGACACGACCGTGAGTCAGCCGAAAGGGTTTCCAACTGTTGCCTGTCTTTACACTCATCAGTAATAACAACGCCCTTGCTGTACCCTGGACCCTCGTATTCGGCGTCACTGTATTCGCTCACGGATTCCGCTATTACGGGGAGTAGTTCAACGCTTGCACTGGCTATTCCCGGAAAGCCTGTGCTGCTCTTCGCGCCTGTATCCTGAGAAGTCCCAGGAGAACCGGTAGTATTTCCGGATGTGATTAAGCCTCCCGATTCGCCTTTCTTCAGTACAGGTCTCCTTGGATTCAGTTCGGGCTTCGGGCTCCAATTTCCCGCCGGCGATTGGTGCACGTCCTTCCCGGGTGGTATGAAAGGATCGCTTAACACGAAGGGGCGGTCGTTAGGGTCGCCAATTACAAGCTCCAGTTGGGCAGAAAATTCTGGAACCATGTATTGCTCGCTTGGGGGATCTTTTTGGGGAGGCTGCAGTGTCGCCGAGAAGGAGCTGTCGTTGTGGCCCGGAGAAGGAGTTGTTGCATGCATAGCCGGCGCCGACGAAGTTGAAAGTGACTCCGGTGGCACACCGGTGGTTAGGGGTAACAAGTTACCGTTGTCCGTCAGGTCGACTGTCCGGCTCACTGCTGACGGAAGTGGCTTATGATTGACTCCCCTAGTCGTTGCGTATACGATAACCTTGGCGATCGATCTGATGTCCTCATCACAAAGTTCCTGTCTCTGTTCGAGTCTCAGAAGTTCCCGACACGGTTCGATAAAATGAATGCAGTCCTGTATCCACTCTCTGAGGGAGTCTGGACAGTCGCTCTTTAGTTTTTCAAAGCTGATGATCGCAGGCGGCGGAAGAACGGAGCAACCATGTTTAATTTTCCAAGCGACGGCCGTTTTCACGCAATCCTGAATGACGGATCCCCGTAACCAGTTGTTGACGGTAGCCGTGTCGTGGCCAAGAGCTTGACATATGTCGAGAGTTGTCACGGCTGTCGTTGCGGGCCAATCGTATCTCCTGGGCGCCGACATAAATTTTAATGATCTAGGATCGGATCCTACCCTGGGCGGGATCTGTAACGCGGTGCGGGATGTGCGAGTGTTCCGGCAATGGCGTTGGGAGATGGAGCAACCGGAATCCGCAGCCTCTCGGTAGGTAGGTAATGTAGGTGGGCGAGGAAAAACCGGCTCGGATACTGGGAAAAACTATCCTTAGATGTAAGAGATCAGCATCCGAAAACCCGTAGAGCAACGGAATATAAGCGCTGACTGTATGGATATCTGTGCCGAGCTGCGACACCGGTGGGGGTGCATTGTCTTTGTTGGGGAGGTTGTCAGGTGGGCGGTTCCCGACAAAGACATTGTCCCACATCGTGTTTCAATGGTTACTATCTCTGCTGGAATTGGTGGGAACCATACTCGGGTATAAGGCTTGAAAGAACCGTTCGGTGTCTCATGGTTTATGCACCACCGGGGAATGCTGCACTTTGTACTCTCGATGTTCCATATCCCACTTATCAGCTGTTCAAGTAATCACAGCCACTTCCGAGCTGGACCGCACGATCAGTTGGCGGCTTCCGGCGAGTGAGTTGTAGACGGGCGTGTCTACATGTCGGAAACGGCCTGATACACGGCGGTACGAGTTTCGCATGCATCCCTCGTCTCGACGTTTGTGCGGGCCCTATCGTGGCTCTCGAGTCAACGGCCCTCCGGCGCGTCAAGCTTGCGGCTTAATAGCAAGAGTATAAAGAATAGCTATCTCTCGGAATGGCAGCGGTAAAGCGAAATCGATCAAAGGTTGTGGGAGACACCGCCATAGCAAATCCGGTGGCCCCGGTATTCTGGTCCTCTTGCACATTAGCTAGATGACCGCCGTCGATTACATAAGCATCTTTGTTTGGTTAGTTTGCAGCAGGCCCGCCTTGGCACATTCAGTTATCTTTTCACCTCCTCTCTTATCCTGGCTCCAGAACCGGAGCACCCATCCCTCATACACCGCCTCTCCATTGCTCTTACCATCAGCTCCTCTCTCTCCCTCAAGCCATCCCTCTACCGCTTTAGCCATCAAACGCACCTTTCCACACCGTCCAACAACACAAGCCATTAGAGATGTCGGGGATTATCTGGCTACTCGTCGCCACTGCTTGTGCAACTGCAGTCACGTCGAACTCGACCATGTACAGCATGGTTCCTATGAATAGCACGGACTCATCCGCAGCCAGCAGGACAACTACCCCAATCGCTTCCACCCTTTCCTTTATTGAGACTCACAACTACACGGCATCATCGACCGCATACAATTCATCCACGGGCTCCGCCATCGGTTGCTGGTCTGCCGGATCCAGTAACTGCTCCTGGGCATGGACGATGCCTCCGTCTGACGGAACCTTCTCGGTGATTATAACTTCAGAGTTCGGCCAGACGACTGTCTCGGGCATAACCTATCTGGTCGAAAGTTCGATGTCATCTGTTCCTGCGAGCGGTAGTTATGAGGGTGTGATGCCTGCGAGTCCGATGATTACCCTTACGATGAGCCCTCGTTTCGGCAATAACTTTTCCTCCCCATCGACCTCTTCCATCGACCTGACCGAATCGCGGAATACAGAATCTCGGTCAACACTTACTCCCTCCCCGAGTTTGACAGGCGATGAGCCGAGCCCTACATCGACTGGAGTCACTGGACCGCGGACCCGTACAGCGCCGACCATCACCGCCACACCGATACCGGAGGTCCCTTCGCTGGGCAATAGGAGGACTTTGGGTGAGGGAAAGAAACATGTGGCATGCTGGATTGCGTTGATGGTGGTAACTATTTCCGAGTTGGGTTCGCCGATGCGCCCATTCAACTGAATGTTCGACGTTGTGTCAGCTTCATGAGGAGGCGGGAAGGTGCGGGTTCTACTGTTCGCTCGTGTATTGCTTGTTTTCGTTATGGCGTCCATTGCGTTGTTGTTGTGCTTCTTTAGTGGGCCTGCCGGAGTTGATTGTACTTGTAATGAGGGGTGTTCATAGGTGGTGACGGCGTTCTCCAGTGTGTCTTTGATATGAAGGAATGTACTATAAAGCCAAATGATGATTTTTCTCTTTTATCTTACCAGCCGGCGACTGCTTACTGTAAAGCAGAAGGGGATATCGAGGTGCCATGTCTCGTATCGCAAAACAAGATGATTGTTTTATAACGACTTTTGAGATACATTCCAGACACTGCCACACCCGGAAGACAGGGCGGAAATCAGACACCAGAATCCAACAGAAATACACCAAGTCTAGGCCACATGCTCGCTGTCGAGTCTACCTCACCGTTCCAAACCCGGGATTCTCTTTTCACGTTCATTAATCGCATGCGACCTGTCTAGGTCACGGTGATATACACAAGTCCAGTTCCCATCCACTGTCCTTTCGGCTCGTTGTGGTTCCCTTATCAGATTATGGCGATATCGTATGAAGTCAGGTCCCGTTCGCCGTGCCCCGAATCGATCAGTCGACAGGCGGCAAATCCGGGAAATTTCATCTTGCAGACTGTGTTGCAATATCTCACTCGTTCTGCTTTGTCATGTGTAGAATCACGTCATGTACGTGTATTCAGACTTTTCACCTTTTCAGTCTTTCTCTCTATGACAACAGAATACACACAAAATTTCAGCGTTCCATCATAATCTTGACAGGCTGTGTCAAGATTATGATGAAAGTTTGATGGAACGATGAAGTCTTGTGTGTATTGTATTGTCTTAGAGAAAGGCAGGAAAAGTGAAAAGTCTGAATACACGTATATGAAGTGATTATGATGATGATGATCGTATATGAAATGATTCTACACATGACAAAGCAACGTGACAAAGCAGAACGAGTGAGATATTGCAACAGGCTGCGGCCCTGAAGCACCGAGTGACGTGATGAGTCTCCAATCACGTGATAGACCCACCTAAGCCACCGTCGACGAAGTTCAACACTGCTGCTGTAACTGCCGTTGGAGCCGTGAAACGCGTGAGCTAGCCCACGTAGGGGGCCAGGCGCGGGAGGTGGTAGGAGCCCCCACCGAAATCGGGCGGCGGCTCAAGAACGCTCTCGCATACGGCGGACAGACAGAGAGGACAGTACTGCTTGAGGAGCCGGAAACCCTCCACGCGGAGCTGCGGCAAGAGGAGGAGGCTGAGGCAATGGCAGAGGCAGAGCGGGCGCGACCTGGACTGACCATGTTTACAGATGGGTCACGGCTGGACAATGGGGCGACCGGATACGCGGTGGTGTGGAAGAGGGGCCTGACTTGGGCGGGCGTCAAAGGGCACATGGGCAGCAACCAGGAGGCCTATGATGCTGAGTGCGCTGCTCTCGTCCGGGCACTGGAGGAGGCATCGAGAAGAAACACGACCCCGGAACGGGTCACAATCTTCACAGATGTGCAAGCGGCGATCAGACGGATGGCATCGGACGACCCTGGCCCTGGCCAGCAGTACGCCCTTCAGGCGCGGAAGCACATCGCCTCAATGCGTAGGGCCAGGCCGGGCATCGCCATCGAGATCCGATGGTGCCCAGCGCACAAGGAGGTCGCCGGCAACGAGAAAGCGGACGAGTGGGCCAAAGCGGCAGCAGAGCAGTCAGGCAATCACAAGCCCCTTCCGCGGTCCCTCGCCAACCTCAAGCGCGAGATCTCGGAGAAGAAGTGGGTGGAGGCACGCCAGTGGGCTGGAGGTCGGACCTCGAAGACGAAGGACCGCATGCCAAAGTGCCAGAAACCTGCTGGCGCGGTGGCTGGTAGCTCCAAGAGACTCGCCTCGCGGTACTACCAGATCAAGACAGGGCACTGCCTGACCGGGCAGTACCTCAACTGGACGAAGAACCGATCCACCCCACAGTGCTGGTGGTACCGATACCGGACGCAGACCCGGGACCACATCTTCAAGGAGTGCCCCGAGTGGAAGCCGCAGCAGAGGATCCTGTGGGCGGAGATGAAGAAGGAGACGGGGAGGTGGAAGGACCGGTGGAAGGTGCGGGACCTCCTGGCCGATGTGAGGTGCAGCCGGGCAGTACTGGACTTCCTCTCCTCTACGGATGTGGGAAGGCGGGCGCCGGCTGAGACAGAGGACGACGCGGTGGGCGCGGTGTCGGAGCTGGAGGTGCGGGAGTGGCCGGAGGAGCAGGGAGCGGGGGCCGAGGAGTTGGGCGCTGGGGGGGGGGAACCGCAGCTGTTCCTGCCCACACCCGACTTCATGGCGTCCGCCGGAGAGGGCTAGACCGGAAAATTTGTCTTTCTCATTTGTTCTTTCCCTTTGTACTTTCCTTGGTGCGCTCCACATCTCCTTGGGACAGGCCTGGGCGGAGGGCAAGGGGGTGCTAGCAACGTGCCGCCACTGCGCGGACAGTGGACAGGAACTGGACTGTACATAATCTCGCCATGATCTCCACAGGTCGCATGCGAGTAATGAATAAACAAAAAAAAAAGTGGTCTTCCTCGCCGCCATAGCCTAGACAGGCTGAATGCGAGTATGATTAACAAAAACAAACCCCGTGGTCTTGCTGTCGCATGGTGGATCAGAGATATTGCGGTTGCTTAGTAACCACCGAACCGTAAGTTGACCAATATACTGTGTCCTTATGGGCGAGGTGGCCTTCTGTGGGGTGGCCTTTTGTGTTGTCCTCTCAGTGTGCCTCTGTAGCACAGCGACTGTCCACAATGCAGGGATGTTTCGGGCACGTGCCGGCATGTCGCTCGCCGTGAGATAGTCCCTCCTCTTTCATCATTCTTTCCCCACCCCGTCTCAGCCCACACAACACCACACACCCAACACCCACTCTGTATTCCATCTTGGACTTTTGGCACTCCATCTCCCCCTCTCGTTTGTTTTGAGTCCCCGTCTCTGCTTGTACAGTTCCTCAACAACGATGCGATGGTTCAGCCAGCTTACCTACCTGTCCCCAATTGCCACACTGATCTCTGGCACGAATTTGGCGTCAAAACGTCTCTGGTACCCTGGAGACGTCTCTGGATCCTATGCTCCTCAGAGCCGCAGCGGCAAGTTACTCGGTAATGCGGGTGATGCCCAACGCGGAGGTATGGCCTTTGGAGACCCCCACCCAAGTACGCGTGCTGACGCCATGCAGGTGGCCAGGGGCTCCAGGAGAGTGACATGGAACGCAGAGACTATAGCTGGTCCCATCCAGTCGGCGGCCCCTACAACGGTTTGTTGCGCATAACCTCTTTCTGAGCACTCTGCTAATTTTTGTAGGAACTACCGATTGGTTCCTTAACTCGCCAACGCTCCAGCAAGAGCTCGCAGACCTCACCGACGCCAGCGTGCAGGCTCGCTCGCACCGTAGCGATGCCCAACAGGCCTGCTCACAGATGATTGACGGACAGGTGAACTGCTTACCTCCGGGGAACTTCACTTCACTTCACCAGATCTCCAACGGCCAGGTCCGGTGCGTTCCTCCGACCGATCCCGGAGTCTTGAATACCTTGCCCTCAGACTGGGAACAGCCTGGAGATCTGCCCCATGAGCCGGTTCTCGTGGACGCTGAGTGGTGCTTGGACGGAATTCGATTTCCCGGCGAAGGAACAACAATCGGGGGGACAGAAGGGGAGCTTGAGTTGCCGGTAGTGGATGTCGACAGTTTGCCGGAACAGCCTATCGAGCCAGCCGATATTGTTCAAGAGCAACATATGCCGGCCGCATTGATCGAACAACGAAACCCCGTCAGCTATGATAACGTCGAAAACGCCGGTTTTTCTCGGCCGGGGGCGGAAAAGTCGAGGGTTCGGCGGTTGGCATTAGTCTGGATGGCTGTGTGTATCATCATTGGGGCGGCAATGTTGATGTATTAAGGTTTCCGTTTGTGGGTGACTGGTTGGTATAAGTATTACCCGCACTTTAAGGGTTTTTTTTACTGTTCGAAGAATAGCCTGTCATGAAGTATCAAGGGGTTGTGGTGTATTGCTAGGTTTACCGGTTATTCGTGCATGATGAGGGGACGTTGCTGTAAATTAGTATATCACTTGCGCGAAGGATCAATCCTTCTTCCCGTGGTGCGGAAGACCAAAGCTGTCTACTCCTCGGTTCTTGCTTGGTGTCTTTTGTCTACTGGGTTTTGTTCACCAATCGCACGCGACCTACAGTTAATACATAGGTCGCGGCGATGTGCACACTGTTTCCGTCTCCTGTCCTGTCCTTGGGGCTCGTTGTGACTCCCCTTCTCTTCGCCCTGGCCTGTCCCGGGAATGTAGCACACCAAGGAAACAACAAAGGAAAGACAAAAAATTAGCCTCTAGCCTCCGATCCTTTGCGCGCTCTTTCCGCTCCTAGGAGCTCTCACTCCGACGCTTCGTTCTGGGCGTCTTCCTCTGCTAGATTCGGTACTCGCTTTGCCACAGCCATGGCAGGAAAGGAGATGTAGAACTGCGCCTCTCGTCCGCGAAGAGGTCCCGGATCTCGGGATCCTTTCCGCTTCCACGAGAAAGCGCGAAAGAACAAATGAAAAAGTCTAAACCTCGCCGGTGGACGCCATGAAGTCGGGTGTGGGCAGGAACAGTGGCGGTTCCCCCTCAGTGCCCGACTCCTCGGCCCCTGCTTCCTGCTCCTCCAACCACTCCCGCACCTCCAGCTCCGACACCGTGCTCACGGCGTCATCCCCCACAACCGGCACCCGCCTGCCCACGTCCGTGGTCGAAAGGAAGTCCAGCACCGCCCGGCTGCACCTCCCGTCGGCCAGTAGGTCCCGCACCTTCCACCGGTCCTTCCACCTCCCCGTCTCCTTCTTCGCCTCCGCCCACAGAATCTTCTGCTGCGGTTTCCATTCCGGGCATTCCTTGAAGAGATGGTCCCGGGTCTGCGTTCGGTACCGGCACCACCAGCATTGCGGGGTGAGGCGGCTCTTTGTCCAGTTGAGGTATTGCGCGGTCAGGCAGTGCCCCGTCTTGAGCTGGTAGAACCGCGAGGCGAGCCTTTTGGTGCTCCCTGCTACCGTACCATCGGGCCGCTGGCTCACAGGCAACCGGTACTTCTTCTTGGAGGTTCGGCCCCCCGCCCATTGGCGTGCCTCGGCCCATTTCTTCTCCGAGATTTCCCGCTTGAGGCTGGCGAGAGATCGCGGGATAGGCCTGTGGCCGCCTGCCTGCTCCGCTACCGCCTTGGCCCACTCGTCCGCTTTTTCGTTGCCGACGACCCCCCTGTGCGCCGGGCACCACCGGATCTCGATGACAATGCCTGGTCTGGCCCTGCGCGGCGTGGCGATGTGCTTCCGCGCCTGGAGTACGTACTGCTGACCGGGGCCGGGTTCGTCCGACGCCATTCGTCTGATGGCCGCTTGCGCATCTGTGAAGATTGTTACCCGTTCCGGGATCGTATTCCTCTTCGATGCCTCCTCGAGTGTCCGGGCGAGAGCGGCGCACTCAGCACCATAGGCCTCTTGGTTGCTGCCCATGTGCACCTTCGCGCCCGCCCAGGTTCGGCTCCTCCTCCACACTACCGCGTATCCGGTCGCCCCATTCTCCAGCCGTGACCCATCGGTGAACATGGTTAGTCCCGGTCGCGCCCGCTCTGCCTCCGCCCTTGCCTCAGCCTCCTCCTCTTGCCGCAGCTCCGCGTCGAGGGTTTCCGGCTCCTCGAGCAGGACTGTGCTCTCCGTCTGTCCCCTGTGTGCCAGGGCATTCGTGAGCCGCCGCCCGATCGCCGTTTTTGCACCGACGATTTCTCGTCCCTGGTCACCCCGCGGCAGGCTGAGCAGTCGCAGTCCGAACTGCCGTTGCCTGTTCTCGAGCTGTGCTGTTGCTGCTCGGAGCCCCGACTCCATTGGGAGGGCCCCCAGGTTTGTCGTCCGAAAGCAGCCCGTCGTCGCCCGTGCCTCCTGATTGACCAGCAATTGCAGCTCGTCCGCCTGGCCTATAGTCCCCCGGACATGGTCACCTTTCCACCACAGCTCAGCGCCGAACATTGCGACAGACTGGACGCATGCTGTCATCACCTTTCTGCAGTTGGCAGGTGACAGCCCAATCTGCCCAGTGAGGCGGCGGAGCCGAGCCATAGCCTTGTGCCCCTCCTTCAGCCGGGTGGCGTGGTGGTCTCTGAGTGTGAGCTGCGAATCGAGCCATACCCCGAGCCACCTTGTAGCGGTCTTGTTAAATGGGACATTGCTGGCACCAACTGTCACCGTCGCCACGAGTGCCTGATTCTTCTTTCCCCCTCCTTCCGGAAGAACGCCGCCTCAGTCTTGCCGTGGTCAAATGCAACCCCATTGCCGGCTGCCCACTCGATCGAGGCGGCCGCTGCCGCCGTAAGCTTGGCTGCCACTTCCCTGTCATCCGCTCCCTCTGCCCACCAGCTGATGTCATCCACGAAGGACAGGCCTGTAACGCCGGGGACAGCAGCTTCCACCTCGTCAAAGATCCCCAACAAGTACGTGACGAACAAGATCGGAGCTGCTGGTGACCCCTGCGGAATGCCGGTGTCTACCGGGCTCGGCTCACCCGTCTTGCCGTCCAGGACCAGCTTGACCTGGCGGTCCGTCATGAAGCTGATCGTCCACCGGATGAGGTCCGGCTCGATATCCAGTGCCTCCATGCGCCTGCCCAGGTGCGTCTTGCTGACATTGTTGAATGCTGACTTGATGTCCATGAAGAGCGCGCCTGCCACCTGCTTCCTGTTCCACGCCTGCTGGGTGCTGTTCATCAACACCGCCACCGCATCTACACAGGACCGGCGCTTACGACATCCGAATTGCCCGTCGTGGAGGCCGCGCTTGAGACCAGACGGGAGAAGCAGCAGTACGAACTGGGAGGAGGAAATTGAAGTTCACAAGAAAGCGCAGGTATGGGGGTCGGAAATGAGAATGAATCTGAAGTCGGCTACTGGCAGAGTGAGGAAAGCACCTGTGCCTCAACGCGTAATGACAACTACTCCGGGACTATCTAGGTAGTTAGTGTATCCAAGGAGTCAACGCATAGAGACGTATGGCACTAGAAGCGGTAACGGTGTTGACATCGAATAGCCGTATTACGTGTTCGGAGGTGAGGCTGGCAGGTGACGTTAGGGATTAAGATGAATGTAGTAATTTGACTAGAATTACCGATAGAAAATAATGCTAGGAGGCCGTACAAACATGCAAGAGAGCCAAAAAAAAATAATGCAACTCCAGCCTTTATCCTCCATCCTCCCCTCCGACCCCAGATCCAACCCGTCGGCATAGAAAAATAATCCTAAACTTCCCAAGTACGGTCGGAACAAGATAATTTCCTCCACGAGCTGCACGCATCAAAAGCGCATCCTGCAACAAAAGCGCATCAAAAGCGCATCCAACATCCAAAGCAAAGAACCCCCAAACCCCCTATGCTCCAATCTTCGCCCCGACCCTACGCCCAACTCCTCCTTAGCCTCAAGTAAAACCCAATAATCCTCCACAACGGCCCGATCAATCCCTATCTCCTCCTCACCGGAGAATATCAATAAGAGAAAGAAAGGAAAGAGAAGGAAATACAAAATAAAATAAAATGCAACGCGTGATTTTTTTTGTGTTTTCTTTTGGATATGAATAAAAAGCCCCGTGGTATAAGAGGGAAAGGGAGGCGATGCGGAACAAGATAAAGAAAGAATAAAGAAGTCCTTACAAGAACTCATTAGAAAGATATTGTGAATCAATGGGGGAGTATGACATACCAATATAAAAATGCAGCGCCGTGGCTTGCCGGCCCTCTCTTCCGGGTGCGGATTCCGGAGTGCCCTGAGGCGACTCATCCTCCGATCGTCACCTACAGTAGATGGTTAGTTAGGCATTGGAGTATGGTAAAGTGTAAGAAGAGGAGCACACTAGCTAAGGAGTGGGTACTCCCATAACCGGTGCACCCTTCCGGGTGTGGTGTGCCCGAGGCAGCTCATCCTCCATTGGTCACCTGCGCTGGGTGATTAACTAATGTTCCGGAGGTTAAGAATTAACGAGAGCGGGAAGGATAAATTTACCGGTAAACGAGTGGATACTCTCGAAACTGGTGCCGCCTTCGGGCAGGGAGGCCGTCCCCATGTCATACCTGTATGCATGTATGTCAGCACACTCCCGGAGAGAACGCACCCCTACATCTCACTCAGTCCTCCAACCGCCACCACCACACCCCGTTGCACCCTCCCCGCCCCTGCCGTCGCGATGCCTTAGAAGCACATCGCGTAGTCGGCGTCGTCCCGCCATTTCAGCTCGATCTGCTGGCGGGGCTCCAGCTCGTTGTCCTCGTCCAACCGTGGCCGGACAAAGTCGAAGGAGGGACCATCGGAGTCCACTTCCTCAGGCAGCAGGCTGTAGCGGCTCCTGCTGGGCCCGGCCCTGGAGTCGAGGCGGTCGCGCTGTGAGGACCGAACACAAAGGCCAGCCCTCGGGAGAGCTCCAAAGCAGGCAGCGGGGGAGAAGACTGTCGCCGCTGGCAAGCCCCTTACCCAAACAAGCTCGACAGCGGAGATCAGGATCTCCCTGGCATTCTCGAGGTAGCGGGCACCGGTCACGCGGGTGACTTCGCCCTCGTCCTCCTCGTCCAGGATCGTCGCGCAAACCGATCCAAAGGGGGACTGGCGATCCAGCAACTCCTGGTCCGGGAAGGCCGAGCTTACGACCGATTCGTCGTCGTCTTCGCGGGCCTGAGGGTACATCTCAAACTCGCTGGAGACGGAGCTCGAGACTGACTCGGCGTATTGGTAGGTGACCTCGGGGGCCTTCTTGGCGGCTGTTAGGATAATGTCAGAAGCTGTCCAAGGAGGGAGATGGCAGAGATACGCAAGATGGCAGTTGAAAATGTTTACGAAAGAATGGATGGTAGATGCTGAAGAAATTTATGAGATGGTACAAATGTGGTGATAGGAATGCCATGAAATGAGACAGGGAAGTTGGGGGAAAGCAATAGAACTTCCGAAGTGCAGCGGGAGTGTTTCCTGACGGTAACTAATGGGGAAGGAAGGTATGAGATGGAAGGAAGGTATGAGATGGAAGGAAGGTATGAGATGGAAGGAAGGTATGAGATGGAAGGAAGGTATGAGATGGAAGGAAGGTA
>Ga0307516_10004940_pt1 | contig 16207 bp, 8 predicted proteins | sample 19_EM_MG_FD_203310 | JGI IMG/M metagenome (GOLD analysis project Ga0307516, IMG submission 203310) | Populus trichocarpa ectomycorrhiza microbial communities from riparian zone in the Pacific Northwest, United States - 19_EM | ecosystem: Host-associated > Plants > Roots > Unclassified | place...
CCCGGCGTGGTCTTCACCCCGGACGCCGCCGAGAAGGAGTTGGTCACCTGGAGGCACACGGTCTCGGCGGCCGGCTTGTCGCTGTCGTCGTCGTCCCGCTCGGGCTTCGGGTAGCGCAGCCCGGTGGAGATGACGTCCGTACGGCCGATTCCGGCGGCCTCGCCGCGCACGATCTCGCGGCCGTGCACGGTGACGGCCCGCAGCAGCGTCCCGTAGTCGGGGTTGACGGTCCGGTCGGCCGCCACGCTCACCGAGGCGCGCAGCTCCTGGCCCGCCTGGACGTCCACGCGGTACCAGCGCTCCTGGCCGAACTCCTCGCGGTCGGTGTACAGACCCGACTTGAGCGTGGGCGCCTTCGCGCACGCGTCGGCGCCCTGCGTCGCCACCGGCGTCACCACCGGATCGGCTGCCCGGTCCACCAACTGGTTGACCCGGTCGGTGAGTTCGTCGGTGTGCTCCACCGACGTGTACGTCCCGCCGGTCGCCTCGGCGATGCAGCTGAGCTGACGGCTCAGCTTGGTGTTCGGCACCAGGCCGAGCGTGTCGATGGTGAGACCGATGCCCTTGGCGGCGATCTCGCGGGCCACCTCGCAGGGGTCGAGTGGGGCGCAGGTGTCCTCGCCGTCGGTGATCAGCACGATCCGTTTGGAACCCTCGCCGTCGTCGAGGTCGTCGGCCGCCTTCAGCAGGGCGGGTCCGATCGGCGTCCAGCCGGTGGGCGTGAGGGTCGCCACCGCCGTCTTCGCCTCGGTGCGGTCCAGCGGGCCGACCGGGTAGAGCTGCGCGGTGTCCTTGCAGCCCGTCTTGCGGTCGTCTCCCGGGTAGTTGGCGCCCAGCGTGCGGATACCGAGCCGGACCTCCTCGGGCGTCGCGTCCAGCACCTCGTTGAAGGCCTGCTTCGCCGCGGCCATCCGCGACTGGCCGTCAATGTCCTTCGCTCGCATCGAACCGCTCACGTCGAGGACGAGGTCGACCTTCGGTGCGTTGGCGGTGGTCTCGTCGGCGACTGCCGCGACCGGGAACGCGATCCCGGCCGTCAGGGCGGCGAGCAGGGCGCCCACTCCCGCCGCCAGCCGTTTACTTGTGATCATCGGCGGATCCTATTGATCAGGGGTGCCGGGCTCCAAAACGGCCGATCCGCGAAGGGGATTGGGCAACCCGGTCCACTGGTCCCCGGGTGTCCCCGGTGACAGCCGCATCAGCGTCAACGCCTTGACGGGCAACGGCTCTTCGAGGAGTGCGACGAGGTCCGGCGTGCGTGGCAGATCCCGTACGGCGCTCTCCAGCGCCTCCCGCAGCGCCGCCGCCGACCCCGCCGTACCGGCGAGCGCTCCGGCCACCAGAGAGCCGAACAGCTTGCGGCGCAGGGCCGTCACGTCGTCGGTGACGATGCGCCCGGTCAGCTCCGGGACCGGGATGCCGTGCCGGGTCAGCCGGGCCGGGCTCACCCGGATGTCGGCGAGGTCCCGGTAGACAAGCCGCACGGGCGCGCCCGTCGGGGACAGCACCACCAGGAGGTTCTGGCCGTGCGCCTCCAGCGCCACCCCCAGATCCAGCAGCCGCAGGCCCACCGTGAGCGCGAGACGGGTGAAGCCGGCGAGCCAGGCCGGGGAGTCGGGCAGCCCGGTGCCGGCGAGCGCGGCCACCGGCACCACTCGCTCACCACTGCCCGGGGTCGCGTACGCCTGCGGTGACTCCCGCAACACCGCCCCCAGGTCAGGGGTGTTGGCGGTGACCGCGCCCAGGGTGCGGGTGATGTGCAGCAGACCGTCCAGCCGGGCGGCCAGCGTCTGCGCGAACGCCGACAGGGTCGCGGACAGCGCGATCGAGTACACGGAGATGTCCCGCACCGAGGACGTCAGTCGCGCGCTCAGCGCGGTCTTCACATGCGGACCGCGGGGCTCGTGGGCCCCGCCCGGCAGCTCCAGCGTGCGCAGCGACATCAGCGGACGCGCGTCGATCCCGGTGTCACACGCCCGCTTGAGCACATGCTCCGCCTGCCAGGGGTGCGTCGGCACCAACAGCCGCTCACCGTCCCGCAGTTCGTCCGGCCAGTCACCCGCCACCAGGCACTCGCCCACCGGTACCGGCAGCAGCCCCAGCCGCACCAGCGGCCCGTGCTCGGGCCCATAGGCGAGCTGTTCGGCCACCGAGAAGCCGGGCCGGGAACGGCAACCGGGGTGGTACGGATGCCCGTCGACCACCCGCCGCTCCCACTCCCAGTCGTGCACCGGCCATTCCTCCGCGGCGGGCCGCTGCTGGCCGGCCCGGGACAGCGCCAACGAGGCGGCACTGTGCCCGAGTTCGACGGCGAAGTCGGTACCGTGCGGCACGGCGAGGTCGGTCATCAGGGGCGCCGGATCGTCGTAGGCCACCTCGTCGAGTCGTATGACGGAGACGTACGCGGCGGTGGCGTACGGGTCCGGTCGCGGGCCGTGCAGCCGACGGCCGTCCGACAGGCGCAGTGTGAGTCCGTCGGGGCCGGCCGCATGGTCCGTGAGCCAGGGGAGCGGCTCATGGGTGAGCGCACGCCACAACCGGGTCAGGACCGCCGCGCGGGCACCGGGAAGTTCGGCCTCGTACCGCGGCACGAGGCCGGGGCGTACGGCGGCCAGTTCCTCGGCGACCTCGGCCTCGGCGGTGGGGGGACGGTGCACGGGCGGGCTCCTCGGGTGAGCATGGGATGTCACGACAGGTGGTGACGACAGACATACTGATCATCGCCGCCCGAACGGACCGTAGAGAACGAGTGGAACGCGTGGATCCCATTACCCCGCCCGACGCCGCCCCGCCCGACGCTGCCCCGTGCGACGACGTCTCGGACCGCGCCGACGCCTACGCGGCGGCGCCCCTTCTGAACTGTCTGCTGCGGGAGGTGGCCGAGCCCGTCGAGCGGCCCGCCGCACAGGGCGCCCACCGGGTGTACCGGCTGCCCGGGGGCAGACTGCTGCGCGTGTGCGGGCAGCGGCGGCCCGCCGAACCCGAGGTCCACACGGAAGGCGGCTGGCGGCGCGTCGGCCACAGCGAACTCGTGAAACTCGTCGCCGAGGAACTGGTCCACCACACCGGCCTGTCCAACCCCGACCTGCCCACCGAGATGATCGACAGTCGGGACGCGGTCGCGGCGCTGCTCACCGCCCGTGCCCGTGTGACCCCGCCGGACGACCCCTATCTGCGCTCCGAGCAGTCCCTCATCACCGGCCACCCCCACCACCCCGCTCCGAAGGCGCGCGGCGGCGGTCCCGTCGCCGGCTGGCTGCCCTACGCCCCCGAGGCGCGCGCCCGCTTCCCGCTGACCCTGCTCGGGCTGCGGGCGGACACGGTCGTCGAGGAGGGCGACACCTCGGCGCTGGACGCGCTGGGCGAGGCCCCGCCCGGCTACCGGCTGCTGCCCGCCCACCCCTGGCAGCTCGACCTGGCCGCCCCCGCCCTGGCCCCGGCCTTCGCGGACGGCCGCCTGATCCGGCTCGGCGGCACCACGTTCGAGACCTGGCCGACCGCCGCGATCCGCACCGTGTACGCCCCCGACCGTGATCTCTTCCTGAAGTTCAGCCTCGATGTGCGCATCACCAACGACATCCGCCGGCTGTGGCGGCACGACCTGCTGAAGCTCCGCCGGACGGACACGGCGGCACGCGAGGCCCTCGCCTTGATCGGCGGCCCGGCGGCCTGGCTGAGCGACACGGGGTACCGGACCGCGGCCTTCGCCTTCGAGGAACTCGCCGTCCTCGTCCGCGACGGACTGCGCGGCCACCTCGTGCCCGGCGCGACACCGCTGCTGGCGGCGGGGCTGGTGGAGGGCTTCGAGGGCAGCCCGCTCGACGGGGCGAGGGACCCGGCGGCCTGGTGGGAGGCGTACCTGGCCCAGGTCGTACCCCCGGCTCTGACGGCCTTCGCCGACCACGGCGTCGTACTCGAAGCGCATCTGCAGAACACACTGGTCGCCGTAGACGCCGACGGCACACCCGTGCAGGCCCTGTTCCGGGACGCCGAGGGGGTGAAGCTGCTGCCGGAGGTGTCCCGGGCGGCCGGCTGGGAGCGGCTCGTGTACTGCCTGGTCGTCAACCATCTCACCGAGGTCGCCGCGGCCCTGGCCGAACGTACGCCAGGCCTCGATCCCTGGCCCGCCGTCCGCCGCGAGCTGTCCCGGCACCGCCTTCCGGAGATCGCCGCCCTGCTCACCTCGCCCACCCTGCCCGGCAAGACGAACCTGCTGCTGCGCTGGACCGGCGCGGACGGCGCCGACGCCCGCTACCGGCCGCTGCCCAACCCCCTCGCCGGGTGAGCGTCAGCCGGGAAAAGGGCTGCTATTCGATCCCGGTGCGACCAGGCAGGAGGGTTCCCACGGCGCGTTCCATCTCCGCGATGCGGTCGGCGAGCCCGGCCGTGTCGGTTTCCGGCCGGTCGCGCAGCAGCAGCTCGATCTGGGTGAGTCGCTCGGTGATGTCCGTGAGCCGGTCCGCGTCCTCCGCCACCGCGCACATCGCCAACAGGCGGTTCTTGCGGTGGAGATCGAGAAAGACATTGACCTTGGTGCGCAGCACCCACGGATCGATGGGCTTGGCGATGAAGTCGGCGGCTCCGATCGCGTATCCCCGGTAGGCGTAGTCGGCGGTGCTCTCGGTCCCGGTCACCAAAATGATGGGCACGTGCTTGGTCTGGTCGAGACGCTTGATGTTGGTGGCGGTCTCGAAGCCGTCCATGCCGGGCATCCGGACGTCCAGGAGGACGACCGCGAAATCCTGGCGCAGCATCGCCTTCAGCGCCTGTTCCCCCGAGCGCGCGCGGACCAGGTTCTGGTGCAGCGGGCTGAGCACGGCCTCGAACGCGATGAGGTTCTCCTCGATGTCATCGACGATGAGGATGCTGCCCGTGTCGGCCTGCTTGGGGCTCATGGCGCGCCCCCGGACTGACCGTCGGCAGGGTCGTCCGCGCCCGGCGGTTCATCGGCGACGCCGAGGTCCGGCGCCGGGGAGTCGCCTTGCGGGTCGAGCAGATCGCAGATGACCGACAGCAGGCGGTCCACGTTCACCGGCTTGGGTACGTAGTCGTCGGCTCCGCTGTCGATCGCCTTGCCGCGGTCTCCGGGCATCGCCTTGGCGGTGAGCGCGATGATCGGCAGGTGAGCGAGCCGCGGGGTGTCCCGGATGGTGCGGATAGCCTCGTATCCATCCATCTCGGGCATCATGATGTCCATCAGGACCAGGGACACCTCAGGGGACCGCTCCAGGACCTCAAGGCCCTCCCGCCCGTTCTCCGCGTACCGAACGGTGACGCCGACACGGCCCAGGGCGTGCGTGAGGGCGAAGACATTGCGGATGTCGTCATCGACGATGAGGATGCGACGGTCTGCCAGGACGCGGCCGGGGCGCCCGGTGAGCCATTCCTTGAGCCGCGTCGTCTCCGGCCAGGTGTCCTCGCGGCCCTCGGCGGTCCCTGTGGTTCCCTTGTCCTCCAGGTCGTCCGTGTGGCCGTCCGGAGCCAGGACATCGGCGCTGTGGATGCTCACGCTGTCGAGCACATGCTCGCGTGACGCCTCCTCCGCGACGGTCGCCGGTTCCAGGACCTCCGAAGGAAGCACGGGTGCGACGCCGACGGTGAGCAGGTCCGCGGTGCCCTGCGCGGCAGGGGCGCCGGGGTGGTACGCGGGAATGTAGAGGGTGAACCGCGAGCCCACATTCGGCTCGCTCTCGGCGACGATCTTGCCGCCGAGCATCCCCGCGATCTCCCGGCTGATGGACAGGCCGAGGCCGGTGCCGCCGTACTTGCGGTTGGTGGTGCCCTCGGACTGCCGGAACGCTTCGAAGACCATCGGAAGCTTCTCGGGGGCGATACCGATCCCGGTGTCCTTCACGGAGAACGCGATGACGGTTTCCGCGTTCTTGAGTGTCTCCTCGGCGAACCGCTTCCCCGGCACCCGGTCGACGCGCAGCTCCACGGTGCCGTCGTGGGTGAACTTCACCGCGTTGGACAGCAGGTTGCGCAGCACCTGCTGGAGGCGCTGCTCGTCGGAGTGCAGCTCGGCCGGTACGTCCTTGTCGACCGCGATCTCGAAGCCCAGACCGCGATCGATGGTCAGCGGGCGGAAGGTCGCATGGACGTAGTCGAGCAGCTTGATCAGCGGGAGCGTCCCCGGACGTACGTCCATCCGCCCGGCCTCGATCTTCGACAGGTCGAGGATGTCGCTGATCAGCTGGAGCAGGTCCGACCCCGAGCGGTAGATGGTGGTCGCGAACTGCACCTCCTGTTCGGCCAGGTGTCCGTCGGGGTTGTCGGCGAGCAGCCGGGACAGGATCAGCAGGGAGTTGAGTGGTGTGCGCAGCTCGTGCGACATGTTCGCGAGGAACTCCGACTTGTACTGCGAGGCGGTCGCGAGCAGGGCGGCCTTCTCCTCCAACTCGGCGTTGGAGAGCTGGAGTTCGTCCGACCGCTCGCGCAACTCGGAGGTGAGCCGCTGGGACTCCGACAGCAGCGACTCGGTGCGCGAGTTGGCGATGATCGTGTTGATCGAGACGCCGATGGTGTTGGCGAACTGGTCGACGAAGGCCAGGTGCACATCGCTGAACCTGCTGAGCGAGGCCAGCTCGATCACTCCGAGCACCTGGTCCTCGAAGAGGATGGGCAGGATGACGATGCTGGCCGGACGGGCCGTGCCCAGACCCGAGTTGATGGTGATGTAGTCGGGTGGGGCGTCCATGATGACGATGCGCTTCTTCTCCTGCGCGACCTGTGCGATCAGTCCACGGCCCAGGGTGCCGGTGCCGGGAAGCGGGCTGTCCCCGTCGGCCCGGTCGGTGCCGTACCCGGCGATGAACTGGAGGCCCTCGCCGGGCGGCGCCCCTGTCTCGGCCAGGAAGAACGCACCGAACTGCGCGTTCACCAGCGGGGTCAGCTCGCGCAGGATCAGGTCGGCCACCTCCACCAGGTCGCGGTGGCCCTGCATGAGCGCCGCCATGCGGGTCAGGTTGGACTCCAGCCAGTCCTTGGCCCGGGTGGTCTCGCGGAGGTTGGCGACCATGAGGTTGATGTTGTTCTTCAGTTCCGCGACCTCACCCTGTGCCTCGACCGTGATGGCGCGGGACATGTCGCCCTGGGTGACCGCGCTGGCCACCTCCGCGATCGCCCGGACCTGGGTGGTGAGGTTCAGGGCCAGCTCGTTGACGTTGGTGGTCAGCCGCTTCCACGTTCCGTAGACGCCCTCGACACGGGCCTGACCGCCCAACTGCCCCTCACTGCCGACCTCCCGGGCGACGCGGGTGACCTCGGACGAGAACGAGGAGAGCGTGTCGACCATCGTGTTGATGGTGGTCTTCAGCTCCAGGATCTCGCCGCGCGCGTCCACGTCGATCTTCTTCGACAGGTCGCCCTGGGCGACGGCTGTGGCGACCTGGGCGATGTTGCGGACCTGAGAGGTGAGGTTGTCGGCCATGAAGTTGACGTTGTCGGTGAGGTCCTTCCACACCCCGGACACCCCGCGGACCTGGGCCCGGCCGCCCAGCGACCCCTCGGTGCCGACCTCGCGCGCGACCCGGGTGACCTCGTCGGCGAACGCGCGCAGCTGCTCGACCATCGTGTTCACGGTCTCCTTGAGCTGCAGGATCTCGCCGCGCGCGTCGACCGTGATCTTCTTCGACAGGTCACCGTTGGCGACCGACGTGGTCACCTGGGCGATGTTGCGGACCTGTGAGGTCAGGTTCGACGCCATGAAGTTGACGTTGTCCGTCAGCTCCTTCCACACCCCCGAGGCCCCGCGGACCTGCGCCTGCCCGCCCAGGTTGCCCTCGGTGCCGACCTCACGTGCGACCCGGGTGACCTCGTCGGCGAACGCGGACAGCTGGTCGACCATCGTGTTGATCGTCGACTTCAGCTCCAGGATCTCGCCCTTCGCCTCCACCGTGATCGTCTTGCCGAGGTCGCCCTCGGCGACTGCCGTGGCGACCTGGGCGATGTTGCGGACCTGAGAGGTGAGGTTGTCGGCCATGAAGTTGACGTTCTCCGTGAGGTCCTTCCAGACCCCGGAGACGCCGGTGACCTGGGCCCGGCCACCGAGCTGCCCCTCGGTGCCGACCTCGCGCGCGACGCGGGTGACCTCGCCCGCGAACGCCGACAGCTGATCGACCATCGTGTTCACGGTGCTCTTGAGCTGCAGGATCTCGCCCCGGGCGTCCACCGTGATCTTCTGCCTCAGATCGCCGTTGGCGACCGACGTGGTCACCTGGGCGATGTTGCGGACCTGTGAGGTCAGGTTCGACGCCATGAAGTTGACGTTGTCGGTGAGGTCCTTCCACACCCCGGAGACGCCCGGTACCTGTGCCCGGCCGCCCAGCTGTCCTTCCGTGCCGACCTCGCGTGCGACCCGGGTGACCTCGTCGGCGAACGCCCGCAGCTGGTCGACCATCGTGTTCACGGTGAGCTTCAGCTCCAGCAGCTCGCCGGTAGCCTCCACAGTGACCTGCCGGGTCAGATCGCCGCGCGCGACCGCCGTGGTCACCACCGCGATGTCGCGCACCTGCGCGGTCAGCCGGGAGGCCATCGTGTTGACGGCCTCGGTCACGTAACGCCAGTCGCCGGTCAGCCCCTCCACCGTGGCACGCCCGCCGAGACGGCCCTCGGTGCCGACCTCCCGGGCGACCCGGGTCAGCTCGCCGGTGAACAGCGACAGCTGCTCCACCATGCGATTCACCCCGCTCCCCAGCTGCCGTAGCTCGCCGCGGAGCGGGCGTCTGCCGTCGTGCAAGTCGGCGCGCTGCGTCAGATCACCGTCCGCGACGGCGTCCAGGACGCGCGTGACATCCACGATCGGGACGGCCAGCGCTTCCAGCAGCGTGTTGGCCGCGTCCACGCTCGTCGTCCACCCTCCCGGCCCGGGGCTGGCCGTGAGCCGCTCGTCCAGCCGCCCCGGTCGGACCACCTCCCGGCGCACTCGCTCCAGCTCCGAAGCCAGGTGCGCGTTCCGCGCCATGACCTGGTTGAACACCCCCCCGATCTCGGCCAGGACCCCCTCGGGCAGATTTCCCATGCGGACGGTGAAGTCGCCGTCACAAAGAGAATTCATCGCCGCGAGCAGCGGACGCAGTTCGGCCACGCGTACCCACCCGCCGTCCTGGGCGGAGGCGGGCCGGCCTGCGGCCTCAGGTCTGGTTTCGGTGGGCTCCCGCTCCCGGAATTCCGGCTCAGGGGAAGCGAGTTCGGACTTGGGGTGAGATTCCATGGCTACACATTTCTTAGGACAAACATACGAGTACCTCTCGATTAGGCTACATTCGTCCTGTATCCGTCGATAGCTAGAGCTTGGCAGGGGGTCGCCAGTGGGGCCGTCCCTTGAGCCGCGCGCAGCGGCGGCTCGGATGCGCGTACCCGCCGATGAACTCGCGGCCTCGGCGGCGCGTAGGTTCGTGCGTGCCGTGCTCGCCGAGCGGACCGCGCCGCGCGTGCCCGGGGCGCCGACGATCAGTGACGGGTCCGTCGATGACGCCGTACTCCTCGCCAGCGAGCTGGTCACCAGCGCTGTCGCGCACGCCGGGTTCGAGGTCGAGGTGGCCTGCCGCATCGAGGCCGACCCCCCGGCCGATTCCGCGCGGTCCGAGGACGGGGATGTGGGTGTCGTGGTCGAGGTGACGGAGCGCGGCTCCTCGGGCAGCCTCGGCGGTGGCGAAGGCGTACAGCGCCACGTACACGGCCATGGGCGACAGCTGATGCGCGCACTGGCCGAATCCTGGGGGGTGACCTACCGGCGCACCGGCACGGTCACGTGGTTCCGTCTGGAGTGCGAGATGGTGACCCCGCTCGCCACCACGGAGCAGGGCCTCACCGGCCCCCTCACCGAGGCCGTCCGCCGTGGGCCGTCCGTCCCCGAGTCCGTCCTGCCCCGCGACCGCACGGCCCGCAGCGCGGAATGGGCCGAGCGTGCGGGACATTCGTTCCTCGCCGAGGCCGGAGAACTCCTCGCCGGACAGTTGGACGAGGACATGGTCGCGGCGCTCGCCGGACAGCTCCTGGTCCCCAGACTCGCCGACTGGTGCGGCGTATGGCTGACCACGGACAATGCCGAGATACGGCTCTCCCATGTCTGGCACATGGACGAACAAAAGATCCACGCACTCCGCCAGGTACTGGAGAAGGACCGCCCGCCCGCCGGTCTGAGCACGACCGGCGTCTCGTGGCCCTGGCCCGCGTCCAGAGGCGACGGGAACACAGGCGGTTCGGCGCTTGCGTTCCCCCTTGTCGCGGGCGGCCTGTACCACGGCACACTCCTGATCGGCCAGGCGGGACTGCCGCAGCTGACCGACGGCGTGGTACGGCTCGCGGGGGACGTGGCCCGGCGCATGGCCCAGGCGGTGGTCACCGCCCGCCACTACACACGGCAGGCGAGAATCAGCCGGACGCTCCAGCGCAGGCAGCTCCCCGCGTCCCTCGCCGCCATTCCGGGCGTCAACACGGCGATCGTGTACGAGCCCTGGGGTGAGGGCCAGACCGTCGGCGGGGACTTCTACGACCTGTTCCCGATAAAGGACCGCCGGTGGTGTTTCCTGCTCGGCGACGTGAGCGGCCACGACGTGGAGGCGATGTCCGTCACCGGCCTGGTCCGGCACCTCGTGCGGATGCTGGCACGGGAGGGACACGGCGTCGAGTCCCTGCTCAACCGGCTCAACCACGCCATGGCGGAGGAGGTCGCTGAGGCCATGACGCTCCGCGGCGAGCGGGAGGGCTCCCGCTTCCTGAGCCTGTTGTACGGGGAGTTGGAGCCCGACTCGGTCGCCGGCGGCGCGCGGTTCACGATCGCCTGCGCCGGGCACCCGCCCCCGTTGCGGCTGGCGACGGACGGCTCGGTGACGCCGGCCGCCGGCTCACAGATGCTGCTCGGCATCGAGGAGCATGCGGAGTTCCACGCCAACTCCCTCACCCTGGCGCCGGGTGAGACGCTGCTGTGTGTGACCGACGGTGTGACCGAACGCCGCAGGGGCACACGGCAGTTGGACGACGACGACGGCCTCGCGAAGGTGCTGCGGAAGTGCGTGGGACTCGGCGCGAAGGCCGTGGCGGAATGCGTCCGGCGAGCCGTTCACGACTTCAGCGTCGAGCCGATCGAGGACGACCTCGCCATACTCGTACTTGAGGCGCTGCCGAAGCCCAGGAGTGCGGAAACGGTGGCGACGGCGCTGCGGGGCGGCCTCATCGGTTGACGCCGCTCTGGTGCCACGGCCCGGACTCCCGGGACATTCACGCCGGGCCCCGTACCGGCCGGCTGCTACGGTGCCGCCCATGGTGGCGCGCTCATTCTCGGTGAACGAAGTGATCGTCCGTCGCGAGATTCTCGACGGCCGGGAATGGATGGTCTACCCGGTACGGGTGGTCGAGGACACCGGGGACCTCCTCGCGGTCTACCTGGCACACGGCACTCCGCTGACGTTCGGCGGCGGGGAGTTCCGCTGGGGGCCGCACCCCTGGACGGCGTTCGAACCGTACTGGCGGTCGGAGGGCGTGCTCCAACTCCAGCGCCCCGGCGACGGGTACGCGGTGTGGGCGCGGCGCGGCGGCGGCGAGTTCACCGACTGGTACGTCAACTTCCAGGAGCCGATGCGTCGCACCGACCGGGGCTTCGACACCCTCGACCAGGAACTGGACCTGCTGCTGCCCGCCGATGGCTCGCCCCACCGCTGGAAGGACGAGGACCACTTCGAGGCCCGCCGCCGCTCCGGAGGCTTCACCGAGGAGGAGGCCGCCGCGGTCAGGTCGGCCGCCGAGTCGGTCGTCGATCTCGTGGAACGCGGCGCCGGCTGGTGGGAACCGTGGCGCGACTGGCGGGCACCGAAGGAGTGGGAGGCACCGGCACCGGTGTCACTGTCGGATGAGGGGCGGCGAGCACCGTACGACGACTGCGGAACCCTTGCGTGAACGGTGGGCGACCCGCTGTGTCGAGGAAGACCGGCGCAGCACATGCGCGGCCCTGCCCGACGCCTGGGTGTGGGCGGTGTCCGGCGCCGCAGTGATCCACCCGCGGTCGGGGCACCGTCATTCGGGGCACTGTCATGGGGAGGCGGGGAGTTCCTGCTCGGCCCAGATCGTCTTGCCGGTGTTGGTGTTTCGGGTACCCCAGCTCCGCGTGAGCTGGGCGACCAGGAGGAGTCCGCGGCCGCCTTCGTCGAAAGTGCGGGCCCGGCGCAGATGGGGGGCCGCGCTGCTGGCGTCGGAGACCTCACAGATCAGATTGCGGTCGCGGATCAACCGGAGCTGGATGGGGGCGCCTCCGTACCGTATGGCGTTGGTGACCAGTTCACTGACGATCAGTTCGGTGACGAAGGCAGTCTCGTCCAGACCCCAGATGTCCAGCTGGCGGCAGGCGTCCTTGCGTGTTCGGGCTACCGAGGCAGGGTCGGACGGCACGTCCCAGGTGGCGACATGAGCGGCGTCCAGGGTTCGGGTTCGGGCCATGAGCAGCGCCACATCGTCGGCGGGGTGCTCTGGGAGAAGTGTCCGAAGCACGGTGTCACAGGTGTCTTCCAGTGACGAGGCCCGCCGGGCCAGGGTCGCCCGCAGGGCATCGAAGCCCTCGTCGATGTCGCGGCCGCGGACTTCGACGAGACCGTCCGTGTACAGCGCGAGGACACTTCCCTCGGGCAACTCGATCTCGGTGGCCTCGAACGGCAGGCCCCCCAGCCCCAGCGGCGGGCCCGCGGGGACGTCGAGGAACTCCACCGTCCCGTCCGGGGTCGTCAGCGCGGGCGGGGGGTGGCCGGCCCGGGCCAGTGTGCATCGCCGGGAGACCGGGTCGTAGACCGCGTACAGACAGGTGGCGCCGATGCCGCCGGGGGTGTCGGCTACGGGTTCGGCCTCGGTGGACAGGTGGATGACGAGGTCGTCCAGATGGGTCAGGAGTTCGTCGGGAGACAGATCGACATCGGCGAGGGTACGTACGGCAGTGCGCAGCCGCCCCATGGTGGCCGATGCCTGGATGCCGTGGCCGACGACGTCCCCGACGACGAGCGCCACCCGGGCACCGGACAGCGGGATCACGTCGAACCAGTCGCCGCCGACGCCGGCCTGTGTGCTGGCCGGCAGGTAGCGGGAGGCAACCTCGACGGCGGCCTGCGGGGGCAGCCGCTGCGGCAGGAGACTGCTCTGCAGGGTGAGGGAGGTGCGGCGCTCGCGGGTGTAGCGGCGGGCGTTGTCGATGCAGACGGCGGCCCTTGCCGTGATCTCCTCGCCCAGGAGCAGGTCGTCCCGCTCGAAGGGCTCGGGGCGTCGGTGGCGGGAGAAGGTGGCCACGCCCAGGGTGATGCCGCGGGCACGCATCGGTACGGCGAGCACCGAGTGGAAGCCGTACCGGCGCACCCTGTCGGCCCGGTCCGGGACCTGGCTCGCCCACTTGTCTATAGCGGGTTCGGTCACCTTGCGGATCAGCGGGCGGTCGGCGGCCAGGCACTCGGCCGCGGGCGACTCGTCCGGGTAGACGGCCAGCGCTCCGTACTCGACCACGGCCTCGGGGCAGCCCTCCAGGACGGACTGGTTGGCGACACGACGCAGCATGACGGGGCTGGCCGGCGGCCCGCCGGGTGGATCGTCACCGCCTTCGATGGAGGGGAGGAGGTCGACGGTGACGAAGTCCGCGAAGCGAGGGATGGCCACATCGGCGAGTTCCTGCGCGGTTCGGGCGAGGTCCAGGGTGCTGCCGATGCGGACGCTCGCGTCGTTGAGCAGCGCCAGACGCCCCCGGGCCAGGTGCTCCTCGGTCATGTCGTGGGCGGAAAGGAGCACTCCGCGTACTCTTCCCTCGGCGTCCCGCACGGGCGTCAGCGACGTGGTCCAGAAGCTCTCGCGGGCGTGGCCGACCAGGTGCAGGGCCTGCTGCAGACGCTGCTGTACGCCGGTCTCCAGCGCCTGGCGCATGCACTGTTCCGTCCGGTCGCCCTCCGGGTCCACCACGATCTCCGACACGCGCAATCCCCGCATCGCCGCTTCGGGCAGGCCGATCACACGCTCCATGTCCGCGTTCGCCCGCCGCAGCCGCAGGCCGGTGTCGTAGAGCGCCGTCGCGGCCGGGGACTGGGCGAACCCCCACATCACCAGCGCGTCCTCCTGGGCCGGCGTCGCCGGGCGGGCCAGGGAGGAGACCAGGAACCACTCTCCTGTCCCCACGTCCTGGCCATCCGGCATCAGGCGGTGTGCCAGCAGGTTCACCGCGAGGCTGTGGCCGTCCCGGTGCAGGAGCCTCACTGCCCCGTTCCACCTCGGCACGGTCCGCGGGGACCACAGTGCCGACGTGGGCGGATCCCCGGCGAGCAGCCGCGCCGCAGGCCGGCCGATGACCTCCGCGGACCGGTATCCGAGCAGCCGCCGCGCTCCCTTGCTCCACCCGGTCACGATGCCGTGCGAATCCACCGTGGCACGGGCAGTGGCCGCCTCGTCGACGGGGTCGTTCGGCCGCCGCGTCGCCCGGGCGTCGTCGGAGGCATCAGAACCCGTCATCGTGCTCATCCGCCCTCGCCTCGGTCTATCCACCCTGCGCCTGAGTTCGGCCAGGAGCAACCGATGGGCGGAACTGCCGGCAGTGGCCGCGACTCCCGTTCGTTGCCGAGAGTCACGGCCCTTGCCGGACAGTCGCGTACGGGCATGGCGCACATCGACGATGTACCGCCGAGGACGCCGCGAACGCGCCCTTCGGCGGATGGGAGCGTCGGGCAACGGTCCCCGCGTCGTCGGGACCGCCCACGTGGAGCAGGGGGCCGGGCGGGCTTGCCCGGCCCTCCCGGTTCAGCCGCGTATCAGCGATTCGAGGATGTCGATCGCGATCGGGATCGACTCCTCGGCGATGTCGAAGGTCTCGCTGTGATGGGGCCCGGACTCGCCGCTCCGACCATCAGGTACGCGCCTTTGCCTCCGCGTCGCTGGACGTGCCTGATGAGGAGGTTGGCGTCGTCGCTGCCGGCGAACGCCTGGGTCCGGACGACCTCGGTGACATCGGGATGGTCCGTGGACACCGCGACGATGCGGTCGATCATCTCGTCGTCGGGAGCGACAGTCGCCGACTGTCCCATCAGGGCGACGTGCACCCGAACGCCCTGCGCCAGGGCCGCCCCCTCGGCGATCGCCCGGATCCGGTCGACCAACTCGTCGACGACCTCGTCGTCGCTCGCCCGGGCCTCGCAGGTCATCTCCGCCGAGGAGGGCACGATGTTCACTCCGTCGCCGGCGACGAGCGTGCCGACGTTGAGCCGGGTGTCCGCCGAGCTGAAGCGCGGGAGTCCCATGATGCCCAGCGCCGACGTCGATGCCGCGAGCAGCGCGTTGCGGCCGGCTTCCGGTGCACCGGCGGCGTGAGAGGCCTTGCCCACGAAGTCGATCTTCAGTTTGCGGGTCGCCAGGCCACCGGTGAAGCTCCCCACGACCCCGCCGACCGCCATGTCTCCGGCCATGTGTACGGCGAGCATGTGGTCGATGTCGTCGGCCGCTCCGGCGTCGATCATCGTCTGTGCTCCCCTGACGCCCTCTTCCGCGGGTTGGAACAGGATCCGTAGTGAGCCGGCGAAGTCACCTTCCGTCAGCCGGTGGAGCAGGCCGACGCCGATGGTCGCATGCGCGTCGTGACCGCAGGCGTGCATCGCGCCGTTCGTCGAGGCGAACCCGTTGGCCACCGGGAAGTGGTCCGCGTCGGTCGATTCACGCATCGGGAGCGCGTCGATGTCGACGCGCAGGCCCCACCGAGGTCCTGGCCGAGTGCCCACCAGGTCCACGACGAGTGCGGTGCCGTGGTCACGGAAGTACCGGGCCCGCTCCTCCGGGACGCCGGAATCCACCGCACGAGCCGCCCACGCGTCACGGGTGTCGGCGGACGGGAAGTTGACCACCTGCGAGAGATCGTGGGCTGATTTTCCCGTTTGGAGCGCACCGGTAGTCCGTCGAGCGCTCGCTCTATCCGGGCCGCCGTTCCGATTTCCAGGAATGCCGGCTCCGGGTTGCGGTGCAGTTCCCGGCGGAACGCTGTGAGCTGCTCGAAATCCACGCGCGACCTCTCGTTCCCTTGATGAGCGGCCGGATCGGTGACCGCTTGACCGAGGTTAGGTGAGGCGCCTTCGATCCACGCCTGACCGCGGCTTGATGGCACGGAACATCAAGATTGCCGACCGAGAATGCATGAGATCGCCAGGCAGCACCGACCACTGGCTGAGACGGGCTCAGTCCTCGAACAGGGGGAGGTGCCCCAGAGGAA
>Ga0307516_10004941_pt1 | contig 16206 bp, 12 predicted proteins | sample 19_EM_MG_FD_203310 | JGI IMG/M metagenome (GOLD analysis project Ga0307516, IMG submission 203310) | Populus trichocarpa ectomycorrhiza microbial communities from riparian zone in the Pacific Northwest, United States - 19_EM | ecosystem: Host-associated > Plants > Roots > Unclassified | place...
CTCAAAAACAAACAATTCGTACGAAAACTTGAAAAAGTTGGGCTGTACAGTAGCCCCCTCGTTTTGTTGACAACGGGCGCCAAAAAAGTCCAAAAGGCGGCACATACAAAAAACACAAACACTCTTGGCCGGCATGTGACCTCTACTTGACCTCCTTTTATTTATTTTTTCTATTCTCTCTCCAGAAATTCCAAAACACCCTACTGCCATTTCCCTCTCTCTTTCTCTTTCCTCCATGTCATTTAGTAGGTCCCAACGGTCATCCGCCATTTCGCCGTTCCGTTCGCGGAAGTCACCGGCGCAACCTCCGCCTCCGGCTCCGAAGCCCACCGGACGGCCGTTAACTCCTTCCTCGACGACCTCGTCGAGGCCTCCCTCGAGACTGTCAAGCTCTGCAGCTAGTTCGGGCCCAAGCCCAACGCCTCATGACCAGCCTGAAACCAGCCGGAGCAAGGAAAACGTGACTGTCACAGTCAGGTTCCGCCCTCTCAGGTACTGCAACAACACCGTTTACTTGACTTGTTCTGTTGACTTGCAGTGATTGGTCAGTTGTTTATCTGATAGTGACGCTGTGATGGTGTCTCTACTAGTGCTAGGGAAATTAATAAAGGAGACGAGATAGCATGGTATGCCGATGGAGATTCGACAGTGAGAAACGAGTACAATCCTTCAATTGCTTATGGTTTTGGTTAGCTCTAAATTCTAATTTTCACTTTCTGGTATATAAATAAATGAATCCCCTTGAATTACAAATCTAACGAGTTTGAAGAGAATTTCATGATTAATTAATTAATTAATCAATAACAAGTTCTAAAAATGTTATTTGTTTGTTTGCCTTCAAAAATGGAAGTTTGTATTTAATTATTTAACTATCTGATTCCAGATAAAGTATTTGGTCCGGCAACCACAACGCGCCATGTTTATGATATTGCAGCCGAGCATGTGGTTGGTGGTGCAATGAAAGGGATTAATGGTAACTATCTTCTTACTGAACCTAAATCTTTTCATTTACTAAAAAATATTTTTGAATGGAGCCCAACTGAATTGGTTTTCAATCCACTAAAATTCCACTGGTGCTCACTGGCAATACAACAAACGTTGGCTAGTTTATTTGTTTTGTAATTTGCAAGAGTATGGATTGTGTGATAATCGTCCTTTGATGGGGTGGTTGTGTTTGATGACTAATAACAGTGACTGAATTTCTTGTTTGTAATGTGATAACAGTATTTGTTTCAAATTTGGGAGGACTTTTTGCTAAATGTATGAAATGTTCTGTTTTTATGCAGGGACTGTTTTTGCATATGGTGTTACTAGCAGTGGCAAGACTCATACAATGCATGTAAGCTATTACCTGGGGATCACATGCACAGAATTTGTAACGGTCATGTCCTCCCTAGCATTTTGCTGGGAACTTCACAATGGCCTACTAGTCATGCCTGTGGGCCCTGCTGATGCGTTAGATAGCTGCCATGGTCGCAATTGATGCTAATTAGGACCATGGAAACTGATTTCTGCATTGCTTTCTACTTGTTTTTTGGTGGTTTTCACTACACTGAGAGAGTTTTGAACTAGTGAATTAAATGCATCCTATCATTCCTTATACAAGGGAGGCTGACATGGAACTAGCTGTTTAGCATTTTGATTGATACTCATAAAGACGGTGAACTGCATTATTCTTTGTTCTCAATTCTTTCTGTATTTTGACAAAGAGAGAAGGTTTCAGACTAGCAAATTATGATGCATAAACATGTTTCTTCCACTAGGATGCTTGACATGAAATCTTATTTAGCAAAACCATCGAGAGAAAATAAGCCATCTAACAAACTGGTGGATAGAATTGACTGGTTTTTCATTTTCCTGAACCTGGTTTTGATCAATCAGCTGTCCTGTTCTGAATGCTTGTTAATTATTGTGGTGCAATCTTGTACCTTCTCTTTTTGCAGGGAGAGCAAAAGTCACCTGGAATTATTCCGTTGGCAGTGAAGGATGTGTTTGGAATTATACAAGAGGTAGTGGATTACTCTGCCTGTTGTTGGTTGTGATTGAAATGAATATTTTTGCGACCAGCCTATTTACACTGTCATTTTCAGACACCTGGGCGAGAATTTCTTCTTCGTGTTTCATATTTAGAAATTTACAATGAGGTCAGTCAATCTCCCTTTACTCACTATGAAATTTATGGATCGCTGAGACTTACTAGTTATTAGTAGTAAACTCCTGACTCCATGCATATATGACTCTTACCTATAATTGATCCATTTTTCATTCAAGTTCTCTTTCACTAGTTTGCATTGATAGTGGACTTTACTACTAGTCCACTAATGGGCAGAAACATTCATCATTAGTGATTGAAGCAAAGCAAAGATGCCTGTAAATTGCTCTTCTAGCTTTAGTGATAGACATGCTTTATGGATTTCACCTATGTAATTAGCATCACTGCTAAAACTAGTTATTTGTTTTTACTATATACCTTCCTATCCAAAATAAATGCCAAATTGTAATTTGAATGAATTGCTCGTCTTCATGACTGGTATCTTCTGTTTCCTGCTGACTCTCCTTTTCTTTCCCTAGGTTATCAATGATTTGCTTAATCCAATGGGGCAGAATCTAAGAATACGAGAGGATGCTCAGGTGGTTACATTTAAGTCCGGGAATTTTGCACCATATGATTACTTGCTGTTTTATCAAGAGGGATATATGTTGAAATGCTTCTAAAATAGATTGCTTTTGATGAAGTTGATAAAACCCTAAGTGTGTGATGGTGTGGTTGCCTGGAGCGCAGTAGCTCTGGCCATTTACTTCCGGCCTGATATTGCACCAATATTCTCAATTCTATTATTTGCTGTCAGTATCATGCATGCGAATAAGAAAGTACCTTGCATATCTCTTGTCTAATTATCCATCCTACTGGAAGTTATTTGTTGATTCAGCAACAAATGAAATTGAACCATCACCTCAACTCTATTCACTGATATGGAAGCAAAACCTTCTTTGAAATTTCATTTTTCAGTTGTAGATGCAAGATCAAGTCGTTGCCAATAGCTGAAGTGTTTCGCAATATAAAATCAAAATTTGGCCCTCCTTTTAACTTGTTTCTGAAATATTTATTTGCTTTTTTTCGATGAATTACAAAAAGAATTACAAAAAGCAACTTAAACTTGAACTCCCCTGCCATTTATAAATTTCAATGCATAGAACCTGAGTTGTCCATTATTTGAGAGCTTGTTTTAAGGTGCATTTTATGATGTCATCAGGGAACATATGTCGAGGGAATTAAAGTAGAAGTTGTTTTGTCACCTGCTCATGCTCTTTCCTTGATAGCATCTGGAGAAGGTACTTGACTTCTGTTATGCATGTTTGGAAAATCTAAGTATTCACTGACCCACATTTAGCTGCCTAACATGATCACTTCCACTCAATGTGATTCCTTTGATCTCGTTTAGGCAATGTATTTTTATATGGTTGTTTAATTAGTTCACCTACATTAGACACTATGAAGTGCGGGCACTGAATTGTCCTATAGTATTGTTCTAGTTACTATACATGTATCAACTATATGGTGTTGTGCAGCTAGGCACCTCTCTAATGACACTATTTCTGATTGTTGCAGAGCACAGGCATGTGGGTTCTAATAATTTCAATCTTCTAAGCAGTCGAAGCCACACAATTTTCACCCTGGTATCTGTTTTCTATTTTCGGTTTATGAAGTTTTACATTCTCTACCCCCCTCCCAGTTCAATACTGCTTGAAGCTAGAGTCGAACTTTCTAAAACTAAACATGCTGATCACCTTATCATTTAAAGTTTGTTTGACTGATTTCACCTTAATGGGATGGCTCCTTATTTATCTCTAGATTTTATTTTGCGGTACTTAACGTATCATTATCTATCAGACTATTGAAAGCAGTCCATGTGGGGAATATCAAGGGGAAGAAGATGTGACTTTGTCCCAATTGGTAGATTCTTTTGTCAGATATATTTGAATATGATTTTTCTGTTCATTACAGTCTGCTTCTGGGTACCCGACATGACTTAAATTCCGTGCAGAACTTAATTGATCTTGCAGGATCTGAAAGTTCTAAAACTGAAACAACTGGATTAAGGAGAAAAGAGGGTTCATACATAAACAAAAGCTTGCTTACTCTTGGCACAGTAAGATGTTGCTCTTATCTATTTGACATCTTATTTTCATTGTGTGACATTTATACTGAAACCAATTCCAACCTGCTAACATGCCTCACATTTCTGTTTAGTGCAACGTCCCATTAGCTAAGAAGTTTGGACTGTTAATGCTAATTTGTTAGTTCACTGGTTAAAATTTCAATGAATGCTGGAAAATGCCAGATTAGGTTAATTTTGAGCTGGTGATAGTCAATTACGGATGGATACCAAAATTAGTTTGGGCACCATAAAAGGTTTGGACAACAAACAACTAAATCTGAATGACCTTGGCAAGGCATTTTAAACTTGTTTGGGGGCATGAAGTACATGGTTTCTTGACTATTGGTGTGTAGAATGTGTTGTAGTGCTGGGGAGCAGGGAACTTTATCTAAGTCTTTCTGTATCCAAATTGTCAATTCATATAACCTGACAGTATTACTGCCTCTCCTTGCAGGTTATTTCTAAATTAACAGATGAAAAAGCAACTCACGTTCCATATCGAGATTCAAAACTCACCCGTTTATTGCAGTCATCTCTCAGTGGCCATGGACGTGTCTCTGTATGTTCGGCATAATACTTCTGATTTTTTTAGCATTCATATAGTGACATCTTTTCCTTGCGGCAATGTAACTTGTTTGGTGTAAAATAGTTTATTCATATTTATTCGAAGGAGGAAGTTTTTAAATATTTTGTGTCTATTTGTGGGTCTGGGGAGGGGCAGGTGGAGGGGATTGTTGTTACACTTTCTGTTTTGTTGCTATCCTCCATGTTATTGGAATAGCATACTATTACATTTTACTAAATTTCCTTCTCAAACTTGCATGTAGCTTATATGCACAGTGACACCTGCCTCTAGCAACAGTGAAGAGACACACAATACACTTAAGTTTGCTCACAGGAGCAAGCAAGTGGAAATCAAGGCTTCTCAGAATAAGGTGAATTTTTAGCTTCCCTTTCATGCTAAGTGTGGTTAACTTAAAAGGCTGCAATTTCATAATTTTCATTCATTTCTTAAAATGCTTTCTTTAGATTATGGATGAGAAATCTCTCATTAAAAAGTACCAGAAGGAAATTTCCTGTTTAAAGCAAGAGCTTCATCAATTAAAGCGTGGAATGATGGAGAGTCCTTATATGGCTGCATCTACCCAAGAAGATCTTGTTAATTTGAAGCTTCAGGTTTTTGCAATGGACTTCTATGCTTTATATAATCTTTTTATTTTAGTTGTTGCTAATATTCTGGATGACAACTGTTACTCCCACCCCATATTTGGAATCTATATTTCGTTTTGTGAGGTCTTGTATAAGTTTGATAATTAAATAAAGAGTGTATGTAATCATCTCTTTATAAATCATGGATGAGAAATTTAAGGGGTTATAGATATTTTGCGAGTGATAATTTGCGACATTGGTGTTTTTCTACTCTAACTTGAACATGTTAATTAATGTCTCCTCAGAATGGAGCTAAATATGTGATCAGGGTAGCATGGTGTATGATACTGCATTTTTTATTGTTGCTAAATATGTGATCAAGTTTTCCTTAACTTAAATAATAGATTATCATGTGAATTCTGTTCATATACTCAAAGGTTCTGTTGTGTAATTTCCCGTGGTCAAAGCTGGAAGCTGGTCAGGTCAAATTACAGTCACGATTGGAAGAGGAGGAACAAGCCAAGGCAGCTTTAATGGGAAGAATTCAGCGATTGACCAAGCTCATCTTAGTTTCCACAAAAAATTCCATGCAATCAAGTCTACCTGAAAGATCTGATCATATAAGAAGGCATTCATTTGGGGAAGATGAGGTCTGTTATTTTCTTGTTTTGCAAGAAAGCGGTTTCTGGATCTTCAATCAAGATGGCATGGTTTATGGTTTATGGATTCTTGATTTTATTGTTGTTGCAGCTGGCATATTTGCCGGATAGGAAAAGGGAATACATGACAGAAGAAGATGCTGGAAGCTATGCTTCTGAGCTTTCTGTAGAAGGAAGAGATGAGATTACTAATCTAGATGAGTTGGTGAAGGATTTTAAACGAAACAGGAGGCGGGGGATGCTTGGCTGGTTTAAACTGAAGGTACGTTCTTGTGCTTTAAAAGAGGACCCTTTTCATGAATGTTTAATTAGAGATGGATCTGGTTCGTTATGATGTTATACTGGTTGTAAAGAGAGATAATCATGGAATTTCATCAATACATTATTACTCTACTGTGTTTCTCCTTTCAAGTTTCCTCAAGCTACTTTTCCTTTCCTCTTACTTTTATTTTACATGCATTGGCTACATCTAGTCACACCTAGTGTGTTCTTGTTTTTCATTTAAATGCTGTTAGAGAAATCCCCACATTGTTTTTTTTTTTTATGGATTTAAGGTATGGCCTCTTGTATATGGTATGAGCATCTCCACCCAATAGTGCAATGTAATTGATCTAAGCATCCGAGGGCTATGATAGGATGCTGAGATATTGCCATGACTGTTTCCTATAGGAATTTGATAACTACAAGGCTGCTACGGCCATACATTGGAGCAGCACTTTGCTAAATGGAAAATGTACTTTATGTTTTAGCCCATCCATTTGCAGAGAGGCTGGGCTATGGAATCAATCCCTTTTAATTCTTTCAGTGAAGATGTCATGTTTAGAAGAGCCTTTAAATTGGCTTGTAAAAGCTGTAGTCAGAAGCGCTTCACATCTTTCTGATAACCTATGAAAAAGTTTGCTGATCTTTAAACAGTCAAGAAAGATCAGCAGATATCTTGAAATTGAGTGGCGATGGTTAATAAATGTGAACCATTTGATCTTCATAGTGCAACAATTTATCCTCTCAGCTACCTCTCTGTTTGGAAGATAGCTCGTTTGGCGTTTTAAACAGTGTCCAAAGGAAATAGTTATTTTATCATACAACTGGATGAACGGTTCATTTGACTTATGAGGTGAATTTGGACCTTTGTATTATGAACAAAAGAAATTTTGACTGATCATATCCGAAATAAGGATGATGCTCTTTATATACTTTATTACTCAATTATTCTAGAGAGTGTACTGTTTGCATTGATGTTTGGACCTGTTCTGCTAAACCTCCTGTTAGTTGCAGTTAACTTGATAAAACTTCTTAATAATTTCCCTTGCAGAAGCCAGAGAATCCAGTAGGGTCGTCACCTAGTACAGATAGTGAGAGCTCTGCTGGTGGATCACCTGCCTCCCGTTCCAAATTGTCACAAAATAGGGTCACATTCAATGATATAAAAGATGGAAAGAGAAAATCTATCAGTAGGAAGGGAGATGAAACTACAATCATTGATTCATTTCCAGAAAGAACACAAGCTGGTGACCTGTTTAGTGCTACTATTGGAGGTCGCCGATTGCCTCCGGTGAGACGAACTTTAACTGCTATCTTAATATTTTAACATTACCATGCTCTTTCATAAGTATCATATATGAGTGTATTGTGGTGTAACACTGCTGAATCAGTCATTTTTCCTGTTATTGCTTATGACAAGTAACCATATCTGCTATGCTTTCATGATAATATATTAGGTGAGTTTTGTAGTGTGCTGTTGCCTTTAAATAGATAGTGGGATATCCATGTTTTTGCTTGATCATGCACCATTCAGTGGTGAAAGAAGGGTGGTTTAGAATACAAATAATACAAGGAGTACAGGAAGTTTTTATTTCTAAGAAGTCTGTTTCCTACTTCCCGTTGGGGGTTTGCAAGCAAAGCCATGCATGACTTCATTACAATTAGGGTCATGAGTGGTTTGGGAAATTTGAGATAAATGTTTGTCATCTCGATGTAACTTGGGTTGTAGGACATAGGCGTCTTCTGTAATTTACTGCATTCCATTTTGGCAGTATCCATCATGTAATCAACTCAGCAAGAGTCTATTGATCCCTTGATTACTATAGTGGAGGTGGTAATTTGTGTTGTAGGTGTATAATTTTTCCATATTTTTTATTCGAGGTAGTTTGCTTAGTTATGTTGAGTTGTCGAATTCCTTTGAATAAGTGTAAGTTGTGCTTTTCAGCAAAGGTCATGAGTTAACAGGAATGGTTTGAATGCTTTTCATGCAGACTGGTACCACAATAACGGATCAAATGGATCTTCTTCGTGAGCAGGTGAAAATGTTAGCTGGGGAGGTGGCATTGTGTACTAGCTCTCTGAAGAGACTTTCAGAGCAAGCAACTAGCAACCCTGAAAATTTACAGCTGAAGGTGATGATCCTCCTTGTGCATTAGATTTCAATAAGATGTCAACCTATTTGATTTCTCAGGTCTCTTCCTTGACAAGGAACTGAATTTTTTTTTTTATTATGGATTTATTTTGATGGCCATATTGTTTGACGTAGGAACAAATGCAAAAGTTGAAAGCTGAAATTAGTGAAAAGAAGCATCAGATGCATGTTCTAGAGCGACGCATGATTGGATCAGTTGAGATGACGTCAAACACATCAACCAGCATTGAAATGCCAAAGGTAACTCTGTGTGATGTGATAGGCTTAGCAGATTTGAAGAAACCGGGGAAAAATAGTGAACTGCAAAAATTAACAGAGTCAAATGAGCAGATTTGAGAGAGAGCCAAGGAGTGTTATTTTAAAATATACAGTCAAATGAATCCCATTAAAGTTTTTTTGGTGGCTCTAGAAGTGAGAAATAAAAGTGATGTTCTAAAGGACAACTATTGAGACACTGGTACCTGATTGCGCCAGTTCACTATTCTGAAATTCTCTATATGTTGTGTGTGGCTATCTTTCAAATCAAATAATGAATTGCATTTAAGTGAAGTGGTGAAATAATCTTTATTTTGAATTGTCGGAATTCAACAAATTAGAATTCTTTGTATTTTTTTTGGCAAGTTAACATTACAGGACAAACTAGTGACATTCAGTAACCTTTGGCCTCTAATTTGTTTCCTTCTCTGTCTTGCAGGCTTTATCCAAGCTCACTACTCAGCTCAATGAAAAAACATTTGAACTTGAGGTTTGTTATCCTACTTACTGGCTAGCTGCAAGGATAGTTTTTTCAGCATCAAATGGCAGGATTTTTTACTAACTTGATTTCTTTGTTTTGGGATGAGTATTCAAGATTAAGTCAGCAGACAATAGGATACTTCAGGAGCAACTGCAGATTAAGGTACATGCTAGAGCTGTATAATCACTTTCTCTTTGCTCTAAAATGTGAAGTTTTTTATGATACATGGTTGCTGTAACAGATATCAGAGAACACTGAGATGCAGGAGACAATTCTTCTGCTGCGGCAACAGCTAAATTCATTATCAGAAAAAAGCTCCAGCAAACAGAGAATTGCTGAATCTGAGTCTACCACACACAGAAAGAGCAAAGAAGGGAGGAACGAGATTTGGTCATTTGAAGAAATTTATGCTGATGAAAACACACCAAAAAGTGTCATGAGTTTGAATCAAATATTTTCCCAAGATGACCCCAAAGAGTGCAATGGCACTAGTTTATTGAATTCTCAAGTTCTAATACAGGTTAGTTTATCTTTTAATTTTTTGGCACTTTCTTTTTTGGCACTCAATTTTTTTTTGTCTTTATGCTATCTTCATGGATCTACTAATTTACAGGTGCCTATTCTTTTCCTGATTTTTTCTCTGGTGGTTCTAACGGTTTGAGTGATGGGCTCTGTTTATGTATTTGTAGGCTTCTGAGATAGAGAATCTGAAGCAAGAGAAGGTGAAGCTGATTGAAGAAAAGGATGGACTTGAAATTCAAAGCCAAAAACTGGCAGAGGAAGCATCGTATGCAAAAGAATTGGCGGCTGCTGCTGCAGTTGAGCTGCGAAATTTGGCTGAAGAAGTAACCAAGCTGTCTTATGAAAATGCGAAGCTGTCCGGTGATCTGGCTGCTGCAAAAGAGACACAATGCAGATCTAACTGTTGTCAGAGGTCCATTTCATATGATTTTACACAAAGTAACTCCATTGGTTCTCTACCTGACGGACGCATTAGAAAAACTGAGGATAGTCTTTTGGTTGGGGAGTTGCAGAAGGAACTAAATGAAAGATACCAAAGAGAAGCTTCATTGGAAATGGCACTTTCTGAGAGAAACAAGGTAGAAGGTGAGCTACGAAAACAACTTGATGAAGCAAAACATCATGAAGAAGATTTGGAAAACGAGCTTGCCAATATGTGGGTGCTGGTTGCAAAGATGAGAAAGTCTGGTGTTAATGCTGAGGACATGCCATCTGAAGGGGTCTATGCATCTACCACTTTTGGAGTAGGTCTTAAAAGTGGATGTCTGCTATCTAATGGTCATTCTTCTAGAATATCCAAAGATGAAACCTTTGAAAACATTGATGGGATGAAGACATTAGAAGAGTTGAAAGTAAGCTATCAGAAAGAGAGAAGAAAATGCAAACAGCTAGAAAGCATTATTTCAAGATTGAAGGTATTTAGTTTCTTGACCAAATTGAAATTGCATAACAAATTCCCCTTTACTGCACCTGGATAAATTTTGCCTGGATGATTTTCAGGTATTCTAACTTGGCTAGATGTTAACTGAATTGCTACTGTTTGTGTAAGAGTGCATGCGTGAAGAGATGATCAGAGTACACAACAGTTTGATCGAGTGCCCTAGATCACCGAAACAATAAATGTTCTCCGTTTAGAGTACATCACAAGCTCAATGGCATAAATTTTAGCAATTAGAACATCGTGGGGTCCAACATTCCAATTTATTTTGATTCCAATTTCATTGTTGAACAGCTTAAGAATTAAGCATGTCATAGGATTTTGATATTCAAAATCCTGGCATTTGTCTCAAATCAAATGATCTCTCTAGAATTAATTTTTATACTGACAGATCGAAGCTACTGACTGCAATTAATCAATTCAAATATTTTATTAGGTTGAAGACATAGATGGTCTGGATGTCACAGCTCTTGAAGATCTACAGAATTTTCACGTCGAAGCCATAACTAAAATCTGCCATGCAAAGGTGACATTCTTTTATTCTCGCTCTTTTAAATGAGGTTACTGGATGTGCTTTCTTTAGCTGCTTTGTTGACTTGTATTTTCGTCTTTCAACATGTATCTCATCTAAACTTTAATGAATAGCTTAATTAACTTGCAAATGTGAGCCTGATGGTATTTGCATTAAAAATAAATTTTTTCATGTTTAGTATTTGGAGTTTGATTATGCAATGCATCCGAGCACATTGACTAGCGCTTATTTTTGGGATTCACGGGAGTACTAAATATTATATTGATCATCTCTTATAGTTGCTTTACCATGCAGTGTGCAAATCGTGCCTGATAGCATACTAAATCCAACTTATGGAATGCTGCTGCCATCAGAGCTGCTGACCTAGGTTAGTCCTGACCCTAATTTCGTGTACTCCTAAGAAGTGTCTGCTGACGTGTTCTAGCTAACCACTTGTTCCAGTGTAAATTTAAAATCAAATTATTTCTATATTTACTATACTTTGGTATTTTTGATGCACAGCCTAAATTTATGAAGATTCAAGCTTAGGGTTTTGATAATCTGCCCTTGGCAACATAACATTTTGTAAAATCCATAATCTCGGGCTATCGATCTCTATTTACAATTTGTGTTGATGTTTTGCGATTGGCATCTTGTTGCATCGTTATTTTCGGCCACACCTGTCAGGATATTTACATTTCTTTGAATCAGACTTCTCCTTAATTCACCATCAATAAAGTTCCTGTGATAACCAAGAACATGTAAAATTGATTAAACCTTTGATAGATTATATGCTTTCAGAGGGATATAAACGCAACTCTTCATCCACGCCATAATGGTCACGCCAATGTACTAATAATCTAATCCCGTATCACATTTAGGTTACAGATAAACCCAAAGATACAGCCTCACCACGCAGCACAATTAACACACCTATACCCTTCCCTCTACCCGAAAATTTGGGGGGTAAATAAAAACGGAATAGGTGAAGTGGGATACAGACAGCGGGTCTATGTGCATTTCTTGATGTGGCCATATGAACCCCAAAACACATTTTCTGCTCCTTCAAATTTCAACTCATGCATATTCGTGTTGGTTTTTTGCAGGTGTAATCTTATTTGTACAGTCATCGAAACAGTAACTAAATCAATTTGTCAACTTCTCACAGTTAACTCCTTGTAGAAGCTACAGTCATGGGGATGGCAGATGACATTTTTTTGTATTTAATCAGTAGCTAACTTGCAGCAGAAATGGAAAAAGAACTCTTATATTTATGTGGGACAGACCCATTTACATCATCTATGCTAAATGTCACTGAATATCAAAAGCTCTGTTGTCTGTATCAATAATGTCTAATGACATCAAGTTATTTTTTCCTTCTATTTTTTGGTGAAAAGTTTGGTCTTCTCAGAAGCATAGGTTGCAGGACAATGCTCCTCTAGGATACCAAAGTAGGCCGCATAAGGCTGGGAAAAACCTTCATTATATTCACGATCCACGCTGTTAAATAAACAGGAGGAAGATAATCATGGTGAGAGTTCCAAGATTAAGTATATAAAATGAAGATATTACTAGAGAATGGATCAGGACTTGGGAAGTCTATTGCAATTTGTTGGGAACCATCCAATCTGCTGTCTCTCATTGTCATAAACCACCACTCTGTCTTGCATAAAAATGTCTGGATGGCACGGAACAGAGGAATCAGATTTATACGATTAGGATATATAAAAGGTTTTATTAGATAGGGTCCGTGGTTCTGTTAATAATCTCTCACCTCCTATCACATTGAGGTTTCCCAGGCCTTGCTCACCGCCGTTCAGAATCCCTAAGCACACATTCCCATCTTTCTGAAATGAGGAGAGGTTATAAATATGCCTGCTGACGTCTAAATGTATGGTTGCTAAGTGCAGGGAACTTGTGAAATGTTTTTTGAGGTGCTTACAGTGATAATGAGGTAGTCCTCAGGTGCCAACTGCAGCTGCACATTCTTTGCTTTTATAAAGTTTATGGTTAAGGGCTTGAAAAAACTCTTGATGTCAAGAATAGATTTGATCGGTTTAGCAGTTTTCCAGCACACTGCAAGTGCCTTCTCCTCCGGTGCATCTTTTAATGGCATTCCACTAAGATCCTTCCTCACCTGAGACAGAAAGTTAATGATTCGTGTAACAAAATATTTTACTGTGTTTTTCTTTATCTGATTCAATGTTATCTTCCTGATATAAAAAATCAAGCGTATCTCACCAGATTAAGTATACTCTGGTAAACTTGAGCATTGAAGTAGGTATAGGAGCTCCCGCTGTCAAAAATCAGCTGTAGTCCCTTAATGCCAGTGGGCTTTCCACCAAAAAGTAGTTCTGCTGGTCCTGACGAGTATAGCGTGCTGGATGAAAATAAAAAGAATTAGTGCATTTTAATTGAAGTAACCGAGCGAAATAAAAGCTGAGAGCAATGGTCTAAAGAAGGAAAAAAACAGAGCTAGAGCACTCTACTCTGAGGAACTGCGTAGCATTGGAGTCCAAGTGATTCCTGAAGGCGGCAAAAGGTGATCTCCAAAGAATAAAAAGCCACCTGTTACCCTACTGAAACAGTGGCCAACCACATTTTGCGTGATACCCAGGGTTCGTAGCTGCGACAGAATGCTTGCTTTCCCTCTGCCAAGGCCAAGAATGCCAGCTGTGTCAGGCGGTGAGTGTGGGCCAAGATATTTTTGATCGTATCCACACCTGCATGATTGCAACGTATTTCAAGATGGTGATCCATGCTCGAGATTTTCCAAAATCATATAAATTGGTATATGCCACCAGATTTTACAGTAGCTACCAGAATAAAAGTACAGTTTCTGTTAAGCTTAGTTGTGGACTCATCAAGCACAGAAAAAAATGTTAAAGGGTGCGTCAACTGAGATGGAATGCATGAAACCCACCCAAAGGCGATTCTAGGTTGGAGAAGAGAGCCATTGTTTAATCGTAGCGGAAAGTAGTCCGACAGCAGCACGCCAAGAGATGAACCAAGATCAGCATACTCGACTTCATAGTCACACTGCTCAGTTGGGATGTCGCAATTGTTGTTTTGTATGGCCTGGCACAAGGAACTTGCACAAGGCACACGATTGTTCTTTGGCTTGTAAAGTTTATCAAGAGGCTGCACATTAGAATGCATATTAAACACAATGCCAGGTCATTACAAGACTCTGTTACATTACTGGTTTTGTCTTCTATACAAGGACATGCTTACCTTAGTGCAACCTTTGCAAGGAGCATCACATTGGACCCAGGTGAGATCACTACCAGTATCAATATCCAAGTCAAAAGCCTTTGGTGGGTTGCCTATGTTCAGAATCACAGAGTAGTGCCTGCAAATTGCAAGAAGATTCGTTATTATTGCACTTCAAAGAAATCTTTAAATGTCAAGTTACAAACTTGAAATCTCAATTATAAGCAATTTAATATAGAATTATTTTCCAAAAAAATAAAGACACCTGATATAGAATTAATTTATGAGAAAGGGGTCAAGTCAACGTTCCCTGGAGAAGGAGAGATAATCTCAAGAAATGCTAAAGAAACTACGCGGGACTACAAACGGGTCGTTCCAGTTGTTCCTAGAAGAATCCAGGCGGTGGAATTGAGTCGGGAGAATGTGATTTGAAAAGTCAAAAGAATCGTTCAAAAACAGCAACACATCCCGCAAACAGGAGAAAGAACCAGACCCGGTTGTAGAAGTCAATTAAGCAAATAAAAATAGAGTTACAGAGACAGTGGTGCCCGGAATAAATAAACGAAAACGAAAACAAATGACCATGGAATTATCCAAGAGGCAATGGAATTCAGAGTTGATGCATGGCCAAGCAATTCTCCTCCAAACCAACAAAAAAGATAGTACATGAATCCAATATTCTAATAAAACAGACCATTAAAAGATAGTACCAGGAGACACACGAATCCAATATTTTCATTTCATTTTTGCAAAGAATCAAGAAAACACGCACCCAGTAGGATAGACATTTCCGGTGACACGAAAGAAAACAGAGGAGCCAACTCGATCATTAGCAGGCGTGGTTGACTTTCCTTTGATGGGTGTTTGACTGGCAGCAGAGAAGCAACCTCGAAAATTAGCAGCCATTACTATAAAGAACAAGAGCGTCATCGTCACCAATGATACGATTCTTTTCCTTTTCTTTTCCATCTTTTCGAGTCTTTACAGTCGATTATGTTGTGAGCAAAAAGGGAGTTGTTACGGCTTTTAACTTGAAAAGGGAAAAAGAAAGAAAGAAAGAAGTTGGAGACTCAAGATGTGAAATCTAATTGGCTTTTTGTCTGAACGGAGACATGAGCCTTGGCTTTAATAGATGTGGCGTCTCTCCACGTGTATTACAGGGAGAGTTGAAAAGGAAATAAAAATCAAAACTGGGTGCAGCGTTTTCTCTCTGGTTTTTTCCCTGATATTATAGGGTTCAGGGAATACGGGCTGGAAATAAACAATATTGAATCTGAGCAACTTCAGCTGGAATCTCCTTCTCCTTTCTTTTGATTTTTTACAAGTAGAGAGAGGGAAAGGGACACGTAGGTAGTATAGGATTTTTCATACAAGGAAATTTCACGGAGAGAGAACAAAGCAGCGTCTAGAACGCGTGGTTATTTGAAGCAGGAAAGGTCGAGACTGCCCATGAGGATTTCATTCAAATGTTGTTTTCAAAGGGCATAATTGTCTCAGGACTGTGGGTCGGTTGATGGAGTCAAGAGTGTCTCTCTTCCGAGGATAAAAAGCGTGTGGGAGACAATATAATAAATGAGAGGGTCATTAAGAAATTAATTTAGATACCCTCGGTCTGTCCAAATTCAGCTGTCTCTGCAACTATTTTTTATTAAAAGAATTTTTTTATTTTTTAAATTTTTTTAATATTAACCTATCAAAACGTAAAATTACTAAAAAAATAATTGAAGCGGAGAAAAATATAAAAAAATATATTTTTAAAACAAATTTTTAATTTAATAGATAACATGTTCTTCTTCACGCGCAAATAGTTGGGTTTCTTGCTTTGCTTGTGGATAAGGGTGTTCTTCTGATATTATATTTGACATCTTTGTTTTGGTTGTAATGGGGAAAATCAAGTGCCTAGCCG
>Ga0307516_10004942_pt1 | contig 16205 bp, 19 predicted proteins | sample 19_EM_MG_FD_203310 | JGI IMG/M metagenome (GOLD analysis project Ga0307516, IMG submission 203310) | Populus trichocarpa ectomycorrhiza microbial communities from riparian zone in the Pacific Northwest, United States - 19_EM | ecosystem: Host-associated > Plants > Roots > Unclassified | place...
GATCCCCTTGCCACTGCCGTTGCTATGCCATTGCTCTTCACAGCGTTGTCGTCGCCGTTGCTGTGCTGACGCTTCCACCGGCGCGCCACGCCGGAGTGGCGAGCGGCGAGAAGCAATTCCAACACAGCACCCGTTGACAGCCCAATAATGGCCCTTATGAAGCCTTGAGAATCTAAAAATTCTGTTCAAAAAGACTAGATATGCCATACCCTTGAGGAACGGTGACTGGAAGGCACCTTCTTTCATAAGTTGGCAGTCATCAAGTATGAGATCTGCAGTTCTACCCTATCTGATCAGGAGCATAGTGGCCTTATACAGTGGGAGGGTCGTACATACCAGCAGAAACTGTGACACTGGGATGTCCGGTCAACGTTGGAGTGATGGTAATATCAAACTAGTCAGGTTTCTCGATTGTCACAAAGGAGATGGGGCGCGCGCGGTCTTCGCCGGCGTTCAATTATTATACAAGAATAACTTCCCCAATGAGTCTCCTTTGAAGTTCGCCCACCATTAGGGGATTCACAGCGAATAATCTAAGGGGTTCGGTTCAACATTGTAATCACCATCCCACTGGCTGGTGCGCTCGGTAATTCACCCGATGGCTCACGCGGTGGTATCGCGATGGCGGATGATTCGGTGTATGTCTGCCAGCTGCCTGACAGGATATATTTGTCATTTCAGTGGTGTGCCTGACAGCTTGCTCGTGGCACTTCGGTGGATGGTTGGGATCGAGACGGACCCGGCGTCTTGCCCGACAGCTCGCTTGCAGTGCTTCGGTGGATGGTTCGATGCCTGCCCGGCGGCGTGCCCGACGGCTTGCGTATATAGTTTCGATTCGAGACGGGCCTGGCGGCTTGCCCGACGGCTCGCTCGTGTCGCTTTGGCGGATCTGCACTTCAGCGGATGGTTCGATTTGAGACGGGCCAGGCGTAATCTCCGACGGCTCGCTTGTGGCGCTTCGGCGACTGTCAAATGGCTCGTGCAACAACTGCCTCACAGGTAAGATAAGGTAAGAAATATGCTCACACACCAGACCCTTCTGGGTGGGGGCTGGAGCGCGAAGCTCCACGTCCTGGTTGGTGCTTGCGATAAGGTGAGATTCAGGGTTTCCATTGGCACCACAGAATTACCTTGGCTCTGGACTGAGTTCTATCCTGCAGTCCAGTAGTGTCTGGAGTTTGGTTGTTAGGACAAACGGGCTCCCTGGAGAGCCTTGACTGAGCTCCCTGGAGAGTCTCGTCCTAACTTCCTTCCTCTCACGCTCCCAGTTTGCCGTGGCCTCTTTCTCCGGAGTTAATCTTTACGACCGGTTCTTGGCCATAATCTTTAACTCCGTCTTATCTTCCACCTAGACTCTCGAGCCCCTTACGTATCCTTCCGTCTCCTTCCCGATCCACTGTCGTCTCACTTGCCACGCTTAGGCATATCTGCGCTTCGGCGGATGGTGCGACGTATGCCTGGTGGCGTGCCAGACGGCTTGCGTATATCATTTCAGTTCAGCAGATTGTCTGACGCTTCGGCAACTGCCAAACAGCTCACTTGACAACTGCCTCACAGGTAAGATAAGGTAAGGAAGGCGCTCACACACCAGACCCTCATAGGTGTAGGCTGGAGCCCGAAGCTACTCATCCTGGTCGGACTGATAATAGGATCCGCCCAATGGTATCACAGACTGCACCATTCCCTCAGCTTATAGCTGGGTTCATGTGACGACCCCACGTCAGCCCTTGGGTACGGCCTTGGGGATTATACTCTCAATTGGGGTCCTATTCGTGCCTACCGACATGTTGCCCATCAGCGCCTTCCTATCTCCCGCCTAGACTTTCGAGCCCCTTGCGTATCCTTCTGTCTCCTTCCCGATCAACTGTTGTCTCACTTGCGGCGCTTGTAGGAGCGCTCGTAGGATCGATTGCAGGATCGCTCATCAGATCGCTCATAGGATCACTCTTAGGATTGCTCGTAGAATCGCTCGTAGGATTGCTGGTAGGATCACTCGTACGGGGATGGTTGTTGACTGAATGTCTTTTTGACCAGTAGGTCGTCCATAGATGATTGACCATTTTGTGGTTGATGGTTCCCCTGATGATTCCGATGAATCTTCCGATAAAGACCGGTTGCCCACCACTCGTCGTCAGGTCGTCATATAAGTATCCGGCTCGGCAAAGTCACTTGCTGCGGGAAAATTACCCCGCACCGCGATGTGAAAACTCTTTACCTTGGGGTTAAACTTCATCAGCGTAATACAGATAATCTCTCGATTTGGATCGGAGAGTAGTGCTTCTATGTATCCTAAGTGTGGCTGGAGCGGGTCCTTTGTTCTCTCGTCGTGAATGGGTGATGCGATATGGGTTGTGTACGGGGTTGATTACGCTACTCGACCTGAGCCGGAGCAAAGAACCCTCAACCATACCAGCTATCCTTTCTTCGGCCGCGATGGCATCAAGGCATAGCTCCGCCCCATATCTTTCCCAATAGACTCTCGAACCTTGAGGTGCGGTCCTGTAGCAGCATTTGCACTTTCCCGAACATGAGCTGGTACTTGGTCCGGGGGCTACCCAGCGCTAAAGGATTGGCTTGAAGTCAAGCCTCCACATCAGTATCTGTTCAACTCGATGTCCCTTACCTTGGTGCGGCGTCTGCCTTGCATCATAATCGTTGTCAGCATCTTGGATAAGTGGGGGATATGCTCACGCTGTCGTGCGCTGGCAAAGCCCAGAGTTCATTGCCATAATCGGGTGTCAACAACGAGGATGCGAGTGGTAGCATGATCCCTTGTGTCTCCTGACCATGGGGTGCAATGGTTTCGCCTTGGGCCTTCGAACCGTCTACGATGCTACAGCGATTCCCGACTGGTGGTGTTGTTCCTCTAGGCTGTGTCTCTGGAAACAACCCCACTCCTATTCCGCGATCTAGACTCACAGCTCCTTGTGTTCCCGTTTTCCTTCCGATCGCTTGTCCTGCTTATGATGACCACCAAGGTTGTCTTCCTCTACGGCAGTGCTTGCGCTTTCCCAGTCGGTGGCAGTACATGGCCCAGGGTTTTCCTGGTACTGCAGAGTTGGTTGACCCGAGCCAAGCCCCGACGCTGTTGGTTGCCAGGTATCGGTATGCAGTCCTAAGACCATGTGATGAGTTTCCAATACCTTCCTGCCCTGTCTGTATCCGAATGTCCGACCTGTAATATTTAGGGTGTAACACTATGCACCAATTGCTAAGCTTCGTCCGGAAGCTATCGGATGGTGTTGCATTTAGTCCTTAAGTCCCGTACTATTGCTCGATTGTAGAGATAAAAGCCGTGTGGGAAAAAGTCTCTCAAATCGGTGAGCCTGTAGTCCGTTGGCATACCAGGATGCTATACTCTACTACTGCTCGATCATTGAGACTGAAAAACCTGTCGGAAAAAGTCTCTCAAATCATTGTGAGCAGGTAGCCTGTTGGGGTTTCAAATCGACGAAACAGGTGATGGTTTTGTAAGCTGACCTTTGAAGGTAGACTTCCAGCCTACCACTCTGGTTATCAAGACAAACCCAGTGGGAAAAAACTCGGTAACCATTCCTTGAGCCGGTATCTGTCGAATGGCATGTCTGTCAGATCGTATCGGTCATGACAATGTATTGCTGTCGATACCGTCCATATTCTGGGGGACTCTTGACATCCTGAGTCTGGTGCCCAGTGCCCACCTTCCGGTAAAGGCATTCCGTTTCCATCCTCAAATTCCCGGCCTTTCCGCTCATGCGTCCCGGCACTTGGCACGGGACAGCGTCCTCCCTGACCTTTCAGTCAACCCGTTCAGGCACTTCGGCATGGAACGGTATTCTCCCTAACCTTTTGGTCAACCCATTACGGCGCCCGGCACAGAACAGCATTTTCCCTATCCACCGGTTCCGGCAATTCGGCACAGAGCGGCATCTTTCCTCAACCTTCTGGTACCCGGTGTTCCAGCTGTGCTGCTGATATCGCGAGTGCAGTGCCTTTGCCGCCAATACTGGCTGAGGCTGCCGACGTGGAATGCAGACCTACTGATACGGCAAGTACAGAGCCTTTGGCGTCAATGCTGACCATGGCTGCTGCAACGTAGAATACATCCTGGATCGCCGTGATCGGGTGATCCTCATCCCCCCCTTTCCTGGTCGGTTCTCCGAATGCCTTGAATAAGCGTCAAGTTTGCCATTCAGGCTACTGGACCGTAGAGATGCATATTCATGTATTATGTATCGTCGATACCAGCGGGTTGCTGTACTGTAGTCAGCAAGCCTGGCGTCGGTGGAGTTCCCATTACCCTAGGTTTGCTCGGTGTATAGTGTTCTGTGGGTTCATTGACAGGCGCGTATTTGCCCTGATGATGTTCCATTGCGTTACGCTCCATCAAGGAGATGCCTCGCAATGGGTCGGTGAGGGCGATATCATGGAATAGCTCCCAATGCGAACTCACACACATCGAACGCAGTGAATGCCAAACTTCCTCAGCTTGGAACAACTGGAATGGTACCCGGAAGGTGTATTCTAACGTAACCAGAACGACCTCACCGGCTTCGAGTGAGAACGAGTGCTGGTTCCTTGGCGAACTGGTGGCTGCCAGGACCCAAAAGGTCTCGATTTTAGCATTTTCGTCCAGTTTCGGTGAAAAACAGGAAAACGAGCTCAGTCGCACTTCGAAGTCGATTGAAGCCAAGAAATACCTTGATTTCGGCAATTTTCGTCCGGTTTCGGTAAAAACCAGGAAACGAGCTCGGTGGCACTCGAGGCCTGTTGAGGTCCAAAACAAATAACTCCTTGTGTATCTACCCAGCAGCCGTCCTGGACTGCATCTCTGGTGGGATTAGCTGATTCTTCGGTGCCACGCACACGGTGAAATGGGCACCGTCGTTGGAGCTGTTGCAGTGCGCTTGGGGAGTTTGGAGTGAACTTAAGATGTTTGAGGATTTTGGTGAAGAGTGCTGAACTTCTTGTATAACAAACTCAAGTGTGGTGGTTTGAAGTATGTTTTCGCCATGATGGCTCCTCAGTACTTGGTGCAGACAGCTTGATAAATAGACATTTTTCGTCGATGGTACGCGAAGTGTGATTTTTACCTAGAGCATTGCCTAGAGGAAATCACACAATTTCTGACAGAAATGACACACACATGAACCTGTTCGCCAGGCCGGGTTATCTTCAGCGGTGAAATTGCCTCATGATGTGTGTCATTGAGGTATTTTTCTATATATGTGTGCACATGCATAAGCGTACATCAGCAAAAACTCGAAAAATGCTCCCGGTGCTCCCGGTGCTTCCGTAAGCTTTATTAAGCTTTATTAAGCTTCTGTAAGAGAGAAGTTATATTTTGCTCCCATAAGGATTTGGAAAAAAATAATCTCTTTTATTTCAACTAAAACACCGAGAAAGGAAATTTAAAATTTGTGTCTCACTTCGAAAAAAAGCAATATACCTCAAATTTTCATTTTTTTGCTGATGTACGCTGACGTGGTGCGTTAATGTCATACACGAGAGAAATTAAAGCCTCATGTACGTACGACTACATGACGAAATTAATCACTCATGTAAGGCAGGGTGAGTCAGATGCAAATGCAATCCAGGTGGGAAACTAATCGCTTATGCAGAGTAAGCGTATACACATATGTGCATTAGAAATAAACTGTGGCGACATGCATTCATATACATGTACGGCTTACGCCCCCAATTCGGCAGCTTCCCCTTTGAATCTGCGTAGACGTGTCACCACGCCTGGGCTTTCCTACTTGGTTGAGTTGCCTAATTCAGACATGTCACGTTTTTTATGATATAAAGCTACAGTTTACGCCACCGCCACTAAGGCTATGTTACTTGGATTTGTGGGTTAGGTTCTGACTTTCTCCCATACAAAACATCCTTGCAAACACCCCTGCCACCCCATCATTTTTGTGACCAGGGGATTTTTTGCTTTCATCCACCAATCAGATCAGTGTTGCCACCACTAGCCATCCATTTTTTGCTTTCTTCCACCAATAATATCACTAGATTGAACACCCACCACATTCTGTTGTTTCCCACTTGCACCAGCACACCACTGTACCACATAAATTCTACCACCAGTGATGCAAAAACAATTAAGTTTTTTGGACCTGTACACAGATTGCAGATAACATGCCAGCAATTTACCTGCTGTTTTCAGAATTTCAATTGAAGTATTTGTTGTTGAGTTATGCAAAGAAAACTGAAGTAGGTAGTGCTCATACACAAGCTTTGTTTCTCGAAAGTTTGTCGTTCCCCTGTAAATCTTAGAGGTGGAATGAATACTTGTCACACATGGCCGTTTATCTGTCTGTACCAACCCACTACTACACCACATAAATTCTATTGCCAGAGCTGCAAAAACAATTAAGCTTTTTGGACCATTATACAGATTGCAGACAACATGCCAGCAATTTACCTGCTATCTTCAGAATTTCAATTGAGGCATTTGTTGTTGAGTTATTCAAAGAAAAGTGTAGTGGGTGGTCTCATGTGTGAACTTTGTTTGGTGGAAGATTTTCTTCACACTGCAAATCTTGGGGTCCAGCCTGCCAATCGTGAACTGTCACCACCACTAGCCACTGATATTTTGCTTTCACCCACCAATGAAATCACTGGATTTGAACACTTGCCACACCCAGCCGTTTATCAGGCAGTATCAGCTCACTGCAATACCACATAAATTCTACTGCCAGCTGTGCAAAAACAATTAAGATTTTTAGACCTATACACAGATTGCAGACAACATGCCAGAATTTCAATTGAAGTATTTGTTGTTGAGTTATTCAAAGAAAAGTACAGCTGTTGGTCTCATATGTGAGTTTTGTTCGTATGAGTCACCGTTGTGCACCTTCTTCCTTTTCTTTCTTACTTAAAAACCTGTTTACTCGGCTTCAGCATTGACGTTGGTGGAGTGCCATTTAACTGGCAATGTCGGTTGACATTAGCATTGGAATTCATCAAGTGCCATTCGGAGTCGGTGTGGATATCGGTCAAGCACTGTTGTAACTGGTGATGCTGGTGTAGCACTTCATAAGGCAACTTGCCATTGTGTGCATGGCTAACTGTTCATGTGTGTATTAGCTTGCTGTTCGAATTGCTTCTGCCCAGAACTGCTTTGTTAGATGTGAATAGAGCATTATTGCTTCAGCCTTCTTTCGTTTAAGGATTCTTCGGAACAGCGAATTGTCATGTTCTCCACATCTATTATCACATTGGAACCGTTCAATAGTATAATACCAACTCTCAGACAGGACGGGACAATGTTCCGAGCGATCATCTCCTGTCATTGCTTCAACACTTTGAGGGACTTGTATGGAGCACATGCCATTGGCGAATCGAACAGTTGGTGTATCCAACGCATCGATCTGGTGTAGGGAACTGCAATGAATCGCCTGAATGCTGGTTTTGTCGCCCGATTGACTTCGGTGTTTTCTTGTTTTCAAGAATTGTATATCGGTTCACACTGTTTCCTTGTGCCTTTTCTCACTTGCCATGTATGCCATTCGCTCACAGTCCTCTCTTCTTGCTGGCCGTCTGCTGTCCTCTTGCTACCTGCCTACAGTTCTGCTACTAGCTATTCCTAGTCTTCTACCGGCTGTCACTTGTTCTTTTGCCGCCAGCTGACCACTGTCCTCTCACAAGCCACCTGCAGTCCTTCCGCTGGCCATTCCCTGTCCTCCGCCGGCTCTCTGCTGTCCTCTACCAGCCTTCCACTGTTTCCTTGTTCTTCATCTACCACCAGGAGCCTAGCCAGCTATGCCTCATGTAGCGTAGTAGCCACAAAAATAACACCAAATTTACCAAATCACCTCATCTACAGATGCCTGTTCACCTCCACTGCTTCCTAGCTTGGTCCTACCCTCATTTGTGGTGAGATAGCAAGGGAGCAGATGGGTCTGATCTGTTCACCCGAGACAGGACAGTGAGAAATACTGCTTGGTTGGGTTTCATGGTTCAATGCAATTTGGTAATGTTCTGCCATATTGTCTGAAATCATACAATACGAGAGAGTAGCAATCACCATGTACATATCAATAATAACTACCCCATACATTTGCTACCACTACTGCATCAAACTGCTTCAATCCTAACATTAATAATTTAGAAGAAAAGAAAAAATGGTTGCACAGATCTGTTTCGGCTGAAAACACCTATGTACCCAAATGGCTGCTTCCTCTGTGACATATATTATTTACAACTAATACTCATTATTTTGCTGAAGTACTAGGTATTTAAGATGTAGCTATCTCCTCATGTATCAGAAAATATTCCTTCACCATCGAGAATTTATCAGTTACTTTCCTGTGCAGCATGCAACCTTTTACCCCCTATATACGGGGCCGTCCTCCAAAATATAGCACCCCCAAGGAGCGAGCTCAAGCACGTCTCATTCAAAGCTGCCAACATCTACAATGTTATCGCGAACACCAGAAAGCCAAAAAACTGTTTCCTTTGAGCCCTACCGATGGAAACTGCAGTCAGCAATTGGCAACCAAAGAAGATGATATCAACGACGACCAAGAGAGCCGTTCAGTTACATTATTCGCTGGAAGTTCACCAGAATTGCCCTCCGAAACCAGCGAAAGTGATAGTTCACCAGGAAATACAATATCTTCGGGTTCTGCTTGTGCTATTGCTTTTGAGCATCTGGGGAGATATCAGCAGGTTCAGAGTCCAGTCTCCCCAATTAGAACTCATCGGTTACCTGCAGGTAATTATCTTATATCCTTGTTTTACTATCTATGCTAAATAGCTGTAGGTGCTGTACAGTTACCACATTTCCGCTTTCATCCACATAGATAAACACCACACCGTGTCTTAACATATGGGGAATCATCTCGGTCAAACCAGCATATTGTCACCAATCACACCCCCAATACAGACAAATCTGATGAACTGCCAAACGATGACTCTTCACATGATGGTAGTCCCATACAATATATCGCATCTCCGCAGGAGGTAGATATTCATTCCGATAGTGAGGGTAAGTATTTTATTATGTTACCGAGTGACATACAAGATTTTCTAATGAATAAAAATAGAGGCCACAATGTTACCAAGGTGTCCCTTGGTGTTACTCCATCATGCGTATACGAGTGAGCAACTTCATCGACATATTAGTTCAGCTTCAGAAGATGTACCAAGACAACGATTGCGAGATCTTGGAGACCCTATCTGACTGGATCAGGCTGAAGTTCACAATGCCATCAAGAAAACTGCAGAGTTCCTCATCAAAAATATGTTCGCATGCCAGGGATGTCAGGATGATGAACACCATCGAGCCCTTCAACAACAAGGAGAGAAAATGTGGACTCAAGAGTTAGATAACCCAATACTGGACCTCGATGAACTGGTATCATCTTTTGGGAGCAATATACCATTCCTTAAAGCATTCATCCAACCTGGCAAGTGGATCGATCCTGCGAATCCTGCAGTTCCTGATAAGGACCAGTTGGAAGGTATCTGCTGTGGGGATTTTTGCGAATATCCAGAAAATAATGAAGTGAAATGTCCAGTTTCATTGACTTTACTCGGATCGGAACCACCAGAATATGATGAAGACTCTTCATTGAAATTATTAGTCCAGTTCGATATCGACAGTATTCTGGCATTACCATCCTCCCTTGCTATCGCTGCTCAAGGGATGAGCATCTGTCTTCATCCTTCCTTCATGCAGAATATTCGTTCGGATCTGCACATCAAACTCCCTCTACCATCATCAGTGTCATAAACTCACTCCACTCGAATATGTGATATTCCATATTTTCAACTTGGAAATCTTGTTGGACCTCTAAATATCACCATATATATCATTTTTCCAGGGTTTTACCACGATGAGCCTCCAACAAATTTTCCCACTCAGCTTCAACTGCTAGATTTTTTGATGACCTACTTCTGCCAGCCTTGTACGATCACGCCACTGCAGACTACCTTCAGCACCTTCCAGTTTCGTATGAAGATGCTCGATAGAAAGCGTTAGCAGCTGGTGCAGAAAACTTCACTGGAGTTGACTCCTGACAATCCAACTCCCGTATTCAATTACTACGGTAACATCTCCCCAACTAGCTGCTTCACACTGTATGGGAGTCAGTCCTCGCAAAAACACTACGCCCGGAAATCATGACTTCAAAGGAATCCAAATTTTTCTGAACGCCAAAAACATGAAGACCGTAACCAAACGTCCAACCCCTCACTCATATTTTACGGATTTTCTGATGCTGTGGTCACAATCTTGCGATGGAAGCTATCTCCACCCACGTACCACCTGGATAGATTATGACAAGGAAATTGTGTATCCCGTGGCAAGAATGATGCAAGCCAACAACTCCATCGACGATGTTAACCACCCCCATGTTTACCACTGGCAGAAGTGCTCTCTCAAGAAGCTGGTTGAGCACACTCGCGAATACGCTAAAGTGGAGAAAGGCTTCACCATCACCTATTACCATTAGGCACAAACGGAAGAAGCAGCAAGTATGACCATGGTTGCCAACAAGTCAAATATCTTCTCAATTGGGGGACTAGCCTATTCCCAGTACTACATGTCAACAAAAGAGATGTTTGATGCAGCGAAAACCTATCTTTTCGCCAACCATTCCTTAGAAGCACTGGCAGTAGATCTGTACCTGACCAAGGCAATCCAGACTACCAGTGGTGGTAGATGGATCAATCTCGGCAAAGTGCAGCAGGGGTATCTGTCATCACGTGATAGAACTTTGACAGCTCGTTGAACCAACGCAGGAAAGTCCTACAGTGTACAGAAGGAGCACAGAGTAAGACTTGATCTCCTGCAAGTGATTGCAAAGATATTGGATTCAGCAACAGCTCGCACCAAAGCAGAAGAGACTATACACCCTGGAAGAAGCAATCCGTTTTTTGCACTGCGAACCACTGATGTCGCCACCTTTTTGGAGTACCACACGCTCCGCTATGTGGTTCCCTTCGAGATGATCATCCCATCCACTGATAGGAACAATGTCTCCTGGGAGTCAACAAAGGTCATGGTCATGTTGCTATGTTGTTTGCGATCTGCTGTTGGATCAAGTTTGCTACGGGACCAACCAGAATTGTGGAAGTCAGCATCTGTCCAAGGAAATGGCCAACCTCGACCAGGTTAAGGGCAACTTGTCGGTATGAAACTAGGAGACTCGCTTGCAAGATACAGTTTTGCCTGGATGTCACCTGGTTTGGTAGACTGGACGACTCTCACATTCAGACCGACTATTACTGAATATGTTATGTTCAACAACAAGCTTCTAGATTCCTACAAGGCAAGATGGAAACAAGTACACAGTGTCAGGAATTGTTTTCTTGAGATTGACCAACTGGCCGGGGTTCTGGAAAAATCAGCAAGGAAAACTTCATCAAGAGCAATACGTTCTATCTTCGAGCACTTCCACCTCCTATGCATTCGTGCTTACCGTCATGATGTCTAGAATTCCTTGAAACAGATGACCATATTTGCCAATGAGGAGGACAAATTGCGATATCTCAATGGAGATGTGCCACTAAATCACATTGCCATACAAAAGCGACAGCATCTAACAAAATTCACTTGGTACTTCCCTCAGCCATCGAACCGCCATAATTTCAATACTATAGACATCGCTGAATGAACCTGGTTTTTTGATGATGGCAAAGAACGTCTGTGGGGCATAAACAGTCTGTTTCGACTTCTGTTTCAGCATTGTCATGACGTGATAGCCCATTCTTGTGGGCAGCAAGAGGCAGAAAAATGGAAGAAACAGTTCCCTGCTGTCTTCCTGAAGTTTACTTTTAGTTTTCCACAGCCAGACAAATATTCGTTCTTGGTCCGTAACATCAAGAAACCAGGAAGCCCATTTGGGTTTCATACCAGTATTCATCAGCAAGTGGAGGATGGGGTGGAGAGAAGGAGTGTAGATTGGCTAAAGGGGAGTATGTGGTCAGTGGGAAGTGAAGTCCACTATATGAAGGTTAACACTGCAAAACTCCCTCCATGGACAGTGGCTGAGACTATTAAGATGGCTCAGGATGCAATGACAGTGAGGCAGTAAAAATCAAATGTATGAAGGTATGCTTTTCTTTGCTAGTATACAACATAGTAGTTAGAATATGATGAGATATGTGGAGAGTGTAGTATGATGGCTTCCAAGTATGTAAAGGGGTATGTGTAACTGCAGTGTATAAAATATTTATTAATTCAAATCAGTTGGATCTTACGAGATGGGAAAGTAGTTAACAAGTCTACAAAGAGCAATGTAACACACAATCCAATCCAACCAAACAAAATGCAAACACCGTTACCAGGAAGTGTCATGGCGACAATGCCAGAAACCAGAAATACTATCAATAGGCCATTACCCTGAAATGTCACAGTGATAATGCTGGGTAACAGAAATGCGATCAACCTGAAGAACTCTCAGATGAGCACTCCAATAAGCACTCCAAGTGAAATGCCAGGGGAACCTTTGAAGGGTGTAAGAAAGGAGACCAGTGGTCCAACTAGCAATCCAACAAGCAATCCAATGAGTGATCCACCAAGCAATCCTATAAACAATTCTACAAGAAATCCTAGGAGGAAACCAATAAGCAATCCAATGAGCAATCTAACAAACAATACAACAAAGAAGCCAACAAGCAATCCTGTCCAAGGGACATTTAGTGTAACAGAAATTCCAACAGGAAAACGGTTACCCAGAATGTCCCTGGAACATTCAGGGTAACAAAAATTTCAACTGTAAAAAGGTTACCCTGAATGTCCCTGGGACATTAACAGTAACAAAAATTCCAACTGTAAAAAGATAACCCTGAATGATGTCCCAGCCATTCAGGGTAACAAAAATTCTAACAGTAAAAAGAGGCTGTCCACATGTGTAACAAATGATATAAGGAATCTAACTAGATGTTCAAAGACAACACCAACACGGACAATGACTCCAACCAGCACATCAACAAGGTATCCAAAGAGTGAGCCACTGTGGAAGCTGTGGGTGTGTAAGAAATGAAAGAATCAATCCAACGAGTCATCTGACGACAACTCCAATGCCGACAACAACTCCAACGAGCGCCTCCACCAGGTATACAACAAGTGAGCCGCTGTTGAAGCTATTGGTGTTTGTAAGAAATGATATCAGCAATCTGACAAACGTCCGATGGCAACTCCAACAACTCCAACTCCAACAACAACTCCAACACCGACGCTGACGACAATGAGCACATCAATAAGGTATCCAACGAGTGAGCTACTGTGGAAGCTGTCAGTATTTGTGAGAAATGATAAGAGCAATCTAAGGAATCGTCCAGCAACAACAACAACGATGACAACAATGCTTACACCTACTTGGAGGTATCCAATAAGTGAGCCACTGTTCAAGAGTAAAAAGGTTAATCATAATATCCCCTGGATATTCAGGAAAACAAAAATTCCAACAGTAAAAATTACCCTGAATGTCCGCGGGACAATAAGGGTAACAAAAATTCCAACAGTAAATAGGTTACCCTGAATGTCACAGGGACATTTAGGGTAACAAAAATTTCAACATTAAAAAGGTTACCCTGAATGTCCCCGGGACATTAAGGGTAACAAAAATTCCAACAGTAAAAAGATTACCCTGAATGTCCCTAGACATTCAGGGTAACAAAAATTCTAACAATAAAAAGAGGCCTTCAGTGTGTGTAAGAAATGATATAAGCAATCCAAAGAGTCGTCCGACGATGACACCGACACCAAACAGGTATCCTACTACTGAGAACTAGAACAACCCTGACGTCGACGCTGACGACGAGGTATCTGACTAGTGAGCCACTTTGGAAGCCTTTGGCGTGTGTAGAAATAATATGAGCAATCTGCAGAGTCGTCCGAGGATGAAGACGATAACACCGATGCCGATGACGATGATGATGAGGACCTCAATGAGGTATCCAACAAGTGAGTGCTGTGGAAGCTGTAGGTGTGTGTAAGAAATCATATAAGCAAGCTGACAAGTTGTCCGAAGACGACGACCACGACAACACTGACATCGATGCCAACGCTGACGAGCACTTCGACGAGGAATCCGATGAGTGAGCCAGTGTGGAAGCCGTCTGCCTGAGTAGAAATGATATGAGCAATCTGACAAGTCGTCCAATGACGACAACGATGGCGACTAGCATTTCGATGAGGTATCCGACGAGTGAGCTGCTGTGGAAGCTGTTGGCATGAGTAGAAAAGATATAAGCAATCTGACATTTCGTTCGATGCCAACTCTGACTCCAATGAGCACGTTGACGATGTTTGCGACCAGTGAACCGCTTTGGAAGCCGTCAGTGTGAGTACAAATGATGTGAGTAATCTGACGAGTCATCCGATGATGACAACGATGATGATACCGATGTCAATGCTGACGACGACGACGACGCCGAGCACATCGATGAGATATCCAATGAGTGAGCTGCTGTGGAAGCCGTCAGAGTGTGTAAGAAATGATGTGAGCAATCTGATGAATCGTCCGACGACGACGATGAGGTATCCTACTAGTGACCCGCTGTGGCAGCCGTCAGCGTGTGTAAGAAATGATGTGAGCAATCTGATCAATCGTCCGACAACTCCGATGAGATATCCTACTAGTGACCCGCTGTGGAAGCCGTCGGCATGTGTAAGAAATGATGTGAGCAATCTAACGAATCGTCCGACAACTCCGATGAGATATTCTACTAGTGACCTGCTGTGAAAGCAGTCAGTGTGTGTAGAAATGAAATGAGCAATCTGACGAATCGTTTGACGACGATGATGACGACGACAAGTACGTCAATGTGGTATCGGATGAGTGAGCCACTGTGGAAGCCTTCAGGGAGGGTAAGAAATGATATGAGCAATCTGACGAATTGTCCGACGACGTCGACGATGAAGACAATGATGCCGACAGCGACAGTGAGGAGGACTGCAATGCGCGCCTCTATCGCCAAGGCATCCGACAAGTGTGCCACTGTTCAAGAGTAAAAAGGTTACCCTAAATGTCCCCAGGACATTCTGGGTAACAAGAATTGGAAGAGTAAAAAGGTTACCCTGAATGTCCCTGGGACATTAAGTGTAACAAAAATTCCAAAAGTAAAGAGATTACCCTGAATGTGCCTGGACATTCAGGGTACCAAAAATTCGAACTGTAAACAAGAGGTCCTCATCGTGTGTATGAAATGATATAAGCAATCCAACGAGTTGTGCGACACCAATACTGACAAGGTATCATACTAGTCAGCCGCTGTGGAAGCCGTCGGCGAGTATAAGAAATGATATGAGCAATCTGATATTTCGTCCAATGACAACGATGATGACGACAGGCACGTATCTGACTAGTGAGCCGCTTTGGGAGCCACCAGCGTGTGTAGAAATGATATGAGTAATGCGACGAGTCATCCGATGACAACACAGACTGCGATACTGATGCCGACAACGACAATGACACCGACGCTGACGACGATGCTGAAGACTATGACGACAAGCACGTCTACCAGGTATCCGACGAATGAGCCGCTGAGGAATCCGACGGAGTGTATAAGAAATGATTTGAGCAATCTAACTTGTCATCCAACAACGACAATGATGACCACGAGTACGTATCCCACTAGTGATCTGCTTTGCAAGCAGTTAGTGTGTGTAAGAAATGCTAGAAGCAATCTGACAAGTCATCCGATGACGACACTGACAGTGACGATGATCACGTCAACGAGGTATCTGAGGAGTGAGCTGCTGTGGAAGCCGTCGACGTGTATAAGAAATGATATGAGCAATCTAACATGTCGTCTAACTACGACAATCACGACGACAATCACATATCTGGCTAGTGATTTGCTTTGGAAGCAGTCAGTGTGTGTTAGTAATGCTAGAAGCAATCCGACAAGTCGGCGGACAATGACACCGATGCCAACGACAAGCACATCGATGAGGTATCCGTCAAAGTGAGCCGCTGTGGAAGCCATCTGCGTGTATAAGAAATGATATGAGCAACCTAACATGTCCTCAGACTACGATGATGATGACAGCAAGCACGTATCCGACTAGTGATCCGTATTGTCAGGGGCAACGAGAAGCATGATCTATTCTAGGAAGAGCAGTGGCGGCCTCTGGGAGAGGATCCGCCGCGCTAGCGCTAGCGTGTGACTGCTCTATCTGAAGCCCTAAGGGCATGCCCGTGCCAAGCCCCCACACTCCACTGAACCCACCCACAGTCGCCATACGCCGCGCTAGGCGTAGC
>Ga0307516_10004943_pt1 | contig 16203 bp, 20 predicted proteins | sample 19_EM_MG_FD_203310 | JGI IMG/M metagenome (GOLD analysis project Ga0307516, IMG submission 203310) | Populus trichocarpa ectomycorrhiza microbial communities from riparian zone in the Pacific Northwest, United States - 19_EM | ecosystem: Host-associated > Plants > Roots > Unclassified | place...
TCTTCGAGAAATGTTCGTGGAGCACACCGCTTACCCCTCTGACGCTCTCGCTCGTCTGCCATCTGTGGAACGACATCGTCTCCACCAGCCCACGGGTCTGGCAACTCATCTCGCTCCAGGACTTCCGCAATCACAACGTTGTCGCCATTGAGAAGTTGCGAAGGCAGACCAACGTATGGTTAGCCAACTCATCACCCCTACCTTTCGATGTGACGGTGGACTTCCAGGCGCATTCACAAGAACAGTTCCTGGCGATCATCTCTATCCTCATAGGTGGATTGGACCGCTGGAGAAGCTGCACGTTCGTCAGGGGGAGGCACAAGGAGATGGTGGATATATCTAGGATCGTGCTTGCTGCGAGAGCCCATTCGGACTACACGGATTCGGATTCAGGCGGCGAGGATAGCGAGAGCGAGGAATACTGGGAACGGACAACCTCATATGTAGGGAAGGCCGTGGTGGATCATCTGGAGGTGATAGTGGACGAGGCTGTTGAGTTGCAGGGATCGCATCCGGACGATGAAGACGGTTCGGACTTGGGGGAATCGGATGACGAAGACGACGACGATACGGATTTTGAAGGAAAGTTGCCGACGTTCAGACGCCTACGCACCGGGTCCATCGTTCTAAATTACCCCGTTCCACACCTCCCATTACCGAGCCAGATAAACCCCATGGGTATCACCGTCCTGACGATATCGGAGGCGGGCATCGGCCGACCGAACCCCATTCGACTGCTGCGTTTCTTAACCGCATTCCCGGAGATAGAAACGCTCACCTTTGACGGACAAACTCTGGGGCCAGATTACGAGGAGGACGATGTTCCACCGGTCGTGACGTTGCCGAAGCTGTACGAGCTCACCATCGGGAGCACATGTTCCATTCGAATGATCCTCTCCCACCTCGTCGTTCCCGGACTGACGAGGTTATACCTCCAACACCTCAACACCGACGCCATCATTCCGAATCAGCCGACCGGGGCTGAGGACGGCGATAGCGAGGACGAGGCTCACGATTACTCCCAATCCCCTTTCAGTGACCACGCGACCGGCATGGGCCTCCGCATGTTGCAGAAGCGTTCTAAACCTCCTCTCCAGGTGTTGGACATGGACTACTCCGATTTACGCACCAAGGATTTCCTCTTCTGCTTCGACAACTTTTCTCTCCTGAGGGAATTCAGGATAGTGGCGTCTGATATGTCAGACAGGGTCATCGAGATGCTGGCGCCCTACGACAGCCCAAGCGGGAGGCGGGAGATACGCCTACCGCGCTTGAGGGAGCTGGAGCTGTACCACTGTCAGAGGGTGACGGGGAGTACGATAGCGAGCACGTTGAGAGAAAGGGCGTCGTTCATGGATCGTTCCCCCAATCGTCCACAAATGGATCATGTGAGTGTGGTTGGGTGCGCTGAGGTTCTCCCTGAGCACAACCTCGCACTCTCCATTATCTTCGGATCGAGGTTCCATTCGTCACGTACGTCGTCAAACCCGATCACATGTGCTGCGTGGACCCTGACATCCGTCTCAGATTGAGCACCCTCCCCGACGCTCTCACCCCCCGCTCGGCGGCGGGTCACAAGCAAGGCCCCACCAGTTACTCGTCAACCTTAACGGTAGGCGGTTCATTACGACCAGAAGGCGCATTTCTGACCGCTGTTCCGCTTAGGACAGGTCCTATGTTTATCTACTCTATGTTGACGAGAGGATTGTTTATAATGACTTCGGTGTATCAACAGACGTCTACCCTTCTTTCTCACATTGGTCTCTGGAGGGTTCAGACCAGGAGTTAGCGTACTCCAAGGGATATGGTCCGGGTTTGGTAGTCGCGTATCCCAGCAGCATTTTCTGGGGCCACCCTCTATCCTACAACCTATTGCATATCACTGTACTTGTTTATTCGGGTGTAAGCTATCCCGTTCGTGCACTAGCCCGCATAGCGGCTCCGGCACCGTGATGTTCACCTTCAGCGATGGCCTGGCAAGACGTTACCGGGGCAACCGACCGTTTCCCGCATAGTCGTGGCCGGGATAGGTCTGTCCGTATTCGTAGTCCTACCCACACAGCCAATTTCAGGCTGGATGTAATCACTTCAATACCTCGGTGATCGATTGCCGCTCCTTAAGCTTTGGGGCCCTGATCCCTGAGGTTGGTCGGCGTTGGGGGTTTCTATGTGTACCGGTTTCAACCACACTTGGCTGTATTATAGTTGGAACCACCTACGTCGTACGCTACTACACACAACCGGTGGAAGTGTTGAGGATCAGGTGCGAGGGGCCGTAAGGAAGTTGGCGGTGTCCGCAGTAGACGGCGGGGAGAGCAAGAGGGGTTTCGCGCGATTTGGTCCTGGCAGTCACCGCTTCCCTCATTGAGGGAGGATAATGGGCAGAGCGGTGAGTCCCAATTACACTGGGTCGCGTCTGTGATCAGCCATCAGCACGATAAAAGCGAACAACTTGTATTGGTTCTCTCACACGCGCGTTAGACCTATATCATCGGGTTCCACGGGAAGGGGTGGGAGTGGCAAGGTCCACCACATCTGACTTGCCAGCGGCAACGTCAATGTGTCGTTTGGCGATGTTCACCACGGATTCATACACCCCCCCGACCTCCCCTCCATCTGCTAGCCCGGGAATTCCCATCGCTCGCAAGTACTCGTTTGCGAGGGGGAATGCTGGAAAATAGCTCCGGGTATAAACGCGAAATTCAGCGTGGAGAGGAGCTAACTACCTGTACGCTTGTTGCCATCCTGGAATGGGTGTCCTCGAGACGGGTAAACGCGAGCAAGGTAAGTGATTGTAAAGGAAGAATACCCTTTATGATTCCGTATGAGAGCGTTGCAGCAAGGTAAGCTGCTGGCCGATTGGGTTCGTAAACCGCGACGTGGGGGGGCGACAAAGCGCTGACTCCAATTCGTTGGGCTTTACGACCACAGAATCTGCAGGGTAGAGTATCTGGACGTTGATCCTTCGGGCGTACTCTGACGTGAACAGCCGAGTAAGACGGGCAGCGTGGGCTGACATGGGTGGTGGATACCTGCGGGTGATGGTTTGTGGCAACCCTTGTACTTATACCCCCAAGTGAGACCAGAAGGGTCCAAGACAGCAGCGATGAATTCCCGACACAATGATACCACACCCGCACCGGGCACGACAACGGTTTATGCGTTCACTTCACATCCTTACTTGGAACCAAGTGTATGGTTAGAAGTGGAAAGCTACACAACCCGGCACTCCCCTGCACCGACATTTGGTATTCGGTCACAGAATTTTCGCTCCAAATTCTACCTACACGCCGGCCTTGGCGAACCCGCGGGATCACTTTGTTGACCGGTAGGTTACTGCGACCAGGAGTCGCCATAGAATTAGGGCTCCGCATCCGACTGTTTGAGGTAAGAGAGGACTTGTTGGACTCGGGGATTCTTACTGCTCTCCACCGTTGCGCGAGCCAAAGGTCTACAGCGCGGGCACGTTCCAGTATGTCATTCAGGTGTTGGACCGCTAACCGGCGCGAAGTACATACCGGCGTCACTGTCCGTCGGGGTTATGGCAAAAAACTTTGGTTCCCAGCCGCTGAGGGGCAATGACACTCCCTCGGCACTTGTCCCTGGTTTCCACCCCAACGCTTCGGCGAGAGGTTTCTCTATATACAACGTCTGGCCATCCAGCACGACTTTGAACTGCCGAACCTGAGAGGTTGTTAACAAAGAGAGTGCACGTCCGGGGAATGCGGAGAGGAGAAACATTGATTTCGGAGTCCGGGCCGGTACTGACTTCCGATCCCGTCAGAGCGCGCTATTTTTATCCGGGCGATGAGCAGTTCAAGCCAGTGCTCTCATGCTTGCCGGTCCGCGGTTCCATTCAGTCAAAACTTTTAAGAATGTGAACCCACCGCAGCTCCAGATACACCAGTATTTATGCACACATTCCTGGCTGGTGGGACCATGAGTTTTCTCACATTGCCGGGCCGATCTCGCGGTGTGTGCGGAGGGGTTGCTTGGACGTTTCATTCGTGATTCGCAAAGGAGGGCGTGGGCGCAAAGTCTGATCCATGGGTTCGACCAGACACGCCCGCGAAGAACTTTGGCCGATACGGCCTAACTACCGGAGTTGTCAGAGACTGAGAGGGGATATGTGGGGGGAAGGTACCTCGCGAAATATTTCTAGCAATGCTATTGCTCCCTCCGAGGACAAATCTGTTAGAGAAGTGTCACCCCTTGATATCAAGTCGCAGATTGACGATGTGTATTGAAAGTCACCTTCCAGGCCAAGGTGTTCGTGGGTGTGTGCAACAAGTCCTCCCCCAGTCGAACGAGGTTCGCAGGATCAATGAGGAGGAAGTCAAACTAAATCGTCCGTCTGTCAGTTACCACCGCTCGAGTTCAGTTTGGTTGGCGACTCGCTCTTGGGGAGCTTCGCATAGCACATGGTTACTTGTCCAAGTGGGGAGGTCGCGGTGACAGAAGGGAAGGGAGTAACCCCGCCGGTGAGGAGCGTACTTCAGGCCTCGCGGGAACCACGCCGTTCCCTTGTTCTGACCGCTGAATTGGTTGTATGCCACTAAACTAAGTACCCATGTAGATCAATGAGCCGGCGTTTTGCTTGACGCTGTCAATTGCAACCATCCTGGAGGCCAGTTGCCTCCCCTTACCGCTTACAAGTCGTGGTCTTGGCTTCTGTCCGAGGGTTGACACCAGTCGCGTAGTCGTAAGTCGCGCCCCAGCCCCGTGAACCATCGTGGAGGTGAAGGTTGTAGGTTCATCACCTCCGATCTACCTGCGATCTGTATCACGGGAAGAGACTTAATCCTGCGCAGACGCAAGTCAGTGGCTGTAGGGTGATATGATTAGCTTAAAACAAACAGCGAGTGGGACAGAGGGAGGGAAGGAGTTGCATCAGAAGCCCGCACCCTTGCAAATTGCAGGCCGAAGCGAGTTTAACAGGTTCCCAACACGGTGCGAAATTGGCGACAGAGCTTGACTAACCTCCAGTGAATCAAGCCGTGGCGTTTCACACAACCGGTATTCGCTTGCGGGCGCAGTCCTCTTCGATGTAGCTTCAATGAATGTTGAGGCCGGGGGCGCATCTCCAGTGGACAAATCAATAGGAACGCAGAATGTCAATTTCTATTCGTTCTGCAGGATTATTACACGATACCGTAGGAAGTTGGCGTCGTACGCGGAAGCAGCGGAAAGAGGTTTTGCAACGACGTAGGTGCGTGTCGTCAAAGGCCAAAGTGAATGAAAGACGACGGGGAGGTAGGTTATGCCACCTTCGTGGTCGACGCGCCTTTTGGACGGTTTACTCCATCCGGTGAGGGCGCCTTCTTGGTCGATGATGAATGCCGTTTCGAGGTCTTCGCGGTTGACGAACACTGAACGTCTCGTTTCCAGGCCGGTTGTAGTTGTTCACGACGAGATCCTCAACATTCGCCGGAAGAAACAAGCCGAAGATGCGAAGAAGACACAAGAGCAACTGGTGAAGGAGAAGAAGAAAGGAGAACACTACGCGATTCCCCATGGAACCCCGTACGAGTATATATCGTCCCCGAACTACTTTTGCGAGTGGCTCTGGTTCGCGCTCGCCGCTTCTCCCCTGCCAAACTTTGAGGGTTTTGGAGTGTTTCCGGCCACGATCACCCCGCCGTTTTTGTCCTTCGCGGCGGAAGTGTTTTGGATGGCCCCCAGGGCGGTGAGAGGACATCAGTGGTATCACGGTAAATTTCCCAATTACCCCAAGGAGAGGAGAGCCGTCGTTCCTTTCATCCTCTGAAATTGATTTGTTTCAGCCCTCTGTCGCTAACGTGAAACCCGTGGAATTCAACGACACGAAACCCGTCTTCTGCAAGCAAGTTGCAATCAAAATCGTTCAACTGTCAACTCGGCCTTCGGGGGTGCGAGAAAGCAATGCGCCCACCCCTCCTGCCTGGGACCGCCGTCAGAAAAAAGTGACGCCATCTGTTCAGTACTGTCCAGAGACGGGAGTCAATGTTCGGTGTTGGTCAGACCCTGACCGACCAGCAGCTCCTGACGCCACTTGTCACACCGGTCGGCACCAAACAATGACCTCCCAGGTTTGAAAAGCACGTTCATTGTAACTTTCGAGATAGCTGTTTCGAAAGGAGTCCTGCCCCCTGGAAAATCTCCCGAAGGGGCAAACACCCACTTCCCGGCCGGCTAATCCGCCTGACCCACGCAATCAGTTTAAACTTTCGCCGCGGCCCACGCGAACGGCTCGCCGCTGTCTCCTTTCCGTACCTCGCGAGTTACCCCCTGGCCGTCCGACCATCTGTGACCTTGAAACACGCCCATCACTGTCTTGTTCAATCTGGTCGCCCACGCCCGCTTCAAACTTGCAGTGGTTCTGATATCTCCGTCCCATATCAGGAAACCTGTAAATTGGTTTTGATCAAAGCCAACTGAACTCGCTAATCCGAGAGGAACGACGGCCAATCGGATCGGCGAGCCCACGAAACCCAGAAGGCCATTGTATTTGTAGCCTGGATTCTTTACACACCTCTGGCCGCCTGGTACCGTCTCGAACGGACCAGACCCCAGATTCTTCAGTGGGACCCACAAGGCTGCGGGGAGTATCATTGCCACGGCCCCCTTCCCTGCGTCCCACGGTATTCCCGGAACAACAGGAGAAAAGGCGTCTCCAGATCCAGCACTGCCTTTTGTTTGTTGTCATGTATTTCAGCTAAGGTGGTTCGACTCTCGCCACCTATCTTCACCCATAGCCCGGAGGTCCCCGCGACGAGAGGTCTCTAAAGCAACGCCTTCGAAATGCCGAGTTCCCTCGTAGATCCCAGGGAACCCACCGTTCTGAGCCATAAGGAGTACCATGAACTATCATCGCCCAACCTCCTCTTGTCGTGGACAGTAAGGCCACCACTCCTAAATGATGCGCCCGGAGCTATGCTAACCACTGACCCTGGAATAGGTTCCAACTTCCCACGTAGTACCGGAGATCTTGGATATCGAAAGGTTCAACGACGCGCTAGGGAAGGCATTATCGGGCTTCCCGCTCCTCGCGGGGAGGCTAGTGAGACCGAATATGCCGGACGCGGCCTGGAAGGCACGTCTGTGCTTTCTCCCCTCCCGACCCAGGCTAACCACGGAATGTAGATTCGGCTGACGAATTCGGGCGTCCCCGTGTCACTCACTGACAGTGACGCAGACGAGATCTTCCCCACAGACCTCACGGTCCAGCCTTCCTACCTCTACTCGGAGCCCCTGAACGTCGCGGGAATAGTCAACACAGAGGGGGAGTCGGACGAACCGCTGTTCAGAATGACGATAATCCGGTTCACGAAGTTGAATTCCACCTCGATTGGGGCGTGCCACTCCCACACACTGTGTGCGTTTCCTCCCGGCCTCTTGGGTTCCTGTCGATGTGTTGACAAAAATGGCTTCAGTTGATGCGCCTGGTTTCCTGATGTTCTTCAATCATCTCTCTCAGTTATACCAAGGCCTTGGCGAGGTCGGCCCTCCGCCTTACTACGAACCAAAAGCAATCAGGTTTGCGGAACCACTGGAGGCTCCCTTACCAATCTACCGTCGCTATGACCTGTCGGCACCACCTCCATGGGAACATCCAGAGAGGAAAGCGATGGAGTTCGTCGCGTTTAGGTTGACAGCAACACAACTCACCGAGATCCACAATTCCGTGACGAAGGGAGCGAAACACTTGAGGATAACGAGGGTGGGTGTGGTAACGGCAATGCTTGCGCGTTGTTTGTCAGAGGTGGAGCCCGAATTCAAGCCCATCGACACCATTTCACATGTGGCCAATGTACGTGCATTCGTTGCCTCCCGTGTAACTCAACTTATTCTGTCACAGTACCGCGGAATGGATATATATCCGGTCAACGCAGTGGCCAACGCCGTCATTTGGCTCTCCACAAGACTGCAAGCCCCGAAAGGGGCCCACCCTCGTGACAGCGCCTTGGCCAATGCCGCCGAAATACGCAAGTCGACGGACAAGTTGAAGGACCCCAAGTTCATCAGAGGCATGGCCGCAAATGTGGCCAGGGTACATTCGCAGGTCGCATGGGACAAGTGTGGCCAGGATATGGCCAACGTGGATGAGAGTTGTTTGGTCGTGAACATCCTTCGGAAGTGAGTTCATGGTTGGTCCGGGTGTGCTCCGTGACTAGCAATTCCGCTCTGGCAGTATCGACCTCACAAGTCCACATTTCGGGCACCCCGGAAAGGTCACATTTCATTTAAGTCAGTCCTCGTGTTCTCGCTACGTACAGATCATAACACCGAACCCGAAATTGGTTGATGGAGCGTGGATGAGCAGGGAGGGCGAGATGGAGGCTACGCTGTACCTTCCACCGAATAGGAGGAAGTGGTTTGAGATACTATTAGAGGGGCATGTCAGAGGTTTGGGTATGACCGGTTCGGTAGAGTTCCTCCCGTAGCTGTCGAGACGTCAAGGGACCCAATCTCCAAGTTAGATCTCGAGTTGCGAAGTACCCACTGCAATCGAGGGTTTGATTGTCCTGCACGATTTATGTTTTCATGGTACAACGACTCGGCGTTCCGAGGATCCACGTCGTGGGAGCTGCACGTCTTGTCGGAACCAACGCCTTGTGCGCGCGCGGTACCCACATCCACATGCCTCCGGATAACAACTACTGGGCTCTCACTGAAATCGTCGCACTCTGGGGGCCATCAGGGAAACCTGGAGGACCGGTGCACTTCAGTGGAATGACAGCTGGCAGCGATGAATTCCTGACACACCAACCGGGTGCGACAACAATTTATACGTTCACTCCTTACTTGGAACCAAGTGCATGGTTAGAGGTGGAAAGCTACACACGGGGATAACCAAAGTCGTCGTCCGTTAATCTGTTCTGCTACAGCTGGGTTGTTTGAACTTGCCGACGCGGCATTGGTATCGGTCACAGAATTTTGTTCCAAATTCTACCTGCACTAAGGCTCTGCATCCGACTGTTTGAGGTAAGAGAGGACTTGTTGGACTCGGGGATTCTTACTGCTCTCCACCGTTGCGCGAGCCAAAAGGTCTGCAATACGAGCACGTTCCCGCGTGTCATTCAGGTGTTGAACGTTGAACGGCTAACCGGCGTGAAGCACATACCGGTGTCATTGTCCGTCGGGTTATAGCAAAAAACTTTGGTTCCCAGCCGCTGAGGGGCAATGACACACCCTCGGCACTTGTCCCTGGCTTCCACCCCAACGCCTCGGCGAGAGGCTTCTCTATATACAACGTCTGGCCATCCAGTACGACTTTGAACTGCCGAACCTGAGAGGTTGTTGACGAAGAGAGTGCACGTCCAGGGAATGCGGAGAGGTGGCGGAAATGGAGGAGAAACATGAATTTCGGAGTCCGGACCGGTAGCGACTTCCGATCCCGTCGGAGGGCGCTATACGTATCCGGTTGATGGACGGTGAGGCCAACTTCGGCGTAGCGATTCCCCGACCACGTTATAGTGTAGGAGGGGACGGTGGGTAAGGCTACAGGTGAGTAGGTTCCCATCTGCACATGGCCACCTTCCAAGCTTAGAGCTTAGAGTCCCAGGAAAAAAGCCAAGCATAATCCGTTTCTGACGATCAAGGTACGTATAAGTACGTAGATACTAATACCCGACGTCCAATATTCGAGCTACCCGGATCCTCCCAATTATCGTGATGCTCGCAGCTTCCCATCCGAAACCAAACCGATGAGTAAAGCACTCGAAATCCGTGCGCGGCCAACAACACCGCCCAATACTCGGCATAGTCCTTGGGGTAAAGGCATTTGTGGTTCACGTTGCGTAAGTATTCGTTGTCGCATACGCTGCTGCAGCATAACGCATGTAAATGGAGGACACGAGAGGTCAACTGCATAACTCGACAAGCACAGCGCTGACCCCGTACCTAGATCGGTGGGCAACAGACACGGGGAAATGATTCCAACTAGAACTTGACAATGACGAGTTCTGAAGAGTTCCTGAGTCGTAGGGTTGTAGCGTTACGGAGCCAGTTCACGTCGTTCCCGGATGACCTCCAACGGGCATGCAACCATAACCGGTGCTTCCCCTCCGGATCCTTCACCCATCCCCCTTGTAACGCGGTCTGTGAAATCGGCCAATCACATTCAAGGGGTCCATGGGGCTTGCGCAAATCACGGTGATAGAGATCACATTCATCTCGGCGTGGGGCGTGGAAACGATACCCGTCGCTTCGAGGTTCTTCGATTAATTTGAGGACTTCCCCAGTTCTTGTGTTGTAAACGTGAATGGCGGATCCGTTATATCTGATGGCCGCAAGCTCGCCTTCAACCGCGAATTCTAGAACCTCATCGTCGTCATCACCCTCCTGTTGTAGTAACTTCACCCAAACCCTAGCGTGGTTTCGGAATGGTACCTCCCAAAGGCTGTCACTACGGTCCGCCCACCTGCCGCCATAAATCCCATCCACCACCCCCTCTTCCGTGAGCAGCCACGCCACAAGTGTGTCTGAACCCTTCACCAAGAGAACGTTGTTAGTGAGAACCATCGCCGATACTTCCAAATCCGTGTCGATAACCTGAGAAGGGGAAGGATTCTGAGAATGGAGGTTGGTGATTGTGATGGTGCTTTCACGGGGGTGTACGGTTGCGATGTAGGTACCATAGGGTGAAAAGGCATCCAGCGGTCGACCGTGGGTGGTAACGGAGGATTCCATGGCAGGAGCAGCGGGGGAGTAATCCAGATGTAGTACGTGGAGGAGAGGACCGGAGAGGCCCAGAATTGACGACAAACTCGGGGAGAATTGAATCTGCATCGGGGTCTGTCGGATTTCCCTCCACCAGGTATAACGACCGGAGTTAAATCTCCAGATATGAAGGCGATCCCCAACAAAAGCCGCGAAGGTAGACCCATCAGGAGAGAATCTGTGGTCCCCGTTGTGGCCTGTTTCTTGCAGCAGGACCCCCGAGTTACGAACATCCAATACGAGAAGTTTGTGGTCATCATGGCTGCTGCCACCAGTGACGAAACCTGAGATCCGGTAAGTGGTGGGGGAGAAGACCCCGAAGATGAATTTGGACCGGAAAGGGAACTGTTCAACCTTGGCAACGGTGGACCCAACCTCGTAGACGTTGATCGTCGAACGCTTACCGTCCTCCCCCGTTCCCATGACCAGAAAAGATTTGCCATGGGCCCAAAGGTGTGCAGTGTTTGTTGACTGCACCGCACCAGATGACTGAATTTCACCCGAGGTAACTTCATATGTGCGCACGGTGTGGGTCCCTGACACCCGCTGGGAGATGGCGCAGATCCTCTTTCCGTCTAATGACCACACGAGCTCTAAGGCGTCGGCAATGGCCTCACGACCAATTTTCCCGACCATTCCACCTGTCTGAGTATCGCAGATAATGATGCCAGTATCGGAGCAACCTGCAAGGGAGTGTCCATCCGGTGAGTAGGCAAGTCCGTGCCTAAATCTGGTAGCGACTTGGGTCGACCGGAGGGTGGAGAGGGGTTCAAGGGTGAGTGCATCCCGGATCTCCATGACTTCCCCGGCCACCGCGGCGATAAACTTCCCACACGGTGACCAGGTTGAAGAGAGGTAATAGGAGTGCTTGGTGGAAACAGCCGTGGGGTCCCACGAATCCGTGATTCCGACTACTGCTCTTGGCAATGGGCATGGTCGTTGATGGTAGTAAAACTTTCGTACGATCGACGACGTGGGGGACAGTTCCAGGGCAGAGTGATAGATGTGGGTGGCGGAGGCTTCGATTAGCTCAAAGAAGGTGGTCGTGAAATGGAAATAGTCTCTTGCGGTATCGAGAAGCTGGTTATCCATAACCACCTGGTCCGAGGTATGTATGAGAATCACGAGGTGAAGGTGAATGGGCCGAAACAAACCTCCTGTAACCAGGGCATCAACTTTTCCAACGCAGTGACAGCATCTCTCACAGCGCCGATGACGCTAAGCACTTCCAACCACGCCAGAAACCCCTCCTGCAGAAAGGTACGCAGAGCGGAAACAGCAGCTGTGACGTCGTCCTTAACCTCAGTGAGGTGACTATGCCAGGATTTGCAGGCGTATTTCAGTGCGATGCTGACCCGATCTCCGATTCGTGTCTGCAGGTCCTTGACCTCTGAATTCAACGTGTAGTTCGGGAGTGATAGAAGGTTCGGTTTCAAGATTTCGTTCATCAGCTTGAGGCAGCTCAGAGCGAGTTTGAGGTGGCCAGTCTTGGGAAAGATGTGAAACCTTTTATTGGGACAGCGGGTCGGATCGGTGATAAAGTCGGGAAACGATTTGTGGAATGGGAGTACCGGAGAGTCGGGGTCCTCGGGGAGCTTGAGGAGGGACTGGATCAGCCGAAGTAGGTCCATGACTTCTTGTTTCTCCAGATTGACGAGGGTGGCAATTGCAGAAGGCGGGAGAGGATTTATGGCCAAAACGACGGCACCGATAACAAAACGCACTTTTTCATCGTCTTCAGCGTCCATCACATCGAAGGCTGTCTGGAAAGTCGAAAGGTAGAGTGAGTCGAGGGTCCCACTCGACTGGAGCTTGGCTTTTCCTTCGTGGGAAGTGCTCCCCGGCGCCCGGATGATGATGTCAAGCTGCTTGCTAGGTCGAGCGAACGTGTGGTCCAAAAACTTGAGAGTCGCCACGGCGTACACGAAGAGACCGCCCGCTCTCTCACACAAGAGGTCGAGGTGCTCATCTGTTGGCCAAACACCCCGTTCGATACCTCGCCTTTCCGCGAGCTCAGATAACCCATGCTTCAGGAAAAGTCGGATATCCGTGTTGATGACAGAAGGTTCCACCTCGTGAAGGACAAAGACGTCTGTCAATGGCCTGAGGAGTACGAGACGGAAGCCAGATTGGATGCGGGGTTCTGGCCGACCAGTGATGAAAAACTTGACGTTTGGAATCCTTTCGACCAATCGACCCATGACGGAGAGGATCGCAGACTGCGGGTCTTCATCCGCGCACTCGTCTAACGCGTCAATGATGACGATTGTTGAGATTTCTGACGAACTGAGGGGTTCAACAATCAATACCCTCATCTGGTTGAAGAGCGACTCGTGTCCTATGTCCGGGTTTGATTGCAGGAGAGGGACGAGGATAGATCGGAATTCGCGGTACTTGTGAGCGAGTTGGAAGGCAAGAGTGGTAAAGATGTAGTGGAGGTTCCTGCGGTCTTTGAAATCGCGTGAACAGAAGAAGGATGCTCCCAGTCTCCCGTCGGAGAAGATGCGTTCGGCGATGGTCTGGGCGATCGTGGACTTGCCGGTCCCAGCGAGCCCATTCAACCAGTAGATGGGAGACATGTTTGAGTGTTTGGACCACAGCTCTATGTCATCCAAGACACCCTTTCGGGTACCTCTTAGGCAGCCCTGGCGACCACCATGTCGGAAACCCGCCCCCTCGGCACGGCGGCAACTGTTCAGCACCGATAGTTCAGCTGTCGAGTCATGAGCCTGCGCCGATCGAAAGTAGGACTATGTCTGACCGGCATCCTGAAAAGGGTGGTCAAGATCCAGCACCTTTACAAATCATGGACGCTGCGACTCACGATCAGCTTACAGTTCTGCTCGTAGATTACCTCCTGCTGGGCGAACTATGAGCCGCGTTATGTGAGCCGCGTTATGAGTGAACCGCCCTGTGTGAATTCTTCGATGTTGGTACTCACCTGATATTCGACTATGGCATCCCTGAGGTCGTCCGCGAGATCGCACGCGACGGTCATGTCCTCTTCCTTCTCTTTATGGCCAGGGGCACCGGATCGTTTAGATAGAAGCTCCAACTTGTCCTTGATCCCCTCGAGAGTTCTGGGAACGGGTCAACCTGGAAGACCGTTCGCAGCAGGTGGGTGATACGCACTCGAATAAACTCTTCCGTCGCCTGAACTCACCGGCGTTCATCGCGGCGCACCCTTCCGCCCCAAGCCGATCCAACCGCGCCCGGATGGACTCTATCTTGTTTTTGACCGATGGCGTCTGGAAGGGTGTTATTCGGTGTATCGGTCACGCACATGCCATCTCACCTGATGCAGTCCCAAAAGTGTATCAAAGGATGCCTTGAATCGACCGACCGACCGCTGAGTCTCGAAGCCTGCGACAGGAAGCAGAGACTCACGGTCAAATGAACGACCTGGTTGTATATTGACTGTTGTTGGGCCACCTGTCCCACGCGTCAACAGTTTCCGACTCTGACGGTGTCCAGCACTGACCTGGTAGATGAGGATAGCTTGCCTAAGACTTTCTACGAGTCCGATGACCTCCTGCGAATCTTGCGACTTATCGAGGACCCGAGCAACCTTCCCCTTTTCTGACAACGCTAGCGATCGCGCTCCGATGTCTTCTAACGACCTATAGGCGGTTAGTTCTTGAGAGGCGAGAGATTTCAGACACGATACGAACTTCGCCAGTTTTGATTGTCTCTCGACCTCTTCACGATCTCCATCGGGGTTCACCTTCACTAAGGTCCGTAACAACTCCTCCAACCAGGGGATGAGATCGTTGAGCTTGTCTTTCACGTCTTTATATTGCTACTCGGTGATCGTCAGTTCAATCTGGGGTTACTCGATGGCGACGCACATCGTAATGCTTGATCAACGCGTTGACGCCCCCTAGACACGCCTTGAGGGGTGGAAACACGTCGGAAGATTCCTTCGCAATGTCCAGTAACAGCTTGGCGGCATCGATGAACCGTTGTTTCTTGGCTATGAGTCGTCAGCGGGTTCGAAAAAGCAGCGAGGAGGACGGCTATCTCACAGGAACTTGGCCCGGTTGGCGCCCCACCGCCTGATGGGGGTCGTTTCCGAAGAATGCCAGACATAAAGTTGGCGTTGTTTATAGGGTGGGGTGACGCGGGAATGAAGGTGCTCCGCTTTGTTGAGAAAGCTGCGACATGAGGCCAGCACGGCGCCAGTGAATCAGCGCCTACAGGTGTATTGAGGTTGTTTTGGCAGGGGACCCACAGTGGAATGGATCTCAGCCAGAGAACGCCACCCTCCCTTGAAATCAAGCCGGGAGTCATGCTAGAATCAGCCACACCTTCAAGACCCTGGACCTAGTTAGGCACCACGTTGAGTCGTAGGCAAACCACGCGACTCGCATGTTGAATGCTTCGCCGGGCACATCACCACGATTTGGTTCCCAGGAAACACCTGAGAACCGCGGCGTTGCTGCTTGTACCGAAAAGGTCACGGCAGTGGATCCAGCTCAATCACTCACCCCAGGAACGGGGATGCAGTTGGCGGGTCGAGGAGTTGGATGCAAGTACAAGCCCAAGGAGCGGAAGGCTCATCAAATTTCGGGAGTCGGGAAGTGGAACTGGCGCCCTGGCGCCTCTACGATCCCGGCCGCTGGGAAACAGGACAGTGTGGCACCGCACCTACCAAAATGGAGGCGGCGCAAAGTAACTTGCCCGAATTGAGCTTCCTTCTCAACCCATCGCATTGGCGAGGGTGCGGAGAACGACGATGGGTGCATCCGACTGGCATATTTCGATTTTTGGCCGACTCACGCATGTTTTGCCACAACAACAAAAGGAGAAAATAACATTACGTAGTGCAGGGATTGTTTTCCAGTTCAGATACAAGGGGTAGAAAACAGTTTGGCCCGGAATCCACTGACTTGTCGACGCGGCAGTCCAAAGTCGCAAATCTGATTCAACATGCACTTGATCACCTTGGTGTACCCTTGGTCTTAAACCTCAGAGCCGGCGCCTGGGCCTCATCCATGAGAATTAGTTTGTGGCATTCTTCGAGAGCGTATGTTGAGGCGAACTTCCTCTCGGCCTTGGAGCGATCTCCTGGCAACGGTCGCGTGGAAATCACAAGATGGGAGGTCTCCGGCACAGCTCGTTGGAGTAGTCTGGTTAACTCCAACGGCGATAGCCTGTAGATTGCATTCCGGATTTGGCCCTCGTATTCGCTCGGTTGGTCAGCGTAGATGAGCAGGTTCCTGGTGGATGCGCCATATTTGGTATAGGCGTTCCACATGTTCTTCTCACTATGAAGGGGGACTCGTTTGATAAGGTGGCGACTGTGGGAATGTAAATATCGTGAACTGCCAGGGGTGAGTTGACCTACACTTGTAGTACTTCTGAGAAGGACCATGGTCGCATGAAGAAGCGCTTTTTTCGGATGTTACTGGCCCACTTCTCGCGCAAGGGACGAGGAGACGCCGCTTGGACCACGAAGAAGGGGCCGCCCACGAAGACCGGAGAGGGCATTTTCAACTGGCT
>Ga0307516_10004944_pt1 | contig 16203 bp, 15 predicted proteins | sample 19_EM_MG_FD_203310 | JGI IMG/M metagenome (GOLD analysis project Ga0307516, IMG submission 203310) | Populus trichocarpa ectomycorrhiza microbial communities from riparian zone in the Pacific Northwest, United States - 19_EM | ecosystem: Host-associated > Plants > Roots > Unclassified | place...
ACGTCATCCCGCTCTCCGGCGCCCGGGTCGCGCTGGTCGTGGGCGATGTCGTCGGCCACGGCATCCACGCGTCCGCCACCATGGGACGGCTGCGCACCGCCGTCCGTACCCTCGCGGACATCGACCTTCCCCCGGACGAGCTGCTCACCCACCTCGACGACGTGGTGGTGCGCCTGGCCTCCGAGAACACCGAGCCGGTCGACTACGACGTGATCGGCGCCAGCTGCCTGTACGCGGTCTACGACCCGGTCTCCCGGAAGTGCTGCGCGGCCCGCGCCGGCCACCCGCTGCCCGCCCTCGTCGCCCCCGACGGCACGGTGGAATTCTGGGATGTGCCCGCGGGTCCACCGCTCGGCCTGGGGGACCTGCCCTTCGAGTCCGTCGAGGTCGCGATTCCGGAGGGCGCCCTGCTCGTCCTCTACACCGACGGCCTGGTCGAATCCCGCGACCACGACATCGGCTCGGGCATGGACGGGCTGCGCGGGGTCCTGACCGAACCGTCTCCGTCGCTGGAGGCCACCTGCGACACCGTTCTGCGGGCCCTGCTCTCCGAGCGTCCGGCCGACGATGTCGCCCTGCTCGTGGCCCGGGCCCGCGCCCTGAACGCCGATGAGGTCGCCACCTGGGAGCTGCCGGCCGAGCCCGCCCTGGTCGCCGAGGCCCGCGAGCGGGCGACCGCCCAGCTGGCGGACTGGGGGCTCGCCGAGCTCACTTTCACGACGGAAATGATCGTCAGCGAGCTGTTCACCAACGCCATCCTGCACGGCCGGGGCCCCGTCCAGCTGCGGCTGATCCGCGATCGCACCCTCATCTGCGAGGTCTCCGACACCAGTACCACCGCCCCGCACATGCGCCGGGCCCGGGTGTTCGACGAAAGCGGGCGGGGACTGCTGCTCGTCGCCCAGCTCAGCAGCCGCTGGGGCACCCGGCAGACGCCCACCGGCAAGATCATCTGGGCGGAGCAGGCCCTCCCGGCCGGCTGACCGGTCGCCCGCGCGGCCGCAGAGTCTGTTTCTGAACCCCCGCCTGCGCCCCGACGCCCGGCACGCACCCTCGCCGCACGTCGCCGCAGGTCAGGTGGCTCCGCCGCATGACCGGCAACGCCGCACGCCGAGGGCACGCACCGAACGCCGCCGCGCCCGCGCTCCGCGCGGACGACGGGGGTTCAGAAACAGGCCGTCAGCCGTCCAGGCGCCGCTCGAAGCTGAGGCCCCCGGGCACCTGGAACGTCGGCAGGATCTCGATGTGCCCGATGTCGACGTGGCGCGGCGCGGCGATGGCGTACTCGATGGCGTCGGCGATGTCCTCGGGACGCAGCGTCTCGTAGCCGTCGTAGTAGATGCGCTGAGCCCCTTCCCGGTCGCCCAGCAGCCGACCGAAGATCTCGGTCTCCACCCGGCCGGGGGAGATCTCGGTGACCCGGACCCGGTGGCCGCAGGCGTCGATCCGGAGCTGGCGGGAGAGGCTGTGCACGGCGGCCTTGGTGGCGTGGTAGACGGTGTTGCCGGGGAAGTTGTACACCCCGGCGATCGAGCCGATGTTGACGATATGGCCCAGGTCGCGCTCGACCATGCCGGGCATGAGCAGCCGTACGAGGTGGAGCACGGCCCGCAGATTGACGGCGAGCTGCTCGTCGACGGCGGACTCGTCCGCGGTGAGGACGGTGCCGGCGTGGGCGACCCCGGCGTTGTTGACCAGAATGTCGATCTTGAACCCGGACACGGCGTCGGTGAGGGCGTCGGTGTCGGTGATGTCCACGGCGTGCGGCACACAGCCCGTACGCCGCGCGAGCTCCTCCAGCCGCTCGGCGTCCCGGGCCAGCGCGTGGACCGTGAGGCTCTGCTTCGCGAGGCGCTCGGCGACGGCGGCGCCGATGCCCGCGGACGCGCCGGTCACCAGCGCGGTCCGGTAGTCGGAGAATGGCATAAGGCCACGACCCTCTGGGTGCGCCGGGTTTCTCTTCCGAGCTTAGGTGATTTCCTGGTCCGGCTCATTCGTCGCTCAGCGGGAGATGGGCGCTCTCGCGGATTTTCAGCACGGCGGCGAACGACCCGAGGGCGGTGGCGACGACGTAGTAGCCCGGGATCTGGGTGTTTCCGCTCAGCCCGATGAGCCAGGTCATCAGGAATGGCGCGGAGCCGCCGAACATCGCCGTGGCGATGTTGTATCCGAAGGCGTATGCGGAAACACGGACGCGGGTGGGGAACAGCTCGACGAGCAGAATATGGATGACGCCGGTGTAGCCCGCGAAGAGGGTCGCCAGGAAGACTCCGCCCACGATGGCGAGTGGCACGGATCCCTGGCTGATCAGGAGGTAGCAGGGAATTCCCAGAACGGCAATGAGGAGCGCGGCCCCCGCGACGACCGGGCGGCGGCCCAAACGGTCCGACGCTCGCCCGGCGAACGGAATGGCGACGCTGATCGCGGCCAGGGTGCACGCCGTCACGAGCAGTCCCTGCACGGTACTGAACCGCAGCTCCTCGGAGAGATACGTCGGCATGTACGCGAAGAGCACGTAGTAGCCGGAGCTGTTGAGCAGCGTGATGGGCACGATGAGCAGGATCGCCCGGCGGAATTCGGGGGAGGACAACGCCTCGCGCACGGGGCTGGCGGAGAGCCGGTCCCGCTCCTTGAGCCCTTCGAACCGCGGGGTCTCACCGACCCGCTTGCGGATGTATATGCCGATGAGGCCCATGGGGAAGGCGATGAGGAAGGGGATCCGCCAGCCCCAGGACTGCATGGCCTCGTCGCTCAGGCCCGCGTTCAGGGAGGCGGCCAGCAGGGTGCCGGTGAGCAGCGCGGCGAAGGAGGCGAGCTGGGCGTAGCTGGTGATCCTGCCCCGGCGTCCTTCCGGAGCGTACTCGGCGAGAAAACTCATCGCGCCCGCCACCTCCCCGCCGAGGGAGAATCCCTGGGTGAATCGCAGCAGCATCAGCAGGATCGGAGCGGCGATACCGAATTTGGCATAGTCGGGCAGCACGCCGATGGCAGCGGTCGCGACACTCATCAGGAGGATGACGAAGACCAGCACCCGCTGCCGTCCCACGCTGTCGGCGAAATAGCCGCAGACGACGCCGCCCAGCGGACGGACGAAGAAGGGGATCCCGAAGACCAGGAAGCTCAGCATCAACGCCGTGTGGCCGCTCGCCTGAGGAAAGAACACCGCGGTCAGGGTTCCGGCCAGAAAGCCGTAGGCGCCGTAGTCGTAGAGTTCGACGAAAACCCCGACCGAGGCGGCGAGCGTCACCCGGCGGACGGTGCTGGAATCCGGGGGCGTGGCAACGGGTGAAGGCCTGCGAACGGACATTCTCCCTCCCGGCTGAGCGAAGGCCGAATATGCCCGAGCCTGCCTCAACGCAATGCTGCGAGGCAAGGTCGCAAGGCACGGCCTGCGGGATTCGCCCTTCCCGGTTCCCGGTTCCCGGGAAGACGGGTGGGCAGGCCGTGCCGAGGGTGTCAGGCGTTGACGACGGGCTCGGCCCGGTCGCGGGCGGACCGGTGTGGATGTCAGCCACGTGGAACTTCACAGTCGACCCACTGATGCGCGGCTCCCGCGCGATCCTCCGCCTTGCGATGCTCCCCCGGCTACCGCTGGGAGGTTCCCCTGCACCGGACGCCGCGAGCTGCTTTGGTGGGGTCCTCTCGACGGGTGTCGCGGGGGCCGGTCCAGCATGTCCCTGATCCAGGCGGCGACGGTGTCGGCGCGGGCCGGCAGCGAGGCCGTGCCTTCCGCGGCACGGAATCGCACCTGGTCGTCCGCCAGCCCGCCCGTAAGCGTCGATCGTGTTCGGTGCCTGACCGATGTTCGCTGTGAACTGCGGCCATCGGTGGGCCAGTCCAGACTCCCCACATTCTCCCCGGTGCTGAGCGTGGCCGATTTCGCAGATTGCGCACGCGGGGGATTGGTCGTCGATTGTAAGGCTAGGAAGTCGTATAGCTTAGGATAATGCTGACAGAAGTCGTTGTGACCCGCTACATCGCGCCACTGCGTGAGGGCGGCTCGCTGCCGGGGCTCGTCGAGGCCGACGATCTCGGCACGTACGTCATGAAGTTCACCGGCGCCGGGCAGGGCCGCAAGACGTTGGTCGCCGAGGTGGTGTGCGGGGAGCTCGCCCGACGCCTCGGCTTCCGGGTGCCCCGGCTGGTGACCGTCGACCTCGACCCGGACCTGGGCCTCGGTGAACCCGACCCGCAGGTGCAGGGCCTCCTCAAGTCCAGCGGTGGCACCAACCTCGGCATGCGATTCCTCTCCGGCGCCCTCGGCTACGACCCCCTCGCCTTCGCGGTGAGCCCCGAGGAGGCCGGGCGGATCGTGTGGTTCGACGCACTGGTGAACAACGTCGACCGCTCCTGGCGCAACCCCAACCTGCTGCGATGGCAGGGCGAGGTGTGGCTCATCGACCACGGCGCGACCATGATCTGGCACCACAACTGGCCCGGCGCCGAAGCCTCCGCGGCCCGTCCCTACGACGCCTCCGACCACGTGCTGAACTCCTTCTCGCCGGATGTCGCCGCGGCCGCCGCCGCGCTGGCGCCGCTGGTCACCGAGGAACTCCTCGCCGAGGTCACGGCCAAGATCCCGGACGTGTGGCTCGCGGACGAGCCCGGTTTCGAGACGCCGGACGACCTCCGGCGGGCCTACGCGAGACCGCTTCTCGCGCGGGCCGCCGTCGTCCATGACCGCGTCGACGTCACGGGAGGATCCAAGTGAGCGAGCGCCACATCATCAAGGGGGGCCGCCGCGGCGACCGCGAGGTCTTCGAGTACGCGTTGCTGCGGATCGTGCCCCGTGTCGAGCGCGGCGAGTGCGTCAACGCGGGGGTGCTCGTCTACTGCCGGGCCAAGGCGTACGTCGGCGTGCGCACCCACCTCGACGAGGCGAAGCTGCTGGTCCTCGACCCGGACGTGGACGTGCCCGGCGTACGGGCCGCACTGCGTGCCGTCGAGGGCGTCTGCGCGGGCGGAGAGGCCGCGGGACAGGCCGCGCCCGACGACGCCGGACGCCGCTTCCGCTGGCTGATCGCTCCCCGATCGACGATCGTCCAGCCCGGACCCGTACACACCGGCCTGACCGCCGACCCGGCCGCGGAGGCCGACCGACTCCTCGGCCTGCTGGTGCGCTGACGAAGGCCGCGTCTCAGGTCCGGCGCCGCTTCACCGCGAAGCCGGTCGCGAGGACCCCGCCGGCGGCGAAGACCCGCGATCAGCGTGTCTGTGGCACCGGTACGACGGCGCGTGGAGCGTCTCCGCTCCGGCCACGAGCGGACCGCGCTCCGACGCGATGGGCCACATGGCGCACAGGCGTGCGGTGCGGGCCGGAACGGGTGCTTCCGGTGGCCGTCGGTGCGGGACGATGGCGGGTGGGCGGGGCCCGCCCAGGGGTCGGCCTCGCAGGTAATGGATCACACGTACCCGACCTGCCGTTGACACCGAGTGCCAGGGCTTCTAGCGTCACGTCTGCTGTAGGTACTAAGCGGTCGCTCACTTGGTGGGCGTCCTTCTCGAGGGCGAGGAGAACCAGCAATGTCCACCACTGAGCAGCGGGTCGCCGTGGTCACCGGCGGAGCGCGCGGCATCGGTGCCGCCACCGCCGTACGACTGGCCGCCGAGGGTCGCGCGGTCGCCGTGATCGACCTCGACGAGGCAGCCTGCAAGGACACCGTCGAGAAGATCACCGCGGCGGGCGGCAGGGCGATCGCGGTCGGCGCCGACGTCTCCGACGAGGCTCAGGTCGAGGCGGCCGTCGCGCGCGTCGTCGCGGAACTCGGCGCCCCGACGATCCTGGTCAACAACGCGGGCGTGCTCCGCGACAACCTGCTGTTCAAGATGAGCGCCGCCGACTGGGACACCGTCCTGAACGTGCACCTGCGCGGCTCCTTCCTGATGACCAAGGCCGTCCAGAAGCACATGGTGGACGCCGGCTTCGGCCGCGTCGTCAACCTCTCCTCGTCCTCCGCGCTCGGCAACCGAGGCCAGGCGAACTACTCCGCCGCCAAGGCCGGTCTGCAGGGCTTCACCAAGACCCTGGCCGTCGAGCTCGGCAAGTTCGGCATCACCGCCAACGCCGTCGCACCCGGCTTCATCGCCACGGACATGACCGCCGCGACGGCCGCCCGGGTCGGCATGGGCTTCGACGAGTTCAAGGCCGCGGCCGCCACCCAGATCCCGGTGGCCCGGGTCGGCGAGCCCGACGACATCGCCAACGCCATCGCCTTCTTCACGAACGAGGCCGCGGGCTTCGTCTCCGGCCAGGTGCTGTACGTGGCCGGCGGACCGCTCGACTAGGGGCTCGGGAACATGACTTCGGTGGAACTCTCCGGCAAGGTCGCGCTCGTCACGGGCGCCAGCCGCGGCATCGGTTACGGCGTCGCGGAGGCGCTCGTCGCGCGCGGCGACCGCGTCTGCATCACCGGGCGGAACGAGGACGCCCTCAAGGAGGCCGTCGAGCAGCTCGGCGCCGACCGGGTCATCGGCGTCGCGGGCAAGGCGCACGACCAGGCCCACCAGGCCGTCGCCGTCGAGCGCACGATGGAGGCGTTCGGCCGCGTCGACTTCCTGGTCAACAACGCGGGTACGAACCCGGTGTTCGGGCCGATCGCCGACCTCGACCTGGACGTCGCCCGCAAGGTGTTCGAGACCAACGTCGTCTCGGCGCTCGGCTTCGCGCAGAAGACCTGGCACGCCTGGCAGAAGGACAACGGCGGCGCGATCGTCAACATCGCCTCCGTCGCGGGCGTCTCCGCCTCGCCCTTCATCGGCGCCTACGGCATCAGCAAGGCCGCGATGATCAACCTGACCCTCCAGCTGGCGCACGAGTACGCGCCCAAGGTGCGGGTCAACGCGATCGCCCCGGCCGTCGTGAAGACCCACTTCGCGAAGGCCCTGTACGAGGGCCGGGAGGCGGAGGCCGCCGCGGCCTACCCCCTGGGCCGGCTCGGGGTGCCCTCCGACATCGGCGGCACCGCCGCCTTCCTCACCTCGGACCAGTCCGACTGGATCACCGGCCAGACCCTCGTCGTCGACGGCGGCATCTTCCTGAACGCCGGTGTGGGCTGACCTTCGGCACATCGACACGGGCGCTCGTTGACGAAAACGGCGCCCGTGTCGGGTGCACGAGCCTCACGGGACGATGACAACGTCGTCACCAAATATCGATCAAGAAACCGATCAAGAAGGGGTTTGAAGAGGAGGTTCAGCGCACGTGACGCTGCGGTATGGTCTGCCGACCCTTGGTACGGCCGATCGAGGAGCGTGCGCGTGTTCAATCGGAACCGATGCCTGCGGCAGGTGGCGGCCATCGCCTCCATATCGTCCCTGGCCACCGGCTGCGGTGCCCTGTCGGCCGACTCCTCCGACGACGACGGGCCGATCGTGGTGGGCACCACCAGCGCGCCCAGCACGCTGGACCCGGCCGCTTCCTGGGACGGCTCCTGGGAGCTGTTCCGCAACATCTACCAGACGCTGCTGGCCTACCCGAACGGCGCGACCACGCCCCAGCCGGACGCCGCCGAGAAGTGCGCGTTCACCGACAAATCCAACCTGACGTACCGCTGCGTGCTGCGCCCGGACATGACGTTCTCCGACGGGCACGCGCTGGACGCCCGGGCGGTCAAGTACTCGATCGACCGGATCAAGGCCATCAAGGCACCCAGCGGTCCCGCCGGACTTCTGGGCAGCCTGGACCGGGTGCAGGCGCTGGGGGAGCGCGAGGTCGCCTTCCACCTCAGCCAGCCCGACGCCACGTTCCCGTTCGTGCTCGCCACCCCGGCCATGTCGATCGTCGACCCCGAGGACTACCCGGCCAAATCCCTCCGCGAGGACGGCGAGGTGTCCGGGTCCGGACCGTACTCCCTCACGTCGTACGAGGAGGGCAAGAAGGCCGAGCTCGCCGGCAACAAGAGCTACCAGGGCTTCGCGAAGCGCAAGAACGACGCGGTGACGATCCGCTACTTCCAGGACTCGTCGTCCATGGTCAAGGCACTGCGGGACGGGCAGATCGACCTCACCTACCGGGGCCTGGCCGCCGACGACATCGTCTCCCTCGAGAGCGACAAGGACGAGAACCTCCAGCTGGTCAAGGGCTCCGGCATCGACATCAGCTATCTGGTGTTCAATCCGAAGGACCCGTGGGCGAACAAGCCCGCCGTGCGCAGGGCCGTGGCCCAGGTCATCGACCGGGCGGCGATCGCGCACAAGGTCTACAAGGACACCGTGGACCCGCTGTACTCGATGGTCCCGAAGGGCCTCACGGGCCACACCACCGGCTTCTTCGACGACTTCGGCAACCCCAGCACCTCCAAGGCCCGCCAGATCCTCTCCGCGGCGGGCGTCACCGAACGCGTCCCGCTCACCCTCTGGTACACGACCGACCGCTACGGCTCCGAGACCGCCCTGCAGTTCCAGGAGCTCAAGAGACAGCTGGACGCTTCGGGCCTCTTCACGATCACCCTGAAGGGCCGCCCCTGGAAGACCTACGTCGAGGGCTACCAGAAGGGCGAGTACCCGGTGTTCGGGCGCGGCTGGTTCCCCGACTTCCCGGACGCGGAGAACTTCATCGCCCCGTTCGTGGGGAAGGAGAACGCGCTCGGTACGTCCTACCCGGCGCCCAGGATCACCGGCGTGCTGCTGCCCCGCTCGCGCGGTGAGAGCAACCGGGTCGACGTGGAGAAGGACTTCGAGGAGGCCCAGCAGATCCTCGTCGACGACGCCCGGCTGCTGCCGCTGTGGCAGGGCCGGCAGTATGTGGCGGCGAGCGAGGACATCTCTGGCGCGGAGCGGGCGCTGGACCCGTCGACGATCATGACCGTGTGGCAGCTGTACCGGAAGACCAGCTGGTAGGGGCGGTTTCGTCGCCCCCGGCGGCGATTGTCAGTGCCCGCCTGTAGGTTCTGTGGCCTGGACGTGCCCGCACGTCGAAGTGACCGCACACCGTAAGGACGTTGACGTGACCGACACCGCCATGCTGCCCGAGTCCTGGCGCGGGGTTCTGGGCGACGCCCTCCAGCAGCCCTACTTCAAGGAGCTGACGCAGTTCGTCGAGGAGGAGCGGGCGAAAGGTCCCGTGTACCCGCCGCGCGAGGAGGTCTTCGCCGCGCTGGACGCGACGCCGTACGAGCGGGTGAAGGTCCTGATCCTCGGTCAGGACCCGTACCACGGCGAGGGACAGGGGCACGGTCTGTGCTTCTCGGTGCGCCCCGGAGTGAAGACCCCGCCGTCCCTGCGCAACATCTACAAGGAGATGCAGGCGGAGCTCGGTCTGCCCGTTCCGGACAACGGATATCTGATGCCCTGGGCCGAGCAGGGTGTCCTGCTGCTCAACGCGGTGCTCACGGTCCGTGCCGGTGAGGCCAACTCGCACAAGGGCAAGGGGTGGGAGAAGTTCACGGACGCGGTGATCCGCGCGGTGGCCGACCGTCCCGACCCGGCGGTCTTCGTGCTGTGGGGCAACTACGCGCAGAAGAAGCTCCCGCTGATCGACGAGACCCGGCACGTGGTGGTCAAGGGCGCGCACCCCTCCCCGCTGTCGGCGAAGAAGTTCTTCGGTTCCCAGCCGTTCACGCAGATCAACGAGGCGGTGGCGCGGCAGGGGCACGAGGCGATCGACTGGCGCGTCCCGAACCTGGGCTGACCTGGTACCGGGGCGGTCGCTCATCTCCGGACCGGCCTTGTCAGTACCGGCCTTGTCCGGACCGGCGTTGTCCGGACCGGCGTTGTCAGTACCGGCCTTGTCCGGACCGACCACCGCCGGGCCGGTTCCGGCCGGGCCCGGACCGGTGCCGCCTGACCGGGTTTGTCGGAGCCTGCGGTTAGCGTCGGGAGAGACAGTCGGCGAGTGGGCGGAGGACGAGGTGGCGGAGCGACAGGGACGGACGGCCGCGGATGCCGTGATGACCCGCATCGGGCAGGTCGTCATCCTGCATCACGCGGGCGATCGCGAGGAGGCCCGGCACCGCTTCCTGGACCTGTGGGCGGAGATCGGGGAGGACGGCGATGCGCTGCACCGCTGCACCCTGGCGCACTACCTGGCCGACACCCAGGACGATCCGTTCGACGAACTCGCCTGGGACCTGCGGGCGTTGACGGCAGCGGAGGAGTTGACGGACGACCGGCTCGCCGACCACGAGGGGGCGCTCGCGGTGCGGGCGCTCTACCCCTCGCTGCACCTGAACCTGGCGGCGGACTATGTGAAAATCGGCCGCTCCGAGGCTGCCCGCACCCATCTGCGCCGGGCCCGAAGAGCGTCCGAGGCGCTGGCGGACGACAGCTACGGCGACGGAGTGCGGGCGGCGATCAGCCGACTGGAGTTGCGGCTGGGGGAGGGGGACTCCGGCGGAGGGGGAGCCTGGGGGCCGCCGAGGCAGCGGCCCTGAGCCCAGGTGCGGGCGGGATGCTCAACGCCCGTACGTCTCCTCGCAGATCGTCGACTCCGCACTGCCCGCCCGCCAGCCGCCGTACTTCTTGCCGAGGGCGCAGACGTCCTGCTGGTTCTGGGGAATCGTCCTGGGCGCGTCGGGAATCTCGACGCGCGGTTGCCGGGGGTGCCGGGCGGCCGGGTTGCGAGGTTCAGGGCGGCGGGGTTCAGGGCGGACCGGTTGCGGGCGGGGCGGCTGCTGCCATGTCCGCACCGGGGCCGGCGGTACGGCGGCCCCGGGCGACGAGGGCGCGGCAGGTTTCGGGCGGCGGGACGGGCCGATCATTTCCAGGGCCTCACGGGCCGGCGCCTGCGCCTCCTGCTGCTCCCCTCGGCCGTCGGGCCGGGGGACGGACGGCCGGGACGGCGCCGCAGGAGGGCCGGACACGGGGGGACGCTGGACCGTCACACAACCCGCGAGGGCCGAGACAGCCACGGTGACCAGGAGCGTTGCGGTGGTCGTCGTTCGATGCACGCGCGCAACTCTGCTGGGTCGGACGGCCTTTGGACAGCGGACGAGCGGAGGATGCCCCGCACGGGTGATCTCCGGCCCCATACGGCGGGTTCGAGCCCGCCGCCGCTGACTTCCGCCGAGGTGACGCGCGTGACGCGCGGCGTCCCCGGCGTCAGTCTCCCGTCGCGCCGTCGAGGCGCTCGCGGACCAGGTCGGCGTGGCCGTTGTGGCGGGCGTACTCCTCGATCATGTGGGTGTAGATCCAGCGCAGGTTGAAGGGCTCGTCGGTGTGCCGGCTCTTGCCCTGGGAGGAATCGTCCAGGGCGAAGCCGGCCGCGTTGCGCCGGGCGAACCCGATCTCGGCCTGCCAGGTGGCGTGGGCCTCTTCCCAGGTGTCCGCCTCGGTGAGATGGAACTCGCCGTCCGGGTCCTCGTCGGTGTAGTAGATCGGCCCGGGGTCGTCGCCGACCAGCACCTTGCGGAACCAGCCCCGCTCGACCTCCGCCATGTGCCGGACCAGCCCCATCAGGGACAGCTCGGACGGCGCCACCGAAGCGGTCCGGAGCTGGGCGTCGGTCAGACCCTCGCACTTCCACGCCAGGGTCTGCCGGTGGTAGTCCAGCCAGCCCTCCAGCATGGTGCGTTCGTCGGCGTTCTGGGCGGGTTCACTCCGCGGTGTCGTCATGCTCGCATCATCACCCGACTCGTCTTCTCCCACCACGTGTTTTCCGGTCCGCCCTCGTCGCTTCACCGGCCGGTGCCGGGCCGGGTCCCGGTCCCGGTGACGCCGTTCGCCCGGCCCCGGGCCCCCTAGAAGGCGGGCCCCGCGCCCCTGCCGCGCGCTTTCGCCGGCATCGCCGGCCGACGGCCGCCGCAGCCGCCGTATGCTGCCGTGGAGGCAAGCGCAGGCGAGCAGTGGAGGAGTCCCCGTGAAGGTCGGCTGCATCGGGCTGGGCGACATCGCGCAGAAGGCCTACCTGCCGGTGCTCGGCGGGCAGCCCGGGGTCGAACTGCACCTCCACACCCGTACCCCCGCGACGCTAGCCCGGGTCGCCGACGGCCTCCACCTCCCCGCGGCCCAGGCCCACACCGACCTGGACTCTCTCCTCGCACAGGATCTCGACGCCGCCTTCGTGCACGCGCCGACCGCCGTGCACCCCGAGATCGTGACGCGGCTGCTGGCGGCGGGCGTGCCGACGTACGTCGACAAGCCGCTGGCGTACGAACTCGCCGACTCCCAGCGGCTGGTGGCCCTCGCGGAGGAGCGGAACGTGGGCCTGGCCGTCGGGTTCAACCGGCGCCACGCCCCCGGATACGCGCAGTGCGCCGATCATCCGCGCGAGCTGATCCTCATGCAGAAGAACCGGATCGGGTTGCCGGAGGAGCCGCGCGCGATGATCCTCGACGACTTCATCCACGTCGTGGACACGCTCCGCTTCCTGGTGCCCGGCCCGGTCGACGACGTCACCGTGCGCGCCCGCGTCGAGGACGGGCTGCTGCACCACGTCGTGCTCCAGCTCGCCGGGGACGGCTTCACCGCGCTCGGGGTGATGAACCGGCTCAGCGGCTCGGCCGAGGAGATCCTGGAGGTGTCCGGGCAGGACACCAAACGTCAGGTGGTCAACCTCGCCGAGGTGATCGACCACAAGGGCCAGCCGACGGTGCGGCGGCGCGGGGACTGGGTGCCGGTGGCACGGCAGCGCGGCATCGAGCAGGCGGCGCTCACCTTCCTCGACGCCGTCCGCGCGGGCAAGGTGCTCAGCGCCCGGGACGCGCTGGCGACTCATGAGCTGTGCGAGCGGGTGGTACACGCGGTCCAGGAGCAAGGCGCCTGATCCGCCGCTTCCGCACCCACTCGGTGACGGCCCACGCGGCAAGCACCAGCAGCGCCGCGTGCACCGGCCAGTCGCCGAGGCGCACATACGGGGTGACGCCCTTCGCCAGCGGTACGTCGTACACCTTGGCGGTGCTGCTGTCGGTCCCGAGCCATGAGCCGACAGGCCGGCCGTTCGCGTCGTAGACGGCGGACACGCCCGTCAGTGTCGCGTGCACCATGGGGCGGCCCGTCTCGGCGGCGCGCAGCGCGGCGAGCGAGGCGTGCTGTTCCGGGGCCCAGCTGTGCTGGAACGACGAGGTCGACGACTGGCCGACCAGCACGTCGGCGCCGTCCTCGGCGAGATGCCGGGTCATGTCGGGGAAGGCGGTCTCGAAGCACACCATCGGACCGATCCGCAGCCCGTGCCCGACGTTCATCACCACCTGTCGGGAGCCCTGCCTGCGGTCCTCGCCCGCCGCCTTGCCGACGGAGGTCGCCCAGCCGAGCAGCGAGCGCGCCGGGATGTACTCGCCGAAGGGGACGAGCCGCATCTTGTCGTAGCGGTCGCCGGTGAGACCGTCCGCACCGACGAGGACCGAACTCTTGTAGATGCCGGGTCGGTCGGAGCGCCGGGCGTCCACGTTGACCAGGATGTCGGCGCCGGTCTCACGGGAGAGCGTCGCGATCCGCCGGGCGAGGTCGGGACGATCGTCCAGGTCGTAACCGACGCTGCTCTCGCCCCAGACGATCAGGTCGACGTCCTGTCCGACGAGCCGCCGGGTCAGCCGCTCCTCCAGGTCGAACCGGCGGTCGGGGCTCTTGGCGCCGTCCACGACGCCCGCCTGGACGACCGCGATCCTGGTCCGGCCGTCGGTGTCGGGGCGCGGTGACCAGACCCAGGCCGACGAGGCCGCGGCGGCCGTGACCACGAGCCCGGCCAGGGCAGGCAGCCTGGACTCACGGATCACGAGGAGAACGGCGAACGCCGCATTGACGGCCACCACCAGGAAGCTGAGCAGCCACACCCCGCCCACCGAGGCCAGCCGCAGCGCGGGTTCCACCTCCCACTGACTGGCGCCGAGCACGCCCCACGGGCCGCCCAGCCCCTGCCAGGAGCGCACCAGTTCGACCCCGAGCCACCCCGACGGAAGGACGAGGAGGGCGGCCACGATCCTGCCCCGCGAGGGCGTCCCGGCCAGGAACCGGCGCACCAGCCAGCCCCAGGGCGCCCACAGCGCGCCCAGCAGCGCGGCGATGACGAACGTGAACACGTTCAGGCTCGGCACCAGCCAGTGGTGCATCGCCAGCATGAAGCCGAACCCGCCGCACCAGCCGTCGTACGCCGCCCGTTTCCCGGTCGGCGCCGAGCGGATCAGCACGATCCAGGGGACGAGGGCGACGTAGGCGAGCCACCACAGCGACGGAGCGGGAAACGCGAGCACGGGCAGGGCACCCGCCAGCGCGGCGGCGGTCGAGCGCCGCCACGGGGAGGCGAGCCAGTCGCCGAACGAAGTCATACGGCGCCTTCTACCCTGTGGAGCTCAATCGATCACAGGTGCCGGGGCCCGGCCGGGCAGGCGCCGCCACTTCTCCCGGACGACCACCTCACGCAGCCGCCAGCCGTCGTCGGTGCGCAGCAGCCCGAAGTCGTACCGGCCGCCGCACACGAAGTCGGGGGCACCCGGGCCGGCGCCGTCGCCCTCCTCTGTGAGGCGCATGGGGTTGACGTAGTCGGCCTGGACCTGGGCCGTGTCCCCGGTGTCCTGGTTCAGGGTACCGAAGCGCAGCCGACGGTTGACGATCAGATGCTGGCGCATCGTGAACACCCGCATGCTCTCCGCGAGCCACGTGGCGATGTTCCCCGCGTCCCCCTCGATTCCACCGGCCGAGCGGTAGTCCGCCCGGCCGTCGGAAGTGAACAGACCTCGGTACACCGACCAGTCACCGTCGTCCACGGCCACGGCGTAGTCGGTGATCAGTCCGTCGACAGCCAGTCGGTCCATCACGGCGGCAAGCTCCACACGCTGCGTCATCGGCTCAGTGTTGGGCATGGCGGGGGCGTCGCCAAGGGGGCGCGGGGGAAGAACAGCGGCCGACATCCAACCGGGGGTAGGTCACGGCGGCGCCTGATCGTCGAGGACGTCGGCCGCCCAGGCGGTCGCCTGAGGCATGAACACGTTCTCGGCCGCGTGGGCCGCCATCCGGGCGTTCCGCGCCCGGGCCTCGGGCCCGTCCGGGAGGTGGAAGTCCTCGCCCGCCCGCGCCGACTCGGCCTGCACGCTCGTGGCGGGCGCCAGCCGGCGGCGCACGTACCGGTCGAGCGCGTCGGGCACCTCGGCCGGCGTCGCATCCGCGAGGACATCGCCGAGCACGGCCGCGTCCATGATCGCCTGCGCCGCGCCCTGGGCCCGGAACGGCACCATCGCGTGGGCGCTGTCGCCCAGCAGCGTCACCCGCCCGATGTTCCACCGCGGGAGCGGGGACCGCGTGTGGATGCCGTAGCGGAACACCTGTCCCGCGCGTTCGAGGACGTGGAGCACCCGAGGGTCCCACCCGCCGAACTCGCGCAGCTGCTCTCCCGGTTCCGCCTGGGCGGTCCACGACTCCGGTGCCGGGCGCGCCCTGAACACGGCCACGACGTTGAGCAGTTCCCCACCACGCACCCAGTAGTGGACGACGTGCCGGTTCGGGCCGAGCCAGACCCCGGTGTCCGGCAGGTCCATGTCGACCACCTCGGCGACCGGGAGCAGCGCCCGGTAGGCGGCCGTTCGTGAGAAGACCGCCTCATCGGCGCCGAAGAGCCACCGGCGGGCCGCGGACCGCACCCCGTCCGCGGCCACCACCAGGTCCGCCCGCAGGCGCTCGCCGTCGGCCGTCGTCACACAGGCGCGCGCGTGGTCCTGGTCGATGCCGGTGACAACGGTGTTCAGGCGCACCGACCCGGTCGGCACCGCGGCGGCCAGGGCCGCGTGCAGATCGGCCCGGTGGATCTGCAGGTAGGGCGCCCCGAACCGGTCCTCGGCCGCACGTCCCAGGGTGTACCGGCAGATCTCGGTCCCGTCGGACCAGGTGCGGAAGCTCACGTGGGCGGGGCGGGCGGCCTGCGCGGCGACCGCGTCCAGCAGGTCCAGTCGGCGCAGTACGCGCGTCGCGTCGGGCGCGAGCTGGATCCCGGCACCGACCTCGGTGAACCGTGACGTCTGCTCGACCAGCGTGACCTCATGGCCGGCGCGGCGCAGGCTCAGCGCGGCCATCAGTCCCCCGATGCCCGCCCCTACGATGATCGCTCTCATGCCACGTCCTCATCTACGAGGGCATCCCGGCGCCTTGCCGCCGCACGCACCAGCCGCCGCTCGCTGATCGGGCCGAGATCCTCGGCACCCTCCTGACCCCGGACGAGCACCTTCGACACCCTCGCGACAGCGCTCGCGCGCCCCGTGCGGTGTGATGTGGCCGACCATCGGCTCGGGCAGGGTATCGAACCCAACTCCATTGCCGTACACGGTATTTCGGCCCACGTAG
>Ga0307516_10004945_pt1 | contig 16201 bp, 20 predicted proteins | sample 19_EM_MG_FD_203310 | JGI IMG/M metagenome (GOLD analysis project Ga0307516, IMG submission 203310) | Populus trichocarpa ectomycorrhiza microbial communities from riparian zone in the Pacific Northwest, United States - 19_EM | ecosystem: Host-associated > Plants > Roots > Unclassified | place...
TTAATTCCTGCCCAACCAACAAACCCAACAACCCCCCCCCCCCCCCCCCCCCCAATAAAACTCGCCTTCTTTGGCCCACTGTTCCTCTTACCCTTGTGGGGTCCCGAAGGCTTCGACATGGACTGGAGGCCTGGGCCTGGCTCACGCCGGTGAGTGGTTTCCGCTCGACAGTGTTTGCCACTGGCGGTTCCGCTCGGCTTCCCAGCGCTGCGTCCCACGCCACTCTGCTGTCAAAGCTCAGGTCGAAGAACGCTGATCGTCATCGCCGCAGCAGATTGCCCCTACATTATTATTTTTTTCGTCTGTTCGTTGATCTGTCTAGACCGTGGCGATATACACACTCTCCCGTACAGAGGTATCCCACGCCATGAGCGTCCGCCTTATCGTTCCCGGGCACCCCCTTTGTTTGCCCCCCCCTCCGCACAGTAGCATAGATACGCATCGGCAGACTATAGCGCGAGTGATTCTCCGTGCATTCAATCGCTGTCGGAGAACCCAAAACTGAAAGATTTTTTTTTTTTCAACACCCCTCTGGTGGCTCAAGCCGAGGCCAGTGACAGATCTTGGATCCAAGTACATACAGCGCCAGATGGAGATGACTTGCACTCCGGTGCGTAGGAGCACTCTTGAGGGAAAAAAATAATTAATCATTTCGTGCAGAAACACACAGGTAAGTACATACTTGGTACGTAACTACATGGTGAGAATGAAAGAGTAAAAATAAAAATAAAAAATCAACACGAACCATTGGCGTCCACCTCGAACCACATCTTGTCCTCTTCCTCATCGTCGTCCTCGTCGTCGTCGTCGTCGTCCTCCTCGTCGTCGTCGTCGTCCTCGTCGTCGTCCTCGTCGTCCTCGTCGTCCTCGTCCTCGTCGTGCTCGCCGTCCTCGCCGTCCTCGTCCTCGTCATCGTCCTCGTCGTAATTGTCCTCGTCGTAATCGTCCTCGTCATCGCCATCGCTCTCGTCGTCCTCCTCATCGCCATCGCCCTCGCGGCGGGAGATGGCGATGTCGAACTCCTTCTCGCGGGCGCCGAGGGCGTCCCTAACGGCGGCACGGGCGATCTCGAGGGCGTCTTCGGGGGACATTCCCGGCGCGGCCACCTTCCTCCTGCGCGGCGGGGCAGCGACGACGACGAGCGTGTCGTCCTCGATGGCGTCGGCCATAGCCTCACGCACGGCCTTGCCGAGACGCTCCGGACTCACCGCCGCCTCGCACTGCTTGGACGCGGCGACGCTCCGCAGACACCACTCCAGCGCGCACAGCGTCGCTGCGCCCATGGCCAGCTGCAGCGCCACCATCACGATTAGCAGCGCCAGCCGCCACGAATTCGCGTCTGCTGCTGCTGCTGCTGTGACCGGCGGCGGCGCGGCCAGCGCAGACACGCGTGAGACGAGTGCGCGGACGGACAGCATTCTCTGCGGTTTGGTGTTTGGTTTTTTGAGAAAGAAGGGGGGGGGTTTCTGGGTGGGTGACGGCGGGTACTGATGGTTGGATGGCTGGATGGCTGGAGAGGTGGGGGAGAGGGGAAAGAAGGGAATGAGGGGAATGAGGGACCATTTATGCGAACCGCACAGGGCGGGACGGAACAGGTGGCAGCATAACAGAGTTGCGAAGTTGTCAGAGTGTGTTGTCGATATCCGACCAGCAAAAGCCTAACTCTCACCCACTGTCCCCCGTTCCGTAGGAGCCCAGATTTGCTTCTTTTCCGAATTGCCCTGTGTCCACCGTGCCATGGAGCGGCGAGAAAGGTGTGCTTCGCAGTGACGTCACGGAATTGCATGTTCTCGCACGCCGAGAGGCCCGGCTGAACGTTCAACGGGACCTTCAGCGAACAGCAGGGCTGAATGGTGCCAGCCAATGCCCAAAAGCCCGGAAAGACCCACGAGCGGCGGTGGGCGGGGGGGCTGCGCCTTCCTTTCCCTTAGGACAGCCGACAGGAAGCTTCCAACGCCGACGCTTTCTGATTCTGTTGACGGCAAAAAGCCTATAGTACACACTAAGTACGCGTACAAACTTTTGTCGTGGAGTACGGTTCAACCTAATGCCCAAGATAGAAGCAGAGTTTTTTTTTTAATGAAAGGAAAAGAAAAAAAATAATCCGTGGTTGATAAACCATGATCCGGTTCGTACACAAGCTCGGAAGCATGCGTCCGTTCGGGACAAAGAAAACCAAACAGGCAGCCAAGATTGGTGGATCGCCGCGCATACATTCATGGGTATATTATACGTGGCAGGGATCCACCGAACGTCCAACCTAAACTCACCTCGTCCCCCCACCGCGCCGCTAGACGGTCCGACATCTCCACGGCTCGTCCGCTTCGGCCCCACAGCGTTCGCCACGGGTGCATTCTTCGCCTTCCTGCTTCCGGGCCCGGACGAGCACCCGGAGAGATCCATAAGATGGTGGCACGCATCGCTGGCCAGCAAACCTGCTCGAACCCGTGCGTGTGGCCGTGGGCGTGGTCGTTGACGACGGGGAGGAAGGCAGAGAGGGTGTGGTGGTGGTAACTAGCGCTGGATGTTGAGTGTCGGGTTACCCCTCCCCGTCGTTGTCGAGAAGTGCGCGCGGCGGTCAGGCCCCGACGGTCGGAAGCACGACCGGAGGAAGAAAACCGGGTGGTTCCCCGTCGAGAACTCCGCAACGCTCGGGACGGCGATCGTGGACGAGATCCAGAGGCTGTCTACGGAGGAGTACGCCGCGCCGACTTGGAAGGCAGTGAAGGACGGCATCGCTTGTTTCGTCGAGACAACCAGGGGTGCGGTGGGGTTTTATGAGAGGGTCGGTTTTGGGCACTACGGAGAGACCGTGATAGGGAGGCGCAGATGCCTGTGACGAGGTGGGAGCCACCGACGGAACGGACACAGTAGTACGGAACCGAGTCACTGTCTGGGTACAAACTCTTCGTAATTCGTGACTCGCGAGTATCCGCGTCGATCCATTACTACCAGTAGTCATCCCACGTCGGAGCGCCCGGTCCGCTGTGATATGTAGTCGCGGGCCCGATGTAGCTCCCCCTCTCTTCCCGCTCGCACAGCTCCCCGATCCAACACTCCTCCGCCACCTCCATCGCCGCGCGCCACACCCGCTCTCTGTTCCGTAATCCCCGAAACGCCAACTGTGTTTTTTCTCCCGTGACTAGATCCTCGTGCATTCGTCTCCAATCCGGAGCGGGCCGCATCCACTCCAACATGGGCATGCGTGCGTGTAGCTCCCAGAGGTAAGGTGCATCAAGTACGAAGCGCGACTTCCAGTATTCCTGTGGTAATGATATGGCCGCGACCGTTTTCGATGCAAGACAGAGACTGTCGACGTCCTTCTTCGGGAGCAGGCACAGTATCTGAACCAATAGCTCTGTTGGTAGTGCCTCCAGGAGCGGTTGGTGTGGCGGGGGTCTCTCGTCCACATCGATCTCCATCGCATCCGGCGCAGTGCCGGTTCCGAACCCGAAGCACCTCCACGCCCTATGTCTCCGCCGCCGTGCGGCCAACGGCTTCTTCCATTCGTCCGCCCACCCAGCCGCCCTCGGTGGGTTCTCGACGTATTCCGACACCCCTTCGCACTCAACCAAGAAGTCGGTCAGATACCAGGCCTCGGATGTACGGTTCCCCTCCCAGCCATGGATGCCCCGGAACATTTCCGCGCCGCCGAGATCCAGGGTTGTGTGTAGGGCCATGCCGTAGATGTCGTCCGATAGGCTGATCATGCATCCCACAAGAACGTCGAGCTCGACGAGTCCGCGGACGCACCAGAGGTGTTGGACGTGCTCTATGGCGTGCCGTAGCAAATGGTAACAGCTGTCGTGCACTGCCACTCGGCCGCTGTAGAGGACGATCCCCCGCTCCAGTCCGGATACTTCGAGGTCACTGCCGACGCCTCCGGTCCCTACGGACGAGACAAAGGCACTGCATGGCACAGATCGTCAGATGTCGGCAGGGCAAGCGACGGTGGACGAGGACTTACTGTCTTCTTCCCGTCTCGTGCCAGAAGGATCTGTCCTTGTTCATGCAGCGGATCTCGTTGTTGAGATATCCCAAGATGCGTGCCGAGTTGAGCCACTAATTGCATGTCAGACGGAGGGGACGCCAAGCGGAGAGCGGAGGGAGCACCGACCGAGCCTTCGTGGGGAAGCATCCGACGCTCGCCAGTCGTGGCTTCCTCGATTGAGATCTCCGAAGCTTTTCCATCGTTGAGCAGGGTCGCATGAGGATTGTACAGAGGGCCGCCGCAAAGCTGGCAGTAAGCGTCGAATTCGCCCATGGCCGGCGTGTCTACTGCGTGAGGAGTTGTGGTGCTGATTTGCTGGCGACGAGAAAAGAGGGCGAACGGCGAACGAGCTCAGGCGGAGGGGTGGCTGCACGGTGGCATCATATATCCGAATATCACTTTGTGTACCACGAATAATCTTATGGATCGATGCGTTGTTCATTCGGTGGTGAGGCTAGAGCAGATACCGCCCGCCTATTCCGATCCGGGGAGGGGGGCTGGGTTGAGTGTGGGTTGCGGGTTGCGGATTGCGGATTGTGGGTGGATCGGAGGAAGGGTATGGATGATGCCCTACGTTGCGACAGGTTGGTGCGCTTCGATCCTCAGAGCCGTCCTGCAGCCGTATCTGACGATCCTGCCATCGGTCAGCCAGGCTGCAGCGCGGTGTGCGGTGTGGGAGCATGCCCGCATTCTACTGCGAATCCCACTGGCCGAGACCTTGACGGCATCGCGTCCCACGCGCGAAGTCTCCGGCACGCCGGACACGGGGCGAGATGTCGCCATCGTTTGCTCCGAAGCTTCAACGCATCGCGGCGACCCCTCCGCTCCGCAAGCGACCGATGCCGTTCGCTACGGAAGCGCGGGGAAGGGCGGCGGCTCGGATGCCCAAGATTCGGTGCCTCGCCCACGGGCAGAGGCAGCAGCAAAAGTAGGGCAGGAATTTGGAATTGGAGACGTCCGAAGTTGGCCATGAAGAGGCGTGATGAGAGGGGCAAACGGAGGGGACACGCGCGACGCGGTGTCCCGTGCTGAGGAGAACTGTCTCCGTGCGGACTCCAGCCAGAGCGTAAGAATAGCGGCCCTCCTGGATAGAGCCCTACCTATACCAAATGCTGTCCGCGAAGAGGCTATTAGCTGTCTCACGTCTCGGCAAGTAGTGGGAGATGAATCACTCAACGGCATCTGCTAGTTCTCCGTGGCATTCTTGGGTTGCGGAGCCAAACGCAGGATGAACCGTCCAAGCTTCGGTACATTTTTTCTTCTTTGTTGTTTGTTGGTCCTATTAGTGGCCATGGGAGGGAGGTAGGTAGACTGGGGGAGGGGGAGGTGAGGTGGGAGGATGCCCTACGCAGCAACGCCGTACTGCATACCGTACTCCTTCCAGCGATTAAAAAAAAAAAAATTCCCGTTTCGAGCGGCTCGGCTCGACCGCTGATATGATGGGGGCTGCTGATCGACTGACAGCCTGGCAGCTGGCTTGCAGACGCAGAGTATCGTGGCTCCAGTGTTGCGTTCTGTTTTGATTTTCCGTCGGAGTTTTTTTTTTAGTTTTTTTTTTCGGCCGTTCACGCCGCATCGCTCTTGGAATGCGGCGGCGCCAAAACACCTAAACGCTTCACGATAGCCAGCATGCCCCTTCCGTCCTTCAATGCTGTGTTTTTTTTTTGTGTTTCCAGACCTCCGGATTGCGCCCTACGGACCGGTGAGTTCGGAACCTCCGGAAAGCAAAGGAAAGGAAACGACTGTCATGTGCCGCAGTGGTTGTGGGGGGGGGGGTTCGAGAGAGGTGCTGGAGTGCTAGCAAACTCGATCCCTTGGGAATTGCGTTCGACATAGATAGGGCTGAAAGATGGCCTGTGCCAGCACCAGCCTCGCGGAAAGCCGCTTCCCAGCTGCCTTACGCCTCGCCGTCACGAATAGCCGTTTTGCCGGTATTAAACAGACGAAGGACTGCGCGGCCATTCGTTCCGCCAGAGATTTCGGTTTCCGTTTCTCGTGGAATCCTGTTTCCTCGTGCTCCTCTTTTTTCTCCTTCCCCCGCGCGAAATGACGTTGGAATGGAAGTGCAAATGCCCAAGGCTGCGGCTAGGTTCCCGCTGGGCGGAGCAACTTGCAGACATTTGCGCTGATCTGACTATGTAATAATGTGTGGCTCTTGTGCCACCGGTTAGTGATCAGCCACCACCGCGCGTCGGTCGGCAGTGCGAGAGTGATAGCCAATGACCTGAATCATTTTACGCTGCCGTTGTAGCCAACCAGCGGCCGTCAAACCGAAGTAGGCCGGAGCGAACGGATTCTGGAGCCCGACACGCCCCCCAACGATCTGGGACCAGTGGACTTCGCTGTGGGACATCCGCCCGGCAACCTGCGACCTCCTCCTCCTCCTCCTTCCCCTTCTCCTCCTCGTCCTTCCCCTCCTTCCCCTTCTTCTCCTCCGCCACCACCACCACCTCTCCCTCCTCTGCTCCTTGCGCACACGCGTATCATCACCCGCCCGGCCGGCCATCAGCCACGATCCGCGTTGACGTGCATTCGTGATAGGGCTGCGCCGATCCTAGCGCGGATCCATCAAAGTCGTCTATGCGACTATGTATGTGCACATACATTCCATGCGAAACAGTCACTTGGCTGGTTTGGCGCACCAGCCTCTTGTGGCTGCGGAAGGGGGCTGGTTGGTCAAGGGCCCGGACGGCACGTAGGGAGGCGCCCCCGATTCACGGCAGAAGGGCACGGTCGCTGGCTAGGCAGGAAGGCGCTTGGGCGTAGTGCCGCGCGGTCGTCCGGTGAGATGGGGTGAGGGGGGGAGGCTCGCCCTAGGGCCCTAGGGAGGAACACCCATCCGTGTAGAGCGCCTGCCCGGACGGGCTATTGCTGGACGCGAGACGTGTTTTGCGCCGCAGCTCGGGAGCCAGGGACTCGCCCGTGGGGAAGCCGGAAAGGCGCTCTGCTTCCTGCTCGAATATCCGGGGTCGGTTTGATTGGTCGTGGGGCAGCGAGATCTGATTGGACAGCACCTGCTCGGCGTTAATGTCGGTCCGAGAAACCGGATCACCACCGCCAGCTCTAGCTCCGTGTGTAGGCAGAAAGCTGGCCCGATGCGGACACATACCTACATGGCTCATCTGCACAGTAGCGCCGTTCGGGCCGAATGATATGCCGTGCAGAGTGCCAGCTAGCTGCAGCTCGATGTCGGTCGGAAGCAGATGGATCTTCGGTTCTTTGCTTCGTAACTGCCGCCCGCAGCCAATGGAGCCATCCTGTCTACCGTCCCGATGACTGCCTCGAGGAAGCTACGCACTCCCCTCGCATCTCGCCCAGACAGCCGGAAGATGGGGTTTCTCACAGAGGAGACGTACCGGCGAATTCGGCCACGACCGTGAATCTCCGTGCTATTCTCTCTTCTCCTCCACATCGCCCTGGGGACACGCACTCCCCGCCATGCGCCGTGCCGACACCCCTAGTGCAGCGGGGACAGCTCCGGAATCGCCAGGCTCGGCGAGCGGGCTCGTCGGCCGTGGTCCCGAACCCATTTCTGTCAATTTCTCGGCCCGCTCCTTGCGGCGGACTCTCCCGTTCGGCCCTCCGCGCGTAGTTCGCGGAGCACCTCCCTACTCCATCCGTTGACGTCTGTCGAAACGGGGGCGATGTACTCTGCATAGCGACCCCCGGATGATCCTCCCAGTCAGAATGCCCCGCGCAATCACGCGCAGGCGTTGGGTTCCGACCTATAATAGCGGAGGAAACCGACGACAGAGGCTGCGCACCCTCATACATACGTACATACACACACACAGTGGCGGAGAAGACTTTCCAACCGATTGCGACTAGTCCGACAACTTAGCCAATGGTCTTCACAGCCCACAGCCTGGCTACCTGAGCGGCTTTTTCGTCGGAGACATTACGTTCGTCCGCCCTGGAATATCGCCCTGGCACGGTGGCGTCGATTCATCCTCGCGCAGGCTCTTCTCCTGTCAAAGCAGGAACCCTCGCCCAAGCCGTGGCCAGCAACAATCTGGTATCTGGTAGCAATCTTGTTCTTTCCCAGTGGTCAGGGCGGTAAGACTCACGCTTCGAAAAATCCTCTGCAGCCTCGCCTGCCTGCCTGCCAGCCAGCCAGGGTGCACTCAGCCCAGCCCCGCGGCGAGCGTACACAAGGCTCTGGACGCGCACCTCGATCGATATCTCCCGGCAGGGCTCTGCAAGAGCAGTGGGAACATTCTCAGCTGTGTAATGCGTCACTTGCTGATTCTGGTTGTCGATGCGGTGGGCTGAGTGCAACGATGGACACTCCTAAAACTCGCCTCATCGGGAATGATGTAAACTTCCAGGATGATGGGACCAGCGGTGGCCAGGTGAGACGTGTATCGACGAGAGAGCCTCTTGCTTGGTGTATCGACAAAGCCGAATCCCCGCCACGGGTGGACGAGTGAAGCCACGACTCTTGCGGAAATGTGCGATAAGGCAAGGACAGCCCTCCTTGAGTACCTCTCGGTGTGGGAAAATGTGTGATACATAGATACCTCTGAGCTGGACCCTGTTTCTGGGATTCAGTGGTGGAACCTAATCACATCCCCTGGAGAAGTGCTCTCCCGACAATAGAACGTCGTTGAATCTCGGGTGACCTCGGATGTTAGATGAAAACTCAGCTGTGTCCGAGCAAGTGACCCCCGATGAAGCGGGTTTGAGGATGTCCCGGTCCGGGCGAAAGTGGTTTCTTCTTTCCCTGCCTTCGATCCTGCTTAGAGGCTCGCCATGACCAAAATCGGTCGCGTGCGAGTAATGAAGAGGCGGAAATAAAAGAATAAAAATAAGCAACGATGGACACGATACTAGCCTGGTCCCAGCCCAGCGCCGTGCGCCGGCTGGAATTCGTGACCGGCAGACCGTTCTGTTTCCGATGGAGGGGAACGGCCGCTTGTCTGCAGACCTCTAGCGACACAACCGGTCTCGATGTGGCCGTCTTTCCAAGCCTGGGTTCGATAGGATCCGAAAGCAACATCGCCACCTGCTCGGCTGAATGGCCTGGCAAGCAAAGCCGACAGCATCTCGCTCGCCAGCACAGCCGAGGTTGTCCCTCTGCGCAGCAGCAATATGCCGGTCCGTCAAGGCCACAGCCGACTCGCCGCGGAAGCGCCGCACTCTCGCTCCGGACGACAGCAACGCAGAGGCCGTCGAGGGAGCAGCTCGACTCGACGTCCTCTGGCCGCACCCGAAAAAGGACACATGTGCGCTACGAGAAGCCGCCACCCAAGGCTAGTCACCGTCTCTCCCCCAAGCACGGCGGCATATGGACTACTGGCGGAGAATCATGGTGATCCGACGAATCCAGTCTCGGGACAGCCACCACTTACGTGCGGTGGCTCGTGATGCGGCAGTCGCGCACCAACTTCCGGATCCGCCCTCTCTTTCCGAATACACGACTCTGCTCTGGCTCTGGTCCAAGCGCGGGCAGGCTGCGCGAGTGATTACGTGTGGTTTGGTCTGGTATGTTTGCTGCTAGGAGTCACGCGCAGCATTGGGGGGGCGCTCGGATGCACCTTGCTAGCCCAATCGGCTAATCTGAAGGTTCGCGGGTTCCCGAACCCCTGTGGGGCTTTCATACCCAGCCTCTCCGACTCGTCTTTTTGGCCTCTCGTCGCTTTGCCCTCCGAAGAACACAGCCATGGGAGCCCGCCGCTGATGACTGCATCAGTCCGTTCACATCCAGACCAAAAGTGCAATTGCATCCCCAAGCAGCCGAAGCGACATGTCAGATATGTAGATAGTCTCCGCATAGCTACATAAGTACAATCGACATATATAGATACGCAAACACGCAGTCCGCCCTATGATCATAGATCCGCAGAAGACGCAAACATGTTCTTGCACCCGATGCAGGCGCAGCCATGCAATGCATGCATGTGAGCGATCCAGACGACTCGAACCGGTCCGTGGCGTCCGAGCACATATTAGATATGATCCATCTAGATACATATCTACCTATAGATATCTCCTTCTCTGGCTGTTGTCGGTGCCGGACGCAGACCTGCCTGCGCGGGCTGAGGTCGGCTATGCTGCGGACGCACCAGGAGGCAAACAGCGCGCATCTCCTTGCGACGGCGATTATCGCTGGGTCGACACACTGTGATACACCAGCTCGTTCTTGGCATGATTGCCCGCTCCGTTGGAGGATCTTTGCGAGCAGCCACCCCACACTAACTCCGTAACTACTTACATAAGTAGCCTTTAGCGTGTGGCGCAATGGCTGGGTGTGGCTGCCAGCTGGTCGAATTCGGTGTCGCCTCACTTTTTTTCCATTTTTTCTTCTTTTTTTTTTCTCTTCTTTTCTTTTCTCTTTTCTTTTCTTCTTATTCTTTTCTTCTTTTCTTCTTTTTTCCCCCCAACACAACACCCCCCCCATCCACATTCCACATCCACACAATGTTCCCACACAAATGATCCCTCGGTGACAAACCACCACCACTTCAGCAGCAACACTTTGCTCCTCGCTCGTGCATTCGGCGTTCGCCTATGTACTCGCTCGTGTGTTCGATGCTCGGAACCCCGTCGCTCGCGTACCTGTCTGCTCGCTAGGTACCTAGCCCAGTCTCGTTACGACACACGGTGCTCTCCAATTCCTTTTGCTATGTATGTACTTCCACTTTTGCTTGCTATTACATGTCTGAGAGACCCGCTACTATATCCCCTCTTATTAAAGAAATAATTATAACCCCCAAGGTCTATGCCTTTCTAGAGTAGATAATGCTCTCCCCCGTCAACTCGTGTATACCATATATAGGTGGTCTACCGCAACTGCTCCTCAATATCGCGAAGATTTAGCCGTCCGTCCATTATCCCGTATTGGTGCTTCTTCGGCTGACACAGATCCAGTCATCTCATACACTTCCGATCCAAGTTCATCGAACATATGGATATACCGGTTCCAGACGTCAGATGTGGGCACTTCCCGCCACAGTACATATCAAAGTGGGAAATGAGTCGACATGCAAGATAATGGCGACGAGCAAATCTACTAATCAGTAAGATTCACGAAGGAAAATAATACCGGTAAGAACCCTTTATTTTCCATCATATCGATGTTCCTTCCTCCGAACGGCACCGCGTGGTGCACTGAAAATTTCGTGGTGCTGCTGCGTAATTTCCTTGGTTTCCGTCAAAAATCAACGGCTGCTCAAATCTTTCCACCGTACAGCTTGTTCCAAGCATGGCTGTGATGGTGTTCGGTTTTCCGTTCGAGAGTAGGTATGGCTTGGCTGGATAGATTGGCGTGTCAACTTGACTGCAACTGAACATCGAGGTCTTTCGCGGATAGGTATCTACTTACTGGTTCTTCGTTCAATCGAATTCCCTGTGGCTTGTGGTTTGGTGCTGGTACTCTAGATATGACTCGGCCCTTTTTTCGGACGGCGTTCGCTCATCGGCTCCTTTCTGCTGTGCCTTTTTTGTTGGCCAAATGCCATTGGACTCCGCAAGCGGTAGAATAGCATCCTTCAACTGAAAGAGGGAAGGGCAACAGATTCTGTTGAGCAGGCGACGGTGGTACATAGTAGGGGTTAGCAGGTATGAAGCAATATTGTATGGGCATCCCCCCCCCTTTTTTGGTTACTAATAACAAGTATGATGTAGTTACCGCCTGCAGGTTGCAGCCACACGCTTATTATTAATTTTTTATTTTTTTTTGGCTTAGTATGGTGGCCGCTTGAACAGTTCCCCCTTTGGGTGGGGGGGGATTCGAGGTTTGACTGCGTGCGTGTGCGGCAGACAGACAAGAGTCGAGAATGCCGAATGTGGAAATCAGCGAGGGGGTGGCGCCAAGTCTACGCGAGTCGCATAGAGTGCATAAAGTACATCTTACTCCACATATCTAGATACGAATAAGAAAGAAAAAGGAAAAAGAGAAAAAAGAAAAAAAGAAAAAAGAAAAGAAAAGAAAAGAAACGTCTCCAGAGAAGGGCCGGCCGAGTTGGAGACACGCCATGCGTGGCGGTGCGACGAACACTCTACATGTGACGCCGGACGCAGATGGAACAGCGTTCCCCGTCGTGTCTGGGACGTCGTGTGCGCGATGCACGGCCAGCCGCGAGCGCGGGCTGTGCTGTGCTGTCGCTGCTTGCACTTCCCCACAGCATGTATGTATGTATGTACTCTACATATCTAGATGCTCTACATACATATGTATGCAGAGAGTATCTCTCTAGACTACATAGGTAGTCTGCGCCGAAAGTGCAGTGACGGCTTACCCTGCACTTTGCACAGCACCCCGCGGGCCAGATGCTCTGTGTCCACTATGATATATCTACATATACTCTATCGCACACAGCACGCACTCCCCCCAGCTCCATTCCCACCGAAACAAACCCCCCCCCCCTTCCCCTGGCCAGTGGCCTTTCTCGGCAGTTGCGCCGCTGGAGGTTTGTTATGTAACCGGGGTAGATACACGAGTCCCGGCTCCCGCTGACTGCTCGAACGCCACGCAGTGCTCGGTCCTCTTCGTCTTCCCGCTGGAAGAGGAAAGGTACATACTTAAGTACGGATCGGAAAAAGGAAAAAACAAACCAGGGAAAAAGGGAAAAAAAAAAACAAAGAAGAAAAGAAGAAAAAAAAAAGAAAATAACCGATTTGCGACCACTGCCGCAAACTGCTTCCGGACGCTTGCTTCTTTCTTTGTTCATATTCGTTCCTTCTTTCCTTCTTTCCTTCTTTGCTTCTTTGTTCCTTTGCTTCCTTTGCTTCTTTTGCTTCCTTCTTTTGCTTCCTTCTTTTGCTTGCTTCTTTTGCTTGCTTCTTTTGCTTGCCGTCCTCCGCTTCCGACGATCGGATCCTCTCGTGCTCGCCATCTCGTTAGATACATATCCTTCCAGCTCATGACACATGGCATCGCTCGTGACCGAGGTTTCATTTGCGCACCCGGTGCGTTTTCTCCACGGGTTCGAACGTGCATACATACCGAGAACGGCATCTATCTAGAGCATCTAGAGTAGATATACTGTTTTACCGGATGTCCGGCAACCAGTGCGTACGGCCGTAAGCACCCCGGAAAGAAGGGGAGGGGAGAAGGAGGAGTTTCTCGACGGGGGTTGCCGGGCTGGCGGTACGGACGAGAAGGTGGGACGCAGACATAGCCGGCCTTCTTTTCGCCAGACCGACTGACATGTTTGTCGATGCAGCAGATACTTGGTGCTTACGCTAAGGGACGCGAATGGTGGATTCGGCCTCGGCGGCGACGGGATCAGCGAGCAAGACGTCGGCTTTTGCGTTTCCCTCTCCCCCTGCCACCGGATGTCTGTCTAGATATGTCCTCCGACGGAGCGCACATCTGCTATAAGCAGCGAGCAAACATGTTTCTACCGTTGCGGACGGTGGGACGTCCAGCACGTGTCGGCGGTTGTGTTTGCCCAGATGGTTCAAGCCAGCAATTGTACCGGCACTTCCGGTAGCTTTTCTCTGCGCACCGGAAAGGCCGTGGCCAAGGCTCGCATATGGTATCTACTCTATCGATGCTCTTCCTTCCTCTGTGCGGACATGCAAGCGCTGCGGACTTACTCGCAGCTCGTATGTCGGTGCCTGCTCTGCGTAGATGAGCGAGAGTGGAACAACCAAAAACCTTCTCACTCGGGAATACCGTATGTATCAATCGCCTCTCGCCGTAGTACCTGCGTATACATACTATACAGCACTTACGTAGAGTGCATATGCTGCGCATCACCATCGCTCCTACTAATCAACTGGAGCGGAAGTTGCGGAAGTTGGGGAAGGTGGGCAACCCACCGGTATGTAGGGATTCGTGCTCTGGGCTTACTCGCTCTGGTTGAATCGGTGCGGACGGGGCTAGAGCGGATTGCCGCAGTCGACTAGCGGGGTGGAGGTGCAGATGGCCCATCGGTGAAGGTTAGAGATGGGTGAGGATGAGAGGATGAGGATGAGGATGAGGATGAGGATGAGGCGGGGGTGTGGTGTGGGGAGTCGAGAGTCGAAACCCAGGATTCGCAATTGTTCCGTTCCACATCTACATATCATTCCCTCTTCCTCCTCTTGCATTGCTGCATTCTATCTTCTCACGGATTTTTGATGAACGAGAGAAAAATTAAAAATTAGAAAAATAGACAGTGTCTCGTCCCGACCTGCCTCGAACAAAAACGAACCACAACCGACGCTACGGACCGACTAAAGCTGTCCAGCCCATATCATAATCTCTGGATTCATACACACGCCCGGCACCGACGACCAAAGACAAGACGCCTACCGATCGCCGTACATCCACTCGCCGAATATCTAACCTGCTTTCCCGTTTCTCACCGCATCCTCCGTTCCGGCTCTTCTGCTCGACTCGCTACAGCTAGCTCGCTGTTCGTCTCATCTTCCTTCGCACCAACCAACCACCACCGATACGTTCCAACGTATCGTTTCACGAATCACCGCGAATCCGAAACCCCCGCTGTCCCCGGATCTACACACTCATCTTTGTTTTTTTGTATTATTTCCTAAAGAGCGAAGGTCGATCGTCCGGCTGCTCTATAATTCCAGCCCATACCCAACTTACTCTACTCACTATTCCAACGACGTCGTCATTTGAGGGTGAGCCGCCGCCCCCGGTCCGCGGCGAATACAACCCCAACCTCAACCCCAACTTCGACCTCACCCTGAACTACAACCTCGACCACAACTATAACCACAACAACTTCGCCCTGGCGAACCCCCGCGCCGCCGCCGCCAGGATTCGACCCGCTCAAAAGAAAGGCATCAGTGCATCCAATCTGGCTCGCTTCTTCATCACCATGTGCATGGGCGCCGGAGCCACCGACGTCGAGTCGAAACGGCACCGCGAGATCGAGAGGTTGATCCGGCAGGACGAGAAGCGCATGTCGAAGGAGGTGAAGCTGCTGCTGCTCGGTGAGTTGGAAGCCCGCGCACGGAGCGGAATGGAATCGGCTAACCTCTGCGCCCCGACACGACACACAGGCGCTGGAGAGAGCGGCAAGTCTACGATCCTGAAACAGATGAAGCTGATCCATGCGTCGGGCTTCTCGAAGCACGACAGGTATGTAGACTGCTTGCTGCCTTTTCTGTTGTGTTCGGCCGCATTGAGTGGTGCTGACCAGGTGTTGCAGGGAGGATTACAAGGTTGGCCATCGCGAACGAGTTTCGGTGACGATGGCCCGTTGCTGACGTTGCGTGCAGGCCATCATCTTCTCGAACCTGCTGGACTCCCTCAAGATCATCCTCGAGGCGATGGAGACGTACGACCTCACTTTCGAGAGGCAGGAGAACGAGGTACAGTATTTCGCGGAGCTGGTGAAATCGAAGACTTACTGACTGGACTCGTCGCAGAGTTATGTCGACCTGGTTATCATGGAGAGGGAACTGAGCCGGGGCGAGCCCTTCCCGAAGGAGTACCTCGTTGCGTTCCGGAGACTCTGGACCGACGTCGGAGTGCAGAAGGCGGTCAAGCGGGGCAACGAGTTTGCGCTGCACGACAACCTGATATAGTGAGACGACGGCCTCCCCCCCTCCCCGGGTGTCCGACGGCTCGGCGGCTGACAGGCGGCGTTCCAAGCTTCTTCGAGAGCCTGGACCGGCTATTCGCCAAAGACTATATCCCGACGGACCAGGATATCCTGCGATCACGACTAAAGACGACGGGAATCACGGAGACGGTCTTCGAACTCGGCACGCTAACGTACCGCATGTTCGATGTGGGTGGGCAGAGATCGGAACGGAAGAAGTGGATCCACTGCTTCGAGAACGTTACCGCGCTCCTGTTCTTGGTGGCTATCAGTGGCTACGACCAGTGTTTGGTGGAAGATAAGGACGCGGTACGATGCCTTCGACCCGTCTGTCCGCGCGGTGAGCTGCTGACCCCGTGGCGCAGAACCAAATGCAGGAGGCCCTGATGCTGTTCGAGAGCATCTGCAACTCGCAGTGGTTCATCCGAACATCCATGATCCTCTTCCTCAACAAGATTGATCTGTTCAAGCAGAAGCTCCTCAACTCGCCGGTCAAGAAGTATTTTCCCGATTACCAGGGCGAACCGAAGTCGTACAAGCAAGCTGCCGAGTTCTTTCAGGAGAACTTCAAGAGGCTCAACCGAAACTCGGGCAAGGTGGGTTGTGGGGGGGGGGGGGGGGGGGGGGGGGGGGGGGGGGGGGGGGGGGGGGGGGGGGGGGGGGGGGGGGGGGGGGGGGGGGGGGGGGGGGGGGGGGGGGGGGGGGC